>ENA-ORSS01000567-ORSS01000567.1-human-gut-metagenome-genome-assembly--contig:-NODE-567-length-44381-cov-7.351487_pt1 | contig 44381 bp, 38 predicted proteins | sample MGYA00241899_ERZ509162 | MGnify/ENA primary metagenome ERZ509162 (study PRJEB26280, sample SAMEA2338641) | human gut metagenome | biome: human gut; feature: human-associated habitat; material: faeces... | reverse complement strand
AGAAGCCAATCCTGCTGCTGCGCCGCCGCGAGGACAGTCCGCTCGCGCCGAGCGTCGCGCCGGGCAACCCAAAGGTCGGCGTCATGCTGCCCTACGCGCCCGTGCAGATGCTGATCTTCGACTACCCCGAAGACCATGAGACGCCCGAAGTCCCCGCCATGCTCGTCATGACGAGCGGCAATCCCTCGGGCGCGCCGATCTGCCACAATGACGAGGAGGCCGAGGAGACGCTCGCGCCGCTCTGCGACGTCATCCTCTCGCACGACCGCCGCATCCGCCTGCGCGCCGACGACTCCGTCATGGACTGGTTTGAGGACAGGCCCTACATGGTGCGCCGCAGCCGCGGCTTCGCCCCGCTGCCCTTCATGCTCAGTGCCCCGCTCCAAGGGCAGGTGCTCGGCATCGGCGGCGAGCTCAAGAACACCTTCTGCCTCGCGAGCAGCCACCTCTTCTACCCGTCTCCATACATCGGCGACATGAGCGACCTGCGCACCGTGCTCGCGCTCAAGGATTCCGTCCAGCTCATGGAATCCCTGCTCGAGAACCGCCCTGAGGCCATCGCCTGCGACCTGCACCCGCGCTACAACACTTCGGCCGTCGCCGAAGCGCTCGCCAAGGAAGCCGGCGTGCCGCTCTTCAAGGTCCAGCACCACTACGCGCACATCCTCTCCTGCATGGCCGAGAACGACCAGCAGGCGCCCGTCATCGGCGTCTCGTTCGACGGCACGGGCTACGGCACCGACGGCACGATCTGGGGCGGCGAGTTCCTGCTCGCCGACTACAAGGGCTTCCGGCGGCTCGGCTCCATCGAGCCCTTCTCGCAGGCCGGCGGCGACAAGTCCTCGCGCGAGGGCTGGCGCATCGCCGTCAGCCTGCTGCGGGATACGCTTGTACGCATGATGGCAGGCCGCAGCGCAGCCGAAGTCGATGCGACCTGGAAAGAACAGTGCCTCGCGCTCGGCCTCTGTGACGAAAGGGAATTCGCGGCGCAGTCCTTCATGCTGCGCCAGCACGTCAACTGCATCGAGTCGACGAGCGCCGGACGCCTCTTCGACGGCGTCAGCGCCCTCCTGGGCCTGCGGCGCGAGTCCACCTTCGAGGGCGAGGCCTCGATGGCCCTGCAGTTTGCCGCCGAACGCTGGACGGGGACAGCTGACTCGCTCGGCCTGCCGCTGCATGAGGCAGCAGACGGCCGCTTCCTGCTGCCGACGACGGCGCTCTTTGCCGCACTCCATGCGCGCCATCAGCAGGACCGGGCGGCTGAAGAGCTCGCCTATCTCTTCCACCAGTCCCTCGCCGAGATGATTGTCGCAGGCTGCGAGCGCGCCCGCAAAGAGACAGGCCTCAGCACCGTCGCCCTGAGCGGCGGCGTCTTCCAGAACCTGCTGCTGACGCGCCTAGTGAAAGAACGCCTCGAGGCGGCGGGCTTCCAGCCCCTGCTGCACAACCTGCTGCCGCCCAACGACGGCGGCATCTGCGTCGGGCAGGCCGCCTTTGCCATGTACGCCCTGCAACGGTGACGGACCACGCAAGCCCGTCTGCCCATATCATTTTGCCCCTTTGACCCATTGAACATAGAAAGGAAGTCTTATCATGTGTGTCGGTTTACCCGCTAAAGTCGTGCGCATCCAGGATGGCATGGCGCTCGTCGACGCCTCCGGCGCCCGCCGCGAAGTCTCTGCCGAGCTGCTCTCCGACATCGACCCCGGCGACTACGTCATGGTCCACGCCGGCATGGCTATTGCCAAGATTACCAATAATGATGCCGACGAAACCGACGATATCCTGGAGGAACTGGACTGATGGCAGAAGCAAAGAAGCGGACGGCCCTGGATATCATCCGCAGTTATGACGGGCCGAAAATCCGCATCATGGAAGTCTGCGGGACCCACACCCATGAAATCTTCCGACAGGGCATCCGCCAGATCCTGCCGCCCCAGGTCGACGTCATTTCCGGACCGGGCTGCCCGGTCTGCGTCACGCCGGTCGGCTATATCGACCAGGCTATCTGGCTGGCTCTGGAAAAAGGCGTCACCATCTGCACCTTTGGCGACCTCGTCCGCGTTCCCGGCAGTACGATGAGCCTGGCTGACGCCCGCAGTGAGGGGGCTCATGTGGAGATCGTTTATTCGCCCCTCGATGCCTACGACTATGCCAAGGCGCACCCGGATGAAGACGTCGTCTTCTTGTCCGTCGGCTTTGAAACGACGACACCGCCGTCGTGCCTGGCCGTCAAACAGGCCGTCGCCGACGGGATGACGAATTTCTCCCTGCTCACGGCCAATAAGACCATGCCCATGGCCTATGAAGCGATGAAAGACAGCGCCGATGCCTTCCTCTATCCCGGCCATGTCGACGCCGTCATGGGGACCGGTGACGGCGAAGCCATGCTGAAAGAAGGCGTATCCGGTGTCGTCGCCGGTTTTACGGCCAAGGAACTGCTCACGGCCTTTGCCGTCATCCTGGCCAAGTTCCCCCAGGGGAAACCGTTCTTCAAGAACTGCTATCCCCGCGTCGTCAAAGCCGAAGGCAGCCCGGCAGCACAGGCCCTCATGAAAGAAGTCATGGAACCGTGCGATTCGGAATGGCGCGGCTTAGGCGTCATCCACCAGTCGGGTCAGCAGCTGCGGCCCGCTTTCGCTGTCTGTGACGCCCGCAAGAAATACGGCGTACCCGATATGGACGGTCGCGCCAACCCGGCCTGCCGCTGCGGCGACATCCTGAAAGGTCAGTGCAAGCCGCCCCAGTGCCCGCTCTTCGGCAAGGTCTGCACGCCGGAACATCCTGTAGGAGCCTGCATGGTTTCCCATGAAGGGGCCTGCTCGGCTTATTATTTATATGGAGGCAATTTACATGAGTGATGTCATTACCTTAGCCCACGGTGCCGGCGGTAAACAGACTGCCGAACTCATCGACCGTGTCTTTAAAGCGCATTTTTCCAATCCCCAGTTCACCGGTGATGACGCCGCTGTCCTGCCCATCGGCGGGGCTAACCTGGCTTTCACGACGGATGGCTTCATCGTCTCGCCGCCGGAATTTCCAGGTGGCAATATCGGTAAACTGAGCATCTGCGGGACCGTCAACGACTTGTCCTGCATGGGCGCCAAGCCCTTATATCTGTCGTGTGCCTTCGTCATCGAAGAAGGCTTCCCCCTGGCCAAAGTCGAAGAATACGCTGCGGCCATGGCCAAGACGGCTGCCGAAGCCGGCGTGCGCATCGTCGCCGGCGATACGAAAGTCGCCGGTAAAGGCCAGGTCGACCACCTGTTCATTACGACGACGGGGATCGGCCAGATCGTCGACGGCGTCCATACGTCGGGAACTCTGGCCCGGCCTGGGGATGCCGTCATCGTCAGCGGCGACGTCGGCCGTCACGGCTGCACGATTCTCCTGGCCCGCAACCAGTTCGGCATCGACGCCGACGTGACCAGTGACTGCGCGCCCCTGTGGGGGACTGTCGAAGCCATGCTGGATACGACCAAGGATATTCACGTCATCCGCGATGCGACTCGCGGCGGCGTCGGCACGGTCCTCTACGAAATCGCCGGCCAGAGCCATGTCGGCATCCATTTGGACAGCCAGGCTATCCCCGTCGATCCGGCCGTCCGCGGCGTCTGCGGCATGCTCGGTTTGGAACCGCTTTACCTGGCCTGTGAAGGCCGTTTGGTCATCTTTGCGCCTAAAGCCGTTGCCGGCGATATTGTCGCCACCCTGCGTCAGGGCAAATATTCGAAAGATGCGGCCATCATCGGCGAAGTCACAGCCGACCAGCCGGGCCGGGTCATCATGCGTACGGAAATCGGCGCGGAAACGCTGCTGCCGCCGCCGGGCGGTGAACTGCTGCCGCGCATCTGCTGAGGAGGAGGGAGAGCATGATTTACGAAAATGAAATCCATCCACCCCAGGTGCCGCGGTATCACGTCACGCCGGACGGAGCTGAAATCGCCATCGGCCAGGCATCGTTCCCCAAGCCGTTCCATATCGGCTTGCAATATGCTTCGCCGGCCCGGGGCCACTGGACCATCGCCCATTCGCCCATGCTCATCCCCGGTTGTCACGAAATCTACGTCTGCTGCGCCTGCTGCCTTCACGGTGTCGTCTTGTCGGCCGATGAAGTCCCGGACGGTGCCGGCCGTTTCTCCATGGTCACCTTGACCAATGAAAACCTGATCAAAGGCAATCTGGAAGAGATGATGATCGATGGCATTTCCCATATCATCGACGATATGCCCGAACGTCCGAAGTGCGTCGAAGGCTTTACCAGCTGTATGCAGCATTTCCTGCACATCGACTTGCACGTCGTCTACGATACGCTGCGTCAGAAATATCCCGACATCGATTTCATCGACGGCTACATGATTCCGACTCTGCAGCGGCGCTTTACGCCGGATATCCTCGGTCGGCGCCAGCTCGTGCGGGCTGTCCAGCCACTGCCGAAACAGAAGGCTGTCAACTATGTCGTCAATTACTATCCCGTCGACGAAGACAATGAATTGACGGTCATGCTCCGCCAGGGGGGCTACGCTATCCACGATTTCGCCGCCTGCAAGACCTATGAAGAATACAAGGCCATGGGCGAATCGCAGGCGAATATCTATTTCCTGGAAAATGCCGGCCCTGCCGCCAAGGACATGGAAAAGCGACTGGATCAGCAGGCCCTGTATCTGCCTTATGCCTATGACTATGAAACTTTGCGCCGCAACCTGCAGCAGGCAGCCCAAATCCTGGGCCTTGACCTGCCGGACTGCGACGCCTATGAACGGGCTGTCGAAGAAAAAGTAAGGGCTCTGAAGGAACGAGTCGGCGACACGCACATCGCCATCGACTATACGGCGACGCCGCGGCCCCTGGGATTGGCCAAGTTTCTCTTGATTCACGGCTTCAATGTCTATGCCGTCTATCTCGATGCCATTTCGCCGGACGAAAAGGATACCTTCCAGTTCCTGCAGACCCACTATCCGGACCTGTCCCTGCGTTCGACGATGCATTTCAAGCGCCGTCTCCTGCCGCGCGACGACAGCCGAAAGTATGGGAAAGTCCTGGCCATCGGCCAGATGGCGGCGTATTTTACCGATACGAAGTACTTCGTCAATCTGATTGAAAACAGCGGCCTCTATGGCTATGTCGGCCTACTCAAGCTCCTCGATTGGATCGGTCGGGCTGACGAAGCCGAAAATCCCAAGATGCGGGATATCATTCAAATCAAAGCTTGGGGGTGTCACGGTTGAAACAAGCACAACGCGTCTTATCGACGTATGCTGTCGACATGTTCGGCATTGCGTCGTCGCTCTTTGAGTTAGGCGGCCTCATCGTCATGCACGATGCATCGGGCTGTAATTCGACATACGATACGCACGACGAACCGCGGTGGTACGATACGCCGAGTATGGTCTATATTTCCGGTCTCAACGAAATCGATACCATCCAGGGCAATGACCAGCGCCTCGTCGACGATATCGCTGAAGCCGTGGAAGCGGCCCATCCCCGCTTTGTCGCCATCGGCGGCAGTCCCATGCCGAACGCCATCGGCACGGACTTCAAGGCTATCGAGCGCCTGGTTGCGGCCCGGACGGGCCTGCCGACGCTGGGGTTCCGGACCGACGGCATCCACAGCTATCTGCCCGGAGCCGGCGGTGCCTATGTCTGGCTGGCCAAGACCTTCGTCAAGGCGCCGGAAAAGGCACCGCAGCGACCGGCAAAGCGGGTCAATCTCCTGGGGCTGACGCCATTGGACTTTTCCGTCGTCGGTAATGCGACGACGCTCAAGCAAATCGTCACCGATGCCGGTTTTACCTTGCAGAGTTCGTGGTCCATGGGGGACACGCTGGACCAGCTGGCGACGGCTGCCAATGCCGACGTCAACGTCGTCCTGTCGTCGACGGCCTTCTACCTGGCCCAATACCTGCGCGACACCTACGGCATCCCGTATGTCGTAGGCATCCCCATGGGCGAAAAGGGGACGGCGGACTGGCTGGAAGCTCTGCGGAACTGCGATTCGTCGTATCTCACGGGCTTTACAGGACAAGAAAAATATATTAGAGCCCAGTATGCCCTGGCCGACCTCAACGCCTGGAAGACGGAACAGGCCTACGACGATACGCCGTGCGACGTCCTGGTCATCGGTGAACCGGTCTATCTGCTGTCGATGAAGGCTTTCCTCCAGCAGGAAATGGGCCTTTCCGACGTCCGCCTGCTCTGCCCTCTGGCCGATGCGCCGCGGTGGCTCCTGGAACAGGTCGAAGTGGCCAGTGTGGAAGACGTTATCCGTCAGGAATGTTGTAAAGCCCGCCGGGTCATTGCCGACCCGATTTATGCCCGGCTCTTGCCGGACGAAAAGGAAAAATTCGTTTCCATGCCCCATGAAGCCTATTCCGGCCGTCATTACCACGATGACATGCCAATCTTCGTCGGGCCGTCCTTTACGGCATGGATGAAAGAGAAGTTGACTTGAGGAGGAAGACGTATGAGAAAATTTGCGATTTATGGGAAAGGCGGCATCGGCAAGTCGACGACGACGGCAAACTTATCGGCGGCTCTGTCCATGATGGGGAAAAAAGTCGTCCAAGTCGGCTGCGACCCTAAGGCCGATTCGACGCTGAACCTCTTGCACGGCGAACCGGTCATGCCGGTCATGGATTACTATCGGAAATATACGGAAGGACCGGACTTCGAGCACATCGGCAAAGAAGGTTTCGGCGGCGTCTTCTGCATCGAAACGGGCGGACCTACGCCGGGTCTGGGCTGTGCCGGCCGGGGCATCATTGCCACCTTCGACCTCATGGACGAACAGGAAGTCTTCCAGAAGCTCCAGCCTGACGTCGTCTTGTATGATGTCCTGGGCGACGTCGTCTGCGGCGGTTTCTCCGCGCCTATCCGCGATGGTTATGCCGATGAAATCTTTATCGTCACGTCCGGCGAAAAGATGGCCCTCTATGCAGCGGCCAACATCATCAAGGCCGTCGAGAATTTCAAGAGCCGCGGCTATGCCCAGGTCAAGGGCATAATCCTCAACCGCCGCAATGTCGACGACGAATACGAACTGGTCAAGGCCTTCGCAGACGAACACGGCCTGCCTATCGTAGCCGACATTCCCCGGAGCAAGGATATCCAGTATTATGAAAATAAGGGCATGACCGTCGTCGAAGGCAATCCGGACCTGGCGGTCAGCCAGATTTATCAGGACTTGGCCCGGAAACTGCTTCAGGCCTAGGAAGGGGACGATGTTATGGGAATGAATGATACGCCATCAGGCGAACGGGTCCATATTGGTTTCTTTGGCCGCCGCAATGCTGGGAAATCGAGCGTCGTCAACGCCGTGACCGGCCAGGAACTGTCTATCGTATCGGCGACGAAAGGGACGACGACGGACCCGGTCTACAAAGCCATGGAACTCCTGCCCTTAGGACCAGTGGTCATCATCGACACGCCGGGATTCGACGACGTCGGGGCCTTGGGGGAAGAACGGGTGCGCCGGACGAAACAGGTCCTCAACAAGACGGATATAGCTGTCGTCATCATCGACGCCGCTGAAGGCCGGTCGCCTGCCGACGATGAAGTCCTGGCTCTCATCCGGGACAAGAATCTGCCTTACCTCGTCGTCTATAATAAATCGGACCTGCTGAACCAAGCCAGTAAGGCACAGGACCATGAAATCTACGTCAGCGCTTTGAAGGGAGAAGGCATTTACGAATTGAAAGAACGCCTGGCCCGCCTGAAACCTGTCGAGACAGCATCGCCTATTGTGAGCGACCTCATCCAGGGCGGCGACTTCGTCGTCCTCGTCGTCCCCATCGATACGGCAGCGCCGAAAGGGCGTCTCATCCTGCCGCAGCAGCAGACTATCCGGGAAATCATCGACAACGACAGTGCGGCCATCGTCGTCAAGGAATATGAACTGCGCCATACCTTGGAATGTCTGGGTCAGAAACCGGCCCTGGTCATTACAGACAGTCAGGTCTTTGCCAAAGTGTCGGCCGACACGCCTATGGACGTGCGCCTGACGTCGTTCTCCATCCTCATGGCTCGACATAAAGGCCTGCTGGAAACGGCCGTCCGCGGCGTCACGGCCCTGGAAAAGCTGCAAGACGGCGATACAGTCCTCATTGCCGAAGGCTGTACCCATCATCGCCAGTGCGATGATATAGGCACGGTCAAGATTCCCCGCTGGCTTCGTAATTATACGCATAAGGATATCCGCATCGAAACGGCCAGCGGCCGCGATTTTCCGGAAGACTTGTCGCCGTATGCCCTGGTCATCCACTGCGGCGGTTGTATGCTCAACGGCAGGGAAGTCCAATACCGCATGAAGTGCGCCGCCGACCAGGCTGTGCCCATTACCAACTACGGCATCGCCATCGCCTACATGCAGGGCATCCTGAAACGCAGCCTCAGCGTCTTCCCGTACTTGCAGTCGCTGGTTTAAAAAATAGTTTGTAGTATGGAGTTTGTAGAAAATGGTAGGGCGGTTGCTGAAACGGACCGCTGTAGAGGGGGGCGCCCGTTTTAGGAGGGATTTGAATGGAAAAAACGCGTATCGAACGCGATGTACTCGGTGAAATGGAGTTACCTGAAGGGACGATGTACGGTATCAATACGGCCAGGGCCCTGGAAAATTTCCCTTTAGGCCATAAGCGGACAGCGATGGATCTCATTTATGCCATGGTGACCGTTAGGAAAGCCGCTGCTCTGACTTATGCCCGCCTCGGTGTCCGTGAAGACGGGATTTATCAGGCCATCGCCGCGGCTTGCGACGCTATCTTGGCCGGTCAGTATGACGATGCTTTTGTAACCGAAGCCCTTCAAGGCGGCGCCGGTACGTCGACGAACATGAACGTCAATGAAGTCATTGCCAACGCGGCCTTGCTGAAGCTGGGGAAACAGCCCGGGCAGTACGACGTCATCCATCCCCTGGATGACGTCAACCGCGGCCAGTCGACGAATGACGTCTACCCGACGGCCCTGCGGATCGCCGCCATCCGCAAGCTGCGGGAACTGAGCCAGGCTTGTGCCGACTTGCAGGAAGCCTTCCAGCATAAAGAGCAGGCCTATGAAAAGACGTATAAATTGGGGCGGACGGAGCTCATGGATGCCGTTCCCATGACGGCAGGCGAAGAATTTGGCGCCTATGCCCAAGCCTTGTCCCGCGACCGCTGGCGCCTGTATAAAATCGAAGAACGCTTGCGTATGGTCAACCTCGGCGGCACGGCTATCGGTACGTCCGATACGGCGTCGCGGCAGTACCGCTATGAAGTCATCGAGGAATTGCGCCGTTTAACGGGCATCGGCCTGGCTGCGGCAGAATACCCTGTCGACCTGACCCAGAACAACGATGTCTTCGTCGAAGTGTCGGGCCTGCTCAAGGCCCTGGCCGTCAACTTGATGAAAATTGCCAATGATTTGCGCCTCATGAATTCCGGCCCTCACGGCGGCATCGGTGAAATCCGCCTGCCTGCCCGTCAGCAGGGCAGTTCCATCATGCCCGGCAAGGTCAATCCGGTCATCCCGGAAATGGTCATGCAGTGTGCTATGAAGGTCATGGCAGACGACAGCGCCATCGCCATGGCCGCAGGCCACGGAGAATTTGAACTCAACGCCTTTGAACCGCTCATCGCCGACTGTCTCCTGGAAAGCCTTCAGCTCTTGATCCGGTCAGTGCGCCTTTTCCGGACGGCTTGTGTCGAAGGCTTGGAAGTACGGGAAGACCGATGCCAACAACATTTGAAGGCGTCCGCTGCCTTCGGGGCGGCCTATATCGGTGCATTAGGCTATGATACGGTGAGCCGCGTCATCAAGGACCATGAACCTGATGAAGCGCGGCGCATCTTAGAGGCTATGGTGAAACAGTAAGCCATGAATGGAAAGAGGGGCCTTATGTCGAATTTATCCTTGAAACTCGAACAAAAAGCGAAAATACTGCAGGTCCAGCGATTGACCATCCAGATGCTGGCCCTCCATGGCCAGGATTTGGTAGATTTCTTGCAGGAAAAAGTGACGGCTAACCCCTTGATGGACATCTGCTATCATGATGTCCGGGCCGACGAAGAAAAGGGCCGTAAAGCTATCGAGAATGTGCACAATCACGGCGCCTCCCTGGAAGCGAAGCTCATGGCCCAGCTGCGGGTCCAGACCCTGCCGAAACCGGTCATGCTGGCGGCGGGCCTGGTCATCGGCTCCCTCGATGCCAAAGGGTTTTTCCAGGGTGACTTAGCTTCTCTGGGCCGGGCTTACCAGTTGGGACCGGCCGATATGGAAAAAGGACTGGCCCTCGTCCAGTCCTTCGACCCGCCGGGCATTGCCGCCAGGGATCTCCGTGAAGCCCTGCTCATCCAGACCCGGCGGGCCCGCAAGGCGCCTCGCCAGGCGGAAGCCCTGCTAGAAAAGCATTATGATGATTTTCTCCAGGGGAAGTGGCAGAAAATCCAGGCTTCCCTGGGCTTGTCGGACTCGGAATTGCGGGATATCCGGGATTTTTTCAAGAGCCTGTCCCTCCAGCCGGCCAGCCAGATCGTCCAGGAAGAGGTATATATCCGGCCCGATATAGAAATCTACTGCGATGCCAAAGGCCGGCTGACCCAGCGGTCCCTTGAGGACATACCGGATGTCTATTTCCGCGATGATTTATACGACCAGTATGCCGCCCGGGGGGACAAGGAAATCTTGGATTACATCCGCAAAGCCCGCCGGGATTTTACCGATTTGGCCTCAGCCCTGGCTTACCGCCATCATTCCATCGAACAGGTCGTGGCCTGCCTCATGGACCGGCAGAAGGACTATTTCTTGCACCATCGGTCTTTGCGGCCCCTGCGCCAGAAGGATATCGCTGCCGACACCCAGCTCAGTACGGCGACGGTCAGCCGCGTCTGCCGCCACCGCTATGTCCTGTTTGAAGGGCGGATATATCCGCTCCAATCTTTTTTAGCGACGGCTTATCCTTCCGATACCGAAGGCAGTGTGTCCGATAAGGTCATCATGGAGAAAATCGCCGCCCTCATCGCCAGTGAAGACAAAAGCCATCCTTATTCGGACCAGGACCTGTCTGAGTGCCTGGCTTTGTCGGACCGGATTTCCGTGGCCCGGCGGACAGTAACCAAACTCCGGCAGAAGCTGAATATCCCCAACAGCCGTATCCGCCGGGTGTAAGCGAGGCGTTACCACATCTTAATACCCTCTTAACGCACATATGCGTTAGGGTGCGTTGATTTTAACGCACGTGTGTGTTAGAATCGACACAAAGGATGTGATACGATGTATAGGTTTCCTACCGAAGAAAGCTTGACCGTAGAATTTAAAAGCGACAGAAATTGTTTACCTGATAACGATATTATTGATGCTGTTGTAGCTTTTGCCAATACAGAAGGTGGCGATTTGTATCTTGGTATAGAGGATGATGGTACAATAACAGGTCTCCATCCTAAACATAGGGATATCACTCGTCTTACTGCCTTCATTGCCAATAAAACAGTTCCTCCAGTCAGCACACGTGCGACAATACTTCATGATGGGCAATGTGATGTTTTGAAGTTAAGTGTTCCCCGATATACTTCGATTGTAGCAAGTGCTGCTGGAAAAATACAAAAACGTCGATTAAAAGCAGATCATACACCAGAAAATGTTCCTTTATATCCATATGAAATTCCTCAGCGGCTTTCCAGTTTGTCTTTATTGGATTTCTCTGCACAACCATTGCCTGACTCAACCCGGGATGATTTGAGTGTTGCCGAACGGGAACGGTTGCGTCATATTATTCGTACCTATCATGGAGAGTCCGCACTTTTGGAGCTAGATGATCTGGAGCTGGATAAAGCTCTTCGGCTTGTCACCCAAATAGGCGAAGGCTATATTCCTACGGTCACCGGAATGTTGCTCATTGGTCGTGCAGAGCGCCTGAAGGAACTTATCCCTACAGCGGAATCATCTATACAAATTATGGATAATGCGCAACTTCGCGTCAACGAAACATTTACTCTCCCTCTGCTGGCCAGCATTGAAAAAATTAATACGTACTTTCTTTCTATTAACCAGGAAGATGAAATTGATGTTGGCTTATTCCGTGTTCCCATTCCACATTATGCTCCTCAGGCATTTCGTGAAGCGCTCATCAATGCGTATAGTCATCGGGACTATTCCATGCTGGGACGTGTCCGTGTTCTTATTGAACGCGATGGCATGACTATTGCTAATCCTGGTGGCTTTATCCAGGGCATTACTTATGATTCTCTGTTAGATGCTGAACCTCATGGTCGAAATCCCGTGCTTGCTGATTGTTTAAAACGCATTGGAATGGCCGAACGGTCTGGCCGGGGTATTGACCGTATCTATGCTGGTAGTTTGCGCTATGGCAAACTGCCACCAGACTACAGCCAATCTACTGATACTTCTGTGCGGCTTTATATCCCGGACAGTCGTCCTGATAAAAATTTTGTCCGCTTACTCATAGAAGAACAAGAAAAACTGAACCGTGATTTTACCGTTTATGAACTCTTAATTCTCAATTTATTGAAAACACATCACCGGATGTCACAAAAGGAAATAGCTGATGCTGCCGGAATTCCTTCATATAAGCTCCCAACTACGCTTGAATCGCTTGTAGAATCTGGCCTGATTGAGGCGATAGGACGGGGAAAAAGTCGTGGATATTTTCTCAGTGCCCATCTATATCAGCGACAAGAGAACACCATTGGATATGTGCGTCAAACTGACATTGATACAGTTCGTTACCCGGAACTCATCTTGAAGCTGGCTCAAAAGCAAGGACTGGTAACAAGATCAGATGTTGTCAAGCTTCTTCACGTTTCACCAGCTCAAGCTTATCATCTACTTAATAAGTTAAAGAAAAATCATAAACTTATTTTAGAAGGGCGAGGGAAATATGCCCACTATAAGCCAGTGAATCGGCAATAGTCATGAAGATACTGAGAGGAAAATTGTATTTCAGCACACGTTTCACACATCTTAACGCACATGTGCGTTAAACATATTGATTCTAACACATGCGTGTGTTAAGGTGCGTTGGTTACCGGTGCAACTTGTTGAAAATCGTCTGGCGCGATACATTGAGTAATTTGGCTATATCCTTCTGGCTATAGCCTTTTTCTTGCAGCTCTCCGATGAGTATCTGCTGGATCGTATTTTCCAGGTGCTTCATGTCCAGCTGGAACGATGCTGTATCGAGGAGACTTTCTTTCCGGTTTTCGTCGGGGATGTCAAATAATGAATCATAAGCCCCATTCAGGGTGTCGCCGAAGATGTAATAACGCAAGGCAACACTGTGCAGTTCGCGGATATTGCCCCACCAGTCATGCTGGATGAGGGCTTTTTTTAATATTTTGGGAAGGGAAACTTGGCGATGGCTGAAGCTTTGCAGGAAGTACGAGAATAAGTAGAGAACATCATCAGGCCGGTCGTTCAGAGATGGCAGGCTCAGGCGCAGGGTATTTGTCCTCCAAATGGTGAGCCGCCGTCATACCCGTCTTGGACAATTTGTAGCGGATGTTTTTTTCCAATCGCTGCAATTCCGTCACGTCGCGGATAGTCATGATATATTGTGCCGCACTGTCCGTAAGGAAATAATCGGAATTGGCGACGAGCGTATACGGCGGCCGGTGGAGGATCGTTTCCTGGAACGATGGCTTTTTCCCTTCTTTCCAATCGGGGAATATATCCCGCATGTTCTGCGTCGTCTCCGGGATGCCCAGAAAGGACGCGGCCCGTTTATTGATATGGTAAATAGCGCCGCCTTTGGCATAGAGGATGATGCCATCTGTAACGTGCGATAAGATGGAAGACATCATGGACAGCTGCTGGCTGTCCTTTTTTTGGAAGACCAGGAGTTCTTGCGCGTAGAGCAGGACCGAGAGCATCGTCGATTCACTGGGGCGGATGGAATAGATCGGCAGACGATTTTTTTACGCAGCTCTTCCGGGCAGGCGTCTTTGTTGAACATGAAGTTTTCGTTGAGGAGCAAATGGATCTTCTTATATTTCGGCGCAATGGAACGGAGCGTATATAAGGCATCGTTCATCGAACTGAACAGGCAGAGGATGGGGATGGTGTCGATGAGACGGGGAAAATCGATGATTTCTATTTTGATGCGGAAAGAGTGTTGGGTTAATTTTTCATTACTCAGAATGAACAGGACAACCGGAATTATGCCAAATTTGCCAAAATCGCCATGTTCGAGCCGTCCGATTCGCAGGAATGCATCGACATGACCAAGGAAGCCTATCGGGTCAGTGAAACCTATGACGTCCCGGTCATGATTCGCATGACGACCCGAGTCTGCCATTCCAAGAGCCTCGTCGAAGAAAAAGACCGCCAGGAAGTGGCGCCCGTCCTCTATCAGAAACAGCGGGATAAAATGGATGCCGTACCGGCCATTTCCAAGAGACGCCGCTATGTCATCGAAGAACGGGAAGAAAAATTGAAGGGCTATGCCGAAAGCTGTCCTTTCAATGAAATCGAGATGAACGACACGAAAATTGGCATTATCGCAGCCGGTGCGGCTTATCTGTATGCTAAGGAAGCCTTAGGCGATAAAGCGTCGTATTTGAAGCTGGGCTTTACTTATCCTCTGCCGATGGAGAAAATCAAAACCTTTTCCGATAACTTTGATGAACTCTACGTCATCGAAGAACTGGACCTCTTTATGGAAGAACAGATACGCCATCGGAAAGACACGGTCATGATCGGCGATATCGGCTGTTACGCCTTAGGCGGGGCGGCGCCGCTCAACGCCAAGGACCTGGCCGCCTGCATGGGCGATTCGACGTTCTTCCATACGGGCATCAACTCCCTGACCGATGTGGCCTATAACGGCTCGAATGCTATCTGTGTCATCCTGGACAACCGCATCACCGGTATGACCGGCCATCAGGATAACCCCGGGACGGGCTATAACATCAAAGGGGAACCGGCCACGCTCATCGACGTCGAAACGGTCGTCAAAGCCCTGGGCATCAAGCACGTCCGGACGGTCAATCCCCTGGACCTGAAGGCCATGAAAGAAACGCTGGACTGGGCTTTTGCCATGGAAGATGAACCGTCGGTCATCATCACCAAATGGCCTTGTGTCCTCAAAAAGTATTCCAAAGAAGATAAAGCCCAGTTCAACCTCGACAAGACGCCGTGCGTCGTCGATGCGGATAAGTGCATTGGTTGCAAGAAATGCCTCTCCACCGGCTGCCCGGCCCTGCGCTATGACAGTGAAACGAAGAAACCCAGTATTGCTCAGGCGGATTGCGTCGGCTGTACGGTCTGCATGCAGGTCTGCCCGGTTCAGGCCATTTCCAGAAAGGGGGATAAATAATATGTCAGATATAAAGAGTGTACTCTTCGTCGGTGTCGGCGGCCAGGGTACGATATTAGCCAGCAAAATCCTCACCATAGGCCTCATCGGACATGGCTACGATGTCAAGATGTCCGAAGTCCACGGCATGATCCAGCGCGGCGGCAGCGTCAGCACGCAGGTCCGTTTCGGCTCCCAAGTCTATTCGCCCATCATCGGCGAAGGATCGGCAGATGTCCTCGTCGCCTTTGAAGAAATGGAAGCCGCCCGCTATGCCCGGTTCCTGAAGAAAGACGGCAAGATGGTCGTCAATACGGCGCAGATTCCATCGCTGCCTGTCCTGTCCGGGGTCTGCCAGTATCCCCGGGGAATCGTTGAAGAACTGAAGAAACACGTGCCCGTCTGAGCTTTCGATGCGACGAAGGTCGATGCCATCGTCGAAAGCGAAGAACCGATTAGCCTGGCGCCGAACCGGGACCGAGTGCTATTGACCAGCAGATTGCCGAGAATATTTTCCCTTACTTGCACGACGGCATTACCTTGCAGCTCGGTATCGGCGGGATGCCTAATGCCTTAGGCATCCTCATTGCCGGATCGGATTTGAAAGACTTAGGTATGCATACAGAGCTCATGAGTGACGGCTATCTCGATCTGTACCAGTCAGGGAAGATTACGAACGACAAAAAGCCTTTCCAGCGGGGGAAAGGCGTCTTCTCCATTTGTATGGGCTCAAAAGAACTCTATGAATTTTTGGACCATAACCAGGATATCCTGTCGGCACCTATGCATTATGTCAACAATCCAGAAACAATCCGCCAGCTCGATGATTTCATTTCCATCAACAGCTGTATTGCCGTCGACCTCTATGGCCAGGTCTGCTCGGAATCGGCAGGGACACGGCAAATCAGCGGGACTGGTGGCCAGCTGGACTTCGTGACCGGTGCCTATGCAGCCGATCATGGCAAAGCCTTTTTGGCCATGCCGTCGAGCCGGGTCGATAAGCAGGGCATCCGTCATTCCAATATTCTGCCCAAGTTCACGGCCGGCGACATCATTACGACGCCGCGGACCCAGGCACCGTACATGGTCACCGAATACGGTGTAGCCAACCTGTCCGGTCTGGCTACTTGGCAAAGGGCCGAAGCGCTGATTAACATCGCTCATCCCGATGTGCGCGAAGACCTGATCAAAGCTGCTGAAGCCCGGCACATCTGGCGGCGGAGCAACAAATGCTAGAAAGTGTCAGGATATCCTTATTCTCAAAGGGCTGTCCAAAAGCCCCTTACACAGTCCCTCGAAATCGAAGTTCTGCTTACTTGAGTAGATACACATTTTGCACTTCTTTTCTACCCGTCGCGATTCGCCTATTACGTCGTGCTGCGGCAAGAGGGAGTGCTCCTCCGAAAACGGCTCAAAGACCGTTGATTGAAAATACTTTTTTGTTCTCGCAGCAGTTCTAACTGCTATTAATATTATACCACAAGCTCGCCATTCATCCACCACCTAAGAGGTGGGGACGGTGTCAACATATCGTGGGAATTTTTTTGAATGAGAAGAAGGACCTCGGTATAAGTGTTACATAACATGCTGATAACAACCATTTTCTATGAGTCGCATCCATTCACCTGTCGAGGTGGATTCACGACCTGGCATATGAGCTACTTTGTCAGGGATGTATGTACATCAGTGACCCCGACCGGTACTGGGATGAAGTGTGTGAACTGGCCCGTCAGGATGCCCGCCTCGATGCGCTGCTCCATACGACGATATGTGTGACCATGGCCCAGGGAGCCCAGCAGCCTAACGTCATCCCGGCACACGTAAGCGCTACCATCAGTGCCCGCGTACTTCCCGGGGAAACAGGGGACGAAATTCTGGCGTATATCCAGCAGCACCTCACCGGTGGCATTCAGGTCCGCCGCGTATCCGGCATCGACCCGGTCAACGCAGACACCCCGGATAGTGAAGAATTCCGTCTGGTCGAACAGACTATTCACGACGTATACGGTGATGACGTCATCGTCATGCCGGAACTGATGCTGTTTGCGACAGATTCCCGCTATTACAAGGACATTGCCAGGCACATTTTCCTCTTCAGCGGCTATGAACAGGACGATACGTGGGGGTCCATGCACGGTGTCAACGAACGCATTCCTGCTGCCACACTTCCGGGATCTCGTAATTTCTTCCGCAGACTGATGGAAAATTACAATGCATAACAGAATAAGCCTAAAAAAATGGTTTATGGAGTATTTTGTTCCATAAGCCAGTTTTTTTACTTATACGAAAGATAGCATGTTGTATTGCTTCATGCGGCGGATATCCTCTTTGGAAATCATCAGAGATTTGATGAGGTCGTCTGTTTCCGGGAGAATTTTTTTTGAAATAAGCATTTTGGTAGCGACGGGCATTAATGGTCGGGAAGAAACGCCGAATCCCATGGCCCATTTGGTGGGAGCATCTAAAAACGACGCGAGGATACGGATAATATATTTTTCTATATAGGTATCCTGATTCTGGAATTCCATAGTGGTCAGGGCGTCGTAATGGGATATTGTTCCTGTATAAGTGTTTTCACAATTCTGATATTCATCATAATTCTTTATATTCATGTACATGATGGCTGGAAATATATGCTGATTTTCCGGAAATACATTGATAATCGTGCGGTTCAGATGGTTATTACGGCCATCATACATATATATGTACATGTGATTCAGATTTTTGAAGAAATTGGGAACGGTTACAGTTTCTGTTGGGACATTTTCCGGTGGCATGTATAATAACTGCTCGAGGCGGACCTGTAATACCTGTGCAATATCGAACAGGGTATCCAAATCCAAAGAAATTTTACCGCTTTCATATTTGGAAACTGTTGCTTTGCTCTTACAGATGCGATCCGCCAGTTCCTGGACGGTCAGCTTATTCTTTTTCCGGAATGTACGGATTGCCTTACCCGTATTTTCTGTTACCAGAGACATGAAATCACCTCTGATGTCATTGTACACGTTTTTTTGTTTCTTTAAAATATTCAAAATAAAAAAAACAATTGAAAAAACATGTCTTCTGATGAAATTGGAAGATGATTGGCTCTTATGTTTCGCCTAAAGAAACACAGCGACTATGTTTATGTCTTTAAACGAAACATAGGGGCTTTTGCCAGTGGACATCGGAACTGATATAGTATAAGCATAAACAGAGAGCTCTTACCTATAATAATTATAATTCTGAATAATCGCATATTTGTAGAAAAGAGGAATACTGATGACGTACGATTTTGATGAAATCATTGACAGAAAACATACGAATGCACTCAATACGGATGGGTTCCGTGGCTACATTTTCCATGATTTTGAAGGGAAAAAGACCTTTCCGTTCAAGGACGATGAATTTGTCCGCATGTGGGTAGCCGATATGGAATTTGCCATGTGCCCGGCTATTATCCAGGCAATCAAAGACCGGGCCGACAAGCGCATCATCGGATACAGCCAGGTGTTTGAACCGGAATTTTTCCAGGCCTATAATTCCTGGTGTGAAAAGATGTACGGCTGGACCTATCCGAAAGAAGAAATCTGCTTTTCTCTGGGTATCATACCGGCATTGTATACATTAGTCGATCTGCTTCTTGGCGACTATGATTATGCCATCATCAATACGCCGGCATACGGATATTTCCAGCACCCGATTGATGAACGGCATAAACACGCTATCCACAATAAGCTGAAATGTGATGCTCAGGGAAATTGGACCATCGATTTTGATGCATTAGAAAAAGACGCCTCCAATCCGTTTGCCAAACTTCTTATCTGGTGCAATCCACAGAATCCGACGGGACGGGTCTGGACAGAAGAAGAACTCCGCAAGGTAGCGGCTATTGTAGAAAAACATAATCTTTGGATTATCAGTGACGAAATCCATTGCGATCTCCTGCGCCAGGGCGTTAAACATATCCCCATGGCTAAGATTATGCCAGAATATAAAAAACTGATTACCTGCACCTCTGTATCCAAAGCATTCAATATGGCGGGGATGATGTTTGCCGAAATCATCATCCGCGATAAAGGGCTGCGCGATCTCTATATCGGTACGACCAATGCCTATGCCATGAACGTAAATCCCCTTTCTATCGCCGCCCATCAGGCAGCTTACGAACACGGGAGTGAATGGCTGGACCAGCTCAAGACGTATCTGGACGGGAATTTCCAGTTTGTGAAGGACACTCTGGACAGAGAACTCCCGGATATCACCTTCCAGATTCCACAGGCAACCTATCTGGCATGGGTCAACATGAATCCGTATCTCGGCGATGTGGAAGATATTCCTGATTTCATGGCTAATAAAGCAGGGGTTCTCCTGGAAGGAGGGGATGCACTCTTTGTCGATAATGCAAAAGGCTATATCCGCCTCAATCTGGCTATGCCGCGGGTTATCGTTGACAAAGGCCTGCAGCGTATCGTAAAGGCCGTTAAAGCCCATCAGGCTAAATAAGGGGTGGCCTACTATGGAAAATGCTACAAAACGTATAGGAATGGCTTCGGGCAGTACCCATTGGGAAAAAGCGGGTATGACTCAGGAAGAATGGAAGAAGGCCGTAACCAGCGGCTGTACATTAACACCTTGGCTAGCTCGCCGAAGTGTGAAGATTATGCCAGTGTCATCAGTGGCTATCTGGGAAAAAACTGGGGATTCTTCTTGGGGATTATTTACTTCATCATGATTATTATGGGAGTCATGATGTACTCTACGGCTATCACGAATGACAGTGCTTCCTTTTTGTACAGTTTTGGAGTAACGGATGCTATTTTATCTGAAAATCCTCTGTATGGACTGGTCATCATTGTATTATTGGTCGCAGTCGCTTCCCGTGGGGAACAAATCCTTTTTAAAGTATCGACCGGTATGGTACTGACGAAATTAATCGTTATAGCCGTATTGGGAGCTGTCATGATTCCCTATTGGAATCTGGCAAATGTAGGTGCATTTCCTAATATGAATGATTTTGGTGCTGTTAATGCCGTATATGCCAGTTTCTTTAAGAAAACGCTGCCTGCCCGGTCTTGTGTGGAAATCGGCAAACTCCCCATGAATGGCGATGTAGAGGTAGAAGTAGTTGCTTACTGCAAGTAAATCATGCTCTGCGCTTAGATAAATGCCCACCCTTCTTCCCTGGAAAAGGAACAATGGTTCCTTTTTCAGGGATTTTTTTGGCGCCGAATAGGCATGATTAAACCCCAGTTCAACTGGGGGTAAGTAAAATTTCTTAAAGTAAAAAAAGAACCTCTCATGATACAATGTAGATGGTCTGGCAACCACTACATTATTCAGAAGAGAGGTTCATGTCAATGAATGACGTAAAAAGTTTATCACATAGCAAATGGCGATGCAAGTATCATATTGTATTTGCGCCTAAGTACCGTAGACAAATTATTTATGGACAAATAAAAGAAGATATAGGAAAGATATTAAGGTCACTTTGTAATCGAAAGCAGGTTGAGTTAATTGAAGGAGAATGCTGCCCGGATCATATTCATATTTTAGTGGCTATTCCACCGTATCTTAGCGTATCTCAATTCATGGGATATTTAAAGAGTAAAAGTAGCCTGATGATTTTTGACCGCCATGCAAACCTGAAATATAAATATGGGAATCGACATTTTTGGCGCCGAGGTTATTATGTGGATACAGTGGGAAAATATGAAGGAGCTATTAAGGAGTATATTCGCAATCAATTACAAGAAGATATTGAAATGGATACATTAGATTTCAAGGAATACGTAGACCCGTTTACGGGCAGCAGGAAAAAGTAGGCCAAAAAAAGCCCCCGAGTAGGGGGCAGCCAGTAATAAAAGTGTGATTGCCAGACTTTTATTCGGTGCACTCTTTAGAGTGCTACCACAGGAGTTAGGCCCTTATAGGGCCTGAGCAAACCACCAGTTTTACTGGTGGCTATGATTCTTCTGTCGGAAAGAGCTGTGCGGCAAGGGAATCTGCGCTAAGATGACGGCGGCGAAGACGAGGACGCAGCCGGTCAATTCTTTGGCTGTCATGACTTCTCCCAGGATAAGCCAGCCTGCTAAGGCGGCAAAAACTGATTCTAGGCTCATGATGAGGGTCGCCGTCGTCGGTTCGGTATATTTCTGGCCGACGATCTGCAAGGTGTAGGCGACGCCGCTGGATAGGCCGCCAGCGTAGAGTAGGGGCCATTTGGCAGCCCACAGGGCAGACCAGTCGGGCTGCTCGAAGAGGACTGTCAGCGTACCGGAAAAGAGAAAGGCCGTGGCGAACTGGACCCAGGACAGCTTGACGCTGTTGGCCTTTTTTAAGAGAAAGTGGTCGATGACCAGGATGTGCAGGGCAAAGAAGACGGCACAGCAGAGGACCAGGAAGTCGCCGAAAGAGACTTGGAAATCGCCGTTGATGCATAAGAGGTAAAAGCCGGCAATGGCCAGGGCGACGCAGATTACGATGATCCGCGAGACCTTGCGGCCCATGAAGCGGCCCAGGAGGGGGACGAGAATGATATACAGGGCCGTGATGAAACCGGCTTTCCCGGCCGTCGTCATGGAGATGCCGACCTGCTGCAGCGTATCGGCAGCGCCCAGGACCAGGCCGCACCAGGCCCCGCCTATGAGGGTGATGCGGTCCGGCTTCAACTGGTGCAAAATCGGCGGATACGTTCCATCTGCCCTTTTATCGGTAAACAGCAGGATTACGGGAATCAGGACGACGATAGCGATGACATCGCGGGCGGCGCTGAAAGTAAAAGGGCCGATATAGTCCATGCCGACGCTCTGAGCGACAAAGGCCGCCCCCCAGATGAGGGCCGTAATGAGCAGCAGTATGGTGCCCTTTGCTTGTGACTGATACATGAGATAAACCTTCCTTTATTGTGGATTCGTCAAAGTGACAATAGTATAATTGTACCATAAAACAAAAGCTTTTTTAGACGTTCTACCTCCAGATTTTGTAATATTTTTCACAAAATGTCGTTGCAGTTGTCGCAGGAAAGTTTTATACTATATGTAAGGTTATCTCATACTACTATTGCAAAGTCATGAAGGAGGAGACTTTAGAATGTACAAAATTTCACAAATTCCTGAAGAGTATAAGAAAAAATTGATTACGGCTGAACAGGCTGCAGCCCTCGTCAAAGATGGCGACCGCGTTTCTTACGGCCTCGGCTGCGCCGCTCCGTATGATATCGATATCGAAATCGGTAAACGGGCTAAGGACCTGCATGGCGTTGAAATCGTCGCTACGACTGTTGTCAAAGATGAACCGTATGCAGCGTATCTGAATAGTGATTCGAACGAACAAATCCGCTTCGCAACGGCTCATATGAACGGGTTTGAACGCAAGATGTCCAAAGCCGGCCGCTGCTGGTTCATTCCTATTCTCTTCAACGAATTGCCGAAGTATTGGGAAAACATCGATAAACTCATCATCCAGGTTCATCCTATGGACCAGTGGGGCAACTTCAACCTCGGGCCTCAGGCATCGGACCTTCGCGGTTTGATTCGTGCTGCTAAGACGATCATCCTCGAAGTCAATCAGAATATGCCGAAAGCACTGGGCTATGAAACAGAATTGAACCTCTGCGACGTCGACTATGTCGTCGAAGGCTCGAATCATCCTATGCCGCAGATCCCCAACCGGGCAGGCACGCCGGTCGACGACAAGATCGCCGATTACATCATCCCCATGATCGAAGACGGCAGTACGCTCCAGCTCGGCATCGGCGGTATCCCGTCGGCTGTCGGCCGCAAACTGGCTGAATCGGATGTCAAAGATTTGAGCGGTCATACGGAAATGCTCGTCGATTCCTATGTCGACCTCTATGAAGCCGGCAAGATTACGGGCAATAAGAACCGCGATAAGGGTAAAATCATTTATGCTTTTGCCGGTGGTACACAGCGCCTCTATGATTTCATCAACGATAACCAGATCGTCTTCAATGCGCCGGTAAGCTACGTCAACAACGTCGGCGTCGTTGCCAGCATCGATAAATTCATCTCCATCAACGGCTGCATCGACCTCGACCTCTATGGTCAGGTCAACGCTGAAACGGCTGGCTATCAGCAGATCAGCGGCACCGGCGGCCAGCTCGACTTCGCCCAGGGCGCTTTCGCATCCAACGGCGGCAAGAGCTTCATCTGCGTCCATTCGACGCGTAAATTCAAGGACGGCCATGTCGAATCTCTGATCAAACCGACCCTCCCGGCTGGCACGGTCATCACGACGCCGCGTTCGGCTGTCCACTACATCGTCACCGAATACGGTACAGCCTTGCTGAAAGGCAAATCGACGTGGGAACGCGCCGAAGCCCTGATCAACATCGCTCATCCGGACTTCCGTGAAGAACTCATCAAAGATGCAGAAAAGATGGGTATCTGGACCAAGACCAGCAAGATTTCCATGTAAATAATAGGTTGTAGTCCGTAGGGGCTTGCACGTGGCAAGCCAGCCCTACAACGCAAAAAGAGGCTGTCTTCATGCGACAGCCTCTTTTTTTATGCTCCCGCTAAACTGGTGATTTTTTCCAGCATGTTTTGGTAAATCTTAATTTTGCTTTCCAGCTCCGGACCGCTGCAAGGCTGGCAGTATGACGCCTTTGTCATGCTGTCGAAGTAGTCCAGGACCATCTTATCCAACTCTTTGTCGACGATGATGTAGAACGGGTCGGCCTGGCTGTTCATGGCCAGGGTATTCTTTTTGAAGAAGCTCATGCGGTAGTTGGAATAAAAGGACAGGTTGGCTTCTTTGTAGGACAGGAAGGCCGGCGACAAGTGCATCGTCGACAAGGTGATGCCCTGGCTCTGGGTCAGCGTCCGGGCGATGACCTTCAAATGTTCAATCCGTTCGCTTGGCGTCAAGGTATACTGGACGTCGGTCAAGTCGATGTGTCCCGTTTCCAGATAGCGCATGAAGGAGGGCGTCGGCACGATGAGCGATACGCGGGCTTTGGCGATGATTTCTTCCCAGGTAATGCATAGCCGCTCGATATTGCCGGCTCGGTCGGCCGACGATTCGGAAATAAGCCGGTCGAATACTTCCTGGGGCAGGAGGTATTCGATGCCGTTGGTCAGGAAGAAGCAGAACCGCGACGTTTCATAGAAGGATGTGCGGTAGCCGTAGTCGTCGTTCCAGGGACTCTGGATATGCGTGAGGAGTTTCGGCGTATGGTGGACGCCAAAGCGTTCGTAAATGTCGTGAACGACGGCTGGATCATCGATATAGGAACACATCATCATCCCCCGGTGGCTTTGAAGCGAATACTGGATGACGAACTGGTCCTTGAGGATGATGAGGTTGGCGTCGCTCAGGGCAGAGAAGTCGTAAAAAGTGAATTCTGCATCCATGAAGCGATTGAGGACGGCGTAGAGTCGGGTCACGTATTTAGGATGGCGGCGCAGTTTTTCCTTGTCCAGACCGATGCGGATGCGCAGGCGTTTATAGTGGGACGGCACGTCGAGGTAAGACCAAAAGCCATCGTCATAGAAATCAAAGAATTCTCCATAAATGACTAATTCTTCCTTGCCCGTCAGGGTAGGGATTTTTTTTCGGAATAAATCTTTTAAGAAGTGGGCGGCTTTCTGATGGCTCGTGACGATGCGGACAGGCCAGGATTTCTTGCTTTTTTCAGTGCGTCCGCTTTGGAGCGACGTGCGGTATGCCCGGCTTAGATAGTCGCTGATGGCGAAGGTCAGGTTTTCTGTCGTGTCGGGAAAAGAAAAATAGCGGCAGCAGTCTTCGCGGCGATCGAGTTTTTCAATCGTTTCAGCAAAGAGTGCAGCCGCATCTTCATTGACGCGTTCTATAGCCCGTGACGATGGCAGCTTGGCTCCGTTGATCCACTTACTGATATAGGATACATCGTAACCGATGTGTTCTGCCAGGGTCACAGATTTTGTTTTCGTGAATTTCATGAATTTCTTTAATGCAATCGGGTAGGTTTCTACGATCATGTATCATTCCCCCTCTATATGGCAGCTTTTTTATTCACTCCTCTAGAAATAAGGCTGCTTTTATTATTGTAACACAGAATTTATCGATAAAAAATAAGGTAAATAAGGTGAATTCATGAAAAATTCAAGTTTTCCTGTTTTTTTCAACTTGTCTGGAGACTATACTAAGGCCATGCTTGAGGACATCAAGCGAAGAAAGAATCTAAGCATCATGATCCTAGGAGGTGGACGGACGTGAGACCCTTTGTTTTTCCTTTTTCGCAGCACATCGGTGCCCCATCGGTCCCGGTGGTCCAGCCTGGAGACAGGGTACAGCGTGGCCAATGCATCGCTGAGGCTGGGGAAGGATTAGGAAGCCCGATATATACGAGTGTATCCGGGATGGTCCTGGAAGTGACGGGGAATGCCGTCATCGTTCGAGCTGACGACGTCCAGCCGAAAGACTACGTGCCCCTTACGGCGCAGGCGCCGTTGGAGTGTATCCGTCAGGCCGGAATCGTCGGCTTGGGCGGCGCCGGATTCCCGACGTATCAGAAACTGGCCGTTCCTTTTTCTCATGGTGGTGTCGTCATTGCTAATGCTTCAGAGTGTGAACCCATCCTGAACCATAATATCGACGCCTTGGAAAAAGATTGCCGTCCAATGATACGCGGCTTGCAGCTGGCTATGGACCTCGTCCATGCCGATAAAGGTGTCATCGCCATCAAAGCCATCCACGGTGACGCCGTCCGGGCTTTACAGCAGGCCATTGCTGATGATGACCGCTTGGCCCTTCATTTTTTGCCCAATATCTATCCTGTTGGGGAAGAACGAGCTGTCGTCCGGGAAGTCCTAGGGACGCTCCTCGATGCCGGCAGCCTGCCGTCGAAAGCCGGAGCCGTCATTATCAATGTGGAAACGCTCCAGCGCATGGCCGAAGCCGTCGATGCTAAGAAACCGCTCATCGACAAAGACTTGACCGTAGCGGGCAAGTTGAATGGCCCGGAAGTCCAGATTTTCCATGATATGCCCTTGGGCATGGCTGTCAGCGATGTCTTGGAACGGGCCGGCGGCTTGGGAAAGGAATATGGCGAGCTCATCATGGGAGGCCCGTTCATGGGTAAGCGGACGACGCTGGATGCGCCTATCGTCAAGACGACAGGCGGCATCATTGCGGCAGAAACGTTCCTGCCAGGACCTGAAAAAATAGGTCTTCTCGTCTGTGCCTGCGGCGCCGATGAAAAGCGGCTCCGGGAAATGGCCGCCTCTATGGGGGCTGTCGTCGCTGGCGTCGCCTTCTGCAAACAGGCCCACGAAGTCAAGCCGGGCGTCCGCAAATGTGATAATCCCGGCCACTGTCCGGGACAGGTCCAGCGGGTCATGACCTTGAAGAAAGAAGGGGCTCAGGCCCTGCTTATCAGCAACTGCACGGACTGTACCAATACGGTCATGGCCTGTGCGCCACAGCTCCATTTGCCGGTCTACCATTGTACTGATGGTGCCCTGCGAGCTGTCCATCATAAATTAATCCGCCGCATCAAGGCATAACTCATACTACACAGGGGGAGTGATTGTATGTCTATTACGAAAGATACCTTACAGAAACACCTTACCGATCCTGCTGTTTTCTGCTGCCGCCGGGCCAAGGGGACAGTCATCGGAGCCGATGACCTGGAAGACCCGACGCTGTTTGACGATATGGTCGATGCCGGCCTGCTCACGCTCAGTGATGACGGCTTGACCATCGAAGAAGTCCTGGGCAGTACGCTCTTGCAGGATGTAGAAGCCTTGACGCCGATTACCAAAGACGTCTTGGATAAAATCAATCCTAAGTCGGCTAAGCCTGTTGAAACGGTACCGGCCGCAGCTCCGGCCAAAGCAGCTGCTCCGGCAGCCGCACCGTCCGGGACGATTCATCTGAAAATCGATAAACTGGAAGGCCTGAGCCTGGATATCCCGGCAGGGACCGTCTTAGGCGCGTCCGGCATCCTGCCGGCAGCAGAAACGGGCAGAGGCGAAAAGAAAGTCATCCGCACGCTGCTCAAGAAGCACATCAAAATCACCGATGTTGAAATCAGCGATAGGACGGCCATTGAAAACGGGAAAATCTTCATCGATGGATCCATCGTCGACAAGGCCGTCAAGGAAGATCCACTTTGCGTCAGCATGAGCCTCGATGTTATTTATCCTGATAAACGCCACGTCTATACGGACACTATCATGGACGTCGCGCCTATTGCGACGAAAGTCGAAGGCGAACTCGGTGAAGGCGTCACTAAAGTGGCTGACGGCGTCGTATTCATGCTCACTGGCGTCGATGAAGATGGCGTCCAGATTCACGAATTCGGATCGTCTGAAGGGTTCCTCGATGAAAAGATGTATTTTGGCCATCCTGGCTGTGCCGATGAAGGGGACATCATCATCCGTTGCCATGCCGTCATCAAACGGCTTACCGGTATGACCCGTCCGGGACCTTTTGCCGCTCATAAATGCGAAGACTACATCATTCAGGCCGTCCGCAACGAATTGAAGAAATACGACGGTGAAGTCGTCCGTGAAGAAGTTTGCGAAGACCTGCGCCGTAAAGGCAATCCCCGTGTCGTCTTGGTCAAGGAAATCATGGGTCAAGGGGCTATGCACGACAATGTTCTCTGCCCGAATGAACCGTGCGGCGTCATGGGCGGCCAGAAAAACGTCGACCTCGGCAACGTGCCCATCGTCTTGACGCCGAACCAGGTCCGCGACGGTTCCATCCACGCTTTGACCTGCATTGGACCGGCTACGAAAGAAATGACCCGCCATTATATCCGCGAACCCTTGGTCGAAGGCCTGGCTAAGGATGATGAACTGGACCTCATCGGCGTCGTCTTCGTCGGGTCCCCTCAGGTCAATGACGAAAAGCTCTGGGTTTCGGATCGCTTGGGTTCGCTTTTGGAAAGCCTGGACATCGACGGCTGCATCATTACGACGGAAGGTTTTGGCAACAACCACATCGATTTCATCCAGCATATCGGCCAGGCTGGCAAGCGAGGTATCCCCGTCGTGGGCGTTTCCTTCTGCGCCTACCAGGGCCAGCTCGTCGTTGGCAATCCTTATGCCGATGCCATGGTCGAAGAAAATATGGACCAAGGCGGTTTTGAAAACGACGTCGCCGGCTGCTCGTGCGTCACGAAAGAAGTAGCAGCCCGGGCTATCCAGATGCTCAAGAATAAGATGGCCGGCGTCCCCATTGCGGCAGCACCGAAAAAATGGGATAACGCCATTATAAACGCTAACAATAAACTCCTCGGTCTCCCGGAAACCGTTCTCCTCGATAAAGGGACGCTCCACTGATGGCAAAACTCGACTATCAGATCAACCCGGTACTCATGGAAGGGACTGTGACCAAGGCGGGTGCTGACGACGTGGCGCTCAACCTGCGGGGGAGACTCGGTGTGATCCACGCAGCACCGTCTTTGTTCCTTCATCAGCCTCGGGAAGGCCGGAAATTCCGATTTTATTTTAGTTATATGCAAATCGTAAAGGCCCCGCTCGATTACGATTATGCGCCGCTCCAGACAGACCGGGAATTCACACCGGTCTTAGCCGGCGGCGTCCTCAGCGAAGTCAATGATACGGCCATCAAAGCCGACTGCCTCGGCGGTTTGGCTACCATTGCCGTACCGCGGCGTTGGGTCTTTACCGATGTGGCCCTAAAAGAGGGAGAATATACTGAATTTTACATCAGCCCCATGGCGGCTGTAGATGAACTATAGGAGGGGTAGTTATGAATTTAACGACTGTAGAAGGGATGCGCTCGGAAATATTCGTTCCCGTTACACCGAAACCGGTATTTACTGAATTAAAGAAACCACTGAGTGAATGTAAAGTCGCCTTCATTACGGCTGGCGGCATCCATAAAAAAGACCAGACGCCGTTCAATACATCTGGGGATTTTACGTATCGCGTCATCCCCTTCGATACGCCATCGTCGAACTTGATGGTTACGCACGGCGGCTTCGATAACTCCGATATCAATAAGGACGTCAATGCTATGTTCCCCATCGACCGCCTGCACGAATTGGTTGCTGAAGGCTTCATCGGATCCCTTCCGAAAGAAACGTATACTTTCATGGGCGGCGGCGGCAACGTCGAAAAATTCCGCAACGAAACAGGTCCGGAAATCGCCAAGAAGCTGAAAGCCCAGGGCGTCGATGTCGTCCTTTGCACCGGCGGCTGCGGGACCTGCCACCGTTCGGCGACCATCGTCACCCGCTGCTGCGAAGCCGAAGGCATGAGCTGCTGCGTCATTGCCGCCTTGCCGCCTATTGCCCGTCAGCAAGGCGCTCCGCGCATTACCGCGCCGCACGTACCTATCGGATCCAATGCCGGCGAACCGAATAATATCCCCATGCAGACGGCCATCCTCAAGGAATCCCTGGAATGGGTCCGCGATTGCCCGAGTTATAATGGTCTGAAAGTTCTTCCCTATGAATATCGCCATAATGTGTAATAAAAATATAAGAGTGGAAGGGGGAATTCGATGTGGCATGCTAATCAGGAACGCTTGATGGAAAAATTGCGGGGCGACGAAAAAATCCTGGTCATCGATTCGCATACCATGGGAGAACCGACGCGCATCGTCGTCAATGGATTTCCTCATGCACCAGGCAAAACGATGATGGAAAAGAAACAGTACATCGCCAAACACTACGATACGTACCGTCAGGCAATCTTACTAGAGCCCCGGGGCCATACGAATATGTTCGGTGCCATCCTCATGACGCCAGTCCACGAAGAAGCCGACGTCGGCGTTATCTTCATGGACAGCGGCGGTTATCTGAACATGTGCGGTCACGGCTCCATCGGCGTGGCGACGGTGCTAGTCAATGAACAGATGATACCTGTCCATGAGCCCTATACGGATATCTGCCTCGATGCGCCGTCAGGCCTCATCAAGGCCCACGTCAAAGTCGAGGCCGGCCGGGCCGTGGAAGTGACTATTACTAACGTGCCCTGTTTCTTGTATCGGACAGGAGTTACGGTTCCTGTCAATGGTGTAGGCCACGTCGCCTTAGACATCGCCTTTGGCGGAAGTTTCTTTGCTCTTGTCGACGCCGATGCCTTGGGGATGCGTTTAGAACCCGAAAATATACGGACGATCATCGATACGGGGATGAACATCCTCCGGGCCGTCAACGACCAGGAAAGGGTAGCTCATCCCGAACTGGACATTCACAGCGTCGATTTAGTTGAATTTTACGGCCAGGCCGACCGGCCCGAAGCGACCATGAAGAACGCTGTCGTCTTCGGCAATTATCAGATCGATCGCAGCCCTTGCGGGACTGGCACTAGTGCCAAAGTGGCGTCGTTATACTTGCGGGGGAAATTGAAGAAAAATGAACTTTTCGTTTATGAAAGTATTATGGGGACCTTGTTTAAAGCCCGCATCATAGATGATGCAGAAGTTGACGGTATGGCTGCAGCTATACCACAGATTACGGGCAGTGCCTACATTACGGGCATCAACTGCCTGGTCCTCGATGAGACCGATCCGTTCCGCCATGGCTTCCAGATCCAAGCCTGATTTCAAAGTTCCGGTCGTAAGACCTGAATGATAGATTCCAGTCATACATACGAAGAGGGGTGCCTGATTATGATGATGAACAGTAAAGTAAAAAAAGCGATCTTAGCCGGCCTGAGCGCCGTCGTATCCATATCTGTCTTAGCTGGCTGCGGCGGGGGAAGTGGCAGCGGTGATAAGGCCAGCCTGAAAGGGAAAGAATTGAAAGTAGCGACCGGGATCTATGCGCCTTTTGCTTTCAAAGATGAAAACAGCAAGCTCGTCGGTTACGACTTGGACTTGCTCGACGCCATGTCCAAGAAACTGGGCTTTACGTATAAAGTTACGCCGACGGAATACGACAACATGTTCATGGCCGTCGCCAATGGCGAATATGATATCGGCATGGGCCAGGTCTGCATTACGGAAGAGCGCAAGAAAAAGATGGACTTCACCGAACCTTATGAAAACGCAGGATTGCAGTTCATCGTCCGCAAAGATGAAAACCTTACGTCTGTCGATCAGCTGAAAGGTAAGAAAATCGCCGTCGAAAAAGGGACAGCTTCTCATAAGTACGTAACGGAACACTGCAAGGACTCGGAAATCGTCGTCTTCCCGTCCATTTCGGCAGCCTTTATGGAGGTTGAACAGGGGAAGGCCGATGCCCTTATGCAGGATAAACCGAATGCCGTCTACTATTTGAAGAAACATCCCGAAAGCGGCCTGACCCTGTTAGGGGAAGAAACGGCGAAAATTCCCGATGGTTTCGCCCTGCCAAAGGACAGCCCGTATAAAGCCGAATTCGACAAAGCTTTGAAGGAATTGCAGGAAGACGGGACAATCAAGAAATTAGAAGATAAATGGCTGAATGTCTAAGGGCATCAGTTATACCGCAGTAGCCCGGCAAGAGTCGTACTTTTGCCGGACTTCTTGCTATAAGGAGTATTCCTTTAAGGAGGGAAGGCTATGTTTAACTGGGAACACTTGGACATCATCATCGGTGTCATTATGAAAGGTCTGTTCTGGACCGTCGTCATTTCCGTGACGAGTATCATCATAGGCTATTTCATCGGCTTGGCTACGGGTTTTTCCCGGGCTCGCAATATACGCATCCTCAAGAGCATCAGCGCCTTTTATGTCTGGATCATCCGCAGCACGCCAATCTTGGTCCAGGCTTTGTACATCTATTTCGTCATGCCGAAACTCTTTGGCCTCCATTTATCTCATGAAGCGGCAGGCATTCTCTGTGTTTCCCTCAACGCTGGGGCTTACATTTCAGAAATCGTCCGCGGCGCTATCCTGGAAGTGCCTAAAGGCCAGTGGGAAGCAGGGATGTCTTTGGGAATGACTAAATTACAGATTGTCATGAAACTGATCCTGCCCATGGCTTTCCGGACTATGTTGCCGGCACTGGGCAACCAGTTCATTATTACCGTAAAGGATACGTCTATCCTGACCGTCATCGGTGTCGCAGAAATGACCTATCAAGCTGGTCAGTACGCGTCGTCGAACTTTGAATTCGTCGAAAGCTATACGGTCCTGGCCGTGTTCTACTTAGTCTTGATTTCGCTGCTGACAGTCGCTGTCAATATTTGCGAACAGAAGATGGGAGCTGATGTAAAATGATGAGAATTGAACATTTGAAGAAACAGTATGGCGATAACCTGGTCCTAAATGATATCAGCCTGTCCCTAGATGATGAAGTTACCTGTATCCTCGGACCCTCCGGTGCCGGGAAGAGCACTTTCCTGCGCTGTCTGAATCTGTTAGAATCGCCGACTGGAGGCGACATCAAATATAATGGCCAGAGCATCCTTCAGCCTGGCTACGACATCCGTAAGATGCGCGAAGAAGTGACCATGGTCTTCCAGCATTTCAACCTCTTTCCCCTGCGCAACGTCGTCGGCAACGTCATGCTGGCCCTGCAGAGCGTCAAACACATGAAAAAAGCCGATGCCCACGATATTGCCATGGAAATGCTCAAAAAAGTCGACATGGCCGACAAGGCCGAAAAGATGCCGGATATGCTCTCCGGCGGCCAGCAGCAGCGCGTCGCCATTGCCCGCGCCCTGGCCATGAACCCTAAGATGATTCTTTTCGATGAACCGACATCGGCCTTGGACCCGGAACTCGTCGGCGGCGTTCTCGATGTCATGCGCGACTTGGCCCACAATGGCATGTCTATGGTCATCGTGACCCATGAAATGGCTTTTGCCCGCGACGTGTCGGACCGCATCGTCTTCATGGCCGACAGCATTGTCCAGGAAGATACGACGCCGGCTGAATTCTTCAGCCATCCCAAGACGGAACGAGCCCGCAACTTCTTGAGCCGTTTCTTGTCGTAAAGGAGGGAGTACAATGGAAAAATTCATCATCACCATCAACCGTCAGTTTGGCAGTATGGGCCGGCCCATTGCCAAAGAAATGGCCGAAGCCCTGAACGTCGAGTTCTATGACCGGGACCTCATCGAAGCAGCGGCGAAAAAGATGAATATGTCCTTGTCCATTGCTAGCGATCTGGAAGAATCGGCCAAGCCCAACCGCTTCTGGCGCATGTGCTTTCCCTTAGGGCACGACGAAACGCGGAAACAGGACGAGCTCTTCCAGGTAGAAAAGAAAATCATCTTGGACCTAGCCGATGCCAAGTCGTGCATTATCGTCGGCCGCTGTTCCGATTCTATCTTGAAATGTTCCAAGCACTTGCTGCGCATCTTCGTCTATGCACCCTATAAAGAACGCCTCAAGAACTGCGTCGAACGACTCAAGATGGACGAACGGACGGCTAAGGAAATGATACGTAACGTTGACCGGGCCCGCGACGCCTACCAGGTTCGTTATGCCGGTTATCTGCCAGGCGATTTCCACCATACGGACCTGCTCATCAACAGCAGCTTCCTCGGCGTCGAAGCGACGGCTCAGTATTTGACGGAACTCGTACTCAAAAAATACGGCTCCCACCACATTGCGGAAGACTAGCCGAGCTCCCGCCAGGGACATCATCCTCGTTATTGACAAACAAAAAGGCCTATTGCATGATAGTAGTAACAATAAGCTGAATCAGTCAAAGGAGATATCTTATGGACGGGAGCAAACTTTGTTATATCTATTTTATTCTAAGTCAGGCCATCTGGGGCGTACTGCCGGCCTTCTGGCTGCTGTTGCGGCAGCTGTACACGCTGGCTTCGCGCATTGTCTGGGCGTCGGTCTTTTGCTTTTTCCTCATCATACAGAAAAAGCTCCTGCCCGACCTGAAAGGGGTCCGGCAGGAGCGCTGGCAATGGCCGTATATTGCCGGGGCCTGTATCTTCATTACCCTGAACTGGGGGTCTTATATTTACGCGACGACGCAGGGCTTCATCCTCCAGGCCAGCCTGGCCTATTTCATCAATCCCATCGTCCTCGTCTTTTTCGGCGGCCTTCTCTTCCATGAACGGCTGCGGCCCATCCAGAAATTATCCGTCGTCGTCGCCGGAGCCGGCCTGGTCCTGGCCTTCTGTCTGTACGGCGTCGTTCCCTGGTTGTCGTTCCTCATCTGTTTGACCTGGGCGACGTACAGCATGTTGAAAAAGAAAGTCCGCCTGGACAGCCAGGTTTCGGTCTTCATCGAATCCTTTTCCATGGTGCCCTTATCCCTGCTTTTCATCGCCTTTAGCGAAGGGCATGGCCTGGGTGCCATAGGAACCTTTCAGGGGTGGCAATGGCTGCTCCTGCCGGCGACGGGCGTCGTCACCGCCGTCCCGATGATGCTCTTTTCGGCCGGCGTCAAAGGCGTCCCCATAACGACGGGCGGCATGCTCATGTACCTCTCGCCGAGCATCACCCTGGTCATCGGCCTCTTGAGCGGCGAAACCATCACGCCGCCCCTGCGCCTGACCTTCTGCTTCGCCTGGGTAGCCGTCGCCCTCTACATGTACGGCCTTTACCAGACAATCAAGGGGCTTCGTGAAAGTGAATGCCATTAAGCACACCCCTGTTCCAGAATTACGCTGTAGGGACTCGCACGTGGCGAGCCCGTTCCGGGATATGTGTGATTTCCAGACCAGTTTACAGTACAGCCTTTGTAGTTTACAGAGAAAACCTTTAAATTTAAAGCCATTCACTAGCCACTAGCCACTAAACCCTAATCACTAAAAAGGCGCTGTCTTCCTGCGACAGCGCCTTTTTCTCACTTACTTTCAAAAAAGGCTTTATAGGCCAGGTAGCCGCTGTAGGCATCGGCTTTGGCGACGATTTCTAAGGGAGCGTGCATGCTGTGCATGGCTACGCCGCAGTCGACGACGTCGCAGCCCCAGTCGGCCATGATGTAGGCGATGGTGCCACCGCCGCCTTGGTCGACTTTACCCAGTTCCCCGACCTGCCAGGGAACTTCTTTTTCGTTGAAGATGCGACGTATCTTGGCCATGAATTCGGCGTTAGCGTCGTTGCTGCCTGCCTTGCCGCGGGCACCGGTGTATTTGCACAGGCAGATGCCATAGCCGAGCTTGGCCGAGTTCTGTTCTTCATAGGCATCGGCAAAGACCGGGTCGAAGGCGGCGCAGACGTCGGCCGACAGGACTTCGCTGTTGCGCAGGGTCCGGCGCAGCCAGATTTCTTGGTCATGACCCTGGAGGGACAAGAGTTCGGCAATGAAGTCCGGAAAATACGACGACTGGACGCCGGTGTTGCCGACGGAACCGATTTCTTCTTTATCGGCAAAGAGGGCGACTTGCGTATTTTCCCCTGGTTCGGCATCGAGGATGGCGGCTAGGTTGGCGTAAGAGCAGACGCGGTCGTCATGGCCGTGGGACATGATCATCGACCGGTCCAGGCCGACGTCGCGGCTCTTGACGGCCGGGATGATTTCCAGTTCGGCACTGGTGAAATCTTCTTCTTCAATACCGTATTTGTCCTTTAACAAGGTCAGAATAGCCGGTTTCGTCTTTTCTCCTTCGCCGTTCGTGCCGGCCAGGGGCATGAGCATTTCGCCGCTGATGGCTTCAGAGAGCTTCTTAGCAGCCTGGTCCTTGCCCAGGTGAGGCAGGAGGTCGTTGATGAACAGGACAGGATCGCCCGGGTCTTCGCCGATGGAAACATCGACGCGGCTGCCGTCGGCTTTATAGACGACGCCGACCCAAGACAAGGGCAGGCAGACCCACTGGTATTTCAGCAAGCCGCCGTAATAATGGGTCTTGAAGTAGACGATTTTATTTTTTTCGACAACGGGCATGGCCTTGACGTCCAGCCGCGGGCAGTCGATATGGGAGCCGACGATTTTCAGCCCCTTTTCGATGGGGTCAGAGCCGATGACGGCTAAGATGACTGATTTCCCTTTCTGGTCCCAGTAGACCTTGTCGCCGGCTTTCAGGCTGGTGAAGTCAGATAGCGGCCGGAATCCGGCGTTTTCAGCCTGGCGGATGATTTCCTTATTGGCCAGCCGTTCTGTCCGGGCTGTGTCCAGGAACTGACGGTAGTGGATGCTGTAAGTTTCCATCTGGCCGCGCTGTTCCGGTGAGAAGCGGGCCCAGACGCTGTTTTCTGTATCAAATGCTTTCATGCATAAGCCTCCCTTTTAAGATGGATGAATTATGAACTTGCATCCTTATTATAACGCACTTATCAGGGCTGTACCAGCTCTTGTAAAAGACTAGTGAAGCAGTTGTATTTTCTCATGTTATGTGGTATTATTAGCCATATTTTATAAATAATAATTCATACATGGAGGGTTTGCCATGATCGATAAAATGATTATCAAAGACTTAGTGAAACAGGCTGTGCCTGATATTTGTGCCATGCGCCGTCACATTCATGAAAATCCGGAATTGTCCGGTGAAGAAGTGGAAACGGCGGCCTTTATGGCAGCCAAATTGCGGTCTTTCGGCATTGATGTACAAGAGCATGTCGCCGGTACGACGGCTGTCCTGGGGACGCTCAAAGGCGGAAAGCCGGGACCGGTCATCGCCTTGCGGGCCGATATGGACGCCCTGCCTATGACGGAAGAAACGGGCCTGCCCTTTGCGTCCAATTTCCCCGGCAAGATGCACGCCTGCGGCCATGACGGCCACATGAGCATCCTCCTCGGTGCCGCTAAGGTTCTGAGCCAGGTGAAAGACGATATTCCCGGTACGGTCGTCTTCATCTGCCAGCCAGCCGAAGAAAAGTCGCCTGTCGGCGGCGCCAAGGGGCTGGTTGCGTCCGGCGTCCTCGACGGCGTCGATGCCGTTTACGGCCTCCACGTCTGGCCGGCCCTGCCCAGCGGCAAGATCGGTGTCCTGCCCGGCCCGATGATGGCTGCTTCGGATCATATCCGCATCGTCCTCAATGGTAAGGCCAGCCATGCCGCCATGCCCCATAAAGGCGTCGACACCATCGTCGCTGCGGCCCAGTTCCTGACAGCGGCCCAGACTATCATCAGCCGCCGCGTCAATCCCCTTTATCCGGCTGTCCTGACCTTTGGCAGGATTACTGGCGGCACGCGCTACAATGTCGTCGCCGATACCGTCGAAATCGAAGGGACCTGCCGGACGTACCACGCCGAAGCCCAGGATGCTGTCGAAGCCCATCTGCAGGATACGCTGAAGGGAATCGATGCCATGTACGGGACGGTCAGCCGCCTCGATTATGAACGGGGTTATGCCGCTGTCCGCAACACGCCCCAGCAGGCCGCTTTTGTCGCCGGTGTGGCCAAGGACTGCTTTGGCCCCGACGTTTTGGCTGAGATCGACGAACCGGCCATGACGGCCGAAGACTTTTCCGGATACCTGCAGAAGTTCGATGGCGGCTTCTTCTGGCTCGGCGCGACCAAGCCCGGCCATACGGTCTATCCCCTGCACAATACCCACTTTGCCGTCGATGAAGCCTGCCTGCCTGTCGGTGTCGAGCTGATGGTTTCCCTGGCCCTGGCCAAAATGACAGAAAAAGCATAATTATTTTTGAAAAAATGCAACTTAAAAAAGGAATCTGCCCCCTTCATCTCGAATATATAATATTAACTGAGATTCCATAGGAGGCGATTGTTTTATGAAAGAATACACAAGTGATAAAATTCGCAACGTTGCTGTACTTTCGCATGATGGCGCCGGCAAAACGGCTGTTGTTGAATCGTTACTGCTTGCCTGCGGCGCTGTCGATGCCGTTGGCGTCGGTAAAGACAACAAGCATATTATGGACTATGAACCGGAAGAAATTAAGAGAAACGTCACCATCCAGCTCGGCATTGCGCCTTGCGAATGGGAAGGCTATAAGCTGAATTTCCTCGATACGCCGGGGTATTCCGAATTCTGCGGCGAAGTCCGCGCCGCCCTGCGTGCCAGCGACGGCATCCTGCTCGTCGTTTCGGCCGAATCCGGGGTTGAAATGGATACGGAACGGGCTTGGGACTACGGTGTCGAATTGAAATTGCCGCGCATGGTTTATGTCAACAAGATGGATGCCGAACATGCTGACTTCTTCGGCTGCCTGGAAAAATTGCGCGCCGTCTTCGGCAAATCCATCATGCCGCTCCAGATCCCTATCGGCGAAGGCAAGGACTTCCGCGGCATCATCGACGTCTGCAAGATGGTAGCCTGGGAATGGAACAATGGCGAATGCTCGGAAATCAAGGTTCCGCCGGAATATATGGCCAAAGCCCGCGAAGTCCGTGAAATGTGCATGGAAGCCGCTGCTGAAGGCGATGACGAATTGCTGGAAAAATACCTCAACGGTGATGAACTGACCATTGAAGAACTGCGCAAAGGGTTGCGCCAAGGTATGCTCACAGGGCGCGTCTGCCCGCTCATGTGCGGCAGCGCTATTAACCATATCGGCACAGCTGAACTCCTGCGCCGTATCATCACCTACATGCCCGACGCTTCGCAGAAAGTCATGATGGGCACGGATAAGAAGACGGGCGAACCGGTCCTGGTCTATCCCAACAAGCCGTTCACGGCTTTCGTCTTCAAGACCCTTGTCGATCCCTTTGCCGGCAAATTGAGCTATGTCCGCATTTTCTCGGGCGAACTCAAAGAAGGAGATAAATTGTATAATATGTCCCAGGGCAAAGAAGAAAAGATGGGCAAAGTCTTGACCCTGGTCGGCAAGGAACAGATCCCCGTTCCGGCTGCCATTGCCGGGGACATCGTCGTCCTGCCGAAATTACCGAGTGCCCGGACCGGCGATACCTTTGCCGCTCCCGATTTCCCCGTCATTTATGACCCCATCCGCTTCCCGAACCCACTGCACACGGTAGCCCTGGTTCCAGAAAAGAAGGGCGAAGAAGAAAAATTGATGAACGCTCTCCTGAAGGTCAGCGAAGAAGATCCGACGTGCCAAGTAGAAAAGAGTACGGAAGGCAAACAGCTCCTCGTCCGTTGCATGGGCGACGTCCACCTCGATCATATCCTGACTAAGATTGAACGGAAATACGGTGTCAAAGCGAAACAGGAAGACGTCTACATCCCGTATCGTGAAACCATCAAGAGCAAGGCGACAGCTGAAGGTAAGCATAAGAAACAAAGCGGCGGTCACGGTCAGTTCGGCCATGTCTTCTTGGATATCGAACCGCTGACGACGGGCGAACCCTTTGAATTCGTCGATAAGATTTTTGGCGGTGCCGTGCCGAAACAGTACATCCCGGCTGTTGAAAAAGGCGTCCGCGAAACCTTGGAAAAAGGCCTCATCGCCGGCTTCCCCATGATCAACGTCAAAGTCACGTTGACCGATGGCTCTTATCACCCCGTCGACTCGTCGGAAATGGCCTTCAAAGTCGCTGCCGCCCAGGCCCTCAAGAAAGCCGTACCGGAAGCTAAACCGATCCTCTTGGAACCGATTTACAACGTCGACGTCGTCATCCCGGAAGATTACATGGGTGATGTCATGGGCGACTTCAGCAGCCGCCGTGGCCGCATCCTCGGTATGGAACATCATCGCAACCGCAAAGGCATCATCGTCGTCAAAGCCCAGGTCCCTCTGGCAGAAATGAAAGATTACGTCACCGTCCTGCGCTCCATGACCCAGGGCAAAGGCACGTTCAACATGGAATTTTTCGACTATGAAGAAGTACCGAAGAAAATCATGGATGAAATCATCGAAAAAAGACAAAGTGAATAAGACTAGTGGCTAGCAGTTCGTGGCTCGTGGCTAGTTAAGGGCCGTCCCTTTGGACGGCTCTTTTTTTTACTCTTTTACGATGAACGGCCTACGATCAACGTAAAAAGGGGCTGTCTCCGCGGACAGCCTCTTTTTTCTAGCCATGAACCACGAGACCCTACAGATATATGCTCAAACGGCATACACGTGTTTACCCAAACGCCTTGCCAGGGTGCTTCCGGCGTCGTATAATAAGGATATAAGTAAACGTAAAACGTCGTACTAAAAACAAATCAGACGAAAGGGTGATTTTTATGTCCCAATGGACAGATATGTACAAACAGAAACTGATGACGCCGGAAGAAGCAGTGAAAGTCGTTAAATCCGGGGATTGGGTCGATTACGGTATGGGCACGACTCAGCCGATCCTCCTCGACCAGGCCCTGGCAGCCCGACGGGATGAACTGCAAGATGTCAAGGTCCGCATGTGTCTTTCCGTAGCGCCGCGGCAAATCATCGAACAGGACCCGGAACGCAAGGCCTTTACGGCTATGAACTGGCATATGAGCGGCTATGATCGGAAAAAATGCGCCCTCGGCCAGATGAATTTCATCCCCATGTGCTACCGCAACAAGCCGGCCATGTACCGCGACCTCCTCGACGTCGACGTGGCCTTGATTACCGTCGGCCCCATGGATAAACACGGCTTCTTCAATTTCGGCCTGGCTGTCTCGGCAACGGAAGCCATCACCAAGAAGGCCAAGAAGGTCATCGTCGAAGTCAATGAAGCCATGCCCCGCGTTCTCGGCGGCCGCGGCGAATGTATCCATATCAGCGATATCGACGGAATCGTCGAATACGGCAACCATCCCTTGGCGACGATTCCCTTTACGACAGGTGATGACATCGACGCCAAGATTGCCAAGACCATTGTTCAGCAGATTCCCGACGGGGCGACACTGCAGCTCGGTATCGGCAGCCTGCCCAACACGATTGGTGCCCTCTTGGCCGAATCGGACCTGAAAGACCTGGGCGTCCATACGGAAATGCTCGTCGATGCCTTTTACCTCATGTATCAGCACGGCCAGCTCACGAACCGTCGCAAGGCCTTTTGCCGTGATAAGGTAAGCTGGGCCTTTGCCCTGGGGACGCAGGACCTCTATGACTGGATGGACGACAATCCTTTCCTGGCAGCCTATCCGGTAGACGTCATCAATGATCCTTTCGTCATTTCCCAGATGGATAATTTCATTTCTATCAATAACTGCATCGACATCGACCTCTTTGGCCAGGTATCGTCTGAATCGGCCGGGACCCATCAAATCAGCGGCAGTGGCGGCCAGCTCGACTTCACCGACGGCGCTTATCGGTCCCGCGGCGGCAAGAGCATCATCGCCTTGCGGTCGACGTTCCACAACAAGAAGACCGGCCGCGACGAATCGCGCATCATCCCGACGCTGGCAGCGGGCACGACGGTTACGGACCCGCGCTCCCAGGTCAACTGGGTCGCTACGGAATATGGCATCGTCAACCTCATGGGTGCCTCGACCTGGGAACGGGCTGAACGCCTCATCAGCATCGCCCATCCGGATTTCCGGGAAGACCTGATCAAAGAAGCCGAAAAGATGAAAATCTGGAGATATAGCAATAAACGGTAGGGGATACGCCATTATTCTGGCAAGTGTCTCTCCAGGATACTTGTTCGTCGTAGGTCGTTCATCGTAGGTCGAAATTTCAAAAGCCATTACGATGAACGACGAACGATGAACTGCAAACTACAAACTCTGAACTCTAAACCATGAACTAATTTTTACCCTCTAGAGAAAACTGGAAATATTTGTTATAATATAACCGTATGCGCCCATTTGTTCATTTTACGGGCTGCCATATGACGATAATGATTCGGACTGCGGGTCCTTTGCTGGCCGGCAGTTATTTTCAGTTTGTATATGAGGTGAAATTTGTGGACGAACAACAAGTAGATAAAATTGTGCCGGTTTGTCTGGAAAGTGAAATGCAGACGTCGTACATCGACTATGCCATGAGTGTCATCATCACTCGTGCCCTGCCAGATGTACGCGATGGGCTGAAGCCGGTTCACCGGCGTATTCTCTATGCTATGCACGAAGCAGGCATGACGCCGAACAAGCCCTATAAAAAATCGGCTCGTATTGTCGGCGAAGTTTTAGGTAAGTATCATCCCCATGGTGACAGCTCCGTCTATGATGCGACCGTCCGCCTGGCTCAGGATTTCTCAACGCGCTATCCCTTGGTCGATGGCCACGGCAACTTCGGTTCTGTTGACGGCGACTCGGCCGCTGCCATGCGTTATACCGAAGTCCGTATGGCTAAGATTACCGGCGAAATGCTGGAAGATATCGACAAGGAAACGGTCGATTTCATGCCCAACTACGATGGCTCCTTGCAGGAACCGACGGTCCTGCCGTCGAAGATCCCGAACCTCCTGGTCAACGGTTCGGCTGGGATTGCCGTCGGCATGGCCACAAACATTCCGCCTCATAATTTAGGCGAAGTCATCGACGGCTGCGTCCTGCTCATCGACAACCCCGAAGCCAGCCTGGAAGAAATCATGACTAAAATCAAAGGGCCTGATTTCCCGACGGGCGCTAAGATCATGGGCCGCGACGGCATCATCAAAGCCTATTCGACCGGCCGGGGCAGCATCAAGATGCGGTCCTGTGCGACTATCGAACCGATGAACAAGGGGAAACACCGCATTGTCGTGACGGAAATCCCGTATCAGGTCAATAAAGCGCGCGTCATCGAGTCTATTGCCGACTTGTCCCGCAATAAGGAAATCGACGGCATTACGGCCCTGCGCGATGAATCGGACCGCAAGGGCATGCGCATCGTCGTCGAACTGCGGGCCGATGTCAACCCGGATATCGTCCTGAACAAGCTGTACAAGCATACGCAGCTCCAGGAAACGTTCGGCGTCATCATGCTGGCCCTCGTCGACGGCCATCCGCGCGTCTTGACGCTCAAACAGATTCTGAACTACTATCTTGACCATCAGAAAGACGTCATCACCCGCCGTAGCAAGTTCGAGCTCGATAAAGCCCTGGCACGGGCTCATATCTTGGAAGGCCTGCTCATTGCCCTGGACCACATCGACGAAGTCATCAAGACGATCCGCGAATCGGCTACGGACGATGCGGCAAAACAGTCTTTGATGAGCAAGTTCAATCTCAGCGAAAAACAGGCCCTGGCTATCCTCGACATGCGTCTGCGCCGTCTGACCGGCTTAGAACGCGAAAAGATCGAAGAAGAATATGCGGAACTGGAAAAACGCATTGCCTACTTGCGCAGCGTCCTGGCTGATGAACACAAAGTCATGGAAATCGTAAAGACGGAACTCCTCGATGCCAAGAAGAAATTCGGTGATGAACGGCGTACACAGATCGTAGCCGATTCGTCGGATTTCTCCATCGAAGATATGATCCCCAATGAACGCATGGTCCTCACGCTGACCCGTCGGGGTTACATGAAGCGCATCAACGCCAATGTATACCATACACAGAACAAAGGCGGCCGCGGCATCAAGGGCATGGGTACGAAAGATGAAGATGCTGTAAACCATCTGCTCTATACATCGGCATGGAATACGGTCCTGTTCTTCACCAACTTCGGGCGCGTCTATCGCTTGAAGGCCTATGAAATCCCGGAAGCCAACAGCCGTAATTCCAAGGGTATTGCCGCCATCAACATCCTGCCCTTGTCCAATGGCGAAAAAGTCAACGCCCTCATCGACCTCGATCAGGTCGACCCGTCGATGAACCTGTTCATGGTTACAGAAAAAGGCCTGGTCAAGAAGACGCTCCTCCAGGAATTTAAGAACGTCCGCCGCAATGGCCTCATCGCCATTTCCCTCATGGAAGGGGACCACTTGGCCAAAGTACGCCTGACCAACGGCGACCAGACGATTATCTTGGCGACTAAATTGGGCATGGCTATCTGCTTCAATGAAAATGACGTCCGTCCCATGGGCCGGAATACCCGCGGCGTCCGAGGCATTACCCTGGCCGAAGGCGATATGGTCATCGGTGCTGATGTCCTTGAACCGGACTGCCAGGTCCTGACCGTCAGTGAAGAAGGCTTCGGCAAGCGCAACAATATCGATGCCTATAAAGTCCAGCTCCGCGGCGGCAAAGGCATCAAGAACTTCAAGATTACGCCGAAGACCGGCGACATCGTCGGCGTCGAAGTTGTCCATGAAGGACAGGAACTGATGCTCATCACATCGAATGGTATCGTCATCCGCACGGACATCGAAAGCATCGGCATCAAGAAAGGCCGCAATACATCAGGCGTCAAGATCCAGAAACTGGAAGGCGACGATAAAGTAGCGGCACTCGATACCATTGCTATCGAAGGCAACGATGAAGACGAAAAAGAACAGACGAAATTGTTTAAATAAAAAAAGAGGCCTGCGGGCCTCCTTTTTTTGCGCCAGTCGCAGTTTGCCGGCCGCAGGCCGCCTCGGACTCAGATGCGGCGTTCCGCCGCGACAGACTCAAACTGACAACGACGCTTCGGGATGCCCTCAGCG
>ENA-ORSS01000560-ORSS01000560.1-human-gut-metagenome-genome-assembly--contig:-NODE-560-length-44745-cov-16.492124_pt1 | contig 44745 bp, 43 predicted proteins | sample MGYA00241899_ERZ509162 | MGnify/ENA primary metagenome ERZ509162 (study PRJEB26280, sample SAMEA2338641) | human gut metagenome | biome: human gut; feature: human-associated habitat; material: faeces... | reverse complement strand
TAGGAACGGCAAAATTTTTTACACTTCTATTACTTCTTTATCACACATAAGCAAAATCACAAGGTATGAAACAGCTTATGGCAGGTCTTGGACTTGTTCTCCTCGGCATTGTAGTTGTCCCTATTCTTGGAACAATGATGAAATCTGCGATGTAATTATAGATTTTCTTAAAATAACAGACACACTTATTCCGCAAAGTGTGTCTGCCCAAAGAGGGTGATGAAATGAGTTGGAATATAGTTCAGGACGCAATAGATGCAATACAAAACTGGTTCAAGGGTGTGTTAGCAGACGGCATAGTTGGTTCTTTGCAAAGTACAAGCAATACTCTTAACAGTACATTCAATACAAGTAATCAAGGTGTAATGACAAGTTTATTATCAGATACTCCTGATAAATTTACAGGTTCTACGGACCCTAATGCAACACCAATATGGAGTGGTATTGAAACAATTACTAACAATGCTATCGTACCTATTGCATTATTTATTTTGATTATTGTTTTAGTTTATGAACTGATTCAAATGGTTGTTTCTGGAAACAACTTTCGGGATTTTGACACAAGCATTTTTTTCAAGTGGTCTGTCAAAGCCGTATGTGGGATTTTGCTTGTGTCTAATGTATTCTATATTGTCACAAATGTTTTTGGATTTGGTTCAACTGCTGTAACTTCAGGATTAACAAGTCTTTTCCCTGACGGACAAAGTTTTCTGAATTCAGCGACAATATCGGGTTCACTTCGCAGTAATTTGGTGAATTTGGGAATAGGTGATTTAGTAGTTTTACTCATTCTTTCATTCCTGATAGCAATAGTTACTTTTATTGTGCTTGGTGCAATAATCATTGTTCTTGCAAGTCGTATGATTGAAGTATTTATGTATCTTTCAATATCTCCTATTCCAATGGCAACTATGATGAATAGAGATTGGGGCGAGATAGGTAAGAATTGGCTTAGGAATATACTTGCTTTAGCATTTCAAGGATTTTTTATAGTAGTTGCATTAACAATCTTCAAGGTGTTACTTGGAAATGTTATAACGCAAATGTCTAATATGGGTTCAAATGCAGCTGCTATTACTGGCAGTATGGCAATGATGTTAGGTTATATAGTCGCACTAATATTTACCGTATTCCGTTCAAGTAATATTTCAAAATCAGTATTTTCAGCTCATTAAACTTTTGCCCCACTGGGGCAAAAGTTGGAAAGGAGTGAAATATGGCTCAAAACTATGTAAAAATACCAAAAGATTTATCACTTATTAAGCAAAAATTCATTTTAGGCTTAACAAAAAGACAAGCTATAAGTTTTGGCATAGGTGCTGTAATGGGTTTTACCGCTTTTTATATTTGTAATACTACAATCAATTTTCAGGCAGCTTGTTTTGCACTTGGAATATGTGCATTTCCTGCGATATTTTGCGGGATTTTTAATAAAAACGGTATGCACTTTGAGCAAATTATTAAATTGATGATTGCTTTTTTTCGCAAGCCAAGAACAAGAACATATCAATCGGAAAATACTTTTTTGATTTTATCTCGGCAGTTTGAATACGATAAGCTAAAACAAATGCTTGCCAACAGTGATAAGAAACGAAGGTGAAAACATTGGCTAAAGAAACTAAAAAACAAATCAATCTTACAAAAGAACAACGAAAACAAATACAAAACAGAATGCACAAATTGAAAATGAAAAATAGGAATAACAGTTCTGCTACACAAACTATCATTCCATACATTGAAATGTGCAGTAATGGAGTTTGTTGGGTTGATAAAAATACTTTTTCAATGACTGTAGAGTTTTTTGACACAAATTATGAGCTTGCTGATTTAGATGATAAAGAAGGTATCTTTTCCAAATGGTGTAGCTTGCTGAATTATTTCGATGATTCTATTGATTTTCAGTTTACATATGATAATCAAAGACAAAATCTTGATGACGAGATGGATAAGATTAAAATTCCTGCACAAGATGATGATTTTAATGCTGTCCGTAATGAATATTCCGAAATGCTTTGTAAGCAACGCCGTAATAGTAATCATGGTTTTGTATTAAGAAAACTATTGACATTTACGATACATGAAGCGTCTTTAAAAGCTGCATATCGTAAGCTGAACTCTATTGCAGAAGAAATAATAAGACTATTTGCTGAGTTTGATGTAAAAGCAATCAAACTTGATGGTAAGCAAAGACTTGAAGTTCTATATCACGCTTTAAATCCATTCTCTGATGATAGGTTCATTTTTGATTGGGGATTAAAACTCAAAGGTGGATATTCAACAAAAGATTTTATTGCTCCTGTTTCAATGAAATTCAAGGAAAGTAAGTTTGAAATAAACGGAGGTTATGGAAACATAACATCAATAGATATTCTTGCTGGTGAGCTATCAGACAGAATCCTTAACGAATATTTAAATTGTGGTGAGCAAGTGTCTGTAAATATACATATTAAATCATTCGACCAGCTCAAAGCATTGAAGTTTGTAAGAGGGAAAAAAACTGATGTAGAAAAAATGAAAATTGATGAACAGAAAAAAGCTTCTATGTCTGGCTATGACCCTGATATTTTGCCTGAGCAAATCAAACTTTACTTAGATGAACTTTCAGAACTTCTTGCAGATTTAAATAGCAGAAATGAGCGATTGTTCAATATTACACTTACTATTCGTAGTTATTCTACAAGCAAAAAGAAAGCAGATTTACAGCTTGCTAAGTTAAAGAGAATAACTCAAAAAAATGCCTGCAAGTTAAACACTCTCGATTGGTTGCAAGAACAAGCTTTTTCTTCGTTTTTGCCACTTGGGTACAATGAAGTACCTAATGTAAGAACATTGCCTACGTCTGCTTTAGGTGTATTTATACCGTTTACAGCCGATGAGCTTTATCAATCAAAAGGTTGTTATTATGGCATAAATTCATTAACAAAAATGATGATAATGGCAGATAGAGCAAATCTTAAAAATCCAAACGGACTTGTTTTTGGTACACCTGGTTCAGGTAAATCATTTTTCGTTAAGAGAGAAATTATTGACCGATTCTTAAAGACCATATCAGATATTATCGTAGTAGACCCAGAGGGAGAATATTATGACCTTATAAACTATCTTGATGGTCAGATTATAAAAATATCGTCAAATAGCGAACAGTACATAAATCCTCTTGATGTCAACTTTAACGATATTACAAAAGATAATCAGGAAGATATAATTGCAGATAAATCTGATTTTATTATATCACTTTGCGAGCTCGTGGTTGGCGGTCGCTTTGGACTTGAAGCCGAAGAAAAAACTGCGATTGATAATGCAACACGAAAAATATACAACTACTTTTTTGAGCATAATCCAATTCGTAGAACAATGCCAATACTTGCAGATTTACTTGCTGCCTTGCGTCAAGAAGGAGAAATTGCTTTAAGAGTAGCAAATGCACTTGAAATGTATGTAAGTGGTTCTCAGAATCTCTTTAATCATCGCACAAATATTGATACAAAAAATAGATTGATTTGCTATGACATTAAAGAGCTTGGAACACAACTCAAAAAAATAGCTATGCTTATTTTGCAAAACCAAGTATGGAACAAAGTTTCACTTAATAGAGATGAAGATAAAAAAACACTCTATTATATAGATGAATTTCACTTGCTTTTGCGTGATGAGCAGACAGCTAAGTATTCCGTTGATATGTGGAAGCGTTTCCGTAAATGGGGCGGTGTGCCAACAGGTATTACTCAAAATGTCAAAGACCTGCTCTCATCTTCAGAAATCGAAAATATTCTTGATAATTCTGACTTTATTTGTATGCTTAACCAGGCTGCTGGTGATAGGGATATTTTGCAAGAAAAGCTACATATATCTGATGAGCAAATAAAGTATGTTACCAATAGTGGACAAGGTAAAGGACTTATTCGATATGGTAAAACAATATTGCCATTTGAAGATAAATTCCCAACAGATACAGTTATGTACTCACTCATTACAACTAAGCCAGAGGAAAGAAATCTCTTAGAACAAAAGTTAGCAGAGCTGAAACAGACATAAGGCGGTGAATATTGATGAGTGAAGAATATAAAAACAGAGGTGTTCTGCATAAACTTCACAAGGTTGGTACACCATCAAAAAATATTCTGATTAAAACAGCTGTAAAATCAGCTTTGGCTACAGAAACTACAGCCTTATTTGCTAAAGATGCTATAACAAACCGTTTTGTTGGCAAAGAATTTCATGTTTGTTTTGAACGAAATCAACATAAATCAGGGAAATTCAAAACTGATATTAAAATAGTTCGCTCTAATGCTCCTCTCTATAAGCAAAAAGGTATTTTTCATAAATTAGCTGATTCAGGGCGTTTTTTTGAGGGAGATGTTCCTTTCAGAAAAAGGCAAAATATTAAGTATTCACCAAAAAGTAAATTTGGAAAAGTAGCATATTCTGCTACAAAGCCTTTACTTTCTACAAGCAAGTTTACAATTAAGGCTGCTAAAAAAGTTGTAAAAGCCACAGCATTAACTACTGAAAGTGCTGTAATTAAATCGGGTTCTTTTGCTTTAAATAAGTTAAGGCAAAGATTAAGTTATAGCAGTGATACACTTGATGGTGGTAAGGCTGTTCTTTCATCAATAACAGCAGTCAGAAATCTAAACAATGCTCGAAAATACATAATTAGATACAAAGCTGGTAGAAAAGAATATAGCCAGATAAAGCAGTCATTTAAAGCTCAAAAGCTCAAAACTAAAAAAGCAAAAAAGAGCTTTAAACTTGAAAAACAGTCTTATAAATCATTCAAACAAGGACAGAAAAAAAGGCTGAAAACTATTTCAAAGGCATATAAGCACACAGGCAAAATTAAAGATATCAAAAGTATCCATAAGACACAGAAAAAGGGTAAGATTCAAAAGCTTAATCAAAAGCAAAGAATACAAAAAAATATACAGCTAAAAAAATTACAGCGTAAAAAGAATTTATCACTTGAAAAAAGAATTTATAAAAATCAGGAAAAATTCAAAAAGCTGTTAAAAAAGCAAAAAAAGAAAGCCAAAGTTGTTCCAATAGCTGCACTTCCGCTTGTTCCTGTCGCTGCAGGAACAAAGCAGCTAACGGCTTCAATGCGACAAAAATTGCTGATGAGTGACCCTAACAATGACGCACTTCAAGCTGTAGATAAGTCCGTAGTTGTAGTCAAAAAGACTGTAAAAACTGCTAAATCAGCTAAAAGAAAGCTGCAAAATAAAACCGAGCCAGCTCGAAAAAGTAAATTGCATAAACAAGCAAATCGCTTACAGCAGAAAAAACAAAATCCTCCTAAAAAGAAAAAGTATAAAAAGAAGAAACCACAGCAAACATTTAAACAAAAAGCTCAGGAAGCTGCAAAAAAAGCAGCTAAAAAGACTGTAAAAATTGCCGCGGACTTTACTAAGTTTGCGTTTAAAATGTTTGGCATACTCCTACTCCCTATACTTGCAATAATATTTATACTTTCAGTTTTAATGCTGATGTTTACTGGTACAGCAGGAAATAGTTCGTATATTCTGGGTACATATAACGCTCAAGATAGGTATTTATCAGAAGCAACTGAGAACTACACGAAAATAGCCTATGACTTCAACCAGAAAGTTTTAAAGTGTAAATCTGATTGGAAAAATGGACTTTCAGATTTTGGTGTAGATACTTCATCATACAAAACCACACCTAAAAACTTTTACTTTGGCAAAAGTACAGAGTTTTCTCAAGCTACTTCTTATGATTTTGACCCGAACTTACTTGCTGCTTTTATGTGTGCGTACACATATAACTTTACTGGTGATGGAGAAGAAGAATCTGTTCCAAACTGGGAATGGAATAATGACTATACAGAGGTTCTTGAGAAACTTTTTAAAACCGAATACACATTTAAACATAAATATGAAGATGTATCAAAATGGAAACAGCTTGATAAGTATACTTTCTATGGTGGAGGTGGTCCGAACAGTAGCTATTGGACTGTTTACAGCGAGGACTTTACAAGAAGTCAGATGAAGATAAGAAATGTTCCGTCAGAAATTGAACAATTTTGCAAGGATGGTTATCTTCACTACGATTATAATTCTCTTGAGGTTCTGGACGCTAATGACGGAAATAAAAAAACAGGCTATTATATTCAAGACCAACGCTATATTATAAAAGACTCATCAGGAAACACCAATAATCCATTTTATGCTGTAACTACCGCAAACACTTATGTTTGGGAACATGGTACTAATAAAGATGGCAGCAAAAAATATGAAAAGCGTTCAGAGTGGTACTGGACTGATAGTAAGCAACAAATATACTGCGTTGTAAATCCATCTGATACTGCAAAATGGAACAGTAATTTGAAAGATATTTGCTTGATTAGCTTTTATAAGAAAAATTACTGGTATGAGGATTGTTCGCTATATTACACTGTTCAGAAAAATTGCACATTCGACCAGGCTTGCAGAAAGCTTCTTGCAGAAAAAGAAAAAGACAGTGCTGATAAGGATAAATATAAGGACGCTCGACTTAGCTTTTACTCTGTACTTTCAGAACCGCAAAACAAAAAAGGCACTAAGACATATGGTAATCATCAAATGTTTAATGCTCCAGTCGGTGGCAAATCGCTTGAAAAGCTCTCTGGCAAAATATATAACGGCTATGGCTACGATATTCAAACCTGGAACAGTGAGCATTGCAGTCTTACTGACTGCCACAAGGGTGTTGATTTTGAAGCAAAAAAAGGTGCTAAGGTCTATGCAATGTGCGATGGATATGTTAATTGGATAAATGAAGGTGAACAATCACTCTCTATTAATACATCTCAAGATATAGAACTTTGGTATGATGATAAAGATAAAAACAATAAAAAATTTCCTTTTGAATTTATATATGAAAATATAAAGACCACTCTTAAGCAAGGTGATACAGTAAAGCAAGGTCAATTAATTGGTGAAGTAACTGATTACAAGCATTGCTGGCAAAATAAAAGTAATTCAAAAGCTTCAAAAAGTTATCTTCATATAACAGTTAAGATTGGGTATCCTAAGGAATTTCCATTAATCGGAACAGATTGGTCAGAAGTAGACCTTCGTTATCTTATATATCGTCACGAGAATGAGGGCAAATAAAAAAACCGCCCTCTCAGGCGGTCAAATTTCTCAGAAGACTACTCCTCTTTTTTCTTCTTATTAAGCATTATGATAATAACAATTATTCCTGCAATAATCAAAACACCGATTACAATCAATATTATTTGTGTAGTGCTTGGATTGCTTGAATCATCTGCAAAAACAACCTCTTGTGTATCTGGACCGACAGATTCAGTTGTTGTAGGAGTATCGTCACCAGAAGCGGTTAAAGCACTTTCCATTTTGGGACTACCTGTAGTAGCAGAATATGAAGCCGTATCAGGTTTGTTATCAGTCATCGAACTTGTTTGACTACTATTTGTTGAAGAATTAGAAGAAGTACTTGCAGTTTCACTTGATGAGGTTTCATTTTTAAGATGATATTTAGTGACAGAATTAACAACCTTGCCATTTTCATTTTTGCAAATGTACTTATTGGTTGCTTCATCATATGCCCAAAAGAGTATATCTGAAACATTATCATCTGAATACTGCATATATTTTCCTGTTAATGCAACATAACAACCCCATGATGGATTATCAGAAACGCTATATTCTTTTTTATCATTATCAAATGACCATTGCAAATTTGCATTTGTATGTGACTTTAGATACTGCACAACTTCTTCACTATATGGCACTATATTGCCATATTTATTATGCAAGTATCTACTAAAATCTGCACTTGCGTCTGTAACTTGATAATCAATTTCATTGTATTTATCTCCTAATTGTGACACGAAATTTTTGAGTTCTTCCCTTGCTATTGACAAAGTAAGTAAGTCGTCATTTTTTTCACATTCAGCGAGTTCGTTTGACTGACCGTAAGTAAACGATTTCCAAATAAAATCATACCTTTCCTCATCATTTAAATACCTTATTTGCTCATAACGATTGAATTTAGTTTCAGTCGCAAATGCAGTTACAGAAGATATTGACATAACAGTCACAAAAGATAGAAGAATACTAACGATTTTTTTCATTGTGGTTTTCATTTTGCAACACTCCTAAAATATTTTTATGATACAAGCATATCATCTTTTTGTATTACAGTCAACCAAATATTAAGAACTGGAGAAAATATTTATGCTAATTACATGGTTTGATTTAATCCCACCACTAATATTTATCATAATTATTGGTATTGTTTTTGTCATAATCAAAAAGAATTTCTTTTATCCTTTTTTGATATTAAAGGAGGGTATAAGTAAACTAAACAAAAAGATCTATAACATATTTTACAGCAAAATCCAAAAATCCCATAGAAATAAGAAGAGATAGTACTGAGTATTGTGATAATTTTTTTGAATTAGAGTAATAGAGATAATAGACATAATCTATATCAGATATTGTCGGAAGTAATATCTCAAAAAACTTTTTTAATGAGTATATTATCATAATAAGATTAACTATTTCTAATATAAACAATAGCGTTATATAGTAATTACTTAAAAAAAATTGAAATAATTCCATACTTATTTTAAATTCCCCCAATTTTTCTAAGAAATCAGATTTAAGTGTTGTTAAATCATTCAAATAAAAATTATATCTAATATAAATTGATAAACAACTAATGGATATTATAGCAATTATAATACTAAGATTTCTATAAACACTATATTCTTTCGATTTTGTATAGCTGTAAGCAAATATAAAGCATAAGCCTATAAAAAGCATTAACACAAAACTTGACAATATAACATTTGTAATCTGAATACATTGCTGGATAAATAGAATTAAAAACAAAACTTTAATTAGATTTTTAATAGTTCGAGTAAAACTTTTATTTTTTGTTTTTTCGCTCAAATCAAGCAAATTGACAGGTATGCTAACCAATGAGGATAGGAGATTGATACTTTGTTCCAACATATTTTTCAAATCCTTTCAAATTATGAACAAATCATATTGAATATAATTGTTCTGATTTTGTATGCAATATCATTGCTATACGCAATAACTTATATTAAAACTATATCACAAAATAGCAAAACCAACAACAAACCAGAAAGGAAAATTCTTTATGACAGAAAATCAAAGTCAAAGAAAAATTAACACTATTCAAGCAAAAATCGAATCAATAGATGAAAAAATGAAATCTTTGCTTATACAAAAGAAAGAGCTGGAAAAGCAGGCACAAGAGATTGCCGACCAGGAAATTCTGAATATTGTAAAACATCAGAATGCTACTATTGAAACTCTTAGTGATGATTTAGCTCTTGCACAGATTCTTAGAAAAAACAATCTTACTAAGCAAGATATAATGGAACTTCTTGCCCCTAACGAAAGAAAAAATTCTAATCAAAATATAAGAGGAGGAATTTTAAATGAATAAAATCAAAAAAATACTTGTATCATTTATGGCTCTTGCGATTGTTTCTGCTATGCCACTTTCCGCTTCAGCAGCCGAAACAAGTACTGCAACAAGTACCGCAACAAGCTCACAATCTGAAACAATTTCACAGACAGAAACTACATCTCAAGCTGAGCCTGATAAGCCAGAAACTCAAACTTCATCAGAAGAAAGTTCATCGCCTGAAAGTTCAGATTTAAACTATCTATTCTCGGATAATACATCAGGAAATGCCGATTTGATAGCTTCTCAAGAGGTTATTGCTGATGATGGTAAATTTCAATTTTTAGCTGTTACAACAAGAGATAAAGATGTTTTTTACATTATCATTGACAAAATGAAAGCCGAGGATAATGTTTATTTTCTGAATGAAGTAGATACATATGACTTGCAAAAACTTATGAGTAAAAACAGTGACAATTCAGAAAATAACGATGTTGAATATAATACATCTTCAGATAAGTCAGAGAGTTCAGAAGAACCTGGAGAGGAAAGCCAAAGTAGTGATGAAACATCAGATAGTGGTCTAACTAATATTCTTTTGGTTGGCGGAGTTATCATATTGGGTGTAATCGGTTTTATTATCTTCAAGATTAAAAAAGGTGGATTTGGAAAGAAAAAAGAAGTTGTAGTACCTTTTGATGATTTTGAAGAAGATGAAGAAATTAACGAAGATGAGGAGAGTAAGAAAGAATGAAACTTGTAATAACTGAAAAACCATCAGTTGCTCAAACAATCGCAGCAGTTCTCGGTGTATCAAATACTAAAAGTGGATATATCGAGGGCAACGAATATCTTGTATCTTGGTGCTTTGGTCATTTAATCGGACTTGCTCCGCCAGATTATTATGACGCTAAGTATGCCGATAAGCAATGGAAATTTGAAGATTTGCCTATAATGCCAGCACAATGGAAATTTGTAGTAAATCAAGCAACTAAATCTCAGTATGAATTGCTTAAATCACTTATGTTCAGAAATGATGTTACAGAAATTATCTGTGCAACTGACGCAGGTCGTGAAGGTGAATGTATTTTCCGTTATGTTTATAATCTTGCTAATTGTCATAAGCCTGTAAAAAGACTATGGACATCATCTCTTGAAGCCGTTGCAATTAGGCAAGGCTTTGCGGAATTAAAAGATGATAGTTGTTATGATAATTTATTTGCTGCTGGTTTAGCAAGAGCAAAAGCCGATTGGCTTGTTGGTATGAATGGTTCAAGATTATTTTCAATTCGATATAAAACCAATATTTCTATTGGTAGAGTACAGACTCCTACTCTTGCAATGATTGTTGACAGAAATTATAAAGTCACAAACTTTATAAAAGAAAAATATTATCAAATTGGCTTAAATTGTGGCAATGGACTTATTGTAGGCTCTGAACGCATTGATGATGAATCAATGGCTAATAGCTTACTTACTTTATGTAACGGCAAACCAGCGGTTGTAACTGATGTAAAAAAAGAAATAAAAACTACCAATCCACCAAAGCTTTATGACCTTACAACTCTTCAGCGTGAAGCTAACAGACAATTTGGCTATACAGCACAACAAACTCTTGATTATACACAAGCACTTTATGAAGCAAAGCTTGTTACATATCCTCGTACAGATAGCCAATATATAACAGATGATATGGAACAAACTGCAATAAATATGGTACAGATTGTACGGCAGTGCTTCCCTACCTTTATAAGCTCTGATGTTAACTTCGTTCCAAATGTTCAACGCTGTATAAATAATGCTAAAGTTTCAGACCATCATGCTATAATTCCAACTGCTGAAATACAGAAGATAAATCTTGCAGAATTGCCAACAGGTCAACGAAATATTCTTGCACTTGTATCAGCAAAGCTACTACTTGCTACAGGTGAACCACATAAGTATGAAGCTGTTAAAATTGTTGTCACTTGCCAAAATCACGATTTTCATGCAAACGGAAAGACAATTATTGATATTGGTTTCAAAGCTTTTGAAAAGCAAATAATGTCACAATTAAAAGGTAAAAACGCTGATAAAGATAACGAGAAAAATAATGATAAGGCTTTGCCAGAAGTTAATATCGGAGAATCATATCCAATGGTTAGCTCATTTAAGGTTGAGCGTTATACAGCTCCACCAAAGCAATATACAGAGGATACACTTCTTTCTGCTATGGAAATTGCAGGAAATAGCGACTATGATGAAGATTCTGAAATAGAAAAGAAAGGTTTAGGAACTCCTGCAACAAGAGCAGGAATTATTGAAAATCTTATTAAAAAAGAATATATAAAGCGTGATGGAAAGAAACTTCTTCCAACAGAAAAAGGAAAAAGTCTTATTGCTGTTGTCCCTGAAGAAGTCAAATCTCCTAAAATGACTGCTGATTGGGAAACAACTTTACAAAATATCGAAAAGGAATCTGCTTCTGGTATTGATTTCATTGACAGCATAAATAATTTTGTTTTACAGCTTATACAAAAATACGGTACTGTTGACACTGCAAGCGGTTTTGATTTTAGCCGAGAAGCTGTTGGAAAATGCCCTAAGTGTGGTAAAAAAGTTATGGAATTTCCAAAAAGCTATTCTTGTGAAAGTGGCAAAAATGGTTGCGGTTTTGTAATTTGGAAAAATATGTGTGGCAAATCAATAACATCAACACAAGCAACAAAATTGCTTTCAAAAGGAAAAAGTGACTTGATAAAGGGCTTAAAAAACAAAGCTGGCAAAGAATTTGACGCATATCTTGTACTAAAAAGCGACTACTCTATCGGTTTCGATTTTCCTAAAACTAAGAAAGCCTATTCAAAGAGGAGGTAATTATTCTTGAAAGTCAAGGTATCAAAAGTCAGAAAGACAAGTTCTTCATTTCCGAAAGTAGCAGTGATTTATCATAATGATTGTAATGAAGATGAACATTTCCCGTATAAAAATCTAAGGCATACAATAGGCTGTTGTATAGAAAGCAAGTACGGAGAATATACAGAAGAAAACATAAGGCGTTTTGAACATGAGCTGAATTTATCAGAGGGATGTTTGGATAATCTATCAGGAAATTTTCTAATATCACTTAAAGATTTAATGGCAATATGTAGTCATTCTTTTGATTTTCCCAATTTATATATACCAAGCGAAGTTTTGCTTTGTTGGATAAGAATGTATGTGAAAGAGTATGTTTTATTATGCTGATAGACAGAACTATAGAACAATCTAAATTTGATGATTATCTTAGTCTGATACCCGAAATTGCCAGATTGCTAAATATGTCCGTATCCAATGTTAAGCGTTATCCAAATGATATACAACATATTTTGTGTGAAATTTACGCAAATAATTACAAAGCAGATGAAATAACGCTCAAGCAAGCGTTAGGTCAGGTTGTACAGCTTAATTCAGAAACAGAGCAAGAAATTAAAAATTCTACTTATGCTTCTGAAAAAGCTAAAAAGATTGATAAGGGTATTTCGTATAAGCATAACGAAAATAGTCAAATACAACAAGAGCATCAGGAAGTTAGAAAGCGAGCATTACTTACCCGTGAACAAATTATCAGAAACGCAAAAATAATTCGTGACAACTATTACAATCAGCAACAAGGTCAGTTTGTAGAACAAAACGAGCAAATAGAACGCAAAAAACAAGGATAATTAACTTTTGCCCCAGTGGGGCAAAAGTTAAACCGTAATCAGGAGGATAAAAATATGCCAGACAAAGATGAAACTAAAACTATAGATATTAAAATCAGCGATATACTAATAACAAAAGAAACTGAGAATGAGATTAAAACCAGAGTACCAAAAACATATGGTGACAAGGAACGCTATTTGATTTTAAATCAGGATGATATTGAAGAAATCAATAATGGAAAAACCTTGCTTGCTACTCTTGAAAAAGATAAGATTTATAATCTTATTGATAAAGCAGGAAATGTTATTGAGCCATTAAATGGTGAACAACTTGCTAATAAGTATTATGACCCTGTTCCGCAAAAGAAAAAAACTGTTGCTGAAGAAACAGTTTTTAATGAGGAAGATGAAACAAAAACTGATAAAGAAAATACTTCACAGCAATCTCAGGATAAGAAAGATTCAGAGCAAAATATAAAACTTAGTCATAGTGTTCTTGATTCTAAACACGCAAAATTTGAAATAAAAAAAGCTAAGCTTGAGGACAAAAACTCAAAGTTACAGGAGAAAATCAAAAAAGCTGAAACTAAGATTGAAAAGTGGCAAGCTAAAAAAGATGATTCTGTAGAAGCCCTTAAACAATGCAGAAAATTGCTTGATATACCAGCACTTCCTGCTCCTGTTGTACAGTTTTTGAAGCTTTATGAACAATCAAAAGCAAATAAGATTTCTTCGTTAGAAGATAAGCTTACCAACAAAAAGCAAAGTATCACTTCCAAGCAAAATAAAATTGAGAAGAATAATCTTAGAATTTCTAAAATTTCTAAGAAACTTACAAAGCTTGAAAACATAGATAAGTTTTTAAATAATATGCATACATCTCAAGGTCGCAGAGAAAACTTTGTAAATAGCTTGCAGGAATTTAGAAAATCTTCCCTTACTCGTTCAAAGAAAAAGCTTGATAAGCTTGAAATAAAAATAGCTGTAACACAAAAGCAATTTGATAAAACTCATTTTGCAGAAGAAAAAGTTAAGCTTAGAAATACACTACATAGTCTTAACGAACAAAAAACATCTCTTAAAGACAAGATAACTAAACTTGAGGGTATGGATAAAAAACTTGAAGCTGTTAATCTTCTTCCTGATAGCAGAGCTGATGAGATTATCAATGAAAGCTGTGAAAAAATATCATCTGCAATAAGCAATATGCCAGATATTACAACTAATCAAGCTGTTGATAATGTTCTTGATACCAGCGAACAGGTTATTGACAATAAATTTAATAAGATAAAAGACGAACCAAGCCAGAATGCTGAAGATAGACTTAAAGAAGAAATGGCTTATAAAGTAATGTCATCAGAAGTACCTCAAGATTTGCCAAGCTTTCAGAATTTATATAACTTATTTGATGAACCAGCTGAAACACCTCAAAAATCAGAATCGCAGTCAGACAAGAAGGTTGAACAACAAAGAAAATCATCACCTTTATCCAGAGATACAATAAAGAAAAATGCAGCAACAATAAAAGCTAAGGAGCAAAGTCACGAAGCACCTAAACAGCTTAAGTCACAGGGACAGGAGTTATAATATTAACTTTTGCCCCGCTGGGGCAAAAGTTGGAGGTGGAATAAATGGTAAACATATACGGTAATATAATCTGGAACAATTCAACTTCAAATTCAGCAAAAACTATTTTAAATATCGAAAAAGATAACTTGCAATCAATATTGTCTATACTTGAATCCTCCGCAGTTAATTACTGCTATTATATTCAAAATGATATTTGCAGTATAGCTGTTAATAGCTTTGATTTAAAAAATCTTATGTATTTGCCAGAAATGCAAGGTGTCAGTAAATCAGTACCTCGAAAAGCTTCTGAGCCTAAAAACATTATTGGTAATACAAACTATCGCAATATAAGAGATAAAGAATTTCAAAAGCTTGATACTGATTTAGCTCTTAAAGTTGCTGAAATGCTTAGTGTTTCTCATATACCATTTTCAGGTCGAATTTATGGTGATAATACTACGCTTACTATAAACAAAAATGATAGAGAAAAATTAAGTGAGATTATACAAGCGATACAAGAACAAAGAAGCTTATTTAAAAAAGATGTAGGTAAATTAGCTCCAATATATGATTCAATAGCAAAATTCCAATATAGTGATGAACAGAAAACTATCTTACTTCCAGCAATAAATCTGTGTTATCTGAAAGGTGAAAGCCTTGTTGAGATACTTTCATCTGATATTTATGAGATAAGTCAATACTCACTAGAACAACTTAAAAAATATACTGAATTATTTGTTGAAGCATATAAAGATTTATCTGAATATGAATTTATATTTAATGGTCAAAGTATAAGCGATTATAAAGAACAAGTTGCAAAAGATATGCTTTTTGACAGTGTTACCTATTTGCGAGGCTATGACAATGAACAAAAACAAGCAATAAGAGAACTTATAGATAATGATGTCAGCGAAACAATATTGAAGATACTTGATTACAATTTTGCTCCTGATGAATTGCGTAAAATACCTGATATTTTGCATAGTAAAAATTCTCTTGAAAACCTTTATCGTCTTATTTCTGATGTAAAGCACATAGAATTAAATGCCTTACATAATCAGTTTATAATGAATACATACACAGCCGATACAGCAGAAATTTTCTGGTTTATGTATGATGCAGAAAATGCAAGTGTATTTGATACTGGAAAAGGTAAAATCGCAGAAATAGAAATAGAACCTAATCGAGGTCTTTGGAACAGATTGGCTGAATATGGTCTATTGCTTAAAGAAAACAGCGAACAGCGTATTTTGTTTGAAACTGACGGTAAAAATTGGAATAAAATTGTTATTCCAGATGTGCTTGGGAACTTAACAAATAGTATTGATGTTTATAAAATACTTACTTCTGATGAATTAAGCGTAATGCAAGAAATTTCTGAAAAAGTGCTTTCTGGATTTTATTCACAGCTTGAATTTGAGCAGCCATCATCAGAACAAATAAATACTTCAAAAGAAAAAACAGATATTACACAGCTTGTTAATATTTCCGAAAATGATAAAATTCATCAATCTGATACACATCCGACAATAACTTGTGAATGGAGCGAAAGCTCTGCGTTTGAAGATGGCAGAATATATACTGTTGCCGAATTTGACAGCATAATGAAGCAAGCCGATGATGATTGGGTTAAGCAAAGGCAGTATGAACTTGATACTTACGGCAATGATATGGATAAAATCTATGAAGCATACGAAAAAGGTAAAATCGAAAGTGTACATCAAGGGTATGCCAAAACAAAATTTAATATAAATATGCCCGATGGAACAATTCATACATTCAGACAAGACATTGGCGATGGCGATGGTGGAGTTATTGATTTTTTAAAGCAATATACGCAATATTCCGAGGTTGTTAAAATACTGGAAGATTCTATTAAAACCGTTCAAAACGAATTTATTGACTTTGCCTGTGATATTATAAGAGATAATCAAAATGTCAGAAATGCACATCAAAATTCAGATAAGCAAAATTATAAGTTTGAAGTGGAGCATACCCTGAATAAACTTGTTACAGACTTGGTAATAGGTTCAGCAGATAATGATTTTGTTATAACTGGATATACCGCAAAAGAAACTATCAGTTTTTTGAACCAGTATCAAAATGATACCAAAATGCAAAAATATGTATTAGATACTGTTTCAGAAAATACTGATGTTGTTCTTTCAAAAATTGAAGAAACAGGACAAGCTGCCGCAAAAATAGGTATGGCTTTTTCTGATAAGTTATACGACTCTGAAAATGATTTTGACCCCTTTGTTTATGATGGTAGTATGAGTATTGAAGATTTTCGTAAAGTACAAGACAGTATTCTATCAGAACAAAAAGAAAACGAAAAAACTTTTGCTGAACAGGTTGATGATGTTTTTTCTGGAAAATCTAATCGTTACAATGATTTAAAAGTATGCGATACCCCTCAAATATTGCTTGATATAGGTTGTCAGCAGTTGCCAATGCTATATACTCAAAAACATTTAAGAGAATCTATTAAACCTAAAAATAATCATACTCATGCCCATGGATTAACTATTGAACAAATAAAAGAATTACCTAAACTCATAAGTGAGCCAGTAATGGTTTTTGATTCTCTTTCAAGAAATGATAGCATAGTTATTGTTACATCTGAAGTTGATAAAGATAATTGCCCAATAATTGCAAGTGTAAGAGCTAATGGTAAGGGTAAGTATGAATTAGAACAAGTTGATAGTAATTTTATTACAAGTGTTTATGGCAGAGAAAATTTTGAAAAGCATATCAATAAAATAATTGAAACAGATAATATGTTGTATTGTAATAAACAAAAAAGTCAAGTACTGTTCAGTGTGCTTGGACTACAATCATCCAAGGGCTTAAACAGTCTTGACTTTGATATTATTATACACCGAAGTCGAAATATTGTCAACGAAAATATTGTCGAAGAAAAATATTCTTCTGAAGAACAACTTAGTTTTGATAATATGAACCCTGATTCTGAAAAAATAGCCAATGAAAGGACAAAACAAAATGAGCAAAAAGAAACACAAAAAAAATCAGAAGAAAACATCGGGCAATCTTCAGAAAGTAATTTGGACGCAAGAAGAATGGGAAAAACTTCCCTTGGAGATTCAGTTAGCCGAGTATTCGAAAGTTCAGAACGAAATAGTAACCAGTTGTATGAACAGTCTTCAATCAACTCAAATGAATATTTCAACAATAAGGAAAGCATTATCGGATTTGCAGAAAGCACTTTCGGAAACGGAGAAAATATTAAGATATTCCAGCCAAATTACAGAATAACTGATAACAATATCGGAGCAGGAACACAGGGGCAACGATTCAAAGCTAATATTGCAGCAATTACTTTATTAAAGCAGCTTGAAACCGAAAATCGTACTGCAACTCCTGATGAACAAGCGGTGCTTGCTCAATATGTTGGCTGGGGCGGTTTATCAGAATATTTTAAAGAAAGCAATCCACATTATAATGAACTAAAGAATTTACTTACAGAAAGCGAATATGATTCTGCATTGGCTTCTACTCTTGATTCATTCTATACTCCCCCGATTATTATTGACAGTATCTATACTGTACTTGAAAATTCTGGCTTTAATGGTGGAAATATTCTTGAGCCAGCGATGGGTATAGGAAATTTCTTCGGAAAAATTCCAGATTCAATAAGTGAAAATTCTAAGCTATATGGTGTAGAGATTGACAGCATTTCAGGTAGAATAGCGAAGCAGCTTTATCCTAATGCAAATATTACTATTAACGGCTTTGAGAAAACTCGCTTTCAAAATAATAGTTTTGATGTTGTTTTAGGGAATGTTCCTTTTGGAAGTTTTTCAATTAACGGTATGAAAATACACGATTATTTCTTTATGAAATCATTGGATAAAGTTAAGCCAGGCGGAATAATTGCTTTTGTTACATCTACGGGAACACTTGATAAGAAAGATGCTTCATTTCGTGAAGAACTTGCAAAACAAGCAGATTTTCTTGGTGCAATAAGATTACCAAGTCAATCATTTAAGGCGAATGCCGGTACTGATGTTGACGCAGATATAATCTTCCTTAAAAAGAGATATTATCCCATTGCTATTAGTGAAAATATTCCAGACTGGGTACAACTTGGAGAAACTGAAAATGGTATATCTGTAAACAAATATTTTGAAAATAATCCTCAAATGATTTTAGGTGAAATGGTTGAAGGCAATAAGCTATATGGCACAGGCACAATTTGTATGCCAACAGATGGTGATTTGGCACATAAGCTGAATGAAGCTGTAAACAATATACACGCTGAATTTACAGCAATAAAATCAGAAATAGAGCCTTTACAAAATTCAACCATAACACCACAAAGTGATTTGCGTAATTACAGTATATTTACACAAAACAATGATATATATTATCTCGAAAATGATAATATCACTTGTTTTAGTGACATATGGGGCAAAAAATATAATGAAAAAAACATTGAAAGAGCAAAATTATATATTGAAATCAGGGATACCGTTAGAGATTTACTTGCTATTCAACAAAAAAATGAACCTAATGTTGATGATAAAATTCATGATTTGCAAATTAAACTAAACGCTTTATATGATAATTTCAATGCAAAATATGGGCTTATAAATAATGCATATAATAAGCAACTATTTAGAAAAGATGTTTCTTTCCCCCTTATGCTGTCACTTGAGGAGGTAAAAGACAATAAATTACTCAGAAAGTCTGATATATTTACCAAACGCACAATAAGGATTCCTGAAGTGGTTGAAAAAGTTGGTACCCCTCTTGAAGCTTTATCGTTATCAGTGGTAGAAAAAGGAAAAGTTGATTTTGGATATATGTCAAGTTTAACTGATATGTCCAAAGAAACTATTATTGATAAACTGAAAGGTGAAATTTATCCTGTTCCTGAATTGTCAACAGATGATAATATTATATATCAAACTGCTTCTGAGTATTTATCTGGTGATATTTATGCAAAAATTTCTGTAGCTGAAATTGAAGCAAAAAATAACAACATATACTATGATAATATTTCAGCATTGAAAGCAGCACTTCCTACTCCTTTGAAAGCTGGAGATATTGATATACAGTTAGGTGCTACTTGGGTGCCTATTGAATATTATCAACAGTTTATGTACGAACTATTTCAAACACCTAATGAAAATCGTGCCGACCGCCCTGCTCGTTACAGTTGGCAAATGAAAAAGAAACAGGATATTACAATAGATTATTCTACTTATACAGGGCGTTGGAATATCAGCAATAAGTCTGTTGACCGTTCTGTAACTGTAACAAAAACATATGGTACAGAAAAAAGAAATGCTTATGCTATCTTGGAAAGCATATTGAATCTACAAAATCCTAAAGTTAATAAAATCGTTTGGGAAAATGGTGAAAAAAAGACTGAGCTGGATATAGAAGCAACAAAAGTTGCTGAACAAAGAGCAAATCAAATAACAGAAGCCTTTCGTAACTGGATATTTAAAGACCCGATTCGCCGTAATGAACTTGTTGATTTATATAATAGACAGTTTAACTGCATAAAACCTCGTGAGTATGACGGCTCGGCAATGACATTTCCAGGTATGAGTTCAAGTGTTGAACTTCACGAACATCAGAAAAATGCTATTGCACACGCATTGCATGGTGGCAATACTCTTTTTGCACACTGTGTTGGTGCAGGAAAAACTTTTGAAATGATAGCAACAGCTATGGAAAGTAAGCGTTTAGGCTTATGTAATAAATCCTTATTTGCTGTTCCTAATCATTTAACAGAGCAATTCGGTGCAGACTTTTTGAAACTCTATCCAGCAGCTAATATACTGGTTGCAACTAAAGATGATTTTACATCAAAAAATCGAAGTAAACTTTTAGCTAAAATTGCTACTGGAAATTATGATGCTGTCATTATAGGACATTCCCAACTTAGTATGATACCTATATCTCCAGAGCGACAGGAAAAACAATACAAACAGCAAATTGCTGATATTACACAAGGAATAGAACAGTTGAAGTCTGAAAACGGTGAATCTTTTCAGGTCAAGCAAATGGAAAGGACAAAGAAGTATTTAGAACAAAAACTTGAAAAATTGTCAGCTACTAAAAAAGATAATACGGTTTACTTTGAGGAACTTGGTATTGACAAACTATTTGTTGATGAAGCACACGAATTTAAGAATCTGATGTGTGTAACTAAATTACAGAATGTATCAGGTATATCTGGAAAATCATCTCAAAGGGCATTAGAGTTGTTTATGAAGTGTCAATATCTTGATGAAATTACTGGTGGAAAAGGCGTTGTATTTGCAACAGGAACACCTATCAGTAATTCAATAACAGAATTACATACAATGATGAGATATTTGCAGTACGATTTTCTTAAACAGCACGGTATACAGAATTTTGATAACTGGGTATCAATATTTGGAAAGCAAAAGACTGACTATGAACTTTCACCAACTGGTGATGGCTTTAAAATTCGTACCCGTATTGCTGAATATGCCAATATGCCTGAACTTATGTCTATGTTTAAACAAGTAGCTGATGTACGCACAAGTGATACAATTAGGCTGAATGTACCTGAATGTGAACTTCATATTATCAATACTGAACCCACTGAAATTCAAAAAGGAATGGTAGAGGAATTATCTAATCGTGCAGATAAGGTTAATAGTGGTATGGTTGAGCCTAAAGATGATAATATGCTAAAAATTACAAGCGACGGTCGCAAGGCTGCACTTGACCCTCGTCTTATTGATTCTACACTGCCTGATGACCCTAATACCAAATTAAATCAATGCGTTAATAATGTGCTTAAGATTTATCAAGAAACCTCTGAGCAAAAGCTCACGCAAATTATTTTTTGCGATTTAGGTGTTCCAAAGCCAAAGGCTAAAGATGGAGAAAATCTTCAGGATAGTGAGAAATCAATGGCTGAAATGGACTCTCTTGAAGATTGCGGAAGATTTTGCATATATGATGATATAAAAAGCAAACTTATTGCACAGGGTGTTCCTGCGAATGAGATTGAATTTATACATAATGCAAAAACTGAACAACAAAAATCCGAACTATTCGCAAAGGTTCGTTCAGGAGAAGTTCGTGTTTTAATTGGTTCAACAGCAAAAATGGGAACAGGTACAAATGTGCAAGACAGACTGATAGCTTTACACGATTTAGATGTTCCCTGGCGTCCATCGGACCTTGAACAACGCCGAGGAAGAATTGTCCGTCAAGGCAACCAGAATAAGCAAGTACATCTATATCGTTATGTTACAAAGGGAACATTTGACGCATACTCTTATCAATTACTTGAAAATAAGCAAAAATTCATATCACAGATTATTACATCAAAATCTCCAGCTCGTAAATGCAGCGATGTTGACCAGGAAGCTCTCACATATGCTGAAATCAAAGCTCTATGCACTGCTGATGAACGCATAAAGGAACAACTAATGCTCAATAACAGAGTAAAAGAATTAAAAATGCTTAAATCAGAATATACAAATACACATTATGAGCTTGAAGATAAGGTTATTGCGTATCCTGCAGAAAGAGAAAGTTTGTGTAAGCGTATTTCAAATATAGCAAGTGATTTTGAACGCTGTAAGCAAATACCTTTGGGTGCAGATGGATTGCCTGTATTTGAGCTTAGAATCGGAAATATAATATATACAGACCGTAAAGAAGCGGCAAAAGCGTTAGAATCAGCTTGTAATAAAACAATAGCTCAGCGTATTGATAAAATTGAGACTGTTGGAAGCATTTATGGCTTTGATTTTGCGTTAACTTTTGAAAAAAATGGTCAACCCGCAAATGCAGTTATATTAGGTTCTGAAAGCTATAATATAAGCTTAAATTCGATAGGACATTACAGTTTAAATAAACTTGAAAAGGCAATATTTTCTATCGAAAAACAACTAAACCTACATCAAGAACAGCTGAACAAACTTGATACAGATATTGATTCAGCTAAGAAAATTCTTGATAAACCTTTTGAGTTTGAGGACGAATTATCAGAAAAAGAAACAAGGCTATTTGATTTAACTAAAGAATTAAAAGAAGAACAAGTACGGGCAGCTAAGCAGGATATCAAAAAAGAACGCACACACTATTTTGGAAAAGATAAAATATTAGGCTGTTTTAGAAAGAACAATCCAAAGAAAAATGATATGCCAGAAAAAAGTAAGGATGAGGTGAGCAGATGAAGTCTATTGCAGAAAATATGAAAGATATACTTATTGAAAATAATCAAAAAGCTGTCTGGTATGGTAATATAAGCATTATTGAAGAATGTGCAAAAAGAAGTAATTTATCTAATCGCCACCCAATGAAGCTTATTACAGATATACTAAACGCACTTGATAGGTCGAAATTGTTTCAAAAAAGTTATATCCTGGCTGATTTTTCAGGAAAAAAACGCAAGTATCGTTGTTTTACACTTATGGAAGAACATATTGCTTGACACAGTTTAGAAGAATGGGTATAATATTATTAGATGGAAACCCTACCATATAAAATAAAAGGGTGCTTTAAAAGCGGTGAGTCCTACCATATAAGTGGAAGTTGTACAAGAGGTGAGTCCTACCGTATAAGTGGAAGTTGTACAAGAGGTGAGTCCTACCGTATAAGTGGAAGTTGTAAAAGTAAAAGGACTGTGTTTTATACACAGTCCTTTTTAATTGTATTATGGGAGAGATATAAAAATGAAACAACAGCGTTTAAATTTATATACTATTGATATGAAATATGTAAGAAACTTATCGAACGCAGATAGAAATGTAATGTCTACATCTCCACAATTAGGTAAAGCAAATAGACCATTTGTTGGAATACTGATTTTGTTAAATGATAAGACTTATTGTATACCATTAACCTCTCCTAAAGAAAAATTCGAAGGAAAGAAAAACTCTGTTGACTTTATAAAAATACTTCACCCAACAGAAAAAATGAAAAAGGTGCTTTCAAAATAATTGGTGCATTAAATTTAAATAATATGATACCTGTTGATATATCCGTTCTTCAAAAAATTGATTTACACATAAGAAGTACTGATACACCTCAAATTATTGCTTACAAAGAACTTATGAAAGACCAATTAAGTTGGTGTCAAGCAAATCAAGATATAATTTTAAAAAGAGCAAATCAGCTTTACGATATTGTTACTAAGTATCCTGATAAAAATAAAAATCTTGTACGCCGTTGCTGTGATTTTATTAAATTAGAAACTATACTTGATAAGTATATAAAAAATACACTATCAACTGAATCTAACAAAAGAAAAAAATCTCATATTACTCTTTCTCAAATAAAGAAAAATTCAGAAATCATATCTAAAAAACAAAAGGAGCAACATAAAAACAATCCTAAAAAAGACAAGGAATTTCAAGATATAGATTAAATTTTTCATAAATACTTATAAACTTGCCAAAATTGCTATTTAAGATAGCCTTACAAGTGATTTATAAGTTGTTTTTTAGCTCATATAACAGATTTAAAGTCTGTTATATGAGCTTTTATTTTTTTTAAAAATTTTTTATATTTTAGGTTGTCATTTTGCGATTTTTTCGGGTTATATATAGAAGATATTTTAAATTTGGAGGTGATTTTATGATGACAATTATCTATAACGAGGATATATCATTAAGCAATGCAAACGCAATAGTAAACGCAAGTAATGGTTGGGGATATATGGGAGGTCAGCGTTGCATAGATATGCGACAGCGTGGTGTAGCTGAGAGTATACAATATGTAAGTCGAGGGGCTATTGAAAAACTCTCAAGAAAGGTTTGTAAAAAACATCCTTTTGGTCTTAATCCGGGAAGCATATTTATTACAGCAGCACCAAATATGAAAACTGATTATATAATACACGCTGTTACAATGCGTACTCCAGGAAGCAGAGCAAAACTAAAAACAATAAAAGCTCTTATTCCTCAAATAATTAAAGTTTCCGAGCAGAGAAATTTTAAGCAGGTTGCTATTCCTTTGCTTGGAACTGGTACAGGCGGATTATCAATAGAAGATGTTTATAAATTATTTGAAGATTTACTACCAGATAGTTTTGTTGAATTTTTACTTTACACAAGCTTCAAAGATGAGTTTTATATTGATAATTATATTGAAAAGAAAAACGAAATTTTGAAAGGATAAAAATTATGATAAACAATGTTGTATTAACAGGAAGATTGGCAGAAATACCCGAACTTCGATATACACCTAATAATAAAGCTGTCAGCCATTTCACTATTGCGGTTGATAGACCATATAGAAAAGATACTGAAAAACAAGCTGATTTCATTAGAATAGTTGCTTGGGGTGCAACAGCGGAATTTACTTGTAAATATTTCAGTAAAGGTCAAAAAATTGCAATTATAGGCAGTATAAGAACAAATTCTTATACTGACAAGAATACTGGAGAAAAGAAATATACATTCGATGTAGTTGCGGATAAGGTGGATTTTGTAGAAAGTAAATCAAAATCAAATAATTCAAATGAATCTATAAATTCTGTAAATAACGAATCAAATGATTATGAGCCAGTTCAACAACAATTTGAAAATGTCCCTTATTCTGATAATGATTTACCTTTTTAATAAAAAATATTTTTGAAAGGAAGATTTACAATGATAATGTACTCTATAAATGGTGGATTTACATAGTTATAATATTATCAGATTTATACAATATTAAAATATAGAAAGGAAAGTAACAATGAAAGTAAATTATTGATGTGCAGAAAACCTCCCCACTCTCTCGCACAACAATAAAGAAAAATGCTGAAACAATATCCAAAAAACATAATAAAAACAAAAGTCTTAATAAGCACAAAAATCCTTATGAAATAGAATAACTTATATAAAGCAACTGACATATTTCTTGTTGGTTGCTTTTTTGTATGAAATTATTTTTAAACCATAATCAATAAAAGCAAAATAGTTTATGAGGAATCTAAGTAACTTTCGGAAGCTATTTTATATCGCTATAAATGCCGTATAAAGCCATTTTTATTATCTGATGGAGAAGTTTACTGTTATAACAATAAAATCTATTACAAGCAATTTATAAAATGTAAAACTAATTTTTTACTTGTTGGTAAATTATATGACATCATTTATAAAATAAGTTGTATTTTTAAAACTTATATGATATAATAAATTTAGCAATATATGCTTGATTTTAGTTTTATAAAATAATATTTTTGAAAGGAGGTATGTTTAAGGATGGGAAATAGTAATCGAGCTGTAAATCGTGTATTTACTCGTAAAGTTATTGGTGATTTAATTCAAAATAGATCGAATGAAATTTATGATTTTGTTGTAAAGAGATATATTAATGATCCTGAAACTAAAACCAATGGAGAAATAATAAGTGAGATTTATTCCCATCTTGGAAAACATAATCGTAATGAGTATTATTATATAAATACATTATTAAACAAATTATTGATAGGAATTCATAATGTTAATACAACAACTGCATTATCTCAGGTGAGGATTGCAAACCATATTGCAGACTTTGTAATGATTAATGGAGAAGGCAGTGTTTATGAAATAAAATCTGATCTTGATAATTTTGAAAGATTAAATGATCAATTATATGACTATTATAAAGCATTTAGTAAAGTATCTGTTTTAGCTTCAGAACATGAGCGTGAACATGTAGAACGCATATTGGATGAACTTGGAGATATGGGACATTCTGTAGGTATATATGTACTTACAGAAAATGACACTATCTTTAGCAAAACAAAGGGACGTGAACCAAAGATATATAATGATAATCTTGATTACAGATGTATTTTTACTTTACTTAGAAAATACGAGTACGAGAATATAATACTCAGCTATTTTGGAAACCTTCCTAAAGTTGCACCTGTTTTTTATTTTAAAACTTGTCTTGAGCAATTTACAAAGATTCCAATTCTTGAAGCACAGAATTTAGCGTTTAAAGAACTAAAAAAACGTAATAAAATTACAAAAGTAATTTTTGAAAATATACCAACAGAATTAAAATCTGTTGTTTACTTTTCTAATTATGCAAGCAAAATGCCAGAAATTGAACAATTCCTAAAACAAACATATAGGAGGTAATCGAATGTATTTTCCATATTTAAGAGGTAGACAATATGAGCTCCTTGCATTGAAAGAATTAGCACAAAAAGAATTAATTAGTAATTTAATTATTCCAGTTGTTGAACCAATAAAAATAACTTCTACATTTAACAGTACGATTAAGATATATAATGATATGAATTTACCATTAGCTCTTATTATGAATCCGTGTGTAGGAAATATAGTTGGAGATAATACCAATAAATTACTTACATACATAACAGATAATATAATACCATCTGTAATTATAGATGATAGTGCAAAAGACTTTATAAACAAAAATATTGAAATTTCCGAATTGATTGCAATTTTAACAAGTCGTGATTATGCAGAAGAATATAAAGATTTATTTATTGATACTTTTCCAAAGTATTCTTTATGTTCTGATGAGAGACAAATTCGTCGTGCTGTAACTAATAATAAAGTTTTATTTGAGGATAAATTTATAAAGCAAATAAAAAATTCTGATTACATTAACTGTGATGATGAATTTTTTTCCGAAGATCACATTTATTATAAAGACGAAGGATATTGTGGATTTGGTGATTACTCTATTGTAGGTAATAATTATGAAGAAAGTGGATTTTCACCAAGAGCTGTAGCTATTCATATTGTATATTTTGCTAAAGATAATACTTTAAGAATTCACCATTTTGTATCAGATTCAAATTATGGTATTGAAGATGTGGCAGGAAAATTTTATGAAGCAGTTTCTAAACTTTCTATTTGGTCTGAAAAATTAGACCATCAACAATATACATTTGCATTATCCACTTTGCTTGATTATGCTGATAAAGGTTACTATCCTGGACTTCCAACTATAAAAAAATTATCAATAATGCATCATTTAGAATTAATTAATAAATATCTCAGTGGTGAAGTACAATGAAATGCTGCATAGAATGTTTTAATGATATACATATTCGAGATACTATTAAAAAATATGGTACCGATGGAGACTGTGATTTTTGTTCATCCAAGAATACTCGTGTCTATAACATTTCTACGATTCCCAATGGAATTTCAGATATGATTATTAATTTAGTACAAACATATTCTATATCCGAATCTCCAAAAGCTAAGCTACTTAAAGAATGTTTAAGAGATGATTGGGATATATTTAAAGGTGGTTCTGAAGCAATACAAACATTAACTACTGCATTGTGTAATTCCAGTATAGATTCCAATATATTTTCACAAAAAGTTATTATTCCTCAATTATTGGATCAAGATTATTTAAATGAATTTGGAATTATCAAAGGAAATACTTGGGAGGAATTTTCAAACTCACTAAAATATTCAAATAGATTTCATAATAATATTTTTAATGCAGATGTATTTGCTACTTTTTTATCAATGATGACGAAACACTACAAAGAAGGAACTACATTTTTTAGAGCAAGAATTGCAAATAACAAAGAAGGATTTCAAAAGGAAGAAATGGGTAGTCCACCTAAAGAAAAACGATGTGCTGGTCGAGTTAATCCTTATGGTATAGGCATCTTATATTTATCATCAGATGATAAAACTGTTTTAAATGAAACTCGTGTTAATGCTTATGACTATGTATCTATTGGAGAATTTCAAGCAAAAAAAACTATTAATGTAATAAATCTTTCAAGTATAACCAAAGGAAGTCCGTTTCTATATGATGGTGATATTGAACAATTTGCTATTAATCGTAAGTTTTTTCAAGAAATAGCTTTTGAAATTGCAAAACCGCTCAGAAGAAATGATGTGAGCTCATTAGAGTACTTACCAACACAATATATATCCGAGTTTATAAAAAGCCAAAAAAGATATGATGGAGTAGAATTTGAAAGTACTTTACATAAAGGTGGTTATAATTTAGCTATTTTTGATGAATCTTTATTTGAATGTATTGGTGTAAAAACTATTGAAGTTTCCGAAATAGACTATCATACCAAACAAGTTGAACTTTTCTAATTTTAATATAAAACTATTTTTTAAAATCAAAATAGCTTCCGAGAAATGATATGTACCCAGAATTCTGGACACATAATTCTGGACACATATTTATAAATTAAGCTGAACACATGGATGTCTTCCTGTATTGTACAGGAGGCATCCATTTTGTTTTTGCCTGAATTCTTTTATTGTTGTAATAATCTATATATTCTTTGACAGCTTTTGCAAACTCATCAAATGTTTTATAAGCATTTTCGTACCCATAATACATTTCATTCTTCATCCTACCAAAGAATGTTTCCATAATACAGTTATCGTAACAATTGCCCTTTCGTGACATACTCTGGATAATGCCATGTTCTTTTAAACAATTCTGATAGTAAGTGTGCTGGTATTGCCATCCTTGATCTGAATGAAAAATCAATCCAGTTACATTTGGGAAACTTCTAAATGCTTGATCAAGCATTCTTTTTATTTGTTCCATATTGGGGCTTAATGAGATGTCATAAGATATTATTTCATTTGTTGCCATATCAAGTATTGGAGACAAATAACATTTACCCCAAGAAAAATTGAACTGAGATATATCGGTTGTCCACTTTTGAAGTGGTTTATCGGCAGTGAAATTTCTATCTATTATGTTGCTAGCAATTCTTCCAATTTCACCTTTGTAAGAATGATATTTCTCCTTTGGACGCTTGCCTATCATTCTAGTTTCGTGCATAATGCGCTGTACTCGTTTGTGATTCACCTCATAGCCTCTATTACGTAGTTCTCTGTAGACACGTCTAACGCCATATCTGCATTTGTTTTGTTCAAAGATAATTTCGATTTCTTTAACCAAATCCGCATTTTTTACAGCAATAACATCTTCTTTGCTAAGCTCAAAGTAGTAAGTGGATTTAGCCATTTGCATAGCTTTAAGAAGATACTTTAATTGATATCCTTTTTCTCTGAGTTCTTTGATTATTGCCGCTTTTTCGCCTTGAGATGCGCAGCTTCCTTTTTTTCTCTCAAGGCGATCTCTTTTTTATTACTTCAATCTCTGTCTTGATATATTCATTTTCGGCACGAAGTCTAACTAATTCTTCATATTCTGATTCTTCTAACTTCCTTGGCTTATTGTAATTAATCTTCTTCATATCTAGATTCTTTTTGGGACGACCTTTCTTACAATTTACAAGACCATTATATCCCAAAATCATATATTTGTGAACCCATTGATATAATAGACCATCACCTATTCCTGCAGAAAATGCAACAGATTTGTTAGATTCACCAGCCAAAACACGTGCAACTAAGGCATAACGTTCCTCTGGAGTCCATTCTTTGTTATTCCCTTTGTGTCTTAATGCATCAGGACCACATGCATCCTCAATTCTAACCCATTTACGAACTGTTATATGAAACGCCTTAGTGCTTAGACCATCTGGTGTATCAGGCCATTGACCCTGTCGATATAATTCTACAGCATTTCTTTTGTACTCATAACTATAACGCATAAAAATAACCCTCCTTACTGGTTTTGTCCAGCAAAGAGGGTACATATCAGAAATCTAAATAACTCTTGGAAGCTATTTTATATCGTTATAAATTCGCTATAAATGCCGTATAAAGCCACTCTTATTATTATGATTGGATTTTTTATTGCTATATAGATAAAACCTGTTACAAGCGATTTATAGCTATAAAATCATTCAGAATTTAAACATAAAGCATTGCAGTGTATACAATTTCCTCTGCACAAGCTTTTAAATTTCGCTCAAGCATATAATATTTATCCATATCTCCATTTACGAGAGCAAGCTGTAGTTCATCATTGCTTTCAGATAATTTTCTTGTTTGTAAATCAACAGCCTTATTTACTTTATGAAGTTTACGCTCAACTACAGAATACAGATTTTTATTATCAAGTATCTCCTGTATGCGTCCTTGATTTATCAAAAAGCTAACATAAAGTGCTTCAAGTGTTATCAATGTCCTTTCCTGATATGAACCTGATTTCAAATCATAGTGACGATAAACATATGATTTATCTGTTGATATTCTTTCTTCCAGCCAGCACCTTGGCATATTATTAACAAAAACATTTGATGTATATACTTTTCCTAACATTAGTAATCACCTTTCTATAAATCATATTCCGTACATCTGTTTAAAGTACATTTCAAGAGCTTTTTCAACAATTTCAGAAACTTCATCTTTCTCAAGAGAGTCAAAATACTTTTTATAGACTTCCTTGCTGAGCTTTACGCTCTTTCCTGGAGGATTTTTCTTTTTTTCACTGTTTTCTCCTAATACTTTGGGTATTTCAGTAGTCTGAATTGAGTCATTGTTATATAATGTACGCAATTCTTTCGCTTGAGATTCTGAAATAGAAAATCTCATATTTCCATCTGTATCAGCAGAACTCATTTTGAAAACCTTCTCCTGATTTTCTTTGCTTAGATAAGAAAGCTCAACTCCAGCACGAATTGATATAAGTCCATCATCAACCCATCTCTTAAGTTCCTCACAGAGCTTGTCAATTCTAAGTAGTCTTGCAACAGTATTTCTGCTAAGTCCGTATTCCTTGGCTACCTGTTCCCTTGAATTATGGCTTTCTTCTTTAGTATCAGAGCTTGAATTTTCAAGTGCCATAAGCTCGTTAATAATATCATTTCGCTTACCCTGCGAAAACATATCTTCATATCTCAACGCAAGTACTTTTGCTCGTTCTGAGATTTTCAAATCATTGAAGCCACGCTGTATCAAATTACTTTCAATAACATAAACTTCTGCTTCTTCATCAGATAGGTTCTCTTTAATAATGCCAGGAATCGTTTCCAAGCCTGCAAGTTTTGCACAATTCCAGCGATTATGACCAATGAGTATTTCATATGTATTTTCTTTGGTAGGTCTTACAACAATCGGTGTAAGTACGCCATTTTGACGAATGCTCTCAATCATATCATCCATACGCTCACCTTCGTACAAAGTGAATTGGTGATTATGATATGGAACAAGCATATCAACTGGTATTTGTTTGATTTGATTTTCTTGTGACATCATCATTCCAAAATTAAACCCTGTCATTTTTACAAACTCCTTTACATTAATGTAATAATAAATGTAATGATAAATAATAACAAACAACATAAAATATAAATCCAGATTGGGGACAATATCCAAATCCAAGCCCAATCAATTACTAATGTAAGCTTAAGTACAATAAATATAAGTGTAAGTAGAATAACAAACCATTTAACACATTTAACACAACCCATTGAACTTTTTCCCATCTTTATCTCCACTTCCTATCACCATATACTGCACTTAAATAAATTTTTAAGTTTCTGGCTGAATTAAAGTAAATAATTCCCATAAGTATGGTAACTATCACAAGGATAACAACTATATAAATTGGGATTATATTAAAATACAAATTGTAGTGTTCATTAGATAATTCTTCTTTTACACCTTTTACATCTGCAATAATATAACTGGATTCATATGTTTTACCATTGACTGTATAAGAAATATGGCTTTTATATTCAATTTTTTGTTTGTAATCAGCTTGTATATACCATCTATCATCTAATGTTAAACCAAAAATTGTTTCATCTACCTTAACATTGCTTATGTCATTCTCAAGATTGTAAGTTTTGCCAAGTATTGTTAATTGTTTGCTGTTGCTTGTGAGTGTATATGTATTTGTTGTTGAATAATCAACGATTTTTACATTATTATATAAAGTCAATCCATACATAAATAGAAAAGCCAATAGTAATAAGTGTTCCAATAAGTAATGGTATAAAAATGATTTGATAAATAATTTTCTCAGTAGATAATAAAGTTTCACGCAATTTTAATCACTACCTTTGTATATTAGTATTTCTTCGTGATTTTTAAATCTATCATAAGATAATCTATATCATTCATTTTTCTCTGCTATATCATCTATAAGCTGTTGAAAGTGAGCTATCTGCCTTTCATCAAGTTCAGTTACTTCAATGTATTTTTTATTATCTAAGCCGAGTAGATAATCTGTGCTGACCGAAAAATACTTAGCAATTCTTACAAGTGTTTCAACTGAGGGAAGAATATTATCATTTTCCCAGTTTGATACACTTTGCTTTGAAATACAAAGTGTTCGTGCGAACTGTGCCTGTGTGATATTTCTTGCCTTTCTTAAATCTCGTACTCTGATTTTAATTTCATTTTTCATTTTTTATTCTCCTTGTTATAATATTTTAATTTTCTTCTGCGATAACGATAGCATTATATATGATAGTACGTTTACCATTTATATCAAAAAGCACTTTATTTTCGCTTTCCTCGATATCACATTTTCCTTCATATGTTTTTATAATGTTTCCATTATAATCATAAATTGTAATTGTTCTGTTCAACCCACCTCCAAAGTCTGATGTTGTGTCTTTAATTTTTCTATTGAAACTTGAGCAAGCAGCCATAGAAACAATTAAGACACTCACCGAAATTGTAATTACAATAATTTTTTTAAGCTTAGCTGATGAAAATTTATTTTTCATTTGTCATTCCCCTTAATTTATTTATACTACCTATTTTTCGATTAATTAAATCAGGTTCAATTTTCCTCCTCAATATTTTTTATTATTGAAATGTATAGGTTACAGTTTTTTCATGAACAAAAAACCATTCACTATATTTCAATTCTTCATTTATAAGGACTTTGGTTGGATTGTCATTATTAATAACAATGTTTGTATTGTTATCAGCACTAATCTTAAATTCATTATTATCTTCGCATTTTGTTTTATAAGTGATTATGTAGCTTTCGTCTGACTTGTTAATCAATGTTGATTTACTAAACTCCACAATATCATACTGTGTTGTATTTGTATTTACCGTATTAAATGTACTTGCATAAGAAGCAACTGAAACAAACAAAAATATAAATCCGATAAATGCACTAATAATAGCAATTAAAGAACTAACTATACCATGATAAATGGATTCTTCATTTTCATCTTTTATTGATTTAAATGCTTTAAAAAAACTAAAAACAATAATAATTAAAATTATAGCTTCTATAATAAAAAACATAAGGCTTTCCTCCTTAATATTTTTAATTATTGAAATGTATAGGTTATAGTTTTTTCATGAGCAAAAAACCATTCACTATATTTCAATTCTTCATTGATAAGGACTTTGGTTGGATTGTCATTATCAATAACAATGTTTGTATCGTTATCAGCACTAATCTTAAATTCATTATTATCTTTGCCTTTTATTTTATAGGTGATTATGTAGCTTTCGTTTGAGTTGTTAATCAATGTTGATTTATTAAACTCCACAATATCGTACTGTGTTGTATTTGTACTTACAGTGCTAAATGTATTTGAGTAATTATCAATTGAAATGCTTGAAAGTGTTAGAGTAAAAATACAAAGAGCAACAGCTAATACGGCAGTAATTATGCTTTCATCCCACCAATTTCTTATACACTTAATTAAGCAAAAAATAATAATAATTAAACTTATAGTTTCTATAATATAAAGCATTAGAATTTCCTCCCATTGCACTTGATTATTATTTATTAACTAAGCTAAGACTTCCTATTTTTAACTCAGAATCTTCATTAACATCTTTCTGTATATCAAAAGTTCAAAAAACTTCTATAACTTCCTTAGCGACTGCCTTATATTCTTCTCCTGGACGATTATTATAAAGACACAAACTCTTTTGTTTATTGGTGCTTTTCTCAGCTTCTGTAGCCTTGTGAATGTATGTAGCAAACATCTTATCAGGGTAACGCTGTTTTAGTTTTTCAAGTACAATCTTACTTGCTGTTGTATTTGTTTCATACATAGTTGCAAGTACACCTATCAATTCAAGCTTATTGTTTACTGTATTTTTGATTTGTCCGAAAACATTTTCAAGCATTACAAGCCCATCGAAAGCGAATTTTTGAGTTTGCACTGGTATTATAAATCCATCACTTGCTACCAGAGCGTTCATCAAAAGCACACCAAGCGAAGGCAAGCAATCTATGATTATGTAATCGTAGTTACCAATAAGCTCTTTTGTAAGCATACGCTTTAAAACAGTTTCTCTTGAAATAACACCCGATAAGTAACAATCAGCATTAGCGAGATTTAGGTCAGATGGTATGTAGTCTATATTATTAACTTCACTATGTCTGATGTAGCTCATAATATCTTCTGATTTTCTTTCCATTCCAATAGCAGACATCATCAGATTGTTTATAGTTGGAAGCTCATCTATTGTATCTCCATTGTCATTTATAAAGCCAAGATAAGATGAAAGACTTGCTTGTGGGTCAAAATCAATAAGTAATGTGTGTTTGCCTTGAAGTTCAAGAGCAACACCAAGATTCATTGCGGTTGTAGTTTTACCGACACCACCCTTTTGATTAGCAATCGAAATAATCTTACACATAATATTTTCCTCCATAAATAAAAATTACTTTTTTAGATTAAGTAAGCAAATACTGCTACTATTAACACAAACACAAGCCCATAAAGCAGTATATTCTTTATCTAAATGCGGATTTATCAAAATTAAAATAAGTGCAATACACGAAATTAAAATTGATGTTAAACATAATAATTTGACTACTTTTCTTAATCTATTTTTCAATCAGTACACCTCGAATTTTATAAGGAATTATCCTTGCTATGTTCCTTTTTAGGAGCATAGCTTTCTTTTTGTGCTATGATTTTTGCAGACTTAAGTATACTTTCACGAGAAATTATGCCCTTGCTTTTCTCAGCAGAATTTTCTCTTAAATTCTGCTGTTCGGGAACTTTTTCCTGAAGCTTAGTTCTTTCAGTTTTCTGAAATATGTACATCAAGTCGTGCTGCTCTCCTATATCAGTCACATCGAATTTCTTTACGCATTGGCAAAGCCAAGGTAGAGATTTATTCATTTTAATAACCAGTTTTGCTATTTGATATGATGTCATCAGTTCTTTGGAAATATAACCAGACCATTGTCTATGAGTAAATCCATGTGATTTTAAAAATCGACCCACCTCTTTATATCCCTCCATATAAACAAATGGGTTATTAGATTGAAATATTTCCTGTAAAGCCTTTGTATTTAAATCAAAATTGATTGCTTTTTGTGTAAAATGTTCTTTTGTACTCATTCTTAATCACCTAATTAGGATTCGGATTTATAAAAGTCATTAAATACATCAGTTTTGAAAGGCTTTCCGTACATATTTAGTTCATACCAATAAAATTCTGTGGCATATTTTCTAAACCAACCCATATCACACAAATCAAAAACTATTCTACCCATAGCACCTAAATCTTTATTACCACCCTTATCGGTGAAAATCAGGTGATATGGTTCTTCAGTTTTAATTTCAGGAAGGTCAAATTGTTTAAACATATCTCTGATATAATCGTACATAACCTGTGGTTCGTACTTATCCTCTTTGATAACTTTTTCCTCATCAATAACAATCTCAACCTTAAATCTGTACATAAAAACTCTCCTTTATATTTATTCTAACTTTTGCCCTAATGGGGCAAAAGTTAGAATGGAACATCATCATTGCTAAGTTTGGCAAGCTCTTCCTCAATATGTTTTTTCCATTCAGCTCGTTTCTTATCTTCTTCAGTAAGAATTGGCGGAAATTCCGCTGGATAGATTTCATCAGCGATAATACCTATACCTTCGTTTTTGCGAATACCATCGTTTACACTGATTATATTTCCAAGCTTGCCTATAACTACTACCGAACTGTTTTTGCGTAAGCTGTCAAGCACTTTTCTGCTGACATCACCGTAGCAGGCTATCGAAACCTCAATAAGACCAGTTGCACCAACTACTGAAATTGTGAAGCGAGTACTAATTTCTCCATAAGCTATTTTGTGTTCAGGCTTTGTAGTAATTATGCCTGAAAGAGTAACATTATTTACCATAATTAAAAACCTCCGTTTTAAAATTAACTTTTATTTTCTCTTTAGCTAAGATTATATACGACAGTGAATACATTGTCAAGTATAATCTTAGAATTTTTTATTTTTATTTCTATTGACTACCTCGAATCAATAAGATATAATCATATGCAAGACAATCAATTATTGTTTTGCATAAAGAGAAGAGGGGATTTATATCAAAACTTTTATTTGCCAAATGTGCGGAAAAACATTTGAATCAGAAGCCAATCGTGCAACATACTGCCCCGAATGTAGAATTGAACGCCAAAAGGTAAGAGCAAGGGCATATGTTGAGAAGAAAAAGAATAATATTGAAACAAGAACTATTGGAGGAACTGATATTTGTCCTGAGTGCGGTAAGCCTTATATTGTGCGAAGCGGAAGCCAAGTAGTGTGTGAAGATTGTCGAAAGAAACATACTAACAAACGCAAGCAAAAAACTAATGCAAAGTACAGTGCTAAAGCTTATGATATGCTGACTGTTTATGTAAAAAAAGGGCAAAAGGACGATATTAAAGAATTTGTGAAACAGCATAATATGAGTGTGAATGAATTTATAAATCTCGGTATTATTCTTGCAAAAGAACAGCTTTCAAAAGAAAAATAATAATTACTCAATTTCATTTTCTTTGGATTTATTTGCACTAATTGTTTTCATGTATTCGTTGATAGAAGTCTGAGCATATTCAATTTCTTTAAGTTCTTCAACTATGCTTTTATACTCTTCATTCATCTGCTTACGCTGTTCAATAAGTGCAGCTCGTTCTCTTTCAAGATTTGAAATGTTTGGTATAGTTTTTCCAAACATTTCTATCATTTTTTCGACAATGCTTTCGTATTTTTCTATTGCGAAAGCATTGTCTTTTTTATATCTTCTTTTATTTTTGCTTTGTGCATATTCGTCGTAAATTGGCTTGTACTTTTTATACCCTCTAAGCAAACCTATAATCTCTCTCTTATCATCAATTTGCTGTTGCAATTTATTAAGCTTTGCAACTAAAATCATACGCTTGTTATATGTAGCTGTGGCTGTTGAATCAAGCTCCTGTTCACTGCTTAAATTATGAGTTGTAAGAAAATTTATGAGCTTAGACGCTTCTTTCATATTTTCTAAATCTGCCCAGTGAAGTAAGCCTTTAGATGTTTGAAAAACTTCCTGAGATGTATCAATAATTTTTGTTCTGTATGTGCGTCCACTAACACCATTTTTCAAAAGATTATATTGCTCAATTCTTCTCCTGATTTGTGGCTCGTCATAATACCAGCCAAGTGTTTTTCCACGAGAATAAATTTTTCTTCCGTCTTTTTTAAGATGTCCTTTAATATGAAATTTTATTTTTATATGATTCTGAGGAGTATAAACACATTCTATGTTTTTCTCACGAATTTTTTTCAAAAAATCGTCAAAGTCTGATGACTGCATAATTGTTTCATCAATCACATATCTAAGCTTCGACTTCCATGATTTTCCGAACTTGTCCTGTTGCCATTCATAGTAACATTTTCCTTTTCCCGTTTCAGGATTTTCTATAACGCTAAGACCATTTTCTTTGCATATTTCATCACCCTCTTTTCTTAGATTCTTCCACGATTTTTTGCCACGATTTTCTTTTGTTTCAAAAGTGCGAAAGTGTTCAAAGCTGACATTATTAAAGACAATGTGGCAGTGAACATTGTTGGTGTCAATATGCGTTGCAATTACATATTGATACTGACCTTTTAAATATCTTTCTGCCAGTTCTTCACCGAGCTTCATTGCTTCTTCTGGAGTAACCTCATTGCCTGCAAAACTTATATGCATATGCTGTGCGAGTACATCTCCCCGACCTGTGCCTTGCCGTCTAACATTTAAAAATTCCTTGGCAGCTTTTTTAGAATCCAGGGAACAGCCATATGAATTTATATATAATCCATTTGCAGTTTTTTCTGGCTTCATTATGTAGGCTATTGCTGCAGAGAGAGTAGTACGGATTGGATGGATGTCAGTGTGTGCCATATATCATTTAGTACCTCTTTCATATAGTCAAAATCTTCACCATAAATTCTGTTTGTTGCATTAACTCTCATTGCCATTTGATTGATATTTCTCTGTATACCACTAAGAGATTTTATTAATTTTTTTATGTCCTGATTTTCATATTTTACAATAACTCCTGCTATTGCCATTTTGCGAATATATGCTCCTGTTGATGAGCTTTCAGCTAACTTTGCTTTTTGAATAATAAAATTTCGTTCTTCATCAGTTACTCTAAAACTTATCTTGATTTTTCGTTTATTTTTTTCTTCCATAATGCACTCCTTGTAAATTTTAAATAAATATAATATCGGGGTTTTAGGGGTGTCCCCTAACAAGCAGCAATATGTCGGATGTCCGACATATTGCAGTGCTTGCTATTTAAGAAAGCGGTGCTTCGCACGGGTTTTAGAAGTCCCCTATAAATAACCCGAAAAAACTGCAAAATGACAACCGTAATAGTAAAAAAATTGCGATAATCCAATAAAAATGTTGAAAAAGTAAAATATATATATTATAATCAATTTATCAATCATTTGTTTTCTGTTTGTCGTATAAACGAGGTGTTATATGGCAATGGATGACAAAAATAAATCTTTCTCATTTGCAACAGAATGGCAACGAGAATACAGGAAAATGCAACGCAGAGAAACTTACCTGTATGAAAAAGATAAAGGGCGATTGATTAAATTTGATGAAGCATATATAACAACTGGAACTCCTAATACAATAGAAGATTTTATTTCTAAAAGAAATCTGCATAGAGCTTTGGTTAAAGCTCTTAAAGAACTTAATGAAATTGAATATGAGATAATTCAAGAATGTTTTTTTGATTGTGAAAAGTTAAACTATTCAAAATTATCAAAAAAGCATTCTATCTCAAAACAAGCTTATACAAAAAAAGTGAAAAGAATACTGATAAAGCTTAAAAAGCTTATCACTTTGTACTATGAAGAGTTCTAATTTTTGTGTAATATGCTATATTTTCAAAAAAGAACAATTTTCTTTTAAATTTTGGTTGTCATTTTGCAGTTTTTTCGGTTTATTGATAGAGAATAAAAATTCTCTAATTAAAGTAGTTACTTTTGCTTGAATATTCCAAAATTATATGATATTGTGTGATTACTGAAATCAAATCATTCTGCCTGCTGTTTTGCAAGAAAGGAGCGTAATATGCAAACAACAGGAGAATTTAAAATTACAGCTCTATATGCAAGACTATCATCTGACGATGAGCTGCAAGGTGAATCAAACAGTATCATTCATCAAAAACAAATTTTGGAAGAGTATGCTGCTACCAATAATTTAAATAACTATCAGTTTTATGTAGATGATGGATTTTCTGGCACAAATTTTGAACGACCAGATTTTCAGCGAATGGTTAATGATATTAAAAATGGTGTTATTGGGACAGTTGTTGTTAAAGACTTATCTCGTTTTGGGAGAAACTATTTACAGGTAGGTTACTATACTGAAATGATGTTCCCGAAATATGACATTCGCTTTATCTCTGTTACAGATAATGTTGATTCAGATGTTGGTTATAATGAATTTGTACCACTTCATAATCTTATGAATGATTGGTATGCAAAGGACATATCTCGAAAGCAGAAAGCTGTTATACAAAGCAAAGGTAATTCAGGAAAGAGGTTAACAACAAAAGCTATTTTTGGTTACAAAAAAGATGATGAAGGTCAATGGGTTATCGACAATGAAGCTGCTGAGGTTGTAAAAAAAATTTTTAAACTGTGTTTAGATGGATATGGTACGCAGATGATTGCTAATTATTTGTTTGCGGAAAAGATAAAAAATCCATCAGCATATATGGGATATATTGTCAGAACTAATGGCAATAAAAATCCATATCTATGGACTGCTCAAACAATTTCAAGTATCTTATCAAGACAAGAATATTGTGGCGATACAGTTAATTTTAAAACACAAAGAAAAAGTTGTATGAGCAAACAAGTGATATACAACAATCCTGAAGATTATAAAATTTTTTACAACACTCATACTGCTATCATTAGCAGAGAGGACTTCAAGAAAGTTCAAGAAATCAGAAGTAAGCGAAAAAGAATATCTTCTATTCAAAAACCTGTACTTTTTGATGAAATATACTGTGCGGATTGCGGACAGCGTATGTACATTATGCGTCTAAGGGATAAGTCAAAACCTGATGCTTATTCTTGTAGCAAGTACCGCAAAAACTCGTTAGTTTGTAGTTCACACTATATTCGAGAAACTTATTTGATTGAGTATATTCTAAGTGAATTAAATATGCTTTTAGATTCAGCTCAAAATGAAGATTTTTGTAAAAAAATTAGAGAGGATTTTTCCAAAAAGAATAGCCTTATGCAAGTTGAGATTAAAAAAAATCTCGCCAATGCTCAAAAGAGAATTGACGAGATTAATGTAATCATCAAAGAATTGTATGAGGACAAAGTAAAAGGAAATATCACACTTGAAATTTTTCAGAAACTTTCATCTGAATTTATTAAAGAGCAAAAGGAACTTTCTAACGCTATAATAGATTATAGCAAGGAGCGTGCGAATTTAGATATTTCTAAAGACACACTGAAGGGGTTCTTTGATATAGTTGAAAAGTATCGTATGCAAGGTTCTATCACACAGCTTACTCATGAAATTGTTGATGATTTTATTGATAAAATCGAAGTTTTTGAATCAAAAAAAGTTGATAGCAAGCGTCAGCAAAAAGTCAATATTTATTTCAAAGGAATTGGTATCTTATCGATATAAAAACTCTTCGCTTATTCAATTACAAGAGAGAAGCATAAAGTATTTCGCTCTCTGCGGAGAGCGACAAGGGCGTTGCCCTTGACCTACGAGCCTTTGAAAAGGCTCGAGCGAAACTTTTGAGTGTCTTAGAGAAGTTTATTTCATACAAAAAAGCATTGTATAATATTATTTTTTCTGATATAATGGATATGATTGATTTTTTTGAGGTGGTATCCATGAACGAAATATTGAACAATAACATTGCCAACAATGAAAAGAGTATAGTTGAAAAAAAGCTTACTTCTGAAATGGAGCTTGAACAACTTAAAGAGCGTTTACACGAAGCAGAGCTTGAGCTTTCAGACAAAAAGACTTCCTTAATTGAAATTACGGCCGCAAGAAACGCTCTATATAAATCGGTTCAGTCACTACAAATGCAGCTTGCAGATGTCACTGCACAGCGTGAAAACGATATACAGGCATATGAAGCAGAACTTCGTCTGCGTCTTGAAGAAAAACATGAGTTGCAAGAAAAATACGACTTACTTGTAATAAAAGCAAAAAGATATGATGACTTGCAAGAAAGTCTTATGAATATAAAAATGAAGGCTGAGGCTCGTGCCTTAGGCGTTATTGATGAGGCTCAGGAAAAGGCTATGGACGCTGTCAATGTTATTGACACTATTGAAAAAGAGGTTAATCTATTTCGTGAGGATATAGCTTGGCTCAGACGTGATATAAAGATTGGTACTATAACTCTCGATGACAGGCTTGATACTCTATATAAGCGTATTTGCAAAAGTATGGATACCTTGACTAAAATTAAAAATAATTTCTATACGAGCAATAATATTCCGCTCGGAAATGAATTTGATGAAAGTTCTGAAAATCCTATTCCGAATATCAAATATCCTGATGAAGAAGATATTCAAGAGGAACAGACTGACGCTGATAAAAAAGTATAAAGCACAAGGAAAATAAATATCGGGCTTCGCCCAAAAGCATTTCGCTCTCTGCGGAGAGCGACAAGGGCTCTGCCCTTGACCTACGAGCAGCCTTCACCAGCAAAGCTGGTGTAGAAAAGACTCGAGCGAAACTTTTAGTAGTCTTAAAGAAACACATCAACTGAACGGTAGTTTAGTCCTCCGAGTGGGTAAACCTCTCATACTCACCACGAGCGAGACTTGTCGAGCGATTCTGCGTCTTGTCCTGTGCGGTCACGCACCGCCATAATTTTATTTTGCTCTTTTTTTGACAGATATGCTCAACAAAAACAACATCGACAATACAAGAATTGCTATTCCACCAGTAAGATGCGTTGCTGTGTTTGGTGTTGCTCTCTCTGAAAAACTATTAAAAACATTACTTACTGGCTTATAGAACAATGTAATTATATATGTGCAAAATCCATTAAGTATGGCGGCAAACACTCTGAAAAGAATAAACAACAGCTTATTCGGCTGTATTTCTGAAAGTATACCCCATATTTGCAAATATACACAAAAGCCACCAAATGCTATAACCGCAGATAAAATATATAGCGGAAATGTCCCTTCTGCTATTACATTACACGCACCAGTAACCTCTAAAATTGATGGCAAAATTATCTTTGAACAACTCAACCCCATAGATGAAAATATTTTTTCTATAAATTGCTCTGCCCCACTTTGCTCTATAATTCCTATAAATGTCTGAAATAATATAACCAAAGCTGACAACGAAATTATTCCTTTTGAGCCATCTGTACACGCCTTTATAAAAGCGTTTTGTTGGCTGATAGTATCTTTTGGCTTGTTTTTCTCTTTAATAGATTTTTCAGGATAGAAAAATCTTGAGATTATTCCTAAGATTAAGCCTGATATAAGTTGGGATACGAATAGAATTATTCCAAGCTTTGTATTGCCTAAAAGAACTGTTCCTACTGCTGTTATCAAAAAAGCTGGTCCTGCACCGACGCAAAAAAGCGACATTCGCCTTGCTTGATTCAAAGAGATTTGCTTTGTTTCATACATTCCTGCTATGCCTCTTGCGCCAACAGGAAAACCTCCTATGAAACTCATTATTACAGTAGGTGCTGCTGAACCATCAAGTCGGAACAGAAATCTCATTATTGGAGAAAACATTTCTCCAAGTATTGACGATACCCCAGAACGAACTATATACGATGACAATACCATAAACGGAAACAAAGATGGTACTAAAAGTTCAAGGCAATATTCAAGTCCCTTTTTTGCACCTTCAGATGCACCTTTCGGAAAGATTGTAAGCAAAGTACAGAATAATAAAATCATTGCAATTTTTACTATCATGGGAATTAATTTTTTTAACTTCAGAGAATAAAACATATAAATCACCAAAACTTTTTTAATATAATCATATGCTTTGTTTGCTGATTAAATAACTTTTTATTCTCTAAAAGAATTATTCGTACAAAGTTTACCAGAAGTCGTCAAATTTTACAACTTTTAACACAAATCGAAATTTTTTGCTATAATATTAAGTGGATGGTTTATTGCAAACATCTATCCATCATTTTTTATCACCATTTAAAGCAAAGGCACCGCAAAAACAATGCGATGCCTTTATCTTTTTTATATAGGCAAATCGGTATTTGCTCATGACTTTACTATTTTATCATAGATTCTTACTATTACTATATAATATCCGATATAAAATATTAACATAATGTCCAGCAATACAAGCTGTGGGTCAAATTCTCTGCACATTTTATCATTCTACCTGCTTTTTGTTTCTATGGACATTGTGGGGGTCGTCATCAATGATAAAAATTCAATACACTATTTAACCTCTTAACGGATACTATCTGCCCACTTCTTGAGTTCTATTTCATCAGCATTTTCTTCAAAACGCTTGCCTTCTTTTAGAATTGCTCCCTTGCAAGATGGTGCAAGCTCTGAGTTTGTCTTTCCCATACGGCTTGAGCCTGAGGTTGCGAAAGGTATGATTGTTTTACCTGTTAAATCGTACTGCTCAAGAAATGTATTTATAATTGTAGGGGCAACATACCACCATATCGGAAATCCTACATAAATAGTATCATAATCTGCGATATTATCAAGCTTCTCAGCAACAGCAGGTCTGAAGCTCTTATCGCTCATTTCTACACTTGAACGGCTTTTTTTATTTGTCCAGTCAAGGTCTGCGGTAGTATATGGTTTTTCGGGCTTTATCTCGAAAATATCAGCATCTACTGCATTAGCGAGTCTTTTTGCCAATTTTGCAGTTACACCACTTGCCGAAAAATACGCTACTAACTTTTTACTCATTTTAGATTCCTCCATATTATTTTATAGACTTTCCCAAGACAATTAAAAGTTTCGCTCGAGCCTTTTCAAAGGCTCGCAGTTTCCAAAGGCAGAGC
>ENA-ORSS01000555-ORSS01000555.1-human-gut-metagenome-genome-assembly--contig:-NODE-555-length-44961-cov-9.240814_pt1 | contig 44961 bp, 35 predicted proteins | sample MGYA00241899_ERZ509162 | MGnify/ENA primary metagenome ERZ509162 (study PRJEB26280, sample SAMEA2338641) | human gut metagenome | biome: human gut; feature: human-associated habitat; material: faeces... | reverse complement strand
TTGGGAGAATACCAGTCAGATACGCAAGCGCAATATATCTGGTTGGCAGCGTTCCTTTAAAAAGGCCACGCAGAAAATTAATGTACGAATCCTGGATTTTTGTATCAGCAGATGCATCACGAATTAGAACATCCCATTCATCAATAATAATGACAAAACGTTTCTGTGTTGCAGCATTAATCAAAGACAGCGCTTCCGGTAAAGAAGTAATGCTTTCTGGCAGTTCATCCGGATATAAAATTCTCAGTTCCTGAAGCGTATTTTGTATGATAAAATCCACAAGTTTTTCCGGTCCGCCCGAGGGTTCCATACACCATTGCACATCAAAATGAATGACATCATATTTGTTTAAATGCTTTTCCCAATCCGGTGTCTGACTGATTTTCAAAGATGAAAACATATCTCTGGAGTCACATCCTCTGCTGTAATAAGCCGTCAGCATATCCGCCGTAATCGATTTTCCAAACCTGCGCGGACGACTGTTGCAGATAAATGCATCCGTAGATTCCAGAACGCTGTTCGTATATTCAATTAATCCAGATTTATCAACGTAGATCTGGGCATTCAAAGCACTCTGAAACGCACTCTGATCCGGATTCACAAATAATCCCATATGGCTGCAAACTTCCTTTCTTTCATAATGCAATACGTGTTAGATATATTTTATTATAGCGTGTATAATAACGGATGTCGATGAAATTTTGTGATCATCTTTCACCCGCAACCAACAATTTCTCCCCCCTTTTCCCTCAACTTATTGTATAATAAACATATTAGAGTTTTTTACACCAAACTCACAACGCATGCCAGCTCACTTGCCAATACGCGGACGCTGGAGATGGTGGATGTGCAGCTTGCCTGGCTGATTCTCCGGGCGCTCTACTATTATTATAAAAACAGTATGAGGAAAACGAGGACAAATCCGTTCTTGAGGAATATATCTTTTGCATTTTCAAGGTCGTCACCGTCGGCTACAACGTGATCCAGGGTTCCGACAAGGGACGCGCGACGAACAAACTGAATGACATCTACCGCAGTGTATCCATTGAAGCTGCAGAAACCGCAAAAACTTTATGCAGAACCCGGAACTCTTTGCCTGTCTTTCTAAAGAACGTAAGGAAAATCTGCTGGGAACACTGCTGTTCCGCCCTTCCATTTACGAGCGTCTTTATTATGAGGAAGAAATGGTCCGCAAGCAGATCGTCTGTTATGAAGAATTTCTGCAGATCGTCCGCAATCCGCAGATCCGTGCCGCAGCGCCGGAGATTGATTTTGAATTTGAAGAGTTTTCCGCAAACTCCTACCTCTCCCTTGTCGATGAATATTTATACTGGAACAAAGTACCCGGGGACATTCTGCTCCGCCTGAAAAAAGCCGCCGAAGACGCCCTCGCCTATGCCAGAGAAAACAAAAATTTCCGCCAGAACGAAGAAACCCTGCTTGGAACACTACACACAATCCAGGGCTATCTCGGCGAAATTTCGATTTCCGAGATGCTGGACACCTACGTCAACTGGCTGAACGGCGCCGATCCGACGCAGTATGACTGGATGAACGTGGAAAACAACCTGCTCCCGGTGCTCTACACCTTCTGGCTCTGCGAAGCCCGCCCGGAATGGACCGACACCTGCCGCTTATTTTTGCTCGAAGGCCAGCGCAAATCATTCGAATACATCAAAAATTCCCGCGACAAGGGCGCTTACGAATGCATGCAGCGTTTCACAAGCTACATCATGAACTCCTACATCGAGCTCGACAGCGGCATTCCGTTCCGCCATTATTATGAAAAGTTTGCGCGTTCCCTTTTCAATGAGGAATTTGACCTGATCCGACTGCCTCGATGCGGCAACCGATTCCGTCGGACGCGCCTACAGCTCCAGCAAAAATTTTGCCGATATGCTCGCCGATCTCCGCTGCAACGCAGGCCGTATGTTCAACCCGGATCTCGTACAGCTCTTTGTTTCCAAGATTTCCTGCCGTCTTCTCACCAGCAGAATAATACGCTTATGCGAATCACGTGATTGCTGTACCTGTCTGCATGGCCTAATCAGAAACATAGCGCATGGTGCAAACACATTTTAATGTTGGTGTTCACTTTGTTAATCTTCATGTGAACATTGTTTTTGAAAAAATTATTTTTTATTATTTTATGTTCACTATAGTTCATTTTATTATTGAACATTCTGTTGACACAGATAAAAGAAAACTGTTTACATTTTGAAAAAAATATACTAAAATAAGAAACAGGCAAATCTCCGCCGGGCGAAAAAACGGCGGAGATTTTTCTGGGAAAAAGGGCAAAAAAGCAGAAAATAAATTCTGCAGATCAGCCCGGAAAACATGAAAATACATTTTGTATTATTTTACAGGGAGGAACTCATACTATGAAAGAAATCATCCAGGGCTTCTACCAGAAGAAACATTTCTGGACCCGCCTGATTCTGGTCATCGCTGCCGTCATCCTGATGGGCTTTGCGCTCTCATGGCTGCTTCTCGTCGATCTCGGCACCGATCCGTGTACCTTGTTAAACCAGACCATCTCCACCCGCCTCGGCATCAGCATCGGAAACTGGCAGGCGCTCTTCAATACCGTCCTGCTCATCTTCGTTATCATTTTCGGCGGCAGAAACTTAGGCTTCGGAACCCTCGCAAACATGTTTCTCGTGGGATATTCCATCGACTTTTTCTCCTGGATCTGGGCGAAAGTCCTTCCGGCAGACCTCTTCACCTCGATGGGTGTGCGAATCGCCGTGCTGATCCCGGCGCTGATCCTGTTTATCCTTGCCGCATCCTTCTATATGGATGTTGATATGGGAACTGCACCGTACGACGCAGTATCCTTCATTATCTCCACCCACCTGCCGAACGTTTCGTTCCGTGTGATCCGCATCGTCTACGACTTCGTTGTCACCGCGATCGCCGTGCTGCTCGGCGGAAAACTCGGCATTGTCACCGTGCTGATGGTTATTACCCTCGGTCCGGTCATTGAATGGCTGGGAAATATCATGAAACAGCATCTGAATATTTTTGATGACTGAAATCATTGCTTTTCCGCGCTTTCTATACTACAATAGAACTACCAGATGATCTTTTTTCTAAAAGAAAAGCCTGCCTCCGGGACTCACATCTCTGTGGCAGGCTTTTCTTCCCTAAAAATAGCCGAAAAAAGACTCAAAAAGCAGAAAATCATTTATATTAAGGAGGTTTTTCCTATGAGCAACACCCCAAACCCTGTTTACGAAAAACTGATGAAATGCTACGAGAGCTTCCGCTCCCAGATCGATTTCCAGCCGGAAGTCGCACTGATTCTCGGTTCCGGCCTCGGTGATTTTGCGAATGATATCCGCGTTACCGCAACCCTCGATTACCACGATATCGAAGGCTTCCCGGTTTCCACTGTTCCGGGCCACGCGGGCCGTTTTATCTTCGGCTACGTCGGCGATGTGCCGGTTGTCTGCATGCAGGGCCGCGTTCATTATTATGAAGGCTATCCGATGACCGACGTCGTTCTCCCGACCCGCCTCATGAAGCTGATGGGCGCAAAAGCACTGTTCTTAACCAACGCCGCCGGCGGCATCAAACAGGGCACAAAACCAGGCTCTCTGATGCTGTTAAACGGCCAGATCGCCTGCTTCGTTCCATCTCCGCTTATCGGACCGAACATCGACGAGCTCGGCACCCGTTTCCCGGATATGAGCCAGATCTACGACCTTGAATTCCAGAAAATCGCACGGAAAGCCGCAGCCAGCCTTGATATCGACCTGATGGAAGGCGTTTATCTGCAGCTCACCGGCCCGCAGTACGAGTCCCCGCAGGAAATCGCCATGTGCCGCACCCTCGGCGCAGACGCGGTCGGCATGAGCACCGCCTGCGAAGCCATCGCTGCACGCCATATGGGCATGCGCGTCATCGGTATTTCCTGCATTACCAATCTTGCCGCCGGCATCTCCCCGCAGCCTCTGTGCCATGCGGAAGTTCAGGAGGCAGCTGACATGGTTGCACCGCAGTTCAAAAAACTCGTTGCCGCAACGATTCAGGGCATCGCAAAGACACTGTAAACACACAGCGGCCGGGGTCTGTCAAAAAAAGCAGGCCCCGGCCGCTGAAAACAGCACGTAAAATAAAGGAGAGATCTTTTTTGAATACACGTTTTTACAACGCCAAAATTCTCGTACTCGACGCTGAAAACCATTTTTCCATCGCCGAAGACGAACTTCATGTCACCGGCGACACCATCACCTATATCGGACCTGGTAGAAAAGCAGATCCAGATGCCGCAGAGACCCCTGTCTTCGACCGCGAAATTGACGCCCGCGGCAATCTCCTGATCCCGGGCTTTAAAAACGCACACACGCACACCCCTATGACCTTCCTCCGCTCCTACGCGGATGATCTCCCGCTCCACGAATGGCTCGAACGCCAGGTCTTCCCGAACGAGGCAAAGCTCGCCGGGGACGACGTTTACTGGCTCAATATCCTCGGCATCATGGAATATCTGACGAGCGGCATCACCTCCAATTTCGACATGTACATCCAGCAGAAAAACAGCATCGCTGCCACGGTCGACACCGGATTCCGCACCGTTCTTACCAGCGGTCTCAACAACTTCGTCGACAGCCCGGAAATTCTCGAAGAGATGTATAACTATGTCAACGAACTCTCCGACCGCACCTCGTATCTGCTCGGTTTCCACGCCGAATATACGACCGGCGGCCCGCTTCTTGAAGCCGTTGCCAAACTCGCCGAAAAATACCATTCCCCTGTCTGGACACACAACGCCGAAACAAAAAGCGAAGTCGAGGGCTGTAAAGAGCGCTGGGGACTCACCCCGACACAGCTGATGGAACGCTTAGGCATGTTCCAGTACGGAGGCGGCGGCTACCACTGCATCTGGATGGAGGACCGCGATTTCGAAATTTTCCGCGACCGGAAACTGACGGCCGTTACCAATCCATCCTCCAACCTGAAGCTCGCGTCCGGCATCTGCCCGCTGAAGCGTTTTTACGATAACGGCATCAACCTCGCCATCGGCACCGACGGGCCGGCCAGCAACAACTGCCTCGATATGTTCCGCGAAATGTTCCTGACCACCGGTCTTTCCAAAGTCCGTGAGATGGACGCCGCAGGAATCCCGGCTGATACGATACTCTACATGGCAACCGCAGGCGGCGCACACGCGATGCAGATCGATGACTGTGACCGTCTCGCCGTTGGCAAAAAGGCGGATCTCGTCATGATTGATCTGCACCAGCCTAACATGCAGCCGGAAAATAATCTGATCAAAAACCTCGTTTACAGCGGCAGCAAACAGAACGTAAAGCTTACCATGGTAAACGGTCAAATCCTCTACGAAAACGGCGAATTCCGCATCGGCTTTGATCCGGAAGAAATTTATGCAAGATCCAACGCCATTATCCGAAGAATTTCCGGCTCGCATGCAGATAATTAGTGGATTTCACGCAGTTTTTCCTTTGCTTGACATACTTTTTTCTTTTATATTATAATGTAGCCATACACACAGAAACGCTGTACCTATTGAAAGGAGAATACTATTATGAAAAAGAAAGTAGTTAGCTTACTGCTTGCAGCCGCCATGACAACTGCTGCACTCGCAGGATGCGGTTCCTCCAACGGATCCTCTTCCTCCGACGCATCCACAGGCGCCGATTCCACCAGCGCAACTTCCGCTTCTGCTTCCACAGACGGAGAAAAAAAAGACGCCGCAGGTGAGAAAATTGCCATGATCACAGACTCCGGAGATATCACCGACGAATCCTTCAACCAGATCACCTGGGAAACTGTATGCGCCTACGGCGATGCAAACGGCGTAGAGTACGAGTATTACAAACCGGCAGAGGATACCGATGAAGAGCGTATCAACTCCATCGATCTTGCTGTTTCCGAGGGTGCTACCGTTGTTGTAATGCCAGGTTACCTGTTCGGACCTGCCATCGCTGAAGAGCAGGACACCTATCCGGATGTAACCTTCATCGCAGTCGATGTTACCGAAAGTGATATTGTAAAAAACGGCAAAGCTGTTGATCTCGGAAAGAACGTGTACATCTGCTCCTTCGAAGAAGAGCAGGCCGGCTACCTGGCTGGATACGCTGCAGTAAAAGACGGCTACACAAGCCTTGGTTTCCTTGGCGGTATCGCTGTTCCGGCCGTTATCCGTTTCGGTTACGGTTATGTACAGGGTATCAACGCTGCTGCTGAAGAAGACGGCGTAGATGTAAACGTAAAATATTACTATGGCGGCCAGTTCTACGGCGATGACTCCATTACTGCCCGTATGGAGGGCTGGTATGCAGACGGAACACAGGTTGTATTCGCCTGCGGCGGCGGTATCTGGACATCTGCTCTGGATGCAGCTGAGACACACGACGGAAAAGTTATTGGTGTAGACGTTGACCAGCGTTCCAAAATCGGCGAGCGCTGCCTGACTTCCGCTATGAAAGGTCTTCCAAGCGCCATCAACAACGCTCTGGATTCCTACTTCAGCGGAAACTTCTCTGAACTTGGCGGAACTGCTCAGCAGCTTGGACTGAAAGACGGAGATTACATCGGCCTTCCTACCGATTCCGAATCCTGGGGATTCACAACCTTCACACAGGATCAGTATGAAACTGTACTGGCTGGTATCCGCGATGGTTCCATCGAAATCTCCAGCGATACAGAAAATCAGCCGAAAGTAGGTTCTCACGTAACCGTTGATTACATCAGCTAATGTGCATACTGTTTCTGTAACAATATGCCTTTTGGGGAAGAGAATATTATTTCTCTTCCCCTTTTTTTCTGCCACACAAAATGCTATACTAGACATAATGAAAGCCCGCAGTTCTGCCTGTTTTCCATACCTTCGGCAGTCCTGCAAAACCACGCTTGAAAGGGAATATGTATATGGAAAATGAGTACATTATTGAGATGTTGAACATCACCAAAGAATTCCCGGGTATCAAGGCGAACGACAACATTACGTTACAGCTCAAAAAAGGAGAAATCCATGCTCTGCTTGGAGAAAACGGTGCAGGAAAATCAACCCTGATGAGTATTCTTTTTGGTCTGTATCAGCCTACCTCCGGAATCATCAAGAAGAATGGGCAGGAAGTCCATATCAACACACCGAACGACGCCAACGATCTCAACATCGGTATGGTGCACCAGCACTTTAAGCTGGTCGAATGTTTCTCGGTTCTCGACAACATCATCCTCGGCGTAGAGCCGACCAAAGGCCTTTTCCTCGAGAAAAAGAATGCCCGTGCAAAAGTCATGGAGCTGAGCGAGAAATACGGTCTGATGGTCGATCCGGACGCTCTGATCTCAGATATCACCGTCGGCATGCAGCAGCGTACTGAAATTCTGAAAATGCTCTACCGTGACAACGAAGTCCTGATCTTCGACGAGCCGACCGCGGTTCTGACGCCGCAGGAAATCGACGAGCTGATGAAGATCATGAAGAACCTCGCAAAAGAAGGAAAATCCATCCTCTTCATCACCCATAAACTCAACGAGATCATGGAAGTTGCCGACCGCTGTACGATTCTCCGCAAAGGAAAATACATCGGAACCGTCAACATCAGCGAAACTTCCAAAGAAGAGCTCTCCCGCATGATGGTCGGAAGAAACGTCAGCTTCTCCGTCAACAAAAAGCCGTCAAAACCGGGCGACACCGTTCTGAAAGTAGAGCACATGACCGTACCGAGCAAGGTGCACGGAAACAACGCCGTCAAAGATGTTTCCTTTAATGTAAGAAAAGGCGAGATTGTCTGCATCGCAGGTATCGATGGAAACGGCCAGTCCGAGTTCGTTCAGGGCCTCACGGGACTGGAAAAAGTATCCGGCGGTAAAATTCTGTTCAACGGACAGGACATCACGAAAGCTTCCATCCGCGACCGCTCCAAGATGGGCATGAGCCACATCCCGGAGGACCGCCATAAACACGGCCTCGTGCTGGATTACTCCATCGAGCAGAACATGGTGCTGCAGCGTTACTGGCAGCCGGAATTTGAATCCTTCGGCTTTATCAAATCAAAAGCCGTGCGCGAATATGCCGAGCGCCTGATCGAGCAGTACGATGTCCGCAGCGGCCAGGGTCCTGTGACCATCACCCGCAGCATGTCCGGCGGAAACCAGCAGAAAGCGATCATCGCGCGTGAGATCGACAAAGATCCTGATCTTCTCGTTGCGGTACAGCCTACCCGTGGTCTTGATGTCGGAGCTATCGAATACATTCACAGCCAGCTCGTTGCACAGCGCGACAAGGGAAAAGCCGTTCTTCTGGTTTCTCTGGAACTGGATGAGGTTATGGATGTTTCCGACCGTATTCTTGTTATGTACGAAGGAGAGCTGGTCGGCCAGCTGGATCCGAAAACCGTTTCTGTCGAAGAACTCGGTCTCTACATGGCAGGTGCAAAACGGGATCCGGTTCCCGAAGAAGTATAAAAGAGAGGTAAGAAAAGCATGAACGAAAAAACGAAAAACGCTCTTCTGTCCATTGTCGCTTCTCTTGTATGTATTGTGATCGGTCTTCTTGTGGGATTTATCATTTTATACTGCATCAACGCGGAGAACGCAGTGGATGGATTTACACGAATCATCAAAGGCGGCTTTTACTTAAAGCCGAAGGGAATCGGAAGTGAAATCGCTCAGTCCGCTCCCCTGATTATGACCGGACTTTCGGTTGCATTTGCTTTTAAAACAGGTCTGTTCAACATCGGTGCTGCCGGACAGTACACCGTCGGTGTCTTCGGCGCCCTGTATTTTGCCATCATCCTCCACATGCCGTGGTATGTATGCCTTCTGGCTGCTATGGTCTGCGGAGCCATCTGGGGAGCAGTTCCTGGTATCTTCAAAGCATACTTCAACGTAAATGAAGTTATTACTTCCATCATGTTCAACTGGATTGGTCTTTATCTTGTCAATGAGCTGATGTACAACACCATCCCGGGCATGTATGATCAGAAGACCACACGTACTTACAAATTAAGCTCCGCTTCTCCGAAATCCCTGATTCCGGACTGCGGCATGAACTCCATTTTCCGTACCAGTTCCACAACGATTGCGATTTTCATTGCGATTGCCATTGCGGTCATCATCTACATCGTTCTGAACAAAACAACCTTCGGCTATGAGCTGAAAGCCTGCGGGTTCAATAAGGATGCTGCCAAATACGCCGGCATCAACGAGAAGAGAAACGTTGTTCTCTCCATGACCATCGCAGGTGCGCTTGCCGGAATCGGTGCAGGCCTCTACTTCCTCTCCGGTGCATCCGAGTGGAACCCGCAGGTATCGACAGCACTCCCGGCCATCGGATTTAATGGTATCCCGGTTGCGCTTCTTGCACTTAGCAACCCGATCGGCGTTATCTTCGCTGCTCTCTTCGTTGCTCATATTTCGGTCGGCGGTGCTTACCTGCCTACGAAATATTATCAGCCGGAGATCGCGGACCTGATCGTTGCCGTTATCATTTACCTTTGCGCATTCGTTACCCTGTTCAAGGGCATCGTTGCAAACCTGTTCAAGAGCAAAAAAGAGCAGAAAGCAAATGCCAATGCAGACAACGGAAAGGAGGAGAAGAAATAATGTTCCTTTTAATTAAATTTACCTTACTGTACGCCGTTGTTCTGATGCTCGTTGCGATGGGCGGTATGTTCTCCGAGCGAAGCGGTGTCATCAACATCGCGCTGGAAGGAATCATGGCGATCGGCGGCCTTGCCGGTGTCTTCGTCCTGGTTCTGTTCCCGGATCTCCCGGCTCCTGCACTTGTGGCACTTTCCATTCTGGCGAGCGCCGTATCCGGTATGATCTACTCTCTGCTGCTTGGCTTCTCCGCCATCACACTGAAGGCAGACCAGACGATCGGCGGAACCGCGCTGAACATGCTGGCTACTGCCATTGCCATCGTCCTGGTAAAAGCATTCAACAACGGCTCGGATGCCGGAAACGGTGCAGCTTCCGCAAAGCTGAACTACACCAACGCCGCTTTCATTTACAAGATCGGACCATTTACCGTGAACATCTTCCTGTTCATCGGCATCATCCTTCTGATCTGCAGCTACGTGTTCCTCTTCAAAACGAAATGGGGACTGCGCCTGCGTGCCTGCGGTGAGCATCCACAGGCAGCCGACTCTGTTGGTATCAACGTATACCAGTGGAGATACACCGGTGTTATCATCTCCGGTGCACTCGGCGGTATCGGCGGATTTGCCTACATCGTTCCGTCCGTTACCACCTGGAACTTCGAAGTCGGCGTAGCCGGTGCCGGATTCCTTGCCCTCGCTGTTATGATCTTCGGTCAGTGGAAACCGTTCCACATTGCCGGAGCAGCCGTATTCTTTGCGGTATTCCGTTCCCTGGCAAACATTGCGGACTCCACCGTCCTCTCCCATCTGGGACTGTCCAAGAACATTTATAGCATGATGCCGTTTATCGCATCCATGATTATTCTCGCCTTCACATCCAAGAATTCCCAGGCTCCGAAAGCCGAAGGTATTCCATACGATAAGGGCGCAAGATAATATGTAACTATTCAGAGCCATGTGAAATGGAAGAAAAAATTGCGAATCATGCTTGCATGAATGAGCGGTTTTTTCTGGAATTTCATATGGCGAGCAGCCACATCGAGATGCAGCGCAGCGGAATCGAGATGTGGCTCTGAATAGTTACAATTTTTAAAGGCAGAGCCGTTAAATCCGAACTGTGTTTTTTCGGCTCTGCCTTTTCTCTATCATTCTGATTTATTTTTCATCAAAGAAAGGAAAAAATTATGCTGAACACCAAATTATTTGACCACACTATCTTAAAAGCAGACGCAACCGAAGCACAGGTTGCAAAGATCTGCGACGAGGCACTTGCACATGATTTTGCTTCTGTCTGCGTCAACCAGTACTACACCAAATTCGTTGCTGAAAAACTCAAAGGATCTGACGTCAAAGTCTGCACCGTTGTCGGCTTCCCTCTGGGCATGGCCGATACCCGTGTAAAAGCGTTTGAGACCCGTGCAGCCATCGAAGACGGTGCACAGGAGGTTGATATGGTCATCAACGTCGGAGCCCTCAAAGACGGCAAATACGACTTCGTACGCTCCGATATCCAGACCTTAAAAGAAGTATGCGGCAAGGACATCGTTCTGAAAGTCATCATCGAGACCTGCCTTTTAACCGATGAAGAGAAAGTAAAAGCGTGCGAACTCGCAAAAGAAGCCGGCGCTGACTTCGTAAAAACCTCCACCGGATTTTCTACCGGCGGTGCAAAAGCGGCTGATGTTGCCCTGATGAGAAAGACCGTAGGCCCGGATATGGGCGTAAAAGCTTCCGGCGGAATCCACAACGCAGACGAGGCACAGGCTATGGTAGATGCCGGCGCAAGCCGTCTCGGAACAAGCGCAACACTGGCTATCATCGGATAAAAAGGAGTTTCTTATGGATACGATACTGATAGGAATTGCCGGAGGAACCGGCAGTGGAAAAACGACACTGGCAGATAAGCTGGTAGAAAGTTTTGGACGCGATGAAGTGAGCATTCTGCGCCATGACAACTATTACAAACGCCATGACGATATTCCTTTTGAGGAGCGTGCCAAATTAAATTACGATCATCCCGATGCCTTTGATACCGATCTGTTATGCCAGCACATTCTCGAGCTGAAAGCCGGAAAATCCATCGAGATGCCGGTTTACGATTATGCCATGCATAACCGCTCGGATAAAACGATTCTGGTCCATCCTGCCCCGGTTATCGTGCTCGAGGGCATTCTCCTCTTCGTTGAGAAGGATCTCTGCGATCTGATGGACATCAAAGTCTTTGTCGATACCGATGCGGACGTGCGGATTCTCCGCCGGATCCTGCGCGATGTAAAAGAGCGCGGCCGTTCCCTGGACAGCGTTGTGACGCAGTACCTGACGACCGTAAAACCGATGCACGAGCAGTTCGTAGAGCCGAGCAAGCGTCGTGCCGACGTGATCATCCCGGAGGGCGGACAGAACACCGTTGCTCTTGAAATGCTGATCGAGCGGGTGCGTAAGCATCTAAATCTGGTGCAGAACCAGTAAACATCCGTTTATCGCTATAAAAATCTGCAAAAAAAGAACGAGGACTGAATTTTCTCTTTTTCCGTCCTCGCTCTTTTTATTTTTCCCTTACAGATGTTCCAGCATTCCCTGCAGCCAGATCTGGCCTTTGAAACGTCTTCCCACTTCCGGTACTCCAAATAAATCCTTTTCGTTGATACAGATGTCTATCGGCACATCGTTGCAGACGAGGCCGAGCTCATACACCCGCTCGCCCGTTACCGTGTTCTTCGTTGTATTCATCTCCGTAATTTCACCCATCACGCTGTACTGGTCACATTCGAGACCGCTCGGCATGAAAAAGCTATCTACAATAGAAAAGACATCTTCCTTCGTCAGACGCTGGGAAATCATGGCATATGTGTCAATATCATCCATGGTGAGACTTTCCATCGCATCCTCATCCCCGTTTCTGGCAGCCGAGATCAGTGAATTCTTCTGCTGCGTGCTGCGGCGCTCCTTCTCGACCTGTTCCGGGTCTTTCTGGATCGGAAGCAGAATTGTTCCTTCCGCTGCAAGACCGGAGACAGAAAGCGGGAGCGGAAGCGGCTGCAGCGCATTTTTCTGTTTCATCTCAAGATATTCCGCTGCATGCGTCAGATAAAAGATCATCGTGATGCCAAGCCGCATATCGTCGCAGGCGCCTGCAAACGATTCCTTATCGACATGGCGCTCCACCGATACCTCCTCGTAGGAGCTGATCTGCCCGCCCTCGAAATAGGGATAATAATATTCCATCTGGAAACGGTTGTTCTCATCAATTTCCCCACAGACCGTGATACCACAGTCATATGCATATTCTTTCGAAAATTCAGCAAAAAGGTGGTGTTCTTCTGTTTCCACAATCTTTTTACGGTCGTAGTTTTCTACTACATCACGAAGAAGCTCCTGGAGTTCCTTCGTCGTCTTGATCTTTGAAAATCCAATGGTTTTCAGGTAAGCGTGCATAAGAACACCTCCTCTCATTCCTTTGTATTTCTTATGCGATTAGTGTTTCGGAACCAGTTTCTCTTTTCCGCCCATGTACATACGAAGAACTTCCGGAATGCTTACGGTTCCGTCTGCATTCAGGTTGTTCTCCAGGAATGCGATCAGCATACGCGGCGGAGCAACTACGGTGTTGTTCAGGGTATGTGCCAGGTATTTCTTTCCGTCCTCGCCGTTGACACGGATTTTCAGACGTCTTGCCTGTGCATCACCAAGGTTGGAGCAGCTTCCTACCTCGAAGTATTTCTTCTGACGCGGAGACCATGCCTCAACATCGACAGATTTTACTTTCAGGTCAGCCAGGTCACCGGAGCAGCACTCCAGAGTACGAACCGGGATATCCATGGAACGAAACAGGTCTACGGTGTTCTTCCACAGTTTGTCATACCACATCATGCTGTCTTCCGGTTTGCAGACAACAACCATCTCCTGTTTCTCGAACTGATGGATACGATAAACACCACGCTCCTCGATGCCGTGTGCTCCTTTTTCTTTACGGAAGCACGGAGAGTAGCTGGTCAGGGTCAGAGGCAGTTTCTCCTCCGGGATGATGCTGTCGATGAATTTACCGATCATGGAGTGCTCGCTGGTTCCGATCAGGTACAGATCCTCGCCCTCGATTTTGTACATCATGGACTCCATCTCAGCGAAGCTCATAACACCGTTTACGACGTTGCCGTGGATCATGAAAGGCGGTACGCAGTAGGTAAATCCTCGGTCGATCATGAAATCTCTTGCATAAGAAAGGATGGCAGAGTGGAGGCGTGCAATGTCGCCCATCAGATAATAGAATCCGTTTCCTGCAACTTCTCTTGCTGCGTCCAGATCGATTCCGTCGAAGGACTCCATAATGTCGGTGTGATACGGGATTTCAAAATCCGGTACAACCGGCTCGCCGAAGCGCTCTGCTTCTACGTTCTCGCTGTCATCTTTTCCGATCGGTACGGAAGGATCGATGATGTTCGGGATCACCATCATGATCTTCTTGATTTCTTCTTCTACTTCTTTTTCTCTTGCAGAAAGAGCCTCGATGCGGGAACCGTCAACAGCTACCTGTTTCTTTACTTCCTCAGCCTCTTCTCTCTTGCCCTGGCCCATCAGTGCGCCGATCTGTTTGGAGATTTTGTTTCTTTTTGCACGAAGTGCTTCTACTTCCTGTTTGATGTCACGGTTTTCTTTGTCCAGCTCGATGACTTTATCAACCAGCTCCAGTTTCTGATCCTGGAATTTATTTCGGATATTCTGTTTTACAACTTCCGGGTTTTCTCTTAAAAACTTAATGTCTAACATAATTTCCTCCTAGTAGATCTTATCCCCTCATTTTGGCGGGATTCTTTTTGTTCTTTCCAGCCCGGAACCACTGCCGTTTTTCCAGCATTTATGCGGGTTTGGCGCGTTCCAGTACCATCATATAACAGTATATGCATTTTTTCAAGCGTTCTTTCATGCTGTTTTTCTGCGGTCCGCTTTTACATCAGATCGATCGAATTCATCGTAATTGCCTGGCGCAGCGCGTCGATTTCCTCGGCGCTCAGCATGATATAGGACTCGCCTTTTACGATCTCTTTCAGATATAAAAAGCAGTTGTCACGGCTGTGGATTGCATTCAGGATAAAACCTGTGTTTTCTTTGTCGAGCATTGCCAGCGCAAAACTCATCTTTCCGCCCACATCGTCAAACGCATCATATTTTACGATTCCGTATTTGTTCAGCGTCATGCCCTGGATCTTTTTCAGATCCGCAAGATTCTTTTTCGTCAGCTCATTCTGCTTGTTCAGTTTGTCAATTTCCTTGAACCGCTGATGAAACAGCTTTTCGAGTGACTGGGCGTCTTTTCCCTTCATAAAGCTTCTGTACTTCTGGTTCAGTCTGCTCAGACGCAGCGACATGCTGACCGTCATAATCATCATCACGATAATCAGTACAATCAGAAGAAGTACAACAACGCCAAGGTCAATTCCTACCTTACTAAATAAATCGCTCATTATTCTACCTCTTACTGTATTGATTCAAACAGATCCATGATTCTCTCGAGCTCTTCCTGGGAATAATACTCGATCTCGATCTTTCCTTTGTGCTTTGCCCCGCGGTGAATGGAAACCTTCGTACCAATGATGCTCTTAATTTTCTCTTCCAGACCTTCGTAGATGGCTTCCTCTTCCAGATTGACTTTCTTTTCTTTCTTCACCTTCGGATTCAGGATCTCTTTGACCAGGCGCTCGGTCTCACGGACACTGAGCTTTTCATCGAAGATTTTCATTGCCGTATTGTACTGGAGCTCTTTATTCTCCAGCGCCAGCAGCGTACGCACATGACCGGTTGTCAGCATTTCATCGACAACCATCTGCTGTACCCTGTCGTCCAGTTTCAGGAGACGCATCGAGTTTGTAACCGCCGTTCTGCTCTTGGAAACGCGCTCTGCGATTTCATCCTGGCGGAGATGGAACTCTTCCATCAGGCGTTTGTATGCGCGTGCCTCCTCAATCGGGTTCAGGGATTCTCTCTGAATATTTTCAATCAGGGAAATCTCGACAACTTCCTGCTCGGTAAAATCTTTGATGATGACCGGTACTTCTTTGATTCCGGCAAGCTTTGCAGCCCTCCATCTCCGTTCCCCTGCGATGATCTCATAATAATCATCTTTTTTCTGCACCAGAATCGGCTGCAGAACTCCGAACTGTTTGATGGATTCCGAAAGTTCGATCAGGCCGTCCTCGTCAAAGGATTTTCGCGGCTGTTCGCGGTTCGGTTCAATTTCGGAGATTTTCAGTTTCATCTCGACTGGTTTTTCGACAACTTTTTCAACAACCTTCTCGACTACTTTGACCTCCGGTTTTGCCGGTTTCTCTTTTGCTTCTGCTTTGGCCGAATGTCCCGGTGAAATCAGGGAATCCAGGCCCTTGCCTAAGCCTCCTCTTCTCGCTGCCATTACTCTTCATCCCCCCTGTGAATCACTTCGTCTGCCAGGAGACGGTAGCTCTCTGCACCGGTGGACCGCTTGTCGTAATAGTTGATCGGCATACCGTAGCTCGGTGCCTCCGCAAGGCGGACATTTCTCGGAATAATGGTTTTGTAGATATTCTGATCCAGGCTGTCTTTTACGTTTTCTACTACCTGCAGAGAAAGATTCGTTCTCGCATCGTACATGGTAAAGACAACGCCTTCCATCTCCAGTTCCGGATTCAGACGCTCCTGCACCAGTTCAATCGTGTGCATAAGCTGGGATAAGCCCTCCAGTGCGTAATATTCACACTGAATCGGCACCAGAACGGTGTCCGCGGTGGTCATCGCGTTGATTGTCAGCATATTTAAGGATGGCGGACAGTCAATAATAATGAAGTCGTACTGATCGCGGACCTGATCAATTGCGTTTTTCAGGATGAATTCTTTGTCTTCCACCCCGATCAGCTCGATCTCCGCTCCGGCCAGATTGACATTGGAAGGGATAAGGGAAAGATTGTCAAAATTCAGAGGAATGATGCAGTCCTCCAGTTTTGACTCTCCAAGAAGCAGCTCATAGATGGTATTTTCCACTTCATTTTTCTCTACTCCCATTCCGCTGGTGGTATTTCCCTGCGGGTCCATATCAATGGTCAGAACTTTTTGTCCCATTTCTCCTAAACAGGAAGAAAGGTTAATTGCGGTGGTAGATTTACCTACGCCGCCTTTCTGGTTTGCAATTGCAATTGTTCTTCCCAAAATATGTATTGCCTCCTTTCATCTTTTTGTTTTCCATTTGCAGTTTTTCCTTTTTACAGGAAATGACCTGCCGGCACTTCTTTCAAAAAAATGATTCATGCGGCAGGTGTTTTGGCATATATATAGGAAAAATCTCCTTTTCTATGCCAGTCTATCTGAGGAATTCTTCAGATTCTATCTCAAAATTGCCCCAATTTGGGACAAAGATATTTTATCATACTACGCCGGATTTTACTACTGGAAATGTTTCACGTGAAACATTTTCTGCATTTTTGCATGATTAGACGGTGTGAAGCATAAGAAAATTGGAGATTTTTGGCGATGTTTCACGTGAAACATTTTGAAAAGCACTGTTTTACAATGATTTTTCTCGGTTTTTACGCTGTTTAAAGGCTTTTTGGAATTTTTTCAGCGATGATTTTGCATTTTTTGATGGTTTCCAAGTAATTCTGCGATGTCAGAACATTTTTTTCTGTTTCACACAGTTTTTATAAAATGTTTCACGTGAAACATTTTAATTTTTGACGTTTTTGAGGTACAAATATACTGGAAACGTTATTTTAATCGTGTGATGCTCTTTTTCAAGGAAATCTCAGGTGATTAGGAAGAAAAAATCAACTTATCAGGATATTATTGATACATAGATCAGGAATCAAAACTGTTTATGGTTGTTCGGTGATCGTAAATGTCTCTTTTGTATATAAAATGTATTTTTATTCACCAGGGCTCTGTTTTTTCATCGTTCTTCCTCGCTTTTTTCAAATTTTCAGCATTTTTCTCTTTATTTTCATCAGTAAGAGGCATAATCCGTGAGGCATCCTCTTTTTTATTTTTTCTCCAGTTTTTCTCTTTTTGGGCGGTTTTTCTTTGATTTTTTTCATTTTACAGGCCAAGCTGCACATTTTCTGTTTTTTATCGTTTTATTTGATTTCACTATAATTTTTCTGTTTTTATGGTTTTAATATTTTTCTCTCGCTGCCACGTCTTTTATCCTCTTTTCCATCTTTCTGGCTTACCTTTCTCTTTTTTTGTAAACAATCTCACTTTTTTTTCTTTTATCAACATTTTTTATTCCTTCTCTCCGTTTTTTATCCCTCATCACCATTTCACACCATTTTCTCGCCTTTCACTGCCTTTCACTGCTTCTCCCTCCCGTTTTTATTCTTTTCGCCCATGTCTATACTACATTTCCCCCTTTTCAGTCGTTTTTTGCCTTTTCTCAACTCATTTTTATCTTTTTTGCTTTTTCCGCCTCTTCTATCGTTTTACACCCTCTTTTTTCCATTTTTTTAGATCGTCCTTCATTTTTTTCGTTTCTACTTATGTCACTCTCCCCGTCTCATTTTTCACATTTCACGTCTCTCAAAATGTTTCACGTGAAACATCGTTTTTTACGATTTTCGGTCTTCGGCGATCAGTGAGAAGCGATTTGCTTCCCGGCTTTCCGAAAATCACTCTCATTTTTCACCTCTCTTATTTTTAAAACAATCGTATTTTCTCTTCTATTTTTGATTTTCCCGTCTTTTCTACACTTTTCCTGTGTTTTTGCGTGTTTCACGCAGTTTTTCGTCTCTGTTTTCTCTCTTTTATTAAATTATTTAATTATATTTTTATATTTTCGTATGAATTGAACTTTTACATTCGTTTTTTCGGATTTTCCAAACCATTTACTAAACGCATTTTGAGGCCATTTTTTCAGGGATTTTTGCCAATCTGGAAGGATTTTATCCCATAGTGCCGTTTTCATGCTTTTATGTGTATTATTGCATCATTTTTTCTCTGTTTTTTACAGTTATGTAAATCATTTAAATATGCCATTCGCCAGTAGTTGACATAACGTAGTTCTCCTAGAATTGTCTACGCTTTTCGCCGAATTGCGTCTTATTTTCGTCTCTTTTTCTCATTTTTCCCTTAATTTTTGCATTGTATCTTTCCCTTTTTTCGCTTATAATAAGCTCAACACAACGTTTTGAACCGATTCCTCCCCTCCGGGAGACCCCTGAAAGGAGTTTTATCATATGAAACACAGCAAAAAACTGGTCACCTTGAGTGTCCTCTCCACGATGTCCGGCGCAGCGATTTACTTTCTGAATAAAACGCTCGATACCGCCGCCGTACGGAAAAACCTGCTCGCCTCGGCTGAAAAAGAGAGCTTTTCCTGGCAGTTCGGCAATATTTTTTACACAAAAAAAGGCACCGGAACCCCGATGCTCTTACTTCATGACTTACATTGTGCCTCCAGCGGCCGCGAATGGCAGTATATTGAGGATGCTCTCGCCCAGGATCACACCGTCTACACACTCGATCTTCTCGGCTGCGGCCGTTCCGACAAGCCGGCGATCACGTACACGAACTTTTTATACGTACAGCTCATCGTCACCTTCATCAAGCAGGTCATCGGATGTCCAACCGACGTAATTGCATCCGGTTTATCCGGTTCTTTCGTCGTAACCGCCTGCAATACAGCCCCGAAATGCTTCGGCCGAATCATGATGATCAACCCGACCGACCTTGCCAAGCTCAACAAAATTCCGGATAAACGCAGCCGCTTCCTGAAACGCATGATTGAGCTCCCGCTTGTCGGCACGCTGCTGTACCACACGCTCACCGGCCGCTCCAACATCGAGCTTTTATTCACCGAGAGCTATTATCACAACCCATTTCACCGCTCACCGGAGGACGTAGACGCCTTCTACGAGTCCGCACACCTCCAGAACAGCGCCGGAAAGTACCTTCTCGCAAGCCTCGTGGGCAATTACGTGAACCTCAACATCGGCCACGCCTTAAAACACATTGACAACAGCATGTTCCTCATCGGCGGCGAGGAGGAGCCGGGCATCGCAGAAACCTTTGCACTGTACACAGCGCTCAACACCTCCATCGAAACCCAGATCCTGCCGAAAACAAAGCACATGCCACAGATGGAGGCCCCGCAGGCCCTCTTAGACCAGATCCAGATCTTCTTCGCACCGGTACAGTAATTACCCCCTTCTGCTCCCGGCCTCGAGCGAAAAAATGAGACAAAAAAAGCGGAGGATTTACTGATATTTCCATGTCAGTAAATCCTCCGTTTTCAATTTTAACCAGCCTTTAATGACTCTTTACTCCGCCGTATCCGAAGAACTGTCATCCTCCGTCTTTGCCGCAAGCAGTGTCTCGTAATTTTCCAGCATGGTCTTCACGTTATTTTTATTCACAAGAGACGGCACTCCGTCCTCATCTACCGTGTAATAGAAGCTCGAATCATACGGGCTGTAAGCGAATGTCAGGTCGCCGTCTGTCATATGGAAGACTGCGGTAAACTCGGCATCCTTGGCCTGTACGAGGCTCTCATCCTTCGTCTGTGCCTTCAGGCCAATGAGTGAAGAATAGAAGGTGGTAAACGTTGATTTATCAATCGTTTCATCGCCGCAGGTATAGCTGATTTCCTGTGTTGTGGAATCGCTGTCGTCATCCTTTTTCTCTTCCATATGGCGTACATACGTCTTCGTCTCGCCGTTATACGTAATATCAAGGCTCGTCAGATCCGATACATTTTCCATGCCGATATACATGTTCCAGAAATCAGATGCCTTCTTTCCGGTGAAGGTTTCAACATTCGAAGCCGTCATCAGATGAACTTCATTCGAGCCGTCCAGCTTCACGTAATAAGAACCGCCGTCCTCATTTGCATTGCCGACATACAATACCAGATCTTTCTCCACCGTAACGGTTGTCGTTTCGGAAGAAGAGCTCGTTGCAGTGCTGTCGCTTGATGCAGAATCTGTTGTGGAATCTGAAGAAGTATCTGCCGTTGCTGTATCGTCAGCCTCAACCTCCTGCTCTTCCGTGTAATGCACGCGAATCGTCGTCTTTGGCTGATCCAGTCCGTACTGGGAAAGGTCCGATGCGTTGTACGTAACAAGATCTCCAAAGCTAAGAGATGCCACTGCACTTGTCATGGTGCCGATCGAATCCGCATCACCACCATGTGCCGCTCCATCTGCGTCCACAACCTGCCATTCATCCGTCTGGAGTTCCGAATCAGCAGCGCTTACTTCTTTTGTCAGCGTATATCCGTTCTCACCCTCCACCTGCAGCTTCGTAATGTTTTCCGCCGTCACAGATGGCATGGATTCCGTTGTCGCCCACTCCATCATATCGGACGGGAACATCGTTCCAAGCGATGTGCTTACCAGATAAACCTTACTCGTATCATCGTTCAGATAAATATAATATCTGCTCGAGCTGTTCTTATCTCCGACATGAATCGTCGTTTTCTCGTCTCCCGCAGTCACTACAACCTCCTGAGACGGCGTCTCGAGCCCGAAATCGGCCATAGAATCGATTTCATCGTCTTCAATGACTCTTTCTGCTGTCATGCTGCTAAGAGAGCTTAAAACGCTCGTTATCTTGCTCTCATCCAGTGGGAATCCATCCTCCTGATCGTATGTCCAGATATCGGTATCATCGTCTCCTGCTGTTTTCGTAAAAGACACCGTCTCTCCGTTGATCTGGAACGAAAGCGCTGTTACATCATCTTTTGAAAAATCAACCACTTTTTCGGCGTCTGCACCAGAATCCGAACTGCTGCTGTCCGCATCGGCGGTGCTGTTTTTCTTCGTCAGCACCACCAGTACGGCAAGAAGCAGTACCAAAAGGATCAGGCAGGCCGCCATCTTTCCTTTTTTCTTCATCACTGTTTTCTCCTCTTCATCCAGATCATCACGCCAATCACAACAAGTACCAGCGGAATTCCCGCAATGGTAATAATAGACCAGGTGTTAACTGCTCCCTGTGTAAATACCAGGTTTGTATAGCTTGTGCTCTTGCTTGGAATAACAACGGTCTGCTCCACATCACACATGGAGGTCAGTGCAGTCGCTGCCAGCTTTGAGTTCGCACCGCTGATTGCCTGGTCAATCTGGCTGCTCAGCATCGATGCACTCGAGAAATAAATAATCTGTGTCTCTTTATCATCTACGGTCTCTGTGATGGAAACGCCAAGGTCAAATGCGCCCGTCTCACTGTCCGCACTCTTCGACCAGGTGCTGTTCTCCGGATCATTTTCAATATAAGCGTCCTCGGTGGTCGTTAGAAGGCTCTTGATCGTAATGGTATCACGATAAGAATCAAGCTTCTGAATTGCCTGTGCAACCGGCATCAGAATGTAATTACTCTTTACTTCGGTTGTAATGTCATCACTCTGAATGTTCGGCAGCAGATAATACGGCATCTGCGGATAATAATGCTGGGAATCGGTCTCTACAACAATTCCACTGGAGCGTTTCACGCCGTAGTTCTCCAGTATGGAATCCAGATTCGGCATATCCGTTCCGGTATAGCTGGTGAACATCAGAAGTTTTCCGCCGTTTTCCAGGTAGGTAATGACTTTATTTGCCTCATCCTCGGAGAAATCTGTGGTCGGGGACATGATCACAAGCTCCTCGGCATCCTCCGGGATATCGTCTGTCATCAGGGCAAGATCATTGATTTCCACATTGTTTTTGTTAATGGCATCACTGAAGTTTGTAGAGAGATCACTCTCGGAAGCCTCGCCATGACCGGTTACCCAGTAAACCTTCGGATTGTTTTCACTCGTCACATACGTGATGGCGCTGGTAATCTGACCCTCGCCGTCAAAGCCGGTTGTCTGTGTCTGATAGGTCTGATAGTTTGTGGAAGTCTCCCACATATCACTGTTGCTGACCACCTTGCTCTTATCGCCGCATACGACAATTACACTGTTTGCAGCTACCGTCTGATCGGTATACTGACTCGTAAATTTCGGATACAGATCCGGGTCTTTTGTCTCTACTTTGATATGGTCAGAAAGCTCATCGTAGTGCTCCAACAGCTTCTCGATGGTGTCATCCTCACTGCCCTTCTGCACAATATAATACAGGGTAACGTCTTGATCGAGATCCTTTAATGCCGTTTTCGTCTCATCTGTAATGGAATACATTTTCTGCGTACTCAGGTCAATCTGTGTTTTGCTGGTCGGAATCTGCGCCACAATCAGGTTAATAACCACAATCACAGCCAGAACAATCACCGTCATAATCGAAGAATAAGAGCCCTGTTTCAGGTGCTTTTTCTGCTCCTCGCCGGTAAACACTTCCTTCAGATGTTCTTTGGAGAACGTCTTTTTCAGCTTTTCTTTGATATTGAAATTCACTTTATGCTGTTTCTTTTCTTTCTTTTCGCTGCTCATCGTCTCCACCTCCTAATTCCAGCGTTTCTTCTGCAGGGACTGCATTGCAAGGAATGTGCAGATTGCAATGACGGACAGGTAGTAAACAACACCGCCAATGTCCAGAATACCGTTCACAAAGTTATCCATATGGCCTGCCATGTTGAAGACACCGAGCAGATCCTGGATTTTGCCCTCGAGAAGGGTGGATTTTGTGAAGTAAACTGCCGTCAGCGCACCCTCGCCGATCACGGCAATCACACCGGTAATGATCGGGTTTTTAATCATACTGCCGATCCAGAGGCATACCAGTGCAATGATGATAAAGAAAGCAAAGAAAGAGCTTCCGGCTCCTTCCGGGAAGAAGTTTGCGATACCGCTCTCCACGTAGCACAGGAACAGGATCACAAAGCCGACAACGGCTGCGATGACCTGGCTCTCGGTGATGGAGGAAACGAACACACCGACCGAAATATAGGCTGCTCCCAGCAGGAAATAGCCAAGGATCGAAGTGTAGGATACAGCGTAGGAAACTGTTCCGTGGGTTCCAAGAAGCAGCGGATACAGGCACATAATCAGCACTGGAATCACATAAATGGTGAGAAGTGCCAGATATTTTCCAAGGATAATATCGGAAATTTTTACCGGTGCGGTAAGGAGCAGCTGATCCGTCTTATTTTTCTGCTCCTCCGACAGGACACGCATTGTCAGAACCGGTACTGCGATCAGCAGAATAAATGCGGAATTCTGCAGCGCATATCCGATCTCCGGGTAACCCTGCTGCAGGTTGATGGCTGTGAAATACAGGCCGAACAGCGCCAGAGTAAACGCCATAAACAGATATCCGACCATGCTTGTCAGATAGCTTTTTAACTCTTTTTTATAAATCGCCGTCATTGTGCGTCTCCCTCCTCCTGTTTTGTTTCAGCGGCTGATTCCGCTGCATCTGTGCTTTTTTCTTCAGACGTTTCCCCGACAGCCGTTTTGTCTGCTTCCGGTTCACATTCTTTTTCACATTCTTTTTGTTTCAGCTGTTCTTTCTCTGCTTTTTTCAGCTTTCTTGCAGCCTTTCCGGAATCATCGGTCAGCTCCAGGAAGACGTCTTCCAGGGACATCGAGGATGAAGTCAGTTCTAAGATCGGGCAGTTGGCCTTTGCCAGTGCGTAGAACAGCTCCTCGCGGATATCCTTATCCTTTTCCGTGGTGATTTTTACCTTAATCTGCTCCTCATTCGGCGTATTTTCATACTGGATCTCTTTTGCATCGAGCGCATTAAGCGCCGGAACCAGCTGCTTTCTCGTTCCGTGAACGGTACATGTAACCGTGTTTGATCCAAGCATCAGTTTACTTAAGTTTTCCGGGGTATCACTCGCAACAAGCTGTCCCTTTGCAATAATCATGACGTAATCGCAGACGGCGCTGACCTCGGAGAGGATGTGGGAACTTAAGATAACGGTATGTTTTTTACCCAGTGATTTGATCAGGTCGCGGATCTCAATGATCTGCTTGGGATCTAGGCCTACCGTCGGCTCATCGAGGATGATGATCGGCGGATAACCGAGCACTGCCTGTGCCAGTCCGACTCTCTGACGGTATCCTTTCGACAGGTTCTTGATCAGACGGTTCTGCATATCGGTGATCTTCACCAGATTCATGACCTCAAGAATCTGTTTCTTTCTCTGATCCTTTGGAATTTTCTTTAATTCCGCCACGAATTTCAGATATTCCAGAACGGTCATATCCGTGTAGACCGGCGGCAGCTCCGGCAGATAGCCGATGCATTTCTTTGCCTCCTCCGGCTCCTCCAGGATATTGTGGCCGTTGATCAGCACTTCGCCCTCCGTAGATGCCAGATAGCCGGTGATGATGTTCATGGTCGTTGATTTTCCGGCACCGTTTGGGCCAAGGAAACCATAGATCTGGCCTTCTTCTACGGTAAAACTCAGGTTTTTGACAGCTACGTGGTCGCCATAGCGTTTCACCAGGTTTTTAACCTCTATCAATGTTCCTTCCTCCTTGTTTCTTAAAGCAGTCCCAGCCCGCCCTTGGGGGTGAAAGAGCCGGAGATGCTCTCATTTTCTAAAGACACTTTATCTTATTCTGAAAATGTGATAATTTGCTGGAAAATTTGTGAAAAAACGGTGAAGCCATGGAGCAGTTTGTTTGTTTTTCGACGAAAAATCAATTTCTTTTACCATAAGAATCATGTATACTATAACGTATCCGCGGACGGACGCTTTTCCATTTTTGTTCCGCCGCGAAACATTACGCCGGACTTTTTCCCGTCCGGGACTGGAGATTTTAGGAGACTCTATGAATAAAAAAGACTACTACTGGGCCAAGTATATGCTGATTTTCGGCTTTTTCTGCATCTCTTTTGGCACCTCGATTTTCCTGAAAACCGAACACGCCCCCGATGAGGCGATGCGGATGCTGATTCCAGAATACATCGTCTCACACCACACACTGCCGAACGGCATGGAAGAATCGGTGCGCCATCCGCTGTGGGGATTCTCCTATGCGCTGTATCCGTATCTGACCGCGATCATCAGCTCCGTGTTTATGGCCATTACATCGCTGTTTACGAAAAGTGCAGCGGCTCTTTTAACTGCCGCCCGCCTCACCAGCGTCCTTTCCGGCACCGGCACACTGATCGTTGTGTTTCTGATCGGCGAAGAGCTATTTGAACGGCGCGAATCCGCACTGCTCGGCGGTATTTTCGTCGGATTTCTGCCGCAGTTCGTGTTCCTCTCCTGCTATGTGAACAACGATTCGTTCGCCGTTTTCACGGTCGCACTGATCATCTATTTCTGGATTCGCGGCATGAAAAGCGCATTCTCCAAGAAAGACTGCATCGGCCTTGGAGCAGGCTGCGGACTCTGCGCGCTGTCGTACTACAACGCCTACGCGTACCTGCTGTGCAGCATTCTGCTGTTCTTCGCGCTGATGATGCATTTTAAGAAACCGGCAAAGGAGATCTTCGCCAAAGCGCTTCTGATCTTCGCTATCGCCTTCCTGATCGGCGGCTGGTTCTTCATCCGCAATGCCGTCATCCACGACGGAGACTTGCTCGGCATGCGCACCACACAGGAATCCGCATCGCTGTATGCCACTGAGGAGTACAAACCGGAAAACCGGCAGACACCGGCATCCGAAGGCTGGAGCTTTAAGCAGACGTATTTACAGACCCCGGAGGGCCGTACTTCCAACTGGCTGTTCTCGACCGTCAGCAGCTTCATCGGCTCGTTCTCCTACATGACCGTCCATCTCCCGATGGTGCTTTATCTGCTGTACGGCGCCCTGATGGCATTCGGATTCCTAGTGTTTTTGTTCCTTACCATGGTTCCGCACTGGTTCCGCAAAAAGCCGCAGCTTCTCCTCTTTATGATGCTGTTCCTCGCCTGCCTGATCACGCTGTTCATGGACATGTACAACACGTATTTCAGCGACTACCAGTCGCAGGGCCGCTACCTGATGCCGGCGCTCGTCCCTCTGATGATCTGGATCGACGACGGCTACTCTTCTCTCACCGCGAAAATTCCCGCCGAGTGGAAGCGCGCCTCCTGCCATCTGACACTCCTGCCTGGAACGATCTGGCTGGTACTGTTCCTCATCAGCTACATCGGATTTCTGATTCCGGGCTGCTGTATGGCATCCTAAACGTTTTCAGAACGTCAAAAAGCGCTGCAAAGAACTTTTTTCTTCTGTTCTTTGCAGCGCTTCTTTTATTTTCTTTGAATTTTTTACTGAATCGGCTCCTTCGCCGGTGTTCCCGCTTTTCTCGGGTACTTTTTCGGCGTTGCCTTCCCCTTCTCGATACAGACAAACGATCTCTCATCCTCCGTTCCCGTAAGCTGGAAATAAACCGGCTCTTTTGCCTCGCCGCCAAGCACATGAATCGCTTTTTGGGCCGCAGTAAGCTCCTCATTCAATTTGCCCGATTTATACGAGACAAACCGTCCTCCCACCTTCACATATGGCAGACAATATTCCGAAAGGGAGCTTAAATTCGCCACTGCCCGCGATACCACGAGATCAAACTGCTCCCGGTAATCCTTCTGGCGTGCGAAATCCTCAGCTCTTCCGTGAACCGCTGTGATTTTCGAAAGGCCAAGCTGTCCGATCACCTCATTCAGGAATTTCACCCTCTTATTCAGTGAATCCAGCAATACAACTTCCACCTCCGGAAACGCAATTTTTAGCGGGATTCCCGGAAAACCGGCTCCCGTTCCCACGTCGAGAATGCGTCCCGCCTGTGCCACATCACAGACCTTCACCAGCGACAGACTGTCGAGAAAATGCTTCGTAATCACCTGATCGAACTCCGTAATCGCCGTCAGATTCATAAACGAATTCCACTCCACCAGCAGCTCGTAATACTGCAGAAACTGCGTTTTCTGCTCCTCGGAAAGTTTGATTCCAAGCTCAAAAAGGCCGCGCTCAAATCCTTCAAGATTGTATTCTTTCATGTTGTTCTCCGTTCTACTCTATTCTTCCAAGTGCCCGCTGCACTTTTTGTTACGATTCACACAGCGTGAAAGCACTTGCTGCTTCGCTGCATAAGAACGTAATTCAGGCATGCATATCTGTCATTTATTTATGTCCCAGATACACCAGCAGAACCGAAATATCCGCCGGGGAAACGCCCGAAATACGTGACGCCTGGCCGATGTTGATCGGGCGGTACAGGTTCAGCTTCTGTTTCGCCTCGATGCGCAGGCTCTGGATCTCGTCGTAATTGATGTTCTCCGGGATTTTCTTCTCTTCCATCTTCTTGAACTGCTCCACCTGCTTCATCTGGCGCTTGATGTAGCCGTCATACTTGATGTTGATGTTGACCTGCTCCTGCACATCCTCCGGCAGCTTTGGTCTTTTCGGATCTACTTCTGCCAGCATTTTATAGTTCAGCTCCGGCCGGCGGATCAGCTCTGCAAGTGAGCTTCCGCCGGAAAGCAGCGTCGAACCATATTCTGCCAGCAGTTCATTGACATTCGAGCTCGTTCCCACATACGTATTCTCCACGCGCTCAATCTCTTCCTGGATCTGCTGTTCTTTCCGTTTCAGCGCCGCATACTGCTCCTCGCTGATCAGTCCCACGCGGTATCCGTATTTGCGCAGACGCAGGTCCGCATTGTCCTGGCGGAGCAGCAGACGATATTCCGCGCGGCTCGTCATCATTCGGTACGGCTCGTGGTTCTCTTTCGTTACGAGGTCATCGATCAGAACACCGATGTACGACTCGGAACGGTCGAGCACCAGCTCCTCTTTTCCCTGCACGCGGAGCGCCGCATTGATGCCCGCGATCAGGCCCTGTGCCGCAGCTTCCTCGTATCCTGAACTGCCGTTAAACTGGCCGCCGGAAAACAGATTTTTGATCGCCTTGAACTCCAGAGACGGCAGAAGCTGTCTCGGGTTGATGCAGTCGTACTCGATCGCATACGCATTCCGCACGATTTTCGCATGCTCCAGACCCGGCACGGTGTGATACATCGCAATCTGTACATCCTCCGGCAGTGAACTCGACATGCCGCCGACGTACATCTCATTCGTGTATCTTCCCTCCGGCTCCAGGAACACCTGATGACGGTTTTTATCCGCAAATTTTACGACTTTATCCTCAATCGAAGGACAGTACCGCGGACCAGTTCCCTCGATCATGCCGGAATAGAGCGGCGACCGGCTGAGATTTTCGCGGATGATTTTGTGCGTCTCCTCGTTCGTATACGTCAGCCAGCAGGATTCCTGATCGATCTGTACACTCTCCGGATCGGTCGAGAACGAGAACGGCACAACCCGCTCATCGCCGAACTGCTCTTCCATCTTGGAGAAGTCGATGCTCCGCTTGTCGATACGCGCCGGTGTTCCGGTCTTAAAGCGCACCATCTCCACGCCGTTTGCTTTCAGGGAATCCGTCAGATGCGTTGCCGCCTGCAGACCGTTCGGTCCCGTATACGTGCTCACATCACCGTAAATGCACCGCGCATTCAGGTAAACACCGGTACAGAGCACTGCAGCCTTGCAGTGGTAAATTGCACCGGAAACGGCTTTTACGCCCGTCAGAACGCCGTCTTCCACGATCAGCTCCGCAATCTCCATCTGGCGGATCGTCAGATGATCGGTGTTTTCGAGAACCTCGCGCATCGACTGGCTGTACGCCCGCTTGTCTGCCTGCGCACGCAGCGAATGCACCGCCGGTCCCTTTGATTTATTCAGCATTTTCGACTGAATAAACGTCTTATCAATATTTTTACCCATCTCGCCGCCGAGCGCGTCGATCTCTTTTACGAGGTGTCCCTTCGAGGTTCCTCCGATGTTCGGATTGCACGGCATCATCGCGATGCTGTCGACACTTACCGTAAATACAACCGTTTCCAGCCCCATCCGCGCTGCCGCAAGTGCTGCCTCGCATCCCGCATGGCCCGCACCGATGACGGCAATATCAATTGTTTCTTCTAAAACTGCCATTTTTCCTGTCCTTTTCTATCTAAACTCTACGAACTGTTTCGTGATTATTTGCCTGTACAGAACTTGCTGAAAATCTCATTCACAAGGTCCTCTCCTACCGCTTCACCGATGATCGAGCCAAGTTCCTCATACGCATTCATTAGGTCAATCGAGAAGAAGTCCTCCGGCATACCCATTTCGATGCTGCCTGCCGTCAGCTCCAGACTCTTTTTTGCTTCCAGAAGCGCCTGTTTATGGCGCGCATTCGTGATGTAAACCTCATCGTTGAACGAAATTTCACCTTGGAAGAACATCTTTTTCATCTGCTCTTCCAGCTCTTCCATGCCCGTCTCTTCCCGCGCCGAAATGCTGATGACCGGAGCACCTGTCTTCTGCTCCATCTCCTCTTTTTCGATCACCGCGGTCAGATCTGATTTATTCAGCAGCACAATCGCCTTGCGCCCTTTCAGGATCTCCATAATTTTCGCATCATTCTCATCGAGCGGCACCGACGCATCCACCACGTAGAGGATCAGATCCGCATCTTTTGCGTGTTCGAGCGCACGGTCCACGCCGATTTTCTCGACCGTGTCCGCCGTCTTGCGGATACCCGCCGTATCGAGAATCCGAAGGGAAATACCCTTCAGCACCAGATTTTCCTCGAGCACATCGCGCGTCGTTCCGGCGATATCCGTTACAATCGCCTTTTCCTCTCCGGCCAGCAGATTCAAAAGCGACGATTTTCCGGCATTCGGCTTTCCAAGAATAACTGTCTTGATGCCCTCCTGGATCATCTTACCCTCATCCGCAGATGCCAGGAGCTTTTCAACCTGCTTTTTCTGCTCCGCAACAACCACGGCCAGCCGCTCCGGGTATCCGTCCAGACTGATGTGCTCCGGGTCATCAAGCGCCGACTCGATAAACGCGATCTCATAAATCAGCTTCTCGCGAATTGCCCGGATCGCCTTTTTCACCGTTCCGCGCAGCTGGCTCTCGGAGCTTTTTAAGGCATACGCACTCTTTGCCGAGATGACATCCATAACCGCCTCGGCCTGCGTCAGATCCATTCTTCCATTCAGAAACGCCCGTTTCGTAAACTCACCCGGATCTGCCGCCCGCGCACCGGCATTTAAGACTGCCTCGAGCACTTTTTTCACCGCCAGCACCCCACCGTGACAGTCGATCTCGACGGTATTCTCGCCCGTATATGTTTTCGGCCCTTTCATCACCATGACAAGGACCTCATCAATCACTTCCTCCCCTTCGGTAATCCATCCATAATGAATCGTATGGGATTTGACCGCGGAAAGCTTTTTTCCTTCTTTTTTTGCACGGAATACGCGGTCCGCCACTTCGAACGCATCGTTTCCGCTGATTCTTACAATACCAATTCCCGCCGGCGCCATCGCTGTGGACACTGCGGCAATTGTATCATCCAAATGAAATCCTGCCATTGTTTCCAGTCCTTTCTAAAACCTCTCTTTTTGGGGATCCCAGTATTCAGATCCACATTTTTTCTTTCCTTTCGCATGGCTCTGAATAGTTCCATTTTAGCAGAAAACCAGAAAAGACGGTACCCCGTATTTTCAACAGGTACCGTCTTTTTGCATATTTTTTACGCTTTCTTATCGTTTCGGCGCTACAACTACGTGGCGGTATGGCTCGCTGCCCTCGCTGTAGGTCTCCACGAATTTATTTCCCTGCAGTGCAGAGTGGATGATTCTTCTCTCGTAAGGATTCATTGGCTCCAGAGAAACCGGTCTTCTGGTCTTTTTCACTTTGTAAGCGATGTTTCTTGCCAGATTTTCCAGTGTTTCTTTTCTGCGTTTGCGGTAGTTCTCCGTATCAAGTTTGACACGAACGTAATCCTTCTGCTCTTTGTTGACCACAAGGCTGGTCAGATACTGAAGGGAATCCAGTGTCTGTCCTCTTTTTCCGATCAGGATACCCATATCCTCACCGGCAAAATCAACTTCAAGAGAACCGTTCTCGGCATTATACTCCATCTGGATCTCAACCGGGAGCTCCATGGCTTTGAATACACCGCTTAAGAACTCAAGTGCCGTTGCCTTGATCTGGGCGATTTCCTCGTCTGTTCTCTGAACTACTTCACGCTCTTCTCTTGGCTCGGAGCGTCTTGCAGTTTCTGCCTGACGCGGAGCAGATTTTCTTTCCGTTTCTTTCTTTACAGCTTCTTTTTTCGGCGCTTCCTTTACCGGTGCAGGAGCTGCCTCTTTTTTCTCTGGTTTCTGGGGTGCTTCCGGTTCTTTTTCCGGTGCGGCTTTTACAGCGGCACGAATCACAGCCGGTTTACTTCCGATTCCAAAGAATCCGGAACTGCCTTCGCTGATGACCTGGATCTCCAGTTTATCGCTGGCAGCCTGAAGCTCAATGCAGGCTTTTGTAATAGCGTCGTCCACTGTTTTTGCGGATACTTCGATAAACTCCATAAAGATTTACCCCCTATTTTTTCTTTTTGCTGTTCTTTTCATCAAACTGTTTTACCATGTTTGCTTTCGCAGCGATGCTTCCGGCGCGGTATTCCTGATTACTGTTGTAATACTCAGTCGAAGCCTTTCTTGCTGCCTCTTTTTCCTCAGCAGACGGCTCTTCGTTCTCCTGTACCTGAATATTACGCACACTCTGCGTTGCAGCCTGTGTGATTTTCTGCGGCGGAAGGCCGGCTTTTTCTCTCTTCTTGGCCGCTTTTTCCTGATTTTTGCGGATCACCTCATCCATGTCAATCGAGGACATATGACGGTTGATCACAACCTGCTGTACGCTTCGAACAAGCGCACCTGCAATCCAGTAAATACCAATACCGATGGAGAACGATAAACACATAAATGCGGAGAAAACAGGCATTACCGTGTTCATGGTCTTCATGGAATTTTCCATGGAATTTGCTGTCTTATTTCCGTTGTTGGAAGATGGTGCCTGCGGCATCAGCTTGTAGTTCAGCCACTGGGTAAACCATGCCAGAACCGGCACCAGAATTGCTCCTACAATCAGAAGAGCAGATCCGTTTGCCATACCCTCGCGGATGACATCCATCGGAGACTGTGTGATATTAAATCCAAGGAACATGTTAATATGCTTGGACTCCGCGGCGGTTTTTGTAATGGTATCCGCAATACCGGAGAACTCGCTGATATCGGCCAGCTTCGTCCACTGGGACGGTTTCAGCACATAAAACATGTCCAGAAGGTTATTTTCGGTTAATGTTTCACTTACTTTACTGTACATGGTAACACGGTTATCTGTGATAAACCGTGTCAGGATGTCAGAATATCCTGATACACCCATCATCTGTGTTGTCAGTCCCTGGAATACATTGCGGACACTTCCGATATATCCCGGAATATGATAGATAACCTGGTACAGTGCAAGCAGAATCGGCATCTGAATCAGCAGTGTACTGCAGCTTCCTGTCGGGGAGACACCGTATTTCTGATAAACTGCCATGGTTTCTTCAGATTTTTTCATCTGAGAAGCCTGGTCTTTTTTGTTCTGATATTTCTTTTCAATTCTCTGCAGATCCGGCTGCATTACGCTCATCATCTTAGACATCTTCTGCTGCTTGATCTGAAGCGGCGTCAGAACGAGATAAATGATAATCGTATACAGAATAATCGCAATACCGATGTTCGGAATTCCAATTTTTTCCAGGCAAAAATAAATTCCATTGATCAGCCAGCCGAGGATCTGGCATACCCACCCGATAATCGGCCACGTTGACTTACTCAGTACGATATCCAAAACGTCTTTTCCTCCTTATTTATCTACGGCACAGGGTCGTAACCTCCGTGTGAAAACGGGTTACATCTCAGTATTCTCCATAATGCCAGCAGACTTCCTTTGAAAGCACCATATTTCTGAATCGCTTCCAGCCCGTACTGCGAGCAGGTCGGCGTATAAGGGCAGTGCACCCTCTTCAGAGGAGACAGGTACTTCTGATAAAACCGGATACCTTTTATCAATACCGTCTTCATTTTTCTGTTTCCTTTAATATATGATGTAGTTTTCCCAGATGCAAAAGTGCTCCCTCTATCTCGAAATACGTACAGTTTTTTGCATTAACTCTTGCGATCACAACTACATCCATTCCACACTGAAATTCCTCTTCATGCAGACGATAACTCTCCCGGATCAGTCTCGCCAGATGGTGACGCACAACGCTGTTTCCCACCTTTTTACTTACTGAAATACCAATCCGGTTCCGTCCCAGCTGATTTTTCTTCACATACATGACCAGAAATCGGTTTGCAAACGATGTTCCCTGCTTATAAACCAGCTGAAAATCTCTGTTTTTTTTCAGGCTTTCCGAATATTTCATGAATCCATTCTTTCCTTCATGATTTGTCTAAATTTTCTTTCCATAAATAGCTTTAGATAGAAGAAAAGACCACATAAATTTTATGCGGCCTTTGGTTTTATGCTGATAATTTTTTTCTTCCTTTTAATCTTCTTGCAGCTAAAACTTTTCTTCCACCTTTTGTGCTCATTCTTGCTCTGAATCCGTGAACTTTAGCTCTGGATCTTTTTTTCGGCTGAAATGTCATTTTCATAAGATAAGGCACCTCCTTTAAATTCTAATCAATAACTGCCTGCAAGGCAGTATTTCACTACATGTATGACAGAAAACATCATTTCAATTATATTCATAAACCCCCATTTCGTCAACCCTAAAATCAATAATTTTCGCAGTTTTTTCGGGAAAAATGCCGCTCTGACGCGCTTTTCCGGTCTGCCGCTGCCCGTGCCTTCCGTGTGCTGATTTTCGGTTTATCCACAACTTATCCACACTGTCCGCCGCACGCGTACAAATACCAGTTCGATTTTTGCGCTTTCCACACGATATCTTGTAACCGTAATCAACATTATCCACAATCTGTGGATAACCTTGTGGATAACTTTCGGTTTTGCTGTGTACAACCTGTGGGCATTTCCAATTTTTCCAGTATTTACGCCATGTATAATGTGTATATAAGTTTTCCAGACTTTACACATTTCGGTTTTTCCAGCCCTCTATCCACAATTTTATCAACATAAGATTCCCTGTTATCCACAAACTATCCTCCATTTCATCAACAGGAAAATTTTTTACACATTCTGTGGATAAAAAATAATTATCCACATTTTTGGGTTGAATAAAACGGCATTTTATTATATCATATAGAAGTAAAAATGCGACTATTCGGGGAAAATTTCGTTTTCCACACAGAAGTTATCGTTACTGTTCACTCAGCAGTGAAACACTTGCTGTTTCGCTGCGTAAGAAAATGATTCAGGTGTGAGCAGCCCTCCTTTTGCATAGCAAAACTTTAAATGAGGGCTGCGAATGTTACAGTTCACAGAGTAGCTGTGAACTGTAACAAGTTATCCCCAAAAAGCAATGATTATAGAAGCGGAGCGACAGAAAAAGCATGGAAATCGTACAAGATAAATGGAAAGAAATACTGCAGAGAGTGCGGGACGAGCACGAATTATCTGAGATCTCCTTTACTACATGGATTGAACCACTTACGATCCATTCGGTTGAGGACAATCTGATCACAATCCTGGTTCCATCCGAAAAAATGGGTCTCGATTACGTGAGCAAAAAATATACTCTTCCTATTAAAGTGGCAATCGCGGAAATCACAGGTGTCAACTATGAGATCCGCTTTATTCTTCCGGAAGAAGTGAAACAGGAAAAAGCGCCTGCTCCCGTCCAGAAAAATCTCTATGTGCCGAACCTGAATCCAAAGTATACCTTTGATACCTTCGTGGTCGGCAGCAATAACAAATTTGCCCATGCAGCTTCTCTCGCCGTGGCCGAATCCCCGGGAGAAATCTACAATCCGCTGTTTTTATACGGTGGTGTTGGACTGGGCAAAACCCATCTGATGCACTCGATCGCACATTTTATTCTTCAGAAGAACCCGTCTTCGCGGATTCTCTACGTAACGAGTGAAGAATTTACCAATGAAGTCATCGAGGCTATCCGAAACAGCAACAACACCGCAATGACCAAATTCCGTGAGAAATACCGCAATATCGACGTACTTCTCATCGATGATGTGCAGTTTATTATAGGAAAGGAATCCACGCAGGAAGAGTTTTTCCATACCTTCAATACGCTGCACGGCGCCAACAAACAGATCATCCTTTCTTCGGATCGTCCCCCGAAAGACATGGATATCCTGGAAGACCGCATCCGTTCCCGTTTCGAATGGGGACTCCTTGCCGACATCCAGAGCCCGGATTATGAGACGCGAATCGCCATTCTCCGAAAGAAACAGGAATTAGACGGCTATTCCGTCAGCGACGATGTGATCGAATACATCGCTTCCAATATTAAATCGAACATCCGTGAGTTGGAAGGCGCTCTCAACAAAATCATTGCATACGCAAACCTTGAAAAACGTGAAATCAACATTGATCTTGCAGAGCAGGTGCTGCGCGACATCATCTCCCCGAACGAGAAGAAGGTGATCACGCCGGAATTTATCATCGACACCGTTGCAGATCACTTCGATATTACGCCGTCCGACATTGTCGGCAGCAAGCGGAGCAGCAAAATCGTATTCCCGCGCCAGATCGCAATGTATCTGTGCCGCGAAATGCTCGATGCCCCGCTGACCGGAATCGGAAAAATGATGGGCGACCGCGATCATACCACTGTCATGCACGGCATTGAGAAGATCGAAAAGGAAATGAGTGCTAAAGACAGTGTCCGCAACACGGTAGACATCTTAAAGAAGAAGATCAACCCGTCGAAATAGGCGGAGCCTTTGTAACTCTGTCAAAACGGTTAAAACCGATTTACATTTATATAAGAAGAAACTCATCGGTTGACAGGCCCTTATTTATACACAAACCGATGTGGAAAGCCTGTGGATGAATTGTGGACAAATTTGGGGCCTGAAGTTATCAACATTTCATACACAGGTTCACGTTCGATTATTCACAGAGTTATACAGATCGATTTTTCCAGTATTTCCGCATTCTTGACGGGGTTTTCCACATATCCACAGCCCCTACGACTAAGACTACGGATTTTTACTATATTTTTTCTTTATAAGCAGACTCACCAAACAGTGAGGAAAGGAGAGTTATCCACAATTATGAAATTAGTGTTTGACAAAGCAGACCTTGTAAAAAGCGTTGGTATCGCTATGAAAGCTGTCTCCGGTAAAACAACCATGCCGATTCTGGAATGCATTCTGATTGATGCATCTTCCAACGTGATCAAATTTACCTCCAACGATATGGAACTCGGAATCGAAACCATCGTCACAGGTATGATTCTGGAACGCGGTATTGTTGCTCTGGATGCAAAGATTTTTTCTGAGATCGTAAGAAAACTTCCGGATAATCAGGTTACAATAGAAACAGATGAAAATCTGGTAACCACGATTACGTGTGAAAAAGCAAAATTCAACATTCCGGGACAGTCAGGAGAAGATTTTTCCTATCTGCCGATTCTCGAAACTTCCGATTGTGTTTCCATTTCCCAGTTCACCTTAAAAGAACTGATCCGTCAGACCATTTTCTCCATTGCAGCCAATGAGAACAACAAACTGATGACCGGTGAGCTTTTTGAAATCAAAGATAACACACTTCGCGTCGTATCTCTGGACGGACACCGTATTGCGATCCGCAGAATTGAGCTGAAAGATTCGTATCCGGACCGAAAAGTCGTTGTTCCGGGAAAAACCCTGAACGAAATCAGCAAAATTCTGTCCGGCGAGATGGATGATCAGATTGATATTTACTTCTCGGAAAACCACATTATGTTCAAGTTCGATGATACAACGGTCGTTTCCAGACTGATCGACGGTGAATATTTCCGCATCGACCAGATGCTTTCGAGTGATTATGAGACAAAAGTGACGATCAACAAAAAAGAATTCTTAAGCTGTATCGACCGTGCGACGCTTCTTGTCAAAGAAGGCGACAAAAAACCGATCATCATCGACATCCAGGATGGAGCGATGGAACTGCAGATCAACTCCGCGATGGGTTCCATGAAAGAAGAGATCGATATCAACAAAGAAGGCAAGGATATTATGATCGGTTTTAACCCGAAATTCCTGATCGATGCACTTCGTGTTATTGACGACGAGGAAATTTCGATTTATCTGGTCAACCCGAAGGCTCCATGTTTTATCCGGAACGAAGAAGAGAGCTATATCTATCTGATTCTGCCGGTAAACTTCAATTCCGTGAGATAAGTCACATAAGTTTGAAATCTGCCGGAACCTTTTCTGAAAGAACTTTCAGCGGTTTTACAGCCACACAGGTTGAAAACTGCGAACTTACGTGAGGAAAAGGCACGGCAGTGCAGGAGGAAAAAATGGAAATTATTACGCTGCGTGAAGATTACATCAAACTGGGCCAGGCATTAAAAGCTGCGGCTCTGGTAGAAGACGGCGTGGAAGCAAAGCTCGTCATCAAGGATGGCGAAGTGACCGTAAACGGTGAAGTAGATACCCGCCGCGGCCGCAAGCTCTATGACGGAGATGTTGTCTGCTACAATGGAAATGAGATACAAATTAAAAAATAAGGCTTAAAAACTTAAGCTGATTTTTCACGGACGAGTGCTCATGTATATCAAATCTTTAGAACTGAAGAACTATCGGAATTATGAGAGTTTATGCATAAATATCAGCCCCGGAACGAATATTCTCTACGGCGACAATGCCCAGGGAAAGACGAATATTCTCGAGGCTTTATATCTCGCGGGTACGACAAAATCGCACCGTGGCAGCAAGGACCGCGAAATCATCCAGTTTGACCGGGAGGAAGCCCATATCCGGATGATGGTGGAGCGGAACGGCAGCACGCATAAAATCGATATGCATCTGAAAAAAAATAAATCCAAGGGAATCGCCATCGATGGAGTTCCGATCCGCAAAGCGTCGGAACTTTTTGGCATTGTAAATATTGTGTTTTTCTCTCCGGAGGACCTGAATATCATCAAAAACGGTCCTGCGGAGCGCCGGCGTTTCCTGGATAGCGAAATTTGTCAATTGTCAAGACTATACATGATCGAGCTTGCCAATTATAATAAAGTGGTGGCGCAGAGAAACAAGCTGCTTAAAGAGATTTCGTTTTCCGGCAGAATGGCGGATACGCTCGAGATCTGGGATGAGCAGATGGTCCGCTATGGAACAAGCATTATTTCCGAGCGGAAAAAGTTTATCAGCCGCCTGAATGATATTTTATCCGAGATCCATCAGAATCTGACCGGAGGAAAGGAGCAGATTCTGATTACTTATGAACCGAATGTGTCCGAGGAAGCGTTTTCCGAAGAGTTAAAAGCCGGAAGAGAGCGTGATCTGCGTTTCGGACAGTCCTACACCGGGCCGCACCGGGACGATTTCTGTGTGCGGGTCAACGACATTGATATCCGTAAATACGGTTCCCAGGGGCAGCAGAGGACGGCGGCGCTTTCGCTGAAACTGGCGGAGATCCGTCTGGTCGAGGAGGAAATTCACGATACACCGGTTTTACTGCTGGATGATGTTTTGTCGGAGCTGGACGGCAGCCGGCAGAATTATCTTCTGCAGAGCATTCACAGCATACAGACACTGATTACCTGTACCGGACTGGACGAGTTTGTCGAAAATCATTTTGAGGCAAACAGCGTATTCCAGGTGGTCGAGGGATCTGTGTTTCACAAAGAAACAGGAGGAATCTAAATGAGTACAGAGAACATGGAAAAGACAGAGTATGGTGCAGACCAGATTCAGATTCTGGAGGGTCTGGAAGCCGTACGGAAGCGCCCAGGTATGTATATCGGCAGTACCTCCGCACGGGGACTTCACCATCTGGTCTATGAGATTGTCGACAACTCGGTAGACGAGGCACTGGCAGGATACTGCAAAAATATTGACGTTACGATTAACCCGGACAACTCCATCACTGTCATCGACGACGGCCGTGGTATTCCGGTCGGCATCAATCATAAGTCGGGCCTTCCGGCCGTTGAGGTTGTCTTTACGGTGCTGCACGCAGGCGGAAAGTTCGGCGGCGGAGGGTACAAGGTATCCGGCGGTCTGCACGGCGTTGGTGCATCCGTTGTAAATGCGCTGTCCAACTGGCTTGAGGTGCGCGTTTATCACGATGGAAAGGTTTACTTCCAGCGGTATGAGCGCGGAAAAACCATGAATAAGCTGGAGGTCATCGATACCTGTCCGATCGAAAAAACAGGTACCGAGGTCCGTTTCCTGCCGGATGACACGATGTTCGAGGAGACGGTTTATGATTACGACGTTTTAAAAACAAGACTCCGCGAGACCGCATTTCTGACCAAGGGACTGCGCATTGTTCTGCGCGATCTGCGCACGGATCCGGTAGTGGAAAAAGCATTCCACTACGAGGGCGGTATCAAAGAGTTTGTCAGCTACCTGAACAAGAGCAAAACGGCGCTCTACCCGGACATCATCTACTGCGAGGGAGAAAGAGACGGCGTTCTTGTTGAGGTTGCAATGCAGCACAACGATTCCTATCAGGAAAATACGTATGGTTTTGTCAACAACATTACGACGCCGGAGGGCGGTACCCATATCGTTGGCTTCCGGAATGCGCTGACGAAAACCTTTAATGAATATGCAAGAGCAAATAAACTGTTAAAAGACAGCGAACCGAACCTGACCGGAGAGGATATCCGCGAGGGTATGACGGCGATTGTCAGCATCAAAATCGAGGAGCCGCAGTTCGAGGGCCAGACAAAGCAGAAACTTGGAAACAGCGAGGCGAGAGGAGCAGTCGACAATATCGTGAGCACCCAGCTCGAGCTGTTCCTGGAGCAGAACCCGGCTGTCGCAAAAACGATCGTTGAAAAGTCCCTGCTTTCCCAGCGTGCGAGAGAGGCTGCAAGAAAAGCGCGTGACCTGACGAGAAGAAAATCCGCACTGGACGGTATGTCCCTGCCTGGAAAACTGGCAGACTGCACCGACAAGGATCCGAAAAACTGTGAGATCTTCCTGGTCGAGGGAGATTCCGCGGGCGGTTCCGCAAAATCCGCGAGAAGCCGTGCAACGCAGGCGATCCTGCCTCTGCGTGGAAAAATCCTGAATGTAGAGAAAGCACGTCTCGATAAAATTTATGCCAATGCCGAGATCAAAGCGATGATTACGGCATTCGGAACCGGAATCCACGACGATTTCGATATCACCAAACTGCGCTACGACAAGATCATCATCATGACCGATGCCGATGTCGACGGCGCGCACATCGACACACTGATGCTGACGTTCCTGTACCGCTTCATGCCGGAGCTGATCAAACAGGGCCACGTTTACCTGGCACAGCCGCCGCTGTTCAAGATTGAGAAAAACAAAAAAGTATGGTACGCATACGACGACGATCAGATGAATCAGATCCTCAATGAGATCGGACGCGGAGATAATAAGATCCAGCGTTACAAAGGACTGGGAGAGATGGATGCGGAGCAGCTCTGGGAGACCACCATGGACCCGGAACGCCGTGTTCTGCGCCGCGTTGTGTTCGATGAAGAGTATTCTTCTGAAATTGATCTTACCTTCAATACGCTCATGGGCGACAAGGTAGAACCGCGCCGTGACTTTATCGAAGAGAGAGCAAAATACGCAAACAACCTGGATATCTAAAAAGTCCTGTGAACTGAAGTGGAGGAAAAGATGGAAGATAATGTTTTTGATAAAATTCACGAGGTCGATCTGAAAGACACGATGGAGGAATCCTACATCAACTACGCGATGAGCGTAATTGCATCCCGTGCACTTCCAGACGTCCGCGATGGCTTAAAGCCGGTACAGAGACGTATTCTGTACTCCATGAGTGAACTGAACAATACGCCGGATAAGCCGCACCGTAAGTGCGCGCGTATCGTCGGTGATACGATGGGTAAATATCACCCGCACGGCGACAGCTCTATCTACGGAGCACTCGTCAACATGGCACAGGACTGGGCAACCCGTTATCCGATGGTGGACGGCCATGGAAACTTCGGTTCCGTCGACGGCGACGGCGCTGCGGCTATGCGATACACCGAGGCACGTTTAAGCAAAATCTCGATGGAGATGCTGGCGGATATCAACAAAGACACCGTAGACTTCGCCCCGAACTTTGATGAAACCGAAAAAGAGCCTGTTGTTATGCCGGCCCGCTACCCGAACCTTCTGGTAAACGGTACTTCCGGTATCGCAGTCGGTATGGCAACGAACATCCCGCCGCACAATCTGCGCGAGGTGGTAAGTGCCATTGTAAAAATTATTGATAATATCATCGAGGAGGACCGTACGACAGATCTCGAGGAGATTCTCGGTATTGTAAAAGGCCCTGACTTCCCGACCGGAGCAGAAATCCTCGGCACCCGCGGCATCGACGAGGCTTACCGTACCGGCCGCGGTAAAATCCGTGTTCGTGCGGTATCAAACATCGAGACACTGCCGAACGGAAAGAGCGAGATCATCGTAACCGAGATCCCGTACATGGTAAACAAGGCGCGCCTGATCGAGAACATCGCCGCGCTGGTAAGAGATAAAAAGATCGACGGCATCACCGGCATTGCGGACCACTCCAACCGTGAGGGTATGCGCATCTGTATCGAACTGCGCCGCGACGCCAATGCAAACGTCATCTTAAACCAGCTGTACAAACATACCCAGATGCAGGATACCTTTGGTGTGATCATGCTTGCACTGGTAAACAATCAGCCGAAAGTCATGAACCTTCTGGAGATGCTGACGTATTATCTGCAGCACCAGGAAGAGGTTGTGACGAGAAGAACGAAATACGACCTGAACAAAGCGCAGGAGAGAAGCCATATTCTGGAAGGACTCTTAAAAGCGCTTGACCATATTGACGAAGTGATCCATATCATCCGTGCATCCGCGAATGCGGCAGAGGCGAAGAAGAACCTGATGGAACGCTTCGATCTGAGTGATGCCCAGGCCCAGGCAATCGTAGACATGCGTCTGCGCGCTCTGACTGGTCTGGAACGGGAGAAGCTCGAGAACGAGTACAAAGAGCTGATGGCGCGCATCGAGCAGTTAAAAGCCATCCTCGCAGACCGCAAGGTGCTTCTTGGCGTTATCCGCAGGGAGATTCTGACCGTATCCGAAAAATACGGCGATGACAGAAGAACTTCCATCGGCTTTGATGAGTACGATCTCTCCATGGAGGATCTGATTCCGCGCGAGAATACCGTCATCACCATGACGAAACTGGGCTATATCAAACGTATGACCGTTGACAACTTCCGCAGCCAGAACCGCGGCGGCAAGGGAATCAAGGGCATGCAGACCATCGAGGACGACTACATCGAGGAGCTTCTGATGACGACGACCCATCATTACCTGATGTTCTTTACGAATACGGGAAGAGTCTATCGTCTGAAAGCATACGAGATTCCGGAGGCGTCCAGAACCGCAAGAGGAACGGCGATTGTCAACCTTCTCCAGCTGCAGCCGGGAGAGAAGATTACCGCTGTTATTCCAATGCGCAAATATGAGAAGGGCCATTATCTGTTTATGGCAACGAAAAAGGGACTGGTGAAGAAGACGCCGCTCGAAGAGTACGAGAACGTCAGAAAAACGGGTCTTGCTGCCATTGCGCTCCGCGATGATGATGAACTGATTGAAGTTAAGACAACTGATAACGAGAAAGAGATTATTCTGGTAACGAAATTCGGCCAGTGTATCCGCTTTAAGGAAAACGATGTGCGTACGACAGGCCGTGTTTCCATGGGTGTACGCGGCATCAACCTTCTGGACGGCGATGAAGTAGTCGGCATGCAGATCTGCACGCAGGGAGACTATCTCCTTGTCGTATCCGAAAACGGCATGGGCAAACGGACGCCGATGGCAGAGTTTACCGTACAGCTCCGCGGCGGCAAGGGCGTCAAATGCTATAAGATTACCGAAAAGACCGGAAACCTGATTGGTTCCAAGGCGGTCAACGAGGATAATGAGATCATGATGATCACCACAGAGGGAATCATCATCCGTACGCCATGCTCCGGCATTTCTGTGATGGGACGGATCACATCCGGCGTTAAGCTGATGGATGTGGACGGCGAAATCAAGGTTGCCAGCATTGCAAAAGTAAGAGACAAAGAGGCGTCCGAGGAGACTCCGGTTTCGGAGAAAGAGAACGAAACGGCTTCTGAGAAAACGCAGGAATAATACAGCGTCGCAAAACGTGCCTGAGAGAAAAAAGCTCAGGCACGTTTTGCTCGTTTGGGGAAGGGGAGAAAAACATGAAACGAATTTTACTGATGGTGCTGCGGAATCTGCTTCTGGTTCCGTGGATGTGGTGCCGGCTCTGTTACCATGCAGCGCATCCGGACAAGTACAGTCTGGAAGAGCACTTTAAAATGCTGCGCTTTATTGTACAGCGGGCGAACAAAGGCGGAAACGTCATTGTGGAATCCTATGGAGCAGAAAATCTTCCGGAGCAGGACGGTTTTGTGATGTATCCGAATCACCAGGGACTGTACGATGTGCTGGCGATCGCAGGAGCGTGCTCGCGTACCTTTACAGTTGTTGCCAAAAAAGAGGTAGAGCATGTTCCGTTTTTAAAACAGGTCTTTGCGTGCATCCACGCGCTGTTTATGGACCGGGAGAATCTGCGGCAGTCAATGCAGGTTATCAATGAGGCGGCCGATGTCGTAAAAGAAGGCAAAAACGTCATTCTGTTTCCGGAAGGAACGAGGAGCAGAAAGGGAAACCAGCTGCTGGAGTTTAAAAGCGGCAGCTTCAAGATCGCAGTAAAAGCAAAATGCCCGATCGTGCCGGTTGCGTTAAAAAACTGTTTTGTTCCGTTTGACTCCAATACCGTCCGTCCCGTAACGGTAGAAGTCCATTTTCTCGACCCGATCCCATATGAGGAATACCAGGGAATGAAGACAACAGAGATTGCCGAGATGGTAAAGAAGAGAATTGAAGCCGTCGTAACCGCGTAGCGGTTTCAGAAAAGAGCGTGATATGCGCTCTTTTCTGCTATTCTGGGGGCTGATTTGGGTTCTGTAAGGCATATTTTCTATAATAGTAAGAAAAAAACAAAAAAATCGAAAAAACGGGTTGACAAGAACGTAAGGTTTTTGTATAATAAACCATGCGTCACGAATGAGTGACCGCACATATCATTTTATATTTAGGCATTTGGAGAAGTACTCAAGTGGCTGAAGAGGCGCCCCTGCTAAGGGTGTAGGTCGGGTAACCGGCGCGAGGGTTCAAATCCCTCCTTCTCCGTTTAAAAGCCAAAAACAAAATGATATTTTTTGTGGAAAAAGTTCTTGACAAACAGCTTCACATCTGATAAGGTAGCAGAGTTGGTGATGGGTTTGAAAAAACTAATCCCAAAAAATAAATTAAAAAAGTTCTTGACAAAAGCGAATGAGTTTGATAAAATAAACGAGTTGCTGATCGAAAGAACGGCGAAGAAGTTAAAAAAACTTCAAAAAAATAAATCAAAAAAGTTCTTGACAAACGAAAAGCTCTGTGGTAAAATAAACGAGCTGATCCGAGTCGGAACGGCAAAGATCCTTGATAATTAAACAATGAAACACATCCTCGAAAGTTCTGAATAAGTAATTCAAAACGATCGAAAGATCCT
>ENA-ORSS01000551-ORSS01000551.1-human-gut-metagenome-genome-assembly--contig:-NODE-551-length-45142-cov-3.677734_pt1 | contig 45142 bp, 40 predicted proteins | sample MGYA00241899_ERZ509162 | MGnify/ENA primary metagenome ERZ509162 (study PRJEB26280, sample SAMEA2338641) | human gut metagenome | biome: human gut; feature: human-associated habitat; material: faeces... | reverse complement strand
TAATCGCTGGCAAGGGATGCAGGTTTGCCCCGTTTGTCATATATATACGCCCGGTGTTAAACTAAACCTGTTTGTGCCAATCTTTCATATCGGCTTATACCGGGATGGAAGTTTTCCAGGTTTGTCCTATATATACCCTCCCGTTAAACTAAACCTCTTTGGTGGCGGAATCTTCCTGGTTGTTCAATGCTTCCGGCAAATAGGCATAGGCCTTGTCTTTCTTAATGATAACCCCTCTTCCCATCAGGTATTTGTTCAGTTCGATACAGATGTTCCGACCGCGTTTGAAACCGATTTCCGCATAACCTTGCCGCAACGACTTGATGAGGAGCCCGTATCCTACGATGGGACCATTTTCGAATGCGATTTCCAACGCCTTTGCGTGCTGAGCATCCGTGATGGCCTCGGTGGTGGGCTTTCGTTCCTGTGTAAAGGCGTAGTCCTCCACCAGTTCCGGCAACGCCTCCCTGTTGATGCGGAATGCGAAAGGCTGGAACTCCCGTTCCCGGATGTGCATGGCCTTGACCTCGCTGATGTTGCCGTCAAACTGGCTCTTGGTCACTTGCAGGATGGTTTCCGCCTTGTTGTTCAGCTCCGTGCCGATATGCCCGCGCGTATTGTCATCGCCCTTGTTCAAGTGCAGCACGGTGTGGATGTGCAGGTCGTGCATGCTTGACCAGCGCATCAGGTCGTTTATCAAGTCCACTGACTCGCTGGGACTGTTGATGTCGTACATCAGGTCACGGATGCCGTCTATCACGACAAAGCCTATCTCCGGGTCGGCAGCAAGCGCATGGTTGATAATCTGCCTCCGCTGCTTGGGGCTGTACTCACGCAGCATGAAGAACACCAGTCGATCCGTTTCTTGGTCTGTAGGCATCCCGGCCAGTTTGAGGATGCGTTCCAATACCTTGTGGCAATGGCACTTGCTCTGCTCGGTGTCCACATAAAGCACCTTGTGTTTTCCTTCAGGCAGATGCGCCTTGTAGTGCAGGATGTTCCTGCCGGACAAGGCCGACGCTACGATAGCGGCACAGTTGAAGGTCTTCTTGCTCTTGGGCTTGCCCACGGATGCGCTGAAATTGCCGAGCGTGGCAATGGTGATGCCGTCCACCTGCACGATTTCGGGAGGGTAGGCGTAGGTCTCCGTGACCCGCAATCGGATGAAACTCAGTATCTGCTCGTAAACCTGCCTGTCGATGTCTTCCGACACCGGTATGATTCCATGTGCGTTCATAGTTTCTTCCCTTTCTTCATTAGTGAGTTGCTATTCCCCATGCTGATTCCGGCAAGAGCCGCCTGCCGTTCAATCTCCCGGTTGGACAGTACCGGATTCCGGCGTTTCCAGTCGTCCAACGCTTTCCGCTCGAAGAAGATGTGCTTGCCGTTAGGTTTCGAGAACGGAATCTCATGGGTGGACGTGAGGCGGTACAGATGTCCGGTGGATATGTTCAGGTATTTGGCGGCTTCTTCCACGTTGAACACTTCTTTCAAGATGTAAAGCTGCTGTTCCACTTCCTCAAACCTGGCAATCAATGCCTCCAAGGTGCCGAAACGGCTGATGAACTCCTCTATGACCGTTATCTTGTCCAATACGCTGTCAATGTCCTCCATCCGTTTCAATATGGAGTGGACGGCTTCCACCCGCTCCAATGTTTCCAAGAATCCGGCTTCCGTCATACGTCCAATCCTTTAAGTTCCACTTCCGATACTTCCTCCCGGCAGGGTGATTCACCGTATTCATGGTTGCGGCAAAGCCATCCGTCCAATTCCCGTTTGCTGAAAAACAGGAGCTTGCCGCTGGGTTTATAGTGCGGCACCTTTCCCGCTTTCGTCAGTTTGTAAAGCTGGCTGTCCGAAAGCCCTGTGTACCGACAGGCCTCTTTGAAGTTGAGCGTGTCTTTGATGCAGTACAGAAGCTTTTCCACTTTTTCCACCTGCGCCTGTAGCAGGCTCAGTTTCAACAGGCAGGACGGGCATTCCACCCGTTCAGACTGTTCGTTCGTTGCAATTCTTTGTTGTTCCATTATTCTGACATTTTAAATTGGACAATGAAGGGATTTCACCCTCCGAAACGATTGTTGTTTCAGAGGGCGAATTTAGTCCCTTGCTTCCAAACTACTGTACGACAGACAATCATAGTTCGGAACTGTTGCTCCAACTATTGCTGTTTTCCCTTGTCATTTGCTGGCCGTTCCATCATTTGAACGCTGTTCTTGCACTTTTTGGACGCATTCCCAGATTTTCCTCTGCATACTATTCGGGGTGTTTCTTGCATGGGTCAGCGCATTCGAGAACTGTTCATGCCTCAAGGGCTTGTTACCCTTTGGACCGAGTATGCTTCCAGCCTGTTCCAACAAATTCTGCCAGCGGGAAAGGATCAGCCCGTGTCGGCACAACTGGTCGAGAAGGTAGGCGAGCATCCGGTTGTTACGCGATGTCAGCGGGACAGTCATTTTGCCTTCCAAAAGAGAACGGAAAGTGGTTGCGTCAATGGTTTCCACAAATACGCGAGCCTCATTGGCACAATCGGCAATGAGGCTCAGTTGGTCATCGTCAAGGCAGCAGCCTAACGACAATGAATGGTTTGGATGGGTGTCGGAAGGCATGGCCGCACCCGTTTCGCACCCCGGAGGAGGCGCCTCCGTCGTGTAATACAAGTGCAGCAAGTCCTTCGTGAGGCCATCATCGGGCTTTCCCATTTCCGAGAACCGTACAAGGAGGTCTTTCCGTGTGAACAGGATGCCACGCAGGATGCCGAGATTCATCCGGTGCTCGTTCAACCCTGCCGCATCCCGCCGGTCGGTATGGTGATGGCTGTTCAGAAAATCCATGGCGAACAGTTTGTACAGTTTTCCACCAGCCACGACCTCGGATTGGTACTTGGCAACGAGTTCCCGAAGAAGGGAATTCAGACCACTTTGCGATGCACTACCGTTGGCACGGTCCGCCTGTCCTTTTTTTAAAAGCAGGCATCTTTTTACGCTTTCTAATCATACTGCTAAAATTTAGTGGATAAATTATTACTGGACGAATGCGCTGTCCAACAAGGAAACCGCATCGTTCTTCTTGCTGTTGATGATTCTCGCGTAACGCTGTGTGTGTCGGATGGTCGTATGGCCAAGCAACTGGCTGGTCGTATAAATGTCAACCCCGGCAGTCAGGGCAAGGGTCGCGAAAGTGTGCCTGGCGACATGGAATGAAAATTTCTTGTCAATTCCGGCATCTTTCGCCCAATCGCTGAGCACGTGCTTGTACCAAATGCTCAACGTGGGGAACACCGGGTCGTCAGGCGAGGCATCGCCTTGTTCCGGCAACCATTTTCTTGCGTTCATGTTCAATGGCAGATACAGTAACACACCTGTTTTGTATTGGGTAATCTCCACCTGCCATTTCCCGTTGTTCCGGATGATGTTTTTCCAACAGAGCAACTTGATGTCCATGATACGCAAACCGCAGAAACATGAAAACAGAAAAGCCGCTTTCATGTCCGGTCTTCGGCACGGGGTCTTAATGAGACGCTTTATCTCATCCACGGTAAGATACTCACGTTTGGTCTCTTTCCCGGCCACCATACTGCGTTTTATCCCCTTGTATGGAGATTTCTGCAGCAGATTTTCCTTTACGGCATAATTGAGTGCCGCACGGATGTAGTCCATGTGCATGAAGACAGTTTCTTTGGCAAGTTTCCCATGATCCCGCGTGTATGCCTTCCTGGTAAGCAGCCGTTCCATAAAGCCGAGCAAATACTCCCTGTCCACCTCGGCAAGTGTGACCTTGCCATTATATTCCTCCAATTCTGCTATGCTACGGTTTATCCAAGTCGAAGCAGACTTGGAACCGCCCCGCTTCATCACATAGTCATGGTACACCTTCATCCAGTCGGTGAACAGCATCTTAGCCTTGTACGAACGGTCGGAAATTCCTGCCACTTTGTTGGTCAACTCCAAAATCTTTTCCGCCTTTATCGCATTCGCCGTGGCAAGCGTATTGGCATTTTGGATTTTGGAGGCATAATCGGTTTCGGGCACCAGATACAGTTTGAGGAACTGGTAACTTCTTCTTCCATCATGGTAGATGTCCAAGTATATGGAAGTGTTCCCGTTCTTCAACTTGTTGAATCGCAAACGGACAGGCTCTTTGGCCTTTACTTGTTTCTTCGGTCTTGCCATGGCTTTTCCTCCGGTCAGTTGTTTTTCATTCAAAAAGTTTGTCTATCATCAGCACGGCTGCCTCTTTTTTGGCATCGACAATTTTTGCGTACACCTGCGTGGTTTCCACATCCCTGTGCCCCAATAATTGGCTGGTGGTGTATAAATCTGCCCCCAATGTCAACTCCATGGTTGCGAACGTGTGCCTGCTCATGTGGTAGCAGAGATTTTTCTTTACGCCGGCAGCTTTAGCCCACCTCTTTAATACGACATCCAAGGTAGTGGTATGTGGAATGGAAAACACATGTTCTTCAGCATCGCCCCGTTGTTTCGGAAGGTAACCTTGCGCCTGGGTGCTGAGTGGCAGATAAAGCATGTTGCCCGTTTTCCGCTGGCGCACTTCAAGATGAACCTTCCCTGTTTCCTCTATTACATTTTTCCACTGCAAAGAGCGCATGTCGCCAAGCCGCAGGCCGCAAAAGCAGGAGAACAGGAAAGGAACTTTCACGTCTTCACGGCAAGGGGTGTCTATCAATAGCCGTACTTCATCTATGGTGAGGTATTCACGTTTCTTCTGTTCTCCTTGTATGGCATTCCGGTCAATGGCCAATCCGGGATTGACGGACAAGATGCCCTCGTCAACAGCAAGGTTCAGAGCCGAGACGATATAACCTACATAAGTCTTAATGGTCTTCTTGGCGAAAGGTTTCTTGGTACGTTTTGTTTTGGCGACCTTTGTCATATATTCCACGAAACCGTCCAAGAACTCCTTGTCCACATCGCACAACCGTGCTTTCGGGTCATATTTCTGGAGTTGGACCACTGTGGAATGAACACTTGGCTCCAATCCTCGTTTTCCATTTTGCTTTCTTTGTTCCATATATATTTCCATCCAGTCTATTAAACGCATCTTGCCTTTCTCGGACAAAACAAGCGGTGGCTTTTTGTTCGTGATGTCGATGATGCGTTGTGACTTGATAGCATTGGCCGCTTTGAGCGTATGCTCATTCTGTGCCCTTGCCTCGGCGGAAGTTTCCGGCACGAGATACAGTTTCAGGAACTCATACCGCCTTTTCCTCTCATAATATATATCGAGGTAGATGGACTTGTTCCCATTCTCCAATTCCTTGAAACGAATTCGGACGGGTACAGACTCTGATTTCTTTGTACGTGCCATGACTTCCTCCTTGGTTATTTGTTACTGCTTGTGCAAAGATAACAAAACCCATCCAAAACACCAAGAAACAACTAACAAAAAAGTAACATAAAAAGTCAAAACACCTATCAACAAACAAAAGATAAGCAGAATATCCATTTCGCTGATTGTTTCATAAACTATTGATATTCATTGTTATCTATAATTTTAATTGCATCTATTTCCACAAATATATCTGCATTATACAAAGCGCGCCATGCTTGGGCCAGCATCGCTCAAAGTAAAAATGTTTCTTTGCCTGTCATCAGTGAGGCACTGGGACATGATTCGGAGCAAACCACCCGAATTTATCTTGCCTCTTTAGATGCATCTATTGTAGACACGGCAAATAGTCTCATTTTGATGTCTATATAAATAAATACCGAAAAAGGTACATATCTTCTTAAGAGAAGTACATCTATATAATGAACTTGAAAGAGTAGCGATAGTCACTTTATCTTCTTAAGAGAAGTACATCTTTTAGTTATAAAGCGATAATAACTTGATAAACAAAGTCATGTTAGAGGATATATGGGGATGATTGTTTTTCATTTTACGCATTATGTTGAAGATTCTTAAAAATAAGTAGTAAAAAAAGTTCGCTTTATGCCTTGATTTTTAGATTTTTTCGTACTTTTGCAAACGAAATATACTTCTCTTAAGAAGAGTAGTATGTTTTAGTATAAGTGAACACTTGCCTTTTAGAATAGCGATGCAAGGGATGATTAAAGGAATAAAAGATTCCTACTTTTGGAAAGTGTTTTGTAACTGCTTGATTATTAACAAATAGAATAATCGTGCAGGATTGGTGATATTTGCCTGAACTAAAGTATATCAATGGGAAATACTGAATACGCACAATGGTATGTCATGCGTGATTTAAAACGGTGTAATGCTAAAAAGCCGGCATACAAACAACTGCAAGAAGCAGGAGTAAAGGTATTTGTCCCCTTGAAGTGGCAAATCATTTTGCAAAAGGGTAAAAAGGTGCGTGAGAAAGTTCCGGTCATTCAAGATTTGCTCTTTGTTTATGATTCCCGTCAGCATTTGGACTCCATTGTGGAAAGAACCAAAACGCTTCAATACCGTTGGTTGCGGAATACGTTTCGGCAACCTATGACTGTGTCTGATTTGGAAATGGACAGATTCATGCAAGCCGTCAGCAGTTCCGATTCACCCAAATATTATTTGCCGGAAGAGATAACCCCTCAGATGTGCGGACGTAAAATTCGGATTATAGGAGGCTCTCTCAACGGATATGAGGGCTGTTTGCTTAAAATACGAAGCAGCAAGATAAAACGCTTGCTTGTCGAATTAAAGGGTTATCTCGCTGTTGGTGTGGAGGTTCTTCCTGAATATATTCAATTTGCCTGATACGATATTTATGACTGTTATTTCAAATGTAATGGACAATCCTAGAGCCTTTTGGGTTGTCAACTCCTTGTTTGTATTCGCCTTGAGCGTATTTTGTGCCGGCGTCTTGATTCCACAAATCTTGTTGATATCATTTCGTAAGCGTCTGTTTGATGTGCCTGATGAACGGAAGATCCATCAGGGAGTAGTACCCCGTTTAGGAGGGATAGCCTTCAAACCGGTTGTCTTTTTCTCGGTGGCACTTGCTTTGGGACTCAGTATGTTGTTGGGATACGGTCAGCTTCTTGGTAATATCGGCAGTGAAAGCCGCCCGTTGGCATTCGGCTTCTGTACCATTATGATGCTTTATTTGGTTGGTATGGCTGATGACCTGATTGGTATCCGTTACCGTGCCAAGTTCGCCATACAGATTATTTGCGGATTACTGGTCATTGCAGGCGGGCTGTGGATCAATAACCTGCACGGTTTGCTGTTTATTCACGCTCTTCCTGAATGGATTGGATACCCCATTACCTTATTCGCCGTGGTATTTATTATCAATGCCATCAATCTGATAGATGGGATAGACGGATTGGCTTCCGGGTTGTGTGGAGTGGCTATGCTTTTTTATGGATTGGTATTTTTTATAATAGGCGAATACATTTATGCCCTGCTCGCTTTTGCGACACTTGGAGTGCTCGTCCCCTTTTTCTATTATAACGTATTTGGAGATCCTGCCAAAAAGAACAAAATATTCATGGGTGATACCGGCAGCTTGACGATTGGCATGATGACTTGCATTTTAAGTCTGAAACTGCTTGACGGGTTTCCGGTAAATCCCTCTATGCAACAGCCTAATGCTTTCTTTTTAGCCTATTCACCGCTTATCATTCCCTGTTTTGATGTGGTACGGGTTTATTTGCATCGTGTGCGAAACGGAAAGAATCCCTTTTTGCCAGATAAGAACCATATCCATCACAAAATGCTTGCTGTTGGCATGAGACAGCGTACAGTTATGATTGCCATTGTACTGGTATCTGTCTGTTTTACACTGTGCAATATTCTGCTTTCACGTTATATAAATGTAACCTTGCTTTTAATACTGGACATCTTTATATGGACCTTGGGTAATCTATGGTTAACCCGGAGAATCCATATAGTTCATTCGAAACTATAGTTTTATATCAATATGAATTTTTGCAAAAATTTAATTGGGGCAATATTACTCCTGTTTTTAGGAGCTTGCTCAACTTCAAAAGAAGTCACTTATTTTCAAGATTTACGTCCGGGCGAAAGCGAATTGGCGCTTACTGCTCTGGTAGAGATTAAGATTCAACCGAAAGACAAATTGTCTATTTTAGTCAACAGCCAGGATTTGCGCCTGACCAACCTGTTTAACTTGCCGATTGTTTCTCAACAGATTGGCATGGAGGGTTCTTCCGGTTCTAATCGTGGTGTGTCCGGTTATACGGTAGATTCCAAAGGGAACATTGACTTTCCCGTGTTGGGAGAAATTCACATAGCCGGTATGACCCGTGAAGAGGTGGCTGCCTATATTAAGAAAGAGCTACAGTCGCATGATTTGATTAAAGACCCTGTCGTTACGGTGGAATATATGAATCTCAGCGTAGCCGTAATGGGTGAAGTGAACAATCCCGGCCGTTTTAGTATCGACAAGGATAACCTTACAATCCTGGATGCCTTAAGCCAGGCGGGAGACCTCACTATCTACGGAAAGCGGGAAAAGGTATTGGTGTTGCGTCAAGAAGAAGGAAAACAACGGGTTTATGGAGTCAATCTTTGCTCTGCCGAGCATCTTTACACTTCGCCTGCTTATTATCTGCAACAGAATGATGTGGTATATGTGGAGCCTAATGCTACCAAAGCCCGTCAGTCTACCGTAAACGGGAACAATGTGCGCAGCACCTCTTTCTGGATTTCCCTGGCTTCTTTATTGACCTCCATCGCTGTACTTATCGCTAAATAAAAAAGAGAAATGGCTACTATTCAGAATAAATCAACAGTACAAAATACGCAGGATTTCATTACCATACAGGATTTATTTTACCTCTGTCTCAACAAATGGCACTGGTTTGCCATTTCATTGGCCTTATGTTTGGGGGGTGCGACCTTTTATCTGTTGAGAACCCCATCGGTATATGTCAGGACTGCCTCTATTTTGATTAAAGACGATTCCAAAGGGAAATCTTCTTCTACGGATATGGAGTCTTTTTCCGATTTGGGACTGTTTACGACCAACACCAATGTCTATAACGAGATGGGAACTTTGAAGTCTCCCGACATCATGCGTGAAGTGGTGTCTCGATTGCATTTGGAAATGAATTATCAGACAGACGGACGTTTTCATAAACAGACTGTGTATGGAAACCAACTTCCTGTCCAGGTGGTGATTCCTAATCTTTCCGAGAATGAATCCGCAACTTTCGAACTGCATTTGGCAAAGGATGGTGCAGTGGAATTATCCTCTTTTACACGGAATGGAACAGAAATAGAAAATGATGGTTTTGTGAAAGGCAATTTGAATGACAGTATTCAAAGCCCCCTAGGCCCTATTGTCGTTATTCCATCGGCTGCCTATTCAGATAAAACGGTAAGCACAATTTATGTAACCCGCCAGTCTTTGTCTGCGGCATCAGCTGGCTGTTCTGCTCGCTTGAATATATCCCAGAACGATGAGAAGTCCAATATCATCACGTTGTCTTTCCAGGATGTGTCCACCCAACGGGCGGAAGATGTGCTCAATACCCTTATATCCGTTTACAATGAGAACTGGGTAAGGGACAAGAATCAGATAGCGGTTAGTACATCCATGTTCATCAATGAGCGTTTGGGTGTGATTGAGGGTGAGCTTGGCAATGTGGATGATGATATATCTTCTTTCAAAAGTGAGCATTTGCTGCCGGATGTACAGGCGGCGGCAAATATGTATATGACTCAAGCCAATGAAGCCAATGCTGCAATTCGTGAATTGAACAACCAGGCATATATGGCCCGATACATAAAGAACTATTTGACCAATGAAAACAATAAACATCAGTTACTCCCTGCCAATTCCGGCATTGAAAATGCAAGCCTTGCCACACAACTGAATGAATATAATACCAAGTTATTGGAGCGCAATAGCTTGGTGTCTCACAGTAGTGTCAAGAACCCCTTAGTCAGGGAAATGGACAAGTCGTTGGATGATATGCGAAGCGCTTTGATCACTTCCATTGACAACCAAATGGTAGCTTTGCGTGCACAAATCAGAAGTTTGGAGGCCATTGGGGGACAGGCAACCTCGCAGATTGCCTCCAACCCGAAGCAGTCCAAATACCTGCTTAGCGTGGAACGCCAACAAAAGGTGAAGGAGTCACTTTACCTATATCTGTTACAAAAACGTGAGGAGAACGAGCTTTCTCAGGCATTTACGGCCTACAATACCCGTATTATAACAAAGCCTGGAGGAAGCATGATTCCTACCGCTCCCGTAAAGAAGAACATTTTCCTAGTGGCTTTTGCCTTGGGTATATTGATACCGGTAGTCATCATCTTCATTCGTGAGAACATGAATACCCGTGTTCGTGGAAGAAAGGACTTGGATGGCCTAAGTGTTCCCTTTATCGGAGAAATTCCTTTGTCTATACGTGGTAAGAAAAGAGTAAAATCACATGAGGCACATACCATTGTGGTTAAAGAAGGAAGCCGTGATATTATGAATGAGGCTTTTCGTGTCTTGCGTACCAATCTGGAATTCATGATTGGCAAAGATCAATCCTCCAATGTGATTGTAGTTACCTCGTTCAATCCGGGAAGTGGAAAATCGTTTTTGACCATGAACATAGCCATGAGTCTTGCCATCAAAAATAAAAAAGTATTGGTTATCGACGGCGACCTTCGCCACGCCTCTGCCTCAGCTTATATCCATTCGCCCAAAATTGGTTTGAGTGATTATTTAGGAGGACAGATCGACAAACTTTCGGATATTATTGTTACGGACGAGCAGCACCCTTCATTCAGTTTCATCCCTGTCGGCACTATCCCCCCCAACCCGACCGAACTGTTGTTCGATGACCGTCTACAGAAAGCAATCCATACCTTAAAGCAGCAATATGATGTTGTATTGATAGACTGCCCGCCAGTTGAATTGGTGGCCGATACGCAAATCATAGAGAAACTGGCCGACCGTACCGTTTTTGTGGTACGTGCAGGCTTGCTGGAACGCAGCATGCTTCCGGAGTTGGAAAACATCTATCGAGAGAAGAAATACAAGAATATGTCTGTAATCCTCAATGGGACAGAAGGAGCCGGCGGAAGATACGGTTATCGGTATGGCTACCGATACGGTTATGGAAGCGGTTCTTATTACGGCAGTAGCTCCAAGTAATCATGTGGCCGTTCCGTAAAAAACAGACTTTGAAAGAAAGTGGATTTTTCCGTGGCTTCACCGACTGGCATTGCCATATCCTCCCCGATGTGGATGACGGCGTACAGACGATGGATGAAGCTCTGCAAATTTTAGGGGAATACGAACGACTGGGAGTAAAGGAAGTATGGCTCACTCCGCACATTATGGAGGATATGCCAAATACGACCCAACATTTGAGGGCACGTTTCGTTGAATTACAAAGCGCATACCAAGGTAATATAGCATTGAATCTTGCTTCTGAGAATATGCTGGACAACCTATTTGAAGAGCGATTGAATAAGAACGACCTACTGCCTATTGGTAAAGCTGGCAAACACCTGTTGGTGGAAACAAGTTACTTCAATCCCCCGATGGACTTGCAGAATATCCTGCTCCGTATCAAAGCAAAAGGTTATTATCCTATATTAGCTCATCCGGAACGTTATCTGTATATGAACGAGAGTGATTACCAACAGTTGAAATCTATAAATGTTCAGTTTCAGCTTAATCAATTTTCGCTTCTATGTTTGTATGGTAAAGAAGTTAAGAAAAAGGCTTTAATGCTCCAAAAGTTAAGAATGTACGACTATACTGGTACAGATTTGCATCGATTGAATACATTGAACAGAGCAATTTGTTTATAAATAATTTATTGCGTAAGAAGTATGAATATAAAATATGATGATCTAACTAAATTATTTGCCATTGAGCAAGCTAAAGAAACTTCATATAGGAGTACGTTACGGCAAAGTCTTGCCTCATTCTTAAGTTTATGTGATAAAGCTGACATCTCCGTTGATACGAAGACTGAATTGAAGTACATTTGCAATTACATAAATGATATTGTTAAGTATTTTAAAAAAGGACTTCACAGTACCGCTTTTTCAAAAATGAAAAACTTATTTGCAGGAACAAAAAATCATAAGGTATTAAACAACAGTATGCCATATTCAACCCCTTGCTGCAGGAAGTTCATTGTATAGAATTTGAGTGAAAGGGGATTACGAAATATAGAAGAGTTTCCTCTTTATGAAGTCCATGGATAGTCTGAATCTAAAAACATATTTTGTGCTGTCAGAAGGCTTCAACGCACAATTCTAACATGTCCCCAAAGGATGCATTAATTTGTTTTGGAAAATGCAAATACAATAGATGACTAGCAATGAATGAAAAATACCCCTTTAACACATTAATATCGAAATATCGCATATCGGCAATGGGAATATCAATGGTTTCCATTATGCTATACCATCAAAATTGGATTACCAACGGTATTTTCTTTGAATGGGTGCGAATGTTAGGATACATAGGTGTAGAGGTGTTTTTGTTCATATCAGGCTTTGGTATTGCGCATTCGCTTGCGAAAAACTCGTTAGGACAGTATTACAAAAATAGGGTAATCAGGCTTATACCAGCTTGTATTCTGTTCGGTTTATGCAAGATTGCATTGAGTTATATTCCCACGATGCCTCCTATGCAAGACTTCTTTTTGGACTTGTTTTCTCTGTCACATTGGTACATATATGCCATAGTTATTTACTACCTGCTTGCCCCTGTTATTTACAAAATAATAGACAAACGGGGGGGGATTGCATTTTTAGCAATAATTATTGCCACATATATAACAATTTGTTTTTGGCAATATGAAGCCGATGCTCCATATTTGATAAAATATGGGCGTTGGGTTGTGAAACGGTTTCCTGTGTTCGTATTTGGAATGTTCATAGCTATTAGGCCGTTGAGATTTGGAATCTACAAAGTGGTTTTATTGGGAGTATTGGCCACATTGGCCAATGTGGGCGTGTTCCACTATACAATATTAGCCAATAGTGACCCAACGAGTCATGATTTCTTCACAAAGTTGGCGATATTGCTACCGGACAGGTCGGTTATTCCCGATAACGGACGTTTCATATTGGATATGTTTAATGTGTTACTACTGATTCCGTTATTCGCTCTTATTGCCTTTCTTATGAATAAATCTCATATATTATTCATTATTAATCGAATAGGAAAATATTCACTTGAAATATATTTGTGCCATCAATATATATTTACAGTGATTTCAGAACATTTTGCCATGCCTCCTATGGCGGCTTTAGCTGTGGGCATGTGCTTGTCGTTTGCTGTGGCATACTTGATAGGTACAACAGCAAGCTCTATTAAAACGTGTGCCACAAGATATATTTGAAAAATACTGCAACCATGCCGAGTGAATCAACCAATAAGCGCATAGCTAAAAATACACTGCTGCTGTATGTCAGGATACTATTGACAATGGTCATAGGACTGTACACGTCCCGTGTGGTTCTTGCGGAATTAGGAATATCGGATTATGGCTTATACAGTGTAGTAGGCGGCATCGTAACGATGTTTACTTTCATCAATGGATCGTTGAATGCTGGTACACAGCGTTTCTTGACATTTGAATTGGGACGTGGCGATATTGTACAACTGAAGAAACTATTTTCGACAGCTATTGTTATATACACCTTTTTGGCAATGATAATACTGTTCCTTGCCGAAACTATAGGCTTATGGTTTCTGTTAAATAAAATGAATTTTGCCCCCGGACGATTAAATGCGGCAATTTGGGTATATCAATTTTCCATCATTGCCTGCATGGTCAGCATCATTCAAGTGCCGTTTATGGCAGCATTGGTGGCACATGAAAAATTCAATATGTATGCTTATATGAGCATATATGATGCTGTGATGAAACTTGCCATCGTCTTCTTGTTGACATTTGCGCCATTTGACAAGCTCATATTCTATGCTTTCCTCATTTTGTTGGTCAGCACCTCTTCAGCCGTCATATATAATTGGTATTGCAGAAAACATTTTGTCGAATGCAGGTTTTCTTGGAGTTTCGACAAAAGCGTGTTTAAGAAAATGTTTTCGTTTTCAGCGTGGGATATAGTTGGAAGTGTAGCTGTATTAGGCCAAATACAAGGCGTAAATATTATAATAAATTTATTCTGCGGAACTATTGTAAATGCCGCATACGGTATAGCCAACACTGTCAATAATATCATCAATACATTTGCTGCAAATATCATAATTGCAGCGTCACCTCAAATTGTGAAGTCATACGCGCAAAAACATCTTGATGAAATGTTTTCGCTTGTCATTAATAGTGCCAAGATGTCTTCTTACCTGTTATTGATTATAGGAATACCTGTTTTCGTTGAAATAGAGTTCCTACTTAAAATATGGTTAGGCGAATATCCTTCGTATGCTCCATTGTTTCTACGTATAATCCTTGTGCAATCTTGGGTAAAAACATTGGGAGAACCTACTGTAAGGGCATTGCATGCAATAGGGAATATAAAGCTCCTTAATATAGTAGTTGGAGTGATATTATTATTGATACTGCCAATTACATATTTTCTTTTGCGCTTTGGTTATCCGCCTGAAATCGCTTTGGGTGCAAATATCATTCTTTGGACGGTTGCAATTCCCATACGTCTTATGTTGTTACGTCGATATTCTGGTTTCCCTGTAATGGCATACATTAAAGAGGTTATTGTCTTAGGGTTAGTAATAGCGACAATTTGCTTTGTTGTACCATATATTGTTCATGTAATATATGAATATGAAAGTTGGGTGCAATTGTTATTGGTATGTTTTGTCAGTGTGATTACATCAGGATTTGTTATATTATTTTTGGGATTCTCTAAAAATCAGAGAACTCAAATAATGAACAAAGTTAAAAGAGCCTTGAGAATATGAATATTCTGTTCTATACGCATGGGAAAGTTTATGCCACGAGGGGTGGGACTGAGCGGACTACCGTTTCGGTGGCTTCGGCTTTGAGTCGGTTGTATGGCTGCCGTTGTTACTCCCTATATGAGGCTGAGGAGGTGGTTGAAAAGGAAAGCTGTTTTGTGGCGGAGTTTCGGTGGCAGGCCGGGCGCAATCGACAAGCAGATGTAGAAACTCTGCATAGGATTGTGGTTGAGAACGGGATTGACTACATTATCGACCAAGGTATTTTCATCAATGTAGGGTTGTTGCGTGAGGCAGTTGATGGCACACTATGCAGGGTTATACTTGCCCATCACTATGAGCCGGGGGCCGAGGTGCTGTATATGTCGTTAAAGCAACATTGGAGCAAGTGGTATGCAAAGATGTCATTGCGCAGGAGGTGTCGGTGGATATTTGACTTGGTGTTTTATCCATACGCCAAACACAAATATGTGGAAACATTGCACAGTAACTACCGTGAGGCTTACTTTCAAGCGCACCGCGTGGTGCTGCTGAGCCGGGGGTTCATTGAGGCATACCAGCGGTTTGGCCGGTTCAACGGTGATAACAATTTCTCAATTATCCCAAACAGCTTGTCGTTTAATGAATTCCTGCCTGTCGATAAGATTAAGGAGAAGCAGCCGGTTGTACTCATAGTGTCGCGGATAGAAGAGGTGCACAAGCGGCTGTCATTGGCTCTGAAGATATGGGCGAAAGTAAAGAAAGAAACAGATGCCAATGGATGGCGGTTGAAAATAGTGGGTACCGGTACTGACCTGCCAAAGTATCGGCAAATGATCAAGAACGAGAAAATCCCCAATGTAACATTTGAAGGACGGCAGAATCCCATCCCGTATTACCGTGAGGCATCGATATTCATGATGACTTCGCGGAGCGAAGCGTGGGGATTGACGCTCACTGAGGCGCAGCAGATGGGCGTGGTGCCAATAGCTTTCGACACCTACGCCTCGTTGCGGGACATAATCACCGATGGCGTGGATGGCGAGATAATAGCCGAAGGCGATGTTGATGGATATGTGCGCTGTGTGTTAAACTTGATGCAGGATGATGTCACACGGCAACGTATGGCAAGGCAGGCTATTGCATCATCGCAACGTTTTTCGCAGGAAAAGATTGCAGGGATGTGGAAGGCACTCTTTGACAATTTAGGATGATGAAAATAAATTATTTCACATGGAAAATTCGCAGAAGAATAGCAGATTATACCCTAATGTGGGGGGCAAAAAGTATGCCAAAATATCGCAAATTCAAAGAAAAGACTTGAGTATGTCGATTTAATGAAAGGGATATGTATCACACTGGTGGTAGCAACCCACTGTGGAGTATGTATTCCACACTATTTGCCTTTAGGATTTGAAATAAACATGGCACTCATAAACATAAGGATGCCGCTGTATTTTTCCTTATCAGGATTTTTTTTCAAAGAATATATGAGTTTCAGCGATTTCGTTGTTCGTAAGGTAAATAAGCTGATTGTCCCGTATGTGTTTTTTGCAATTTTCCCATACGCATTGCTGTTTGTGATTTGGCCCGAAACGATTCCACAAAACACTCAAGGCATATATATTCCGTTACGCCTTGTTATAGAGCCTATGAATGGCACGCTGTGGTTTTTAAGAGCGTTGTTCCTAACCTATCTGTTGTATTACGCATTTCATCGAATTTCGCATTCATGGCCAGAAGTGGTGAAATTGATGGTTACGCTGGCAGTCGCATTACTCGCATATATGGGAACAGAAGCTGGGAACAAGCATTTGGAAAACAATACATTGAATCAATGGATATGGCTGTTGAACATACCGATGGCATTTATGGCTTTGCCATATTTCTATGTGGCTGAGTTCCTTCGTAACCACAACATCCTATCGATGAAATTCCCGATATGGAAAACCATTGTTGGAGTAGTATTATTTTTGGCGATATGCTTATTAACGGCTCAGCCCGAAGTGAGCTTCAAAGAATTGCAGCTCCCTAATCTGCCTCTTATATACATTGCATCGTTGAGCGGAATAATGGTAATATGGCTTCTTGCAGTGGCTGTTAATAAGCTACTATTTGTGTCCTATTGTGGCCGATATTCACTAATTATTCTTGGAACACAAAGTTTCTTCTTTGGTGTGGTAAAACAGTATTCCAACAGCGTATGGGTTATGTTTTTAGTGACCATGGCATTGGCACCGGTTACTATATGGATATTCAAAAAATATTTCCCATACTTTACAGCCCAGAAAGACTTATTCCCAGTCGGCGACAAGGTCTTGAAGAGAAAAGAATAAAATTGTATTATGCTAGACAAGAACTCGATATCAAAAGCCATTGACAACCTGCGACTTCCGATGGCTATTATGGTGGTAGCAATCCATTGTTACTTCTTTAACTCGTTAAATATCAACGCATTACCAAGCAAATGGGGGGGGGTATTTGTTGAGTGGATTATAAATATTTGTTCGATAGTACTGACCGATTGTGCGGTGCCCATGTTTTTTGTTATAAGCGGCTATCTGTTTTTCTTGCGTCAGGATGACGGGTTTACGTGGGCGCAGTATAAGGCCAAGATGCTGAGAAAATGCAAGATACTGTTATTGCCATTTTTCATTTGGAACATCTTGGGAGCGTTATCCTATCCAAGTCGCTTTATTGATGCCACGTTGACTGAAAAATTATTGGGATTTTGGAGTCAGAGGATGGAATGGGGAAGCTGGGCAGGACCTTGGGACGGGCCATTGTGGTTTTTGCGTGACTTGTTCGTTGTGATGCTTTTCAGCCCTTTCATTTACTGGATAATAAAGCGAATCGGAATTTGGTTCATAGTCGTAATGTTGGTTTGGCTATCTTTCATTGACAATGAGTCTTTGTGCCCAGGACTCTCAGGCACAGCCTTGTTGTGGTTCAGTCTGGGCAGTTACCTGTCGATCAAGAAGCCTACCTCGTTCGGGAAAATACCCATGAACATTGTGGTGGTTCTTGCTGCTGTTTTCTTCGTATGCAGGTTGTTGGTAATGGGGAATGTCATCGATGGAATTTGGGGGGATATCCTCAACATAACATGGATTCTTACATCAATGGCATTTTACTTTAGACTGGCTTACCTCATGGCAGAGCGTAACGTTCGAGTCAGCGAAACATTAAAGAGATTGGGAGCTTCAAGTTTTGTGATATTTGCTATGCACAGCCTGATAAACGGTCATATATCATCTGTTTTGCTTTTCATGGTAGGGAAACAGAATGTGGGCGACTTGCTTACCATAACATTCTATTTCGCTACCATAATTCTTACTGTGGCCACATGCTATTGCTTTCATTTGATAGTCAAAAGGAATAATGTAACTGCTCTCCTCTTTGAAGGAGGGAGAAAATGAGATAATTATATATGAATACGCATTACACGACAGACCGCAGCACCCAAATGGTATTGTCGGTTTTAAAAGCTTATGGGATAAAGAAAATTGTGGTTTCGCCGGGAACGACAAACATGGCATTCGTGGCCAGTGCGCAAAGCGACCCGTGTTTCGAAATGTATTCCTCGGTAGATGAGCGGTCGGCAGCTTATATAGCCTGCGGATTGTCGCAAGAGTCGGGTGAAGCTGTGGTGATATCGTGCACAGGTGCCACAGCTTCGAGGGATTATATGCCTGGACTGACCGAAGCATACTATCGGAAACTGCCCGTACTGGCCATAACCGGCTCGCATGGAGAGTATCTAATTGGGCACCTTCATCCGCAGGTGATAGACAGAAGCGTTACTCCCAACGACATTGTTCGTTACAGTGCCAATATCAAAGAAACAAAATGTCCGGATGATGAATGGCACAACAATGTGGAAATTAACAAAGCCGTTTCAGAACTTTTCAGGCATGGTGGCGGACCAGTCCATATAAATCTTGAAACGATGCACAGTGGTAATTTTGCTTGCGAGGAATTGCCTCCGTGCAGGGTCATCAAGCGTATTACTTCGGTTGCAAGCATACCCTCGATTCCGAATGGGAAGATAGCCATAGTCATTGGTTCGCACCGTCATTTTTCTCAAAAAGAGACCGATCTTATTGATAAATTTTGCAGTGAGTACAACGCCGTGGTATTTGCTGACCATACGAGCAATTATAATGGCAAATATTCCTTCAACTCGGCATTGCTTGGGTGCCAATTCCATTACAATTCATCCATATTCGATGTAGATCTCATAATCCATATCGGCGAAGTGAGCGCTGATGTGTATTCCTATTCAAAGTTGAAGAGTCCCCGCACTTGGCGCATTAGCGAAGACGGGGAGATGCGCGACCGTTTCAGAAATCTTGAGTATGTGTTCGAAATGTCGGTAGAGCAGTTCATGGAAGGCATTGCCAAAGGCAGCAGTGTAAACACATTATATAATGAATGTAGCCTTGAATATAAAACCATGTTTTCCCGGATACCTGAAATACCGTTCTCAAACATTTGGATAGCCAATACTCTCCATGACAAAATGCCAGAAGGTAGCCTACTGTATTTCAGTATTCTCAATAGCTTGAGGGCGTGGAACTTCTTTGACATACACAGTTCTATAACTACTTCGTGCAACGTGGGTGGTTTTGGTATTGATGGTCCCTTGTCAACGGCATTAGGTGCAGCTATTGCCTGTCCTGACAAAACCACATTTATAGTAACCGGCGATTTGGCTTTCTTCTACGACCTGAATGTGTTGGGGAACCGCCATATGGACAACAACATGAGAATTCTCCTCATAAACAACGGGTGTGGGACAGAGTTTCGCAATTATGACCACCCCGCATCTTATTGGGGGGAGGAAGCTAACCTTTACATGGCTGCCGGTGGACACTTCGGAAAGCAATCAAGGAAACTGGTGAAAGATTTTGTCGAGAACTTGGGTTTTGAGTATTTGTCGGCTTCGAGCAAAGAAGACTTCATGGAGGTATATCCCAAATGGATTGTAACCACATCTGACAAGCCAATTATGCTGGAAGTCTTTACAAACAGTGCCGACGAGAGCGTGGCACTCGATAGGTTTAGGAACATCGTGCCACCCCCTAAGGGACAGCAAATCAAAGAGCAAATTAAAATAACAGTAAAAGAGCTGGTAGGGAATGATATCCTTACACAAGTTAAGAAAATAATCAAAAAATAACATGTCACTGATTAAACGTATTCTGTGGTATTTCAAACCGTTAAAAACCACCGTAGCAAATATATCAATTACAGCCCCCTCTCGAAAACTTGCAGGTAAGCGAGTAATCGTCACAGGCGGTACACGCGGACTGGGATATTACATAGCCAAACGATTTGCTGCCGAGGGGGGGGGAGGTATTAATCACAGGGCGAGATGAAACTAAGACTGCCATTGTGGCAAAGGAAATAGGTTGTAAATACTTGTGTCTGGATGTAACCCATCTTGAATCGTTTAAGGGCTTTTTTTCCATTGCAAGGAAGGAACTCGGTGGGCAAATAGACATCCTTGTCAACAATGCAGGGATAAGCCTTCATGAGGGTAATATGATGAATGTGACAGTAGAAGGGTTTTCCAGCCAAATTATGACTAACTTGACTGGACCGTACTTTCTCGCTCAGGAATTTCTGCGGCAGTATGAAAATCAGATTGAAAAGTCCAATGCTTCAATCATATTCATGGCCTCAGAGAAAGGGTTATTTCCCGACGAATTGCCATACGGGCTGACAAAGGCTGCGATTGTGAGTCTGACACAAGGAATGGCTCGCCGGTGGGTTACAAAAGGAATCCGAGTCAATGCCCTGGCTCCTGGAGTGACAGCAAGCGACATGACTGGATATAAAAGGGATAACCTATATTGCGAAAACAATTGCAGTAGAAGGGCATACCTGCCTGAGGAGGGAGCCGAAGTTGCGGTATTCCTTGCGTCGGACACTTCTCGCTGCATAACGGGGCAGGTACTTACCACGAATATGGGAAATCATTTGCGGTGTGACTGGTAACACAGAAATGAATATATTATTTGTTTTGCAACGATACCCCGGGTTTGGAGGCATCGAGTCGGTGACACGGATGCTTGCTGGGGAATTTATCGGACGGTTCGGCTACAGGGTCGCAGTTTTTTCCACATCCCGACAAGATAACTCCTCGCAGCTACTCGACGGCGACCTGTTTTATTACCAAACTTCCGACTTGAAAGGCGACGAGCTAAAGAAGGAATTTGATGCTTTGGTTCATGATTTCAGTCCAAACTTTATTATCTATCAAGACTCATACGTTCCCGAAGATTTTTTGCTGGAACATTTGCCGCAGGGCATAAAAATAATAGTGTGCGAGCATAACACACCCGATTGCCTCGAAACCGGGCTTGAGAGTGTGACGAAAAATCTATCCTGGGCCAATCCAATGAATATCATACGGAAACTGCGTTTGCCACGGCGTATGCGCAACCTCCACAAGGCAACCACCGAGCACCATAAAAAGATGCTGCACGTTGCCGACAGGTATTTAATCCTTTCAGATGGCTTCCGCCCGATACTTCGTGATTTTTTCCATATCGAAAGTCCCCAAATATCTACGATGCCTAATCCAATAGAAGTGCCAAGAGAACCGATCATTATCGAGAGCCGCCCAAACCAGGCATTGTATGTCGGGCGGCTGACAGACCAAAAGGGGATTAAGTACTTAATAGAAATATGGTCGAAAATTGAGCCGCATTGCAATTGGAAGCTTCTCGTGGTTGGAGATGGTGACAAACGACAGTATATGGAAAAAGAAATACGTTCCCGCCGCCTCAAGAATATAAGGCTTATAGGTTTTCAGCAACACACGTCAGGCTACTTTATGGAATCGTCGGCACACCTGATGACATCGATATATGAAGGTTTCAGCATAACCAATTTGGAGGCAGCCATACGTGGAACAATACCTTTTGCTTTCAACAGTTTTGCATCGGCAAAAGATATCATTGACGACGGACAAACCGGGTATCTTATAAAGCCTTTTGATGTGGATGCTTATGTTGAGACATTTCTGGCATTTACCAAGTTGCCACAGAGCAAGATGATTGCTATGCGGCGCAAGGCAATCGAGAGGGCGCAAGAATTTTCATTGCAACACATTGCCGATAAGTGGAATGAACTTTTTAACAAACTTAGACATGGAGAAAATAGGGATACTCACCTACCACAGGGCTTATAGCTACGGAGCTAAACTGCAAGCCTATGCATTGGCCACATATTTGACTTCTATAGGCTTCGAGGCCGAAGTCATTGACTACGGAAATATCGGGGAGGAGAAATTGCGCAAAATAGGCACAAAAAGCCTGAAAGATTTTATTGTAACAACATTATGCTATATTGCTTCGAGCATCGCTGAACCGCAAAGAATACGGCATTTTGACGAGTTCATGGACATCATACCTCACTCGCCCAAGCATTATGACAAGGCAAATATTGCAGAGGCCAACGATAAGTATGATTATTTTATTACAGGAAGTGACCAAGTATGGAACCCAAAATACAACGAAGGCGACCTGACCTACTTGCTTGATTTCGTAAAGGATAATAAAAAGATATTTTCATACGCCGCAAGTTTCGGTGTGTCACAACTTCCCGATGATATACTCCAAGTTTACAAACCTTTGCTCAAGAGGTTTAACAAAATTCTTATCCGCGAAGTTACTGGAAAAACTTTGTTGCATACACAATTAGGATTGGATTCACAAGTAGTACTCGATCCCACATTTTTGCTTTCCCGCAGCCAGTGGGAGAAGATGGCAAATTATCCGTTATCAAAACAACAGAAATATATACTGAGTTTTCAGATTATAAATAGAGACGTTCACTACGATGCCATGCTTGATTACTTGCACCGCAAGCTGGGATATGAGGTGATAGAACTGAAAGATTCGTTCCGCTACAAGCCATGGAAGTGGCCCATTTATGCCAAAGCTGGCCCGAAAGAGTTTTTAGGTTTGATAAAGAATGCCGAAATGGTGGTGACCAATTCTTTCCACGCAACAGTTTTTTCCATTCTTTTCCACAGATCGTTTTTTTGCTCACGGAATAGTTTTGGATTCAATTCCCGTATGGAAAACCTTACAGGTGGTCTTGGCTTGGCAGACAGAATGTTTGATTCTTCGACATTTCTCCACTCTATATCCGATACAGATGTGGTATATGAGAAAGTGGATGAAATACTCGAAGCAAAAATATCGGCAACTAAACAAATCATAGAAAAGACTTTTGCAAAATGAAAACCATTTGTTTCGTTTCCATGGGTGAATTGCTTGTCACCAAGGGGGGCATTCACCGGGTCACATACTGCTTGATGAATGAGCTGAAGAAACGCGGCTATCGCTGCATCTACTTGTTTTACCCAATAGATGAATCATGCTATTATACCGGCAATGTCGAAGACGAAGTACACAAGCTTTCTCCAGAGCAAGTGGAAAATTATCTTACCCAAGAGAAGGTGGATGTGGTGGTTAACCAACAAGCTATTTTTAGTACATCGTTCACGAAACTAGTATTAGGCTTTAATTTGCGTCGTTTCAAATATATATCAGTTTTTCACAATACTCCTGCTATTTACGAAAAGACATTAACATTTTCAAGACTTTGGTATAACTTCTTACATCAGCGTGGAGTCTCTGCTAAGATGTCGAATTGCGTGAGAATGATAGTTTACCCTTTATGGAAGCAGAGGGTTGTTAAAGGGGCAGGGAAGATGTATGCTGTCAACTACGATGCCAGTGACAAATGCGTGATGCTGTCGAGCAACGATTGGCCTACACTTGGCCGCTACCTTAAACATGACGTAAGTGAGAAATGTGTGACCATACATAATCCACTTACATTTGACACAATTGAGACAGCAGAATGTTTATGCCATAAGAAAAAAAATGTGTTGATTGTGTCAAGGCTTAACAATTTTGAGAAACGTCTTGACCGTGCACTCAAGATATGGAAGAAGATAGAGACCGGCGGCTTTGATGATTGGCATTTGTATATAGTCGGCTGGGGGCTTCAAGAAAAAATGCTCCACAACCTTGCTCGAAAATTAAAACTAAGAAATGTGCATTTTGAAGGACGGCAACCGTCGGAACCATATTACCATAATGCTTCTATCTTCATGATGACAAGTGCGGTGGAAGGCTGGGGACTGACACTGACCGAGTCAATGCAGACGGGTGTTGTACCGATAGCTTTTGACAGTTACCCGGCATTGCACGAGATTATCACCGACCGCTATGATGGTTGTATAATCCGCGACAACGATTTGGATGCATACGCTGTTTGCATGGAGGAACTGATGCGCAACCGCAAAGAGCGTGAGCGAATAGCTCGGAACGGTATTGAGAGTTGCAAGCGATTTGAAACTGATAAAATAATTGTACAATGGGTAAAATTGATAGAAAGTCTATAAAAGTGTTGTGGGTATCATTAGTCAAGTTCCCTCCGCTGTGCGAGCATTTGGGTGAAACTATTCCGGCACATTGCGGATGGATGTATTCCTCGGCCAAGGCATTGCTAAGGATGATGCCCGAAGTACGGCTTGGCGTGATGGTTTATTCTTACGGCAGGAGTTATGAACGGTATGAAATTGACGGTGTTACATACTACCTTATTCCTACGGGAAGGATAGACCGAACGTCGAAGAAACAAATCGAGACTTGCCGCAGGGCGATACGTGATTTTGCCCCAGACTTGATGCATATCCACGGCACGGAACATTCACTGGCCAAAGCTGCTTGCGTGGCCAATGAGAATGGTACGCGCATGGTGGCAAACATTCAGGGGCTTGCCGGGCCTTATATGCGTTATGCCGATGGTGGACTTTCGTTGTGGAACAAATGGACAAACATCACTCCGCTTGACTTCTATCGGGGTACATTTCTACTCAATGCAAAACGCAATTTCAAGCATCGAGCCGAATGTGAGAATTATGTCCTCACGTATATTACTGACATCGTGGGGCGTACTCAGTGGGATTGTGACCATGTGATGACCGTTAATCCTCGACTGCGTTATCACTTTATGAATGAAACATTGCGAGATTCGTTTTATGAAGTTCCCCGTTGGAATTATGCCCAGTGTAAAAAACATACGATTTTCGTGAGCAACAGCGGTTCGCCACTGAAAGGTGCACATCAGGTGCTGAAGGCATTGCCTATTATCTTGCGGCAATATCCCGACACGGTGGTCAATTTCTGCGGTAGCCGTGTTATGAGTAATAATCTGAAAGACATTCTTCGTTTCCAAGGCTACCACCTATATCTTCGTCGATTGGTAAAGCGATTACAATTGCAGGAGCATGTGCATTTCCTTGGGTCTCTTTCAGAAGCTCAGATGAAACAACAATTCCTTGACGCTAACGTGTATGTCATGCCCAGTGCCATTGAAAACTCGCCCAACTCGTTGTGCGAAGCGCAAATTCTTGGCACGCCGGTGGTGGCAAGCTACTGCGGCGGCATCCCCACGTTGCTCACCGACGGACTGACGGGCTACTTCTATCGCTATGAAGAATATGAACAGCTGGCACAAACGGTGATGAGGTTGTTTGGGCAAGAAAGTGACATCGGACTGTCGGCTGCCGAAATGGAAGTGGCCGGCAAGCGACACGATAGAGAAAAGAATGCCCTGCGGCTTGCGGAGATTTATAACGATATAATGCAGCATTAAACTATGTTTGAAAAGATAAGGCCATATCTCAATTTTAGGTATTTCCTGTATTTCTTCAGTTTCATCGCAGGCTGGCCGTGCGTATTCTACCTAATGGGGTGGTTGCCCCATTATACGGTGAACTACGTGTTGCTGTTTGTCATGGCAATGTCGTATGTCATAATAAGGAAATGTGGCCAATTTGACAAACCAATAAACGATCTGATCTTGATTCAGGTATTTGGGTGGATTTTCTTTTCATTAATCCATATGGATACTTCATATTATACAAGAATCATATTGCTGCTAACTACCTTTGCTATACTAAGGATTCAGCAAGATGAGGGTGGCTCATTGGATTTCTGCAAAACGTATGATGTATGGTTGGTGGTTCAAGCAATAAGCGGAACAATAGGGATTTTATTAGTACTCGGTGGATTATTGCAGCCTATTTTCAAATTTGTTGAGATGGATATGCGACCCGGGTATTTCTTTGGATTATTCACTACAAATACCTACTTTGGGGGACTTGTCCGTAATGCCGGATTTTATGATGAGCCGGGAGCCTTGGCGTTTTGGGGAATCTATGCATTGATAATTAATAAGATGTTTGTAAAAAACACAAAAATAGAGATACTTTTAATTGTCGGTTTGCTATCAACCATGTCTGTGGCATATTTCATACAGTTGGCGATATATTTATTAGTGTTTTACCGCAAGCAATCTTGGAAACTGATAATGATTGCGGCTGTGATTCTCATAACGCTAAAGTTCATAACATCCTATAATGAAGCTATGGACAGTGCTTTTTGGGGCAGGTTTCAGTATGACGAATCCACAGGTACGATTTCGGGAGATAATAGAAGCGTCTTGATGGAACGCTGCTGGCGCATCTTCTGTGACTATCCCATATTAGGCATGGGAGCAAGAAATCTGGTGTCACCCGAAGTTGCTTCGAAATATGGTTTTGTCGGGGCTAACTTTTTTTTCAATTGGGCTGCAGACGGGATCGTGGGGGCGATTATTACTTACTTGCCTCTGATATACTTGTTCCATTTAGGCAGGTATGATAAAAAGTTGTATGGCATAGGATTGTTGATGCTGTTAGGTTTCTTGCAACGACCTTATGACAGCACCCAATTACTGTACCCTATGATGACTTATACAATCGTATATCAAGCTTATTACTCAATCTTTTATAGAAATGAATAATCTCGTTTTTTGGGCGCATTCGTATTGTCGCTCAACCCTTAAGTTTTATTCTGAATTAGCTAAAGCTCTTTCAAGGAATTGCTTCATATACACATGGATTGAAAACTTAGATTTGAGATCGGCTACCGGATTTAGCAATTCTGAGTTTTCGGATTTGAAAATTGTGCATATAGGAAATGATATTGATTTAGCAGAAAAAACATTGGCCAATCATATTGATGATTACAATATATTTTGCGCATATCAAACATGCCCTGTCTATCAGCATTTAATGAATATTTTAATCAGAAAGAAGACCCGGTATGGAATGTTTTCCGAAGCTCCGTGTAATATGGACGAATATCCGAAAAGATTTTTCAAGGAGCTTTATTTAAGATGCTTTTTACCTGTAAAATTAAAAAATATTATATCCAATGCTGATTTTATCTTGAACGCTTCCGGATATTATGAAAAGGGATTGTTCAACCTCGGATGGAAACCAGAACAGATAATTTCATGTGGGTACTACCCGCCTCGAATTCCCGGCAGCAAGCTAATGGAACGAACTGAAAACAATTGGCATAACTTTACAATTCTTCTGTCGGGACTACACCAATGGCACAGGTCTCCTTGGATATTACTGGAAGCATTAGACATATTGAAAAAAAAAGGCTTCATGCCCAAGTGCTATATCACGCAGTCTGGACCATACCTCGGTAAAGTGCAAGATTATGCGAAGAAACGGCAACTGTCAAATGTGGAGTTCCTTGGTTTTGTAGATATTTCCAAATTGATAGATTTGTATGAGTCATGTTCGGTTTATGTGGGTTGCGGAAATTATGAGCCATGGGGAATGAGGTTGAACGACTGCCTACAGTGTGGCGCACCATTAATTGTCAATCGAGGCATGGGAGGAGTTAAGATGGTCGATGAGTATAATTGTGGACTCAGCTTCAACCGTGGCGATTATATAGGCTTGGCAAATGCAATGGAAAGACTGATGACTGACAAAGCATTGTATTTGCAAATTGCAAAGAATGCCATATATGCAGCTGAAGAAATTAGGCCGGAAAAGGCTACAGTAAAATATGCCGCTAAAATAAAGAAATTCATTCAATAAAGATTATGAGATATTTCATTACAAACGTACTTCCCCATCATTTATCAGGAAAGTATAAGATTTCTTATGCAGCCGCCAACTTTAGCTGGGCGCTAATACACAGTTCTGTCTTTGATGAAGTTTTTTCTATTGCGCCCCTTAACGTTTCAGGAGCTATAGATGATGTTGACATGCCAGAGCTTGTTTACTCTGATTGGAGAAAGAGAGGAAAAATCCTTCAAAAGCTCGCACCCATAAAAGAGAGCTTTCTGATTTTTAGAAAAATCAAACGCAATAGTAATGTCTGGTTTTATAACATAAGTATTCTGAACATTGTTTTATTTTTCCTGTGCAAATGGTTCAAACCTTCAGCACATTGCAATGTGATAATATTGGATATTTATATTCCGAAAAGAAAGTTGTCGCTTGAGGCTTTATTCCTTTGGGCAATAAATCATGCAAACTCAACAATTAAGTTGTCGGATTCACCTCTTTTTACTTGCAAAAAAACAGAATGCCTGCCGGGTGTCGTACCTTTTAATGCCCCCCTATTCCCAATAATAGAAAGTGTGAAGGCCGAATTTTTACTTTCGGGACTATTACGCGAAGACATTTCCCAGATTTCGTTGATTATCAGAGTTTTTTCCAAAATAAAAAATGCTACATTATATATAACAGGATTTTCTGAAAAAGAAGAGGAGATGAAACTGGAATGTAGCAAATATCCCAATATTCATTACTATGGTGAATTATCTTTCAATAGGTATATGGATTTACTCCATAAGGTCTCATTTCTGTTAAGCACAAGAGATCCAAAAGAAAAAGGCAATCAATGCAATTTCCCCTCAAAAATAATTGAAGGGATTCTGCATAACCGCATAATAATTTCGACAATAAAATACAAGCAATTGGCTGGCTTAAAATATTTTTTCGTTTCATCTGATGAAGATGAATTGAAAAATCAAATTGAGGGAATCATTAGAATGGATTCCGTTGGACTTATCCGGTATGCCAACCAATCAAACTATGCCAAATCAATGTTCAATCCCAATAGATGGGGTGAAATAATGAATTCATTGGAAAAGGTTTGACATAATAACTTTATTTTCCATTTCAAAGATCATAACAATGAAAGTATTACAAACCATTGCTGGTTTTGGGGCCTTGTATGGTGGCATAGCCACCTGTACGTATGATTTGATTTCGGCGATGCACGACATTGGTTTTCCGCTCGACTTGCTGACTTTGGAAGTAAAGAATTCAGCTGACAAGTTGATGGGAAAAGGAGAAGACTGGATTAAGGCGTTACCCAACGATGCGGTCACACCCTACGAGTATTCAAAGAGGATTGCCCAATATCTAAAGAGTCATGATTACGACCTGTACCACACCAACGGCCTGTGGATGTATTGCAACCACGTAACCTGCTCTGTGGCTCGGCATCGCCGCAAGCCATATATCATCACCCCCCACGGGATGCTTTATCCCGATGCGCTCCATCGCTCATATTGGAAAAAATGGCCGTTGATACAGCTTTGCTTCCGCAACGACATTGGCTGCGCCGACTGTATGCACGTCACATGCAAAGCCGAGATGGAACATGTGCGCAACTTCGGTTACCGAAACCCCATCGCCATCATTCCTAACCCTGCCAACCTGCCCGATTATTTAGACGAAGTGGCGACAGCGAAACCGCCCTTTCTGGGGTACGACTTGCCAAGAAAATTTGGTTTCCTTGGTAGGTTGCACCCCATAAAGAAGGTTGAGAACCTTCTTTATGGGGTAGCGAAGTTGCCATCGCCGCAAGATTGCGAACTCGTGATTATGGGCAAGGGAGATGACGCATACGAGCAATTCCTGCGCAGCGAAGTGGCTCGACTCGGGCTGAAAAATGTGAAATTCAGCGGTTTCGTATCGGGACGCGAGAAATTTGAGCAACTGGCACAGCTCTCGTGCCTGTTCGTGCCGAGCGACTTCGAGAATTTCGGCATGATAGTCACCGAAGCATTGTCGGTGGGCACGCCGGTCATGGCCAGCCTTGGCACACCTTGGGAGGAATTGAACACGGTGGGTTGCGGCTGGTGGACTGACCGCTCGCCCGAAAACATTGCCACCGTCATGCATCAAGTCCTTGAAATGCCAATGGAGGATCTTCTCACAATGGGCGAAAAAGGACGCGAGCTTGTGCACCGGAAATACACTGCGCCACAAGTGGCCCGGCAAATGCAGCAATTGTATGAATGGTTGACGGGCAACGGCAGCCAACCTGTTTTTATTCACGTTTAATCGTAACTTCTAATGGAAATACTTACAAAAAGACTTGCATATATAGATGCAATGCGTGGATTCACCATGATTCTTGTAGTTTTCAGTCACGTTCAATATTTTGGTTATGGTGAATTTATCCAATCGGTGTATAATTTTTGTGGGGGGGGTAGTTGCTTGATATACAGGGATTTAATCACGCTATTCTTCATGCCTCTATTTTTTTTCATAAGTGGATTCGTCCTTTACAAACCCGATGTAGAATGGAATGGTATTATGAGCTTCAAATTCATTGCTAAAAAAGCTTTACAACTGCTTGTACCTACGTTGGTTTTCATTTCACTATATATCTTTGTGTATAATTCACCTCTGAACTTGCTTTGTCGGTCGGGACGCTTGGGCTATTGGTTCACCATTGCGTTATTTGAGTATTATTTGCTTTATACATTATTCCGATGGATATGTTACAGGTTGCATCGCCACGAAGGTACTGACTGGCTACTATTGTCAGGCTCGGCAATATTATATTTCGCAGTTACACAGTCTGTCTTAAACCGATTGGGCGTAAACAATGAAACAATCAGTTTGTTGGGGTTAGATCAGCTTAGGTTTTTCTTTTATTTTGCTATTGGGTCGTTAGTTAGGAAGCATTTTTCGTGGTTCAAAGAACTTTTAGAGAATGGCAAAATAATCACATTGTTGATAATAGCATTTTTCTCATTATTCTTAATCGTGCACCGCAGTGGTTTCACATTCGGTAATGCTATGATGTACCATCTTTACAATTTCATTGGTGGACTAATGGCACTTTTTATAGTGCTCATTTTTTTCTACAAATATCAATATGTTTTCGAGAACACATGTAAAATGGGTAAATGGCTTCAATACATCGGTCGCAACACACTGGCTATATATATGTTGCATTACTTTTTCTTGCCACGAAATTTACAATTCATCGGCAACTTTTTTATGCAGCACTCCAATCCAACTTTGGAACTATTTATCACAATGGGTATAGCTATTCTCGTCATCATCATTTCGTTGATAACCAATGCTATGATATGCACAAGCCCTTTTTTAGCCCATTATCTTTTGGGCGTTAAAAAATAGATGATTTATGAAATCGGTTTCTATCAAAGACTACGACAATTCGTGGTATCGCCCTGGCGGGGCGGTGAAGAGGTTGTTATGGTATTTCGTCAATGTGCTGTTTTTTCTCAATCCATTCAATCCGTTCTCGGGTATAAAGGTGCGGCTGCTAAGGTTGTTCGGGGCACAGGTCGGAGTGGGGGTGAACATTAAGCCCAACGTGAACATCAAGTATCCTTGGCTCCTCGAAATCGGAGATTACTCTTGGATTGGAGAAAATGTATGGATAGACAATTTAGTTCAAGTGACCATCGGGACCAATGTCTGCATAAGTCAGGGAGCAATGCTTCTATGTGGAAATCACAATTACAAACTTCCAACATTTGACCTGATTGTCAAACCTATAATTATCGAGAACGGAGCATGGGTAGGTGCTAAGTCTACTGTATGTCCGGGCGTGACCCTCCACACCCACGCCGTGCTGGGTGTGGGTTCTGTAGCAAATCATGATTTAGATGCTTATAGTATCTATCAAGGTAATCCTGCTATTAAAATAAGGAAGCGTGTAATGGAGGCTTGATTTATGAAGGAAGGATTATTTTTGCTTGGTGCTTTCTTGATTACCTTTTTCATGGGGTTCTTTATTTGCTTAGGAGCATTCCCCTATATAATCTCTTATTTTACCGAAAGAGTAAGAATGGCTTATGAAAAAGCAGAAGACAAAGAAGTGTTTAGGTGGTGCGTGGCTTTCATTGTAGCCTTTTCTACAGCAATAATAATATGTTTGATTAAGAAGTAACCTAAAGTTACTTAGTCGTTCTTTGACATCTTATGGATTTCATGGATTTCAGTTTCAGTAATAGTACATATACTGCACTATTGGCTCTTTTTGCGGCTATCTTTGGTGTTGGGTACCCATTAATCATACAAGCCATCGGTGAAATTGACAAGAAATATGACAGTACGCTCCTCCTAAAGTGTTTTGAAGAGGAACCCGACTTCAAACGTTTCAATAAAAGGGTTCTAACTTGCATTTTCTTCTCTATAACAACTCCATTCATATTGTTTCTATCTAATGGAGTGCCATATATTCAGATATTCATCTTGGCTATTGCCTCCATTGCGATGCTTTCACTTTTAATGTCTTCGATAGGATTGTATAAATTATTTCTAAGTTACTATTATCCAAGCCGATTGTTTGATATACTTATTTCAAAACCGGATGGTCGGTATATGGAGATTTTAGATAGTGCCATTTATGCGGTCAAGAAAGATAATATCGGTCTATATAACGCTTGCATGCAACATTTATATGACTCTATTAGCTTGTTAAGTTCCGATAAACCTCAAATTAATCAGATTACGGAAATAACGAAAAGAATATTAAACTATTCCTCATCTAAAGATGCTCCCAACATGTTGAAGTCGGATACAGTAGGTATAAACTTTTACTTTTCCCTGCCCACACTAAACTACAGATTGATGTGGATTACTTTACAGAGGCACATCAACAATGACAATTTTGACTGGGTAATGAATTATTGGGAATATGCAGACCAGTATTATTCTTTCAAGCTAATACATGATAATGATAAACCACAAGTGCGCAATGGTCTAATAGATAATAAGCGTGAAAAATTCAAGGAATTTCATATTGCATTAGGAGCATTTCTGCTGTATAGTGGCAAAGACGGATGGCTAAAACAACTCATGCGTTTTACCAATCAACTCCCTCCAAAATATGAATTGACACTTTGCTCGTTTACTGAAATATTTGACTGGTTGATACACTTTGACAACTTGTTGCAAGATGCATCCAACCAATTTATCTTGGAAGTTGAATATCCTTTCACCAAACATGGCGGTGTTCAAGTTGACTACATTGCATATGGTGCCATTGTAAAGTATTTGGCTTATTCCATGCTCTTCTTGGATGAAATAGACTATAATGTTAGGTATATGGATCCCATGACAGCTCCTTTACCATGCACATCTAATGATGAAGAAAATGGGATAAAAATAATACCTGCCAATAAGAGATACATTCGGTTAGCAATACAACTGAAAAAATCAATCAATGAAATTAAAACAATAGTACAAAGACCACTAGATGTTGAGAGCCGTGTATTAAAGGCACTAGATGACTTTATTAAAGAATGTAATGATGCAATAAAAAAGAAAGAATGGTCTGAAGAAAAAGAGAATTTAATTAAAGACCAACTCACATTTGAATTTAATAGACAGGTAAACTCTCTTATCCAAAAAAAGGATTCATCACTCAGCTATGGAATAGAAGAGAAAAAAACGGCCAAAAGCAAAGTAAGAATTGATTCTAATGATATTTATGAAGGAGATTATAGATACTCAATCAATTTGGAGGTAGTGATAATCTCATCACTCATAAGAAATATTCAAATCGCTTACAATCACCTTTTCTTGTTGAACCATACTTCTTTAAACTATACAATAAGGTATGCTGACATAGAACCTGCCTTAAAGAAACTTTGCTTGTCCGAACAGTATACAGTCATCGGTTTTGGAGTAGAAATACCCCAGTCCATTGCTCAAAAAATTCCAGCTAATGTAAAGAATATAGTGGCTCATAATTCTGAAATCCTGATTCTTAATAGAGGAATGTTGCCATATATATCCTTTATCAGAGATAATACGAATGAACTGACACCTTTAGACGACAAAGGAAGTTTTCTTTACACAAATTTAGACAAGCTCAAAGAGGGAAGTCCTTCAAGTGATGAGAATTCGAATTTAGAAGTGATGGTAAACTATAAGCTAATCGTTCCATCAGAAATCATAAAGTACATACGCATAAGGGTATTCTGGGATATAACAAACAAAACTTTTGATTTAGATAAAATCGTTAATGCTGATAACTATTTGAAACGATAAAGATACCAGTGATAACTGCCACTTTCAACAGTGGCAAGACGGTGCGAAGAAAAAGATTCTTCTGTTCGTATTTTGATTGATCTCCGTATCAGCAATGGTCTCATTTATAACTCCTGTCGTAGCAAGAAATCGAGCAAATGAATGTGTGGATTCCTTCGTAATTGCTGCCTATAGTCCATTCATCAAAGCTGACGACATATTTGGGGCAGTTTCATGTATTCTATTATTAAGTATGATTTATAAATTGTGGTAAATATACCGACATCGTTAGTTATACTTAACAATATAGAAGAGAGAACGCATAGAAGCCCAAAACATAACATTACATTATAACTTACATGAAAGTATCAGTTATTACCGCTACATGGAATAGCGGTAAAACGCTTCGCACGACCTTGGATAGTGTACTCAACCAAAGTTATCCCGATATAGAGCATATTATCGTGGACGGGGGAAGTACAGACAATACGATGGAAATAATCCGGGAGTATGAACCTCGTTATAATGGGCGATTGCGGTATATAAGCGAACCGGACAAAGGTCTTTATGATGCTATGAACAAGGGAATCCGGATGGCTACGGGGGAGGTGGTTGGTATCTTGAATTCGGATGATTTTTATACTTCATCGGATGTAGTGGAAAAATTAGAGAAAGAGCTTGCTACCAACCGGGTGGATGCAGTATATGGAGATATTCATTTCGTGGATGGCAATGACCTGGGTAAATGTGTCCGCTATTATTCGTCAAGACTTTTCAACCGTAGCTGGATGCGACTTGGCTTTATGCCCGCACACCCAAGTTTCTACTGCCGCAAAATTATATATGATAAATATGGTGGCTTTGATTTGTCATACAAGATTGCTTCCGATTTTGAATGTCTTTTACGGTTTATTTTCGTACATAAAATACAGACAACATATATCCCAATGGATTTTGTAACCATGCGTACAGGAGGAACTTCCACCAGCGGCTTTGCCAGCCATAAACAAATTATATCCGATCATCAAAAAGCATTCAAACGTAATGGCATATACAGTAATGTCTTTTTGGAATCATTGAGGTATATTTATAAAATTCATGAAGTATTACTAACAAAAATAACAAGATGAAAACAGCTTTAATCACCGGAATTACCGGGCAAGACGGTTCGTTTCTTGCAGAATTTTTATTGGACAAAGGATATGATGTTCATGGTATCATCCGTCGTTCATCAGTTGATTATCGGGAACGTATTGCTCATTTAGAGGGGAAACCTCATTTTCACTTGCACTATGCGGATATGGGGGACTCTATGTCTTTAGTGAAATTAGTGGGCAAGGTACAACCTACCGAGATTTATAATTTGGCTGCTCAAAGCCATGTGCAGGTATCGTTTGATGCACCTGAATTTACAGCTGATGTGGACGCTGTAGGAGTGCTTCGCATATTGGAGGCGGTTCGTACCAATCATCTGGAGAAAACCTGTAAGATTTATCAGGCTTCAACTTCCGAACTTTATGGCAAGGTAGAAGAAGTTCCTCAAAATGAAAATACACCGTTTCATCCTTACAGCCCTTATGCCGTAGCCAAACTCTACGGCTATTGGATTGTGAAAGAGTACCGCGAGGCTTATAATATGTTCTGTTGTTCGGGCATCCTGTTCAACCACGAATCGGAACGTCGGGGCGAGACCTTTGTAACGCGCAAGATTACGTTGGCTACTGCCCGTATTGCTCAAGGAAAGCAGGATTGTCTGTATCTGGGTAATCTGGATTCCTTACGTGATTGGGGATATGCCAAGGATTATGTGGAATGCATGTGGCTGATTCTGCAACAGGACAAACCGCAGGATTTCGTCATTGCAACAGGTGTACAGCACACTGTTCGCGAATTTGCTACATTGGCATTCCACTATGCCGGCATTGAACTGCGTTGGGAGGGTGAAGGTATAGATGAGAAAGGTATTGATGCAAAGACCGGAAAGGTACTGGTAGCTGTCAGTGAGGATTTCTATCGTCCTACGGATGTTGTCAACCTATGGGGTGATCCTACGAAAGCTAAGAATGAATTGGGATGGAATCCGCAATCCACCTCCTTTGAAGAGTTGGTGAAAATTATGGTGTCTCATGATATGCAAAAAGTGGCTGCGGAACATGTGGCCAACGTAATGCGTACCAACTTGGCCGAATATCTGGAGAAAGGAATCGTGAAATGATGGATAAGAACGCAAAAATCTATGTGGCAGGACACCGGGGAATGGTGGGATCTGCCATTGTCCGTGAACTGCAACGGCAGGGGTATACGAATATTATCACCCGTACTCATGCAGAATTGGATTTGACACGGCAGGAAGCTGTTGAAAAGTTTTTTGCGGAAGAAAAACCGGAATATGTCTTTTTGGCTGCTGCCAAAGTGGGTGGTATCATTGCCAACCAATCTGCATTGGCTGATTTCATGTATGACAACATGATACTGGAGATGAACGTGATTCACGCAGCCTGGAAGAACGGCTGTAAAAAATTGGAGTTCTTAGGTTCTTCATGTATTTACCCACGTTTGGCCCCTCAGCCTATGCCTGAATCTTGTTTGCTAACATCAGAATTGGAGAAAACGAATGAAGCGTATGCCTTGGCCAAAATATCAGGTCTGAAATATTGTGAGTTTTTGAATCGGCAGTATGGTACGGATTTCATTAGTGTGATGCCAACAAATCTGTATGGACCCAATGATAATTATCATCCTGAACATAGTCATGTACTTCCTGCTTTGATCCGCCGTTTCCATGAGGCGAAAGAAGCGGGTCTGGATGAAGTGACTTGCTGGGGTGACGGCAGCCCGCTCCGGGAGTTTCTCTATGTTGACGATCTGGCCAACCTATGTGTATTCCTGATGAATAACTACTCGGGGAATGAGACGGTAAATGCAGGAACCGGCAAAGAATTGACCATTAAAGCCCTTACAGAACTGGTGGCTAAGGTTGTAGGATTTACAGGCGAAATCAAGTGGGATACCTCACGTCCGAACGGAACACCCCGAAAGCTTTTGGATGTATCGAAAGCAACGGCTTTGGGGTGGTCTTACCAAACTGAATTGGAAGATGGTATCCGATTGGCTTATGATGATTTCCTGCATAATCCCATGCGTGCAGAAAGGTAACGATTTAAAACATTATTTATGCAAATTCTTTTATTATCCGGAGGCTCTGGGAAACGTCTTTGGCCTCTATCAAATAACAGTCGTTCCAAACAGTTTATAAAATTACTCAATTCTCCCGATGGTCAAAAAGAGTCGATGGTACAACGGGTTATTCGTCAATTGGGAGAATCCGATTTAAAAGGTCATGTAACCGTGGCTACCAGCTTGTCTCAGGCTGATGTTATTTACAATCAGCTGGGTGAATACATCGATGTAGTGGTGGAGCCAGAAAGACGTGATACATTTCCAGCCATTGCCTTGGCAGCTTCATATCTGAAATATGAGAAATCATGTGCCGATGAAGAAGTAGTTGTTGTTATGCCTTGTGACCCTTTTACGGAAGCAGGATATTTCAAAGTTATTGAGCAGATGGTGCATGCGGTGGATGACAATGTAGCCGAGCTGGTTCTTATGGGGATTACTCCAGCCTATCCATCTGTTAAATATGGATATGTAGTGCCTGATGAATCGAAACTGAAAGGTGGAATCTTTTCGGTCAAACGGTTTACGGAAAAACCGAATGTAGCTACAGCGGAATATCTTATAAAAGAAAATGCATTTTGGAACGGTGGCGTATTTGCTTTTAAGTTGGGATATATGATGAATATTGTGGAGCAATATATCCGGGCTGTTTCTTTTTCGGAAATCCGTAACAGATATAGTGAATTCCCCAAAATCAGTTTCGATTATGAGGTGGCAGAAAAGGCCAAATTGGTAGCAGTAGTTCCTTTCTCTGGCAAATGGAAAGATTTAGGGACTTGGAATACACTTACAGATGAGTTGGAAGACCATGTAATAGGTAATGTTATCACAGATGGAGAGGCAGAAAATACACATATCATTAATGAATTGGATCTTCCGATTATGTGTATAGGAACCAAAGATTTGGTGATTGCAGCATCGAATGACGGTATTTTAATTTCCGAAAAGAGCAAGAGCGAGAACATAAAAAAATATGCAGACCGGCTACAGTGTTGTCCAATGTATGAGGAAAGACATTGGGGAGAATACAAGATTATTCATAATGTTCAATATTCAGATGGCTTTCAGTCGTTGACGAAGCAATTGATTATAAAGGCAGGAAAAAGTCTCACATATCAAGCTCATCATCTACGGAAAGAGGTATGGACGGTTGTTGACGGAGAGGGACTGTTGGCTATAGAAGGAAAAATTACCCCAGTTAAACGGGGAGATACTGTTTGTATCCTTCAAGATATGCGCCACGGTCTAAAAGCCATAAATGACTTGACCCTGATAGAAACGCAAACCGGAAGCGATCTTCTTGAAGATGATGTGGAATTGTTTGATTGGAATTGGCAAAAGTAGATACAAAGTTTGGCGAGAACTTCCAGATAATCAAATCCGATTAAATATTTTACACAAAATTCAGAATTATAAAAGGCAAGGGCTTTTGTGATTCTTCCATTGATTATGAAAATCGAGTTTATGGGAGAATCAAAATTTATATTGCATTCCAAAAATGCAAATGTTCAGTGGACAGTATCAAAATATTCCGGTGTTAATCCATTAAGAATTTATCTTATGCTATTTCGTATGGGAATGAAGAAAGAACAAGAAGTGTTGGAACAAACTGCGTCTTGTACATCACTTTTTGTTCTTTTGATATCTTGAAAACATTGATTGTATAACATGGTTTCTTCGTTATCGGTTTATTATCGAAAACTTGCTTATCACGTAATAGAATCGGACGGCTTCCTATGGGTCGGATTCAAGCCGGGAATGGTACATTTTATTGCTAAAGAGGTTTGGAATATTCGCCCCTTGACCCGAACGGATGTTGAGAGATATTATGAGGAGTTTACAGTATTAACCCAAGGTAAAGGGAGTCTTTATTTTCGGATTGTAGCTCATGGTGGATTTCTGAAAGAGGCGTTGGCTTATGAGTTGCATGGTTTGACTGTTTCTGACGACAACTACCTCAGAAGCCTTAATTCCGGCAGACATGTAGAACTTTACCCGCATAACGAGAAAGCTTATCGTGCTATTATAAAAGGCTTTGAACAGCATCGTATCGGTACCGTTGTGCAAGCGACCGGGACGGGAAAGTCATATCTGCTGGCTCGTTATATATCAGACCATGCCACAGAACGAATTTGCGTATTTGCTCCAAATGTCACAATCCTGGAGGAGATCAAAAAAGCGGTAGGCTTTACCTCTCCTTATATCTGCTATCGAACGTTTCAGTCATTGATATATTATCGAAAAAATGATAAACAACTCAAAGCAGATCATATTTTGATTGATGAGTTTCATCATTTCGGTGCAGAAATATGGGGGGCTGCTTTGCAGGAGGTAATTGAATCCAATCCGCAGGCCTATATATTAGGAACATCGGCGACTCCTATTCGCCCGGAGGGAATGATTGATACGGTGGATCTTTATTTCGAGGGAAATCTGTTTTATGAACTTACCTTACCTCAGGCTTGGTATTACCGTATTTTACCAGTCCCAATCCTGGTACAAAGTGCCTATGGATTAGACGGTGAACTGAATCGTTTACAAAAGCGATTGGATCGAAGCGGATGTTCAATTCGACGAAAAGAACAAGTCCAAAAGAAACTGGATGTGGCTCGCGTTGATTTTAAAGGGGCGTTAGGAGCTCCTGAGGTAATCCGAAAGTTCTTGCCCAAAGATGTATGTAAACTGCTGGTTTTTTGCCGTGATCTTACCGACCTGAAACAGATGGTTCCTGAGGTGTGTGGCTGGCTGACACAAGCCGGACGGGTAATCATACCATTTGAGATCCATCACACTCAAAGCGAACGGACTAATAATCAAATACTAAAGGCTTTCCAAAAAGAATCTGGGAAATTGCATGTATTGTTCTCTGTCAATATGCTGATAGAAGGACTGCATGTGGAGGGCATAGATGCCGTCTTGTTTCTACGGCGGACAGAATCCTATATTGTTACCCTGCAACAGCTGGGCCGTTGCTTGGATGCCGGAAGCGGGAAACAGCCTGTCGTATTGGATTTTGTGAATAACCTATCGGGCAAATCTGTATATGACATGATGGCCTTGCACATGGAACGCCTTGCCTGTCAGCCTTCACCCAAGGGATTTGAAGGGGTGACCTCTTTTCTGACCACAGGTTTCCTATCAGACATACGGCTTCGTATTGAGGAGATATTGACAGAGTTGGAACCTTGGCAGATCATGTATGAGAGGCTTATTGAGTTCCGTAAGAAAGAAAATGACTGGCCTTCGGTTACAGAGGGGAAGCTGGGTTTGTGGTGCAATACGCAGCGCATGGCTTACAAACGGGGCAGACTCTCGGAGGAGCGTTACAAACTGCTGGAGTCTGTCGGCTTTGAATGGAACCTGCTGGATTCAAACTGGATGAAGGAATTCCAATCATTGAAAGTCTTCTTTGCGACTCAAGGTCGCTGGCCCAAACGGGAGGATGGTGCCTTGGCTACCTGGTGTTATACTCAACGGGAAAGACGTAAGAAAGGACATTTGAGCAAAGAACGCATTCGTGTGTTGGATGAGATCGGATTTGTGTGGAGTCAGGACTTGAACGGTGAATGGATGAAAAATTATGAAGCGTTGAAAATCTTTCTCGACAAACAGCAGCGCTTTCCCAAATCAGCCGAAGGCTATTTGGGCGAGTGGTGCAGTACACAGCGGAAAATGCGCAAGCAAGGGAAACTTTCCCCTGATCGTCAAACACTATTAGATCGAATAGGATTTGTCTGGTCGGTGGAGCAGGTCTGGCGAAGCCACTTGGAACAGTTGCACCAGTTTCATGTCCAAAATGGACGATGGCCTGGATGTCGTGAAGGGGCATTGGGGCGTTGGTGTACGGTTCAAAGACGGAATTATCGAAGAGGAAGCTTGTCGGATCAAAAAATCGCCCAATTGGAACAAATAGGATTTATACCCTTGAAAGGAGACAAGTAATACAGAAGAAATGGAAATACTCTCATTTCATACGAAACAATAGAGTTTCCGCAGCCTTATTATCGCAGTTCAAAGTACACTATGATTTTAGAATACAATATACCCAATCGCTTTTCGTACTAATAGGCATATTACCGTTTATACAAGCCACCCTTAAATTTCGGATAGAAGGACTGGTTGCTTTCCACATACATATAGTGTCTAAATAAACAGCAAATATTGATAAATGAGTATTCAATATAAAATCATCTTTGGATATATGGTGTTGATTGTGGCTATAATCGGTATGATTATAATCATGGTACGTGAGCGGAATAGGGTTTTGGTGATTGAAACTGAGGCACAAACAATTCATCGGGTTCAACACAATGGAAATATAGTCCAGCATCACATCACGATTCTCTCAACTTATGGTGAAACAGCCCTTTCTTGGGAAGAGGAGGATTTTGCGAACTATCATTCTCTTCGTCTGCATATCGATTCCATGTTGCAGGCCATGCACAAGGGGTATGAGGAATTTGTCAGCCAAAGTCAAATAGACTCGCTGCGCTATCTATTATCCAGTAAAGAAGAGCATTTATACCAAATTATGCAACTTTTCCATAGTCAGAACAGTCAGGAAGGTATGCAATTCTCTCATTTACCAGCGGAAGCTCAACCGCGTACTGTTATTCGTAAAAAGAAAGGTTTTACAGGATTTTTAGGGGCAAAAGAAACTCTGGAGATAGTTCCTTCCGCATCTACAATTCTCAAGACATTGAACAAGGAATTGCTATCCATGCAGGAAGAACGGCAGGAAAGTATCAATGCTTATACCGATAGCCTCCGCAACCACAACAAGGAACTCAACCGAAAGCTTCGCCATCTGATAACCACGATGAACAACCAGACAGAACGTGTACTTGAAGCGAAGGAATGTCATCTTAGAGAATCTTACAACCGTTCCATATGTGTCATCTCCTGGCTGATTATCTCTGCCATTATTCTGCTTGTCATATCCTATCTGATTATTCAAAAAGATTTACGGGAAAAGGCAAGAACAAGGAAGCGTTTGGAAGATACGATACAACAAAACACTGCGCTGTTGGAAATGCGCAAGAATATTATCCTGACCATATCGCATGACATACGTGCCCCTTTGAATGTCATTGACGGCAGTGCCGATCTGGCAATGGATACACGTGAAAAGAAACGGAGGAATATCCATCTGAATAATATAAGGAGGGTGTGCAAGCATGTGGTACATCTGCTTAACAACCTGTTGGATGTGTACCGGTTAAACGAGGCGAAAGAAATACGGAACGATGTCCCATTCGACCTGCATGAATTATTGGAACGTACCGCTACCGGTTTTTCTCATATAATCAATAATAAGGGTATCCTGTTCAATTGTGATTTTAAGGATACGGAAGTCAAGTTATATGGTGATGCAGACCGCATAGAACAGATTATAGACAATCTGCTTACCAATGCAGTTAAGTTCACGGAGACCGGCACAATCAATTTCAATGTGCACTATCTCAATGGACTGCTGGTCATGGAAATAGTGGATACCGGTGTTGGTATGAGTGAGGAGACACTTTCCCGTATCTTTCGTCCTTTTGAACGCCAGACCTCTGCAACCAATGCGGACGGATTCGGATTGGGGCTTCCGATCACGCAAGGACTTGTCAATCTTCTTGATGGGACAATAGAAGTAACAAGTTTGATTAATTGTGGAAGCACATTTCGTGTGACCCTTCCCATGCCGGAAACGGATGAACCGTTGGAAAGCGAAAAACATGTCCCGGCGCATTTCACACACCTGCATCACAATGTACTTGTTATTGATGACGACAGTATGTTGCAAGCTGTCATTAAAGAAATGTTAGAGCGTAATGGCATGACCTGTACAACTTGTACCACAGTCAAAGAGGTAGTAAAAGCCATGCGGGAAAAAGATTATGACCTGTTGCTTACAGATATCCTGATGCCTTACACCAACGGGTTTGAATTGTTGACTTTGTTACGTAACTCAAGTATTGGCAATTCAAAGACTATACCCATTGTCGCTATGACTGCACGTGGAGAGAAGGAGAAAGATGCTTTTTTGAATGCCGGATTTACAGCCTGTATTTATAAGCCGTTCTCATCTACAGAATTGATCGGTCTGTTGTCAACTATAGAAAGAGGTTGCCCTGACAAAAAGCATGATGTAGATTTCAGCATGATGTTGTGTGAGGTGAGCGATAAGATAAAATTATTATGTTCCTTTATTGACCAGTCGAAAAAAGATGTTGAAGAACTCAATTCGGCCATAGAAAATTGTAATAGGAAGAAATTGCGTGAAACGGTTCACCGTATGCTGCCGATGTGGGAATTATTACATAATGAAGAAATGTTGTTCGCTTATCGTTCCCTTTTAAAAGATGAAAGGGCCAGTGACACTGCTTTAAAAGAATATACTCAACGGATAATAAATCATACCGATATGTTGATGGCAGCAGCAAAAAATGAAATAAAAAGACAGACAAATGAAACGGAAAATACTGATAGTTGAAGACAATATCAGCCTGTCTCAGATGCAGAAGGACTGGTTTGCACAAGCTGGTTATGATGTCGTGACAGCTATGAACGAACCGATAGCCCGTTCACTGATACGCAAAATACAATTTGATCTGATTCTATCGGACGTACGTCTACCCGAAGGGGACGGAATATCTCTACTGGAATGGCTGCGCAAGGAAAGAAAGGATATTCCTTTCATCATCACGACCGAGTATGTGTCGGTTCCCGATGTGGTGCGCACTATTAAGTTGGGAGCGATAGACTACCTTCCCAAGCCGGTACGCAAGGAACATCTGCTGGAACTGGCAGAAGATGTGTTCCGCCCCATGGTTACGGTACGGAAACAGGAAAAGGTACTGTTTCACCGTACAAGTCCGAAGATCCTACAAGTGGAGAAACTTGCCAGACTGGTAGCTCCATCGGAAATGTCGGTGATGGTACTTGGTGCCAACGGTACAGGGAAGGAGTCGGTGGCACAGAGCATCCATCTGGGCAGCGAACGCCGGGAGATGCCTTTCGTGGCGGTGAACTGCGGGGCACTGCCACGTGAACTGGCCGCCTCGTTGTTCTTCGGTCACGAGAAAGGGGCATTTACCGGTGCCGACACCGCCAAGACCGGATATTTCGACATGGCGAAAGGCGGAACTCTGTTTCTGGACGAGATAGGTACAATGTCCTATGAGATTCAGTCCATGTTGCTGCGCGTGTTACAGGAGAATACCTATACTCCGATAGGCAGTGACAAGGAACGGGTAGCGGACGTGCGTATCGTTACCGCCACAAATGAGAATTTGCAACTGGCCATCAAGGAAGGGCGGTTCAGGGAAGACCTTTACCACCGCCTTTGCGAATTCGAGATACGTCAGCCTTCATTGGCGGAATGTCCGGAAGACATCATCCCTTTGGCTGAGTTTTTCCGTGAACGCCATTCGAAAGAACTGAAAAGGGAAACACAAGGCTTTACGGAAGATGCCAAGCGCAGGATGCTTACCTATTCATGGCCGGGCAATGTCCGGGACTTACAGAACCGGATCAAACGTGCTGTATTGATTGCGGAGACTCCGATGCTGGATATGGAAGGATTGGATATTGAGATCCGCCAAAGTGGAGATACGCACTCCCCGGCAATTCAGCCGTTGAAGGATGAGTCATTGGAGAAAATGAATATTATCAATGCTCTTAAAGCTTGCAACGGACACCGGGAACAGGCTGCCGCACTGCTGAACATCAACCCGGCAACACTGTACCGGAAGATGAAGAAATACGGGGTGAAATAAAAATGAGCCTGCCGTTAGTGCAAATCTCACTGAATATGTGTACATTTGCAAACAAATAGAGAAAAATCGACATATTGTCTCTAAGACAATTGCTGACTGTATATGACATAAGACCGCAAGGTGTTTCTAATGGGAATCTGGTAAATTTAGTTATATCTCAAAATTTCACATCTTAATATCTTATAAATT
>ENA-ORSS01000540-ORSS01000540.1-human-gut-metagenome-genome-assembly--contig:-NODE-540-length-45892-cov-19.883238_pt1 | contig 45892 bp, 36 predicted proteins | sample MGYA00241899_ERZ509162 | MGnify/ENA primary metagenome ERZ509162 (study PRJEB26280, sample SAMEA2338641) | human gut metagenome | biome: human gut; feature: human-associated habitat; material: faeces... | reverse complement strand
ACCCTAAGGGAGCTCTATTAAAGTTACCCTTTTTTACCACCGATATGAAAAAGAAATTTTTTGCTAATTTATGGTTGACTTTTCATAGCTGGTCTCCATTCAAACCATTCTAAATCATTAATATTTCTATGCTTAATTCCAAATTAATTTTTACTTTTCATTATTCCTCGATATATTCTAGCAACAGTTGCAAGAATCTCTTTTTTTACCGTTAATGCATGATTTTCTATTCCTCGATAATGACAACACTGCAGATATTTAAGATCCTGTCTAATAACCGCGTCTGTTATTTCATCCCGCTCAATCCTATAGTATTCACTCAAAGCGTGCACTACCCATGCATCTGACCTTGGATAAAATTTTGAATCTACAACTTCCAAACTATCATTCAAAATCGGCATAAAATACTTTCCATTCCAACTCTTGTATAATATTACTTTCTCAACTTTCTGTGCCCATTCCAGGTTATGAAGTTCTACAACGCACATTAATAAAGCGCAATATCCCCACATATCAATATCCGCAATTTTGCTATTTCCACCATTAATATAAATATAGGGAACCGCAATATCTCTCTCCAGCTGTTTCATAATGTAGTTGGACACATACTTAATAATTTCTCTATTTGCATCATCAGTCACAAAACACTCTGCTTTCATATGATAGTAAAGCTGTTGTGCAATATGATAATTATCAATTTTAGAATATAATCCCTCTTTCTTGACAAGTTTCTTTTCAAAGTAAGTCCAATATCCGTTCTCATCTATTATTGTTAACTGAGAACGCATATATTGATTCATGCTATGATATATTTCAAAATAAGAATCATCGTGAAATGTAGCTGAATAATTTGCAATTGTGCCAATACAAAAGGATATGGCATTAGTAATATACACTTCTTTAATTGTTCCCGGGGCATATGGTATAACCCAAAATCCTTCTTCATTTATATAAGAATTCTTTTTTATCCAATTCATTCCTTTATTAATAGCCGTAAGAATATCTCGGCGACTTTCAATTTTATAATATTCAATCAATGCATATATTGATAAACACTCTGGCGTTGTTGCCTGTATTTCACTTGACTTTTTTATTTGCTCTCCAAATTTGAAATTATAACCTATATCAAACCCGCCATCCTTTAACTGGCTTTCTATTATCACATTTGCTAACTCTTGAGCTGCTTTTTTAAATTTTTCTTCTCCCGTACTATTATACATATTGATATTAGCCATCAATGCTTCATATAATGTCTGCGAACTTTGAATATTTTTAGCCGGCTCCAACATATATTGGAGAATTTTTTTCTTTATGCTCATACTTTTTACTCCTCGTATTATAAAATAGTAATGTTTATAAACCCTCTCTAAGGTCTATATGCTATACGCTTGGCTCCTTGCTGTATGTTATTTTCATTCTCTACCTCCTAATGATAAATAATCACAATCTCTTTGTATATTTGATAATCAATCAGATACCGCATGTACAATTTATTTAGGGCGAAACCACAATTCAAAGAGTACCCCTAGTGTTAAACAGCATCAAAGCATTTACTCGAAAGAAGTTTTTATAATATGCACAGGAATTGATATTGTTAAAAATAAGGACGACTGCTTTATTCATAACTCACAAAATTGACTAAACTCATATCTTTTTTATCAAGTTTTGTTTATGTTCTCTTCTTTGAATTAGAAAAGCTTATTTCATCTCTTCATATGACATCCTATCGAACTCATTTTGGATATTACTCTGATCGTATTTATAAAACAGAAACTGAAATCAAATCTATTATAGGTAAATCGTCTTGCCAATTCTTATCACCCATGGTAGCAATATGAAATGAGATCCATGCTGGCATTGGCTACCCAGCTTCTTTGATTCTTCTGACAAGATATTTGCATATACATAAATATCAAATTCTGTTATGACCCAATAGAAATAGTTGGTTATCTTCGTATGCCTTAAACTGTTTATCACTAAAATGAGCCATTAGGAATATAGCTTGTTGAAAAACAAACTGGAAGAAAACATTATGACGTGTCTTATTTTCTTCCGCAAAAAATTTATCAGCAGTATTAATTCACTGGAAAAATTTAAAGCAAGCATAAATCAATGCAACTTATTTCTTTTCTATAAAAATACCTCTCATCGAGTATTGATAATGCTACTCAATTTTTCATAAAATTATTAAGGTACAATACATCTGAAATGCATTTATGCATTCATTCAAAAATTTATTTTTAGACTCGATTTCAACAATTTGATTTTCTATATTTTTGATATGCTTTATGATAATAATTCTGTAACCACATAGCCTTTTCCTTAATATCAATGCCATCAATCATGGACTGTCCTATATTTCTCTGGTAATTGCTTACTTTTTTCAAAATATCCTCCGCCCATTCTCCTGGCTGTTGGTCTAATGAAAAAGTATATACCCTGTTTGTAACTACCACCTCTTGGGGTACTCTATCTGAAATCCATACCAAAAGCCCTGCTGCCTGTGCCTCCACAGCTGCAATCCCAAATCCCTCATGCAAGGACGGAAACACAAACGCATCCATTACCTGATAATAATATTGTACCTCCTGTATAAATGGCATTAATAATACATGGTCTTTTATTTTTCTTTTTTGAACTTCTGCATAAATTTTCTCCTTTAAACTCCCCTCACCCGCTAGAAACAATACAGCCTTGGGTTCCCTTTTTAAAATATTTTCAAAAATTTCTATCAAAAAAAGATGATTTTTCGCATTTTCAAATCTCCCTACATGTCCAATGACTACCGCATCCTGCGCAATACAATATTTCTGTCTCAACCTTTTTTGTTCATCCTGTGAATATCGAAATTTATTTACTTCTATTCCATTTGTAAAAACTTCAAATTTTCTATTTCCGAATATCCACTTCCCCGCATCTTCTGAAACAGCCAAAGCACCAGTAACAGATGGCATGAAAACAATTTTACTTATTTCCCCCAAATATCGATGTAATCTTCCAGTATTGCCATATGAAGCTGCATGAACCTGAACAATGCGTACTTTTATACCTGCAAGCATTGCCACAAAGCAATACAATAATGTACTCGGATAACTAATATGAATATGAATGATATCATATTTTTCCATGCGCAATAATTTATAAAAATATACTGTTTTCAGTACTTTCTGATAATATTTTGTTATTGTCCCTTTGCTATTAAATAATGACAAAATTCTTCCATTGTTTTGATATATTTCATCACTAAACTCTATATCTTGTTGAAAGTCTATCAAAAAATCTATTTTTTCTTCCTTGTGATCCATATTATGAAAAAGTTGAAATACCACATGTTCAATGCCACCTGTTCCAAATGCACCAATATACTCACCAATTTTCATTTGATTTGCTCCTCTGCAATTTTATTTCCTTATACGTGCACAATGCTACGCCAATTAAAACATACGTTATTTTATGATAATATGTAGAATTCATAAAATCTCCAATCATAATCATCATCAATAACGCCCCCGCCAAAATATTGTAATCTCCACAAGGTGATTTGAAAATTTTGTATATTACATAGATTATTGGAATATAATATAATGTAAGTCCAATAATCCCCACTTCTACCAAGAGTTGCACATAATTATTATGAAAATACATCCCATATCCTCCTCCCAGTAGAGTATAGCCACTGGCGATTCCCCATCCCATAAATGGTTTATCCATAAATAAATTTATTCCTGTTTTAATAAGCCCCAACCTTACATATGCAGAATAATCAATTTCACTATTAGATGTATCCGCTAAAAATTTGAACAATTTACCTACTCGCCAAAAAATTTCTTGCACCAAATTACTTTTTAGCAGAGCAGCCATTCCTAATATACTTATTCCCAAAAATAATATTAATAATTTTTTTTTATCTTTAACCATTTTTAAAACAATTATTACCACTCCAGTTGCACACAATATAATTCCAGTTCTTGACTGTGTTGTAGAAAGTAATATCACACCTATCATGCACGGCAAAATAAACTTTTTCTTCTTCTCGATTAAAATTTTATATACATTTATAACAATAAAAATAGCTAAATTTCTTGATATAGCATTAAGTGGTGCTATTCTCTCGCCTAATCTACATCTCATATTATAGCTTTCCAATATTTCTGCCACCGAATATTGTGTCAAAAAGTATACACATAAACAGCCACCCGCTATCCAAAGACAATTGTACAAGTATTCCTTACAATTATTTTCTGCAAATACATTGTATATTAATAGTAGCAATACAAGTAACTGGAAAACTGTGCTAATACGTATAATCGAATTGGAAACATCTACCGTCCAAGTCATAGAGCAAGTAATATATATTTCAAACATTGCAAAGCATAATAGCACTCCATTAGCCAAAACCTGACCTCGATTTAATATATATATCATAGAAAAGCCTGCAAAAAATAAAAATAAAATGTTTGAAAAGACATAATATATTTCATGTTCTGCTATTGTAAATAATGATACTACATATAATAAAAAAAAGAGTTTTATCGCTTTTTTCAGCATATCTAATTCCTCTAAATGATTTATATACTAACGCGACGATACGCATCAATTAAGCTTCCCTCGGTTGCATTAAATATAGTAATGTTTTTGTTTTTTGCAATATGATCTAAAATTTCATGCTCTTTGGCTGCAAACGAGTAGCAAAACAATTCGTATGATAATTTCCATTTTACTCCATCATCCTTGTCATCATAACAATGTTTCTCCTGCTGCATAGCAAATGAATTGAAGTCACATCCTAGTAAAATAATCTTCTTATATCCCATATAAATACCTGCCTCAATCATTCTGCAAACCACATTTAATGCGACTGGTAAATTTCGACAAAAATCTATCTTGCTTCTCTTCTTTAACATTCCCGACCAGCCATACACATAAAAAATATTGTTTTTACTCTCTATCAGCTTTTCTATTTCTTTTTTATACTTCCCATTTAGTAAAAATTGTGTTTCTGGGAACTGTTGATATGCCTTTAAAAAATCATTTACTGCATTACCCACAAAATATTCATTATCCATCAAGCAATAAAACCGAGGGCAACATTTATCCGAATTTGAAAATTTGTAAAAACGGTTGGCACAAATAATATCGCCATCCTGTAATATAGACAAATCAACATTTCTTAGTGACGGTCCTAATCCCAAAACATATAATGTATCACTACTTTTATATTTTATCATATTTTTATTCTTAGATAATACAGTGCTACTATATTGGAAATATCTCGGTACTGAAACACACATTGATAATGCATTAAGAATTTTTATATTAAAATTAAATAAAGCATCAAATTTGTCCATATTACATTTCCTTCTTCATTTCATTATATAATTTTATAAATTTCTCAGGTTCTCTTATATACATACTCAGTTTTCGCAAAGTTGGTTCATCCAGATTCCACCATTCTATCTTTTGTAGTTCTTTGCAAATAGATTTTTCAAAACGATATCGAATTAATCGAGCTGGGTTTCCTGCAACAATTGTATATGGTTCCACATTTTTTGTAACCACGCTCCCCATACCTATAACAGATCCATCTCCGATGCTAATCCCTGCCTTTATATAAGCGCCTTCTCCAATCCACACATCGTTACCTATATATGTTTTGGGCTCCTCTTTTCTCGCAAATTCAGAAAATTTTTCTTTAATGCTATCCCTTCCTGCATAAAAAACCGGTGATGTAGACACCCACTCATAAGGATGTCTGCTCCCTCCAATTCTCACATAATTCCCTATAGAGCAAAATTTTCCAATATCACAATGATATATTTCACAATCATAACCACAAAAAGAATGGCTTCCCATAAGTACTTCCACAAGATGGCTTCCCGCCTCCACCTTCGAATCTTTCCCTAATCTTGTGTCCACAATGGCACTTCCTCTTATTTTTTTTAATAACTTTGCCCATAGATACAAAAATCTCATTCTGATTTTACTCCTCATAAATTCCTATGTCACTCAATTCTTTCTCACACGGTACAGTAATAAGTACCGCCTTTAATCTACCATAATATACAAACATACTTCCGCCAGCTGCTGCATGAGCATGGCCTTCATCCAGTACTTTCTTTAAATCCTGTATGACTCCTGCTCCGCCAATAGCTGTAACCGGAATTTTTACTGCACCCGCAACACTTCTTACCAATTCTATATCATATCCCTGCATCATGCCATCCTGATCAATGGAGTTTATAATAATTTCTCCAGCACCCAGTCGTTCTGCCTGTTTTGCCAGTTCAGCAGGTTCTTTTTCTGTTAATTCTTGTCCATCATTAATAACACATTGATACCCGTTTTTTGTTTTTTTTGCATCAATAGACGCCACAATACTTTGACTTCCAAATGCTTCCGCTGCTTTTGTAATTAACTCCGGGTGTCTCACCAGTTCGCTGTTAATAACTACTTTCTCATATCCGGTTGCAAGCAATTCATGAATCTGATCAAGATTAGTGATTCCACCCCCACAGCTCAATGGCATAAATGCTTCACTTGCTATATCCTTGAGCAATTCAAAATCCGGTTCTCTATGATTTTTAGTAGCTCCTATGTCAAGCACGGATAATTCATCAATACCTTTCCTATTAAAAATCTTAACCGCATTTACAGGATCTCCAAGGTACGTTCTATCTTTGAAATTGATTGTCTTAATTAGATCCCTGTCATCATAAAGCAGTACAGGAATGATTCTTGGTCTGGTAAACACGTTTTAACACTCCTTCACGAAATTAGTCAATAATGCCATCCCAAAGTCATGGCTCTTTTCCGGATGGAATTGTACTCCCATAATATTATCTTTCACAACCGCTGCTGCAAATTCATATCCATAATCACAGGTCATAAGTACATTTTCCACATTATCACACTTTGCATGATAGGAATGTACAAAATAGTATCTCTGTGTACCATCAAGATTCTTCAACAATGGATTGTCTTGTTTAAATTCTACAATATCCCACCCCATGTGCGGAACTCGTAAATCAGTATTGTCCAATCGAAAACGAATATTATCGAAAGGGATCAATCCCAGCCCGGGTAATATTCCTTCTTCGCTTTTTCTGCCAAGTAACTGCATTCCAAGACAGATTCCCAATATTGGTACTCTGTCTTCTAACGCTTTTCGTTTAATAAAACTTTCCAGACCACTTTCACTGAGTCTTGTCATTCCTGCATCAAATGCTCCCACCCCCGGTAGTATAAATCTATCACAGGTATTCAGAATATCCGGATTCGATGAAATAATAGATTTTTCTCCAATTACTTTCAGCATATTCTGAATGGATCCAAGATTCCCCAGTCCATAATCAATAATTCCAACCATTTCTATATCCTCAGATTTCTGTTTTCCATTCCCAGCATTTTAGATATTGCAGCCCCTAATTTGATCATCCACATAGAATTTTTATAATCCGCCGGTGTTTTACATGGACTTTCTATAATAGAATCAAATTCCTCAACACTAATTCCAAGTTTTTTTGCCACGTATTCCTTATCCTGCTGCATTTGATCCGGATCGTACGGTGGCTGTTCCAACATCTTTAATGCTTCATCTCTGGTTAACGTTCCTGCCAGAATTTCATTTGATGCAACATTTTTTCGTGTATCAAATCCAAATTTATGAGGAAGATAGTATCCCTCAAAAAACCTGGTGAACACATTTTCATAATGTTTATTCTCGTATTTTGTCCATCCATACTTTTCATGAAGAAGTTCTTCCGCTTCCGGTTTATTATAAATCACATAATCAAGTGGATATTCTCTGCGCATGCCTTTGAAATATCTATAATAAACCTTGTATTTAAGCATTCCGCACATGGGAAATGTTTTCAATTCTCTTTGCCCAAACTTTTTATGAATATCCTTAGCCATTCTCAGATCATTCATGTAGATCCATTCTACCGGTGGACGAATAAACTCTGTTGCGCTGTTCGATCCTGTTAGCACATATTTAATTTTATGCTTTACAGCATAATTATAAAGTGCTGCAAATATTGCATGATCCTGGGGAAAATCCTGCGAAGAAATTCCTGATTTAAAAAATGCAAGCTGTAAATCTGCCATTTCCTTCCAGTTTACGACTTCTGTATACATATCAAGATCCAGTCCCTTAACTATTTTCTCGATATTTTCTACCGCAACGTTCAGGTTCCATCCCGTATCCACCACAAAAGCTAATGGTCGTAAATGCATAACCTCTTTAGCAATATACGCAAGATAAGAGCTGTCGGCTCCACCGGACAGACCTAAAATACAATCGTACTCACTGTTTTTCCCTGCCTTGCGGATTTTTTCTGCCAGTTTCTGCAGTTCTTCCATTCGATTTTCATTTGGTTTCCAATAAGGAGCTATATTCTTATCAAAATTTCTACAATGGTCGCAGACTCCATTATCATCAAAGGTTATCTTAGAATCTGTCGTATCCATTACGCATCTGGTACATCTTTGAAATGGACGATTATTCATTCTTTATATCTGCCTCGTTCTGGTTTGCTGTTTATTTTCTGATACGCTTTTCTATTCCAAGTATTTCATACAGCTTAATTCCAAGAGCATAAATTTTTTCCTGGCTCTTAAATTTATCTGTACATTCCGGCATATCATGCAGTGCCATTAATTCCTCTTCACTGATTTCCAAACGTTTAGCTACTTCGGTAAAAAGTGCTTTACTTTCATCCTCCGTAACGGGAGGTTTGCTTAATATCTCTAACGCTTCCTCTCTCGTCATCTGTCCAGTTACTACCAAACTGGATAATTGTGCCCTGCGAATATCATGTCCAAACCTGGTAGGTGTCCACCATCCTTCCAGGAACTTTGTCAATAAATCCTCAAAATGTTTTTGACCATATGGCACATATCCATATTCTTCAGACAATGTCTGAATCATTTTCTCTTTGGTAATTGGTGCCAGGTTTAATGGTTTGATCGTCTTTACACCTAGTACATATGGGATCCAGAATTTATGTTTAAATCCGTTGGTAAAAGTATAATTTTTAATCGGAATGCTACAATATTTTTTAATTACATCCCTCATAAATGTACCGTCACCGGTCGGCCCGGATCCCTTTTCCCAGGATTCCGGATCTGCTATAATTTCCGTGGAGATATTGTATCCGTTTAAAATATATTTAACTCCAAGTTCTCGTGAATACTTATCTATCAAAGCAATAAATGCATGATCCTGAGGTGCATCCAGCATTTCCAGACCTGTGCGGAACCATGCTAATTGCATTTCTCTCATTTCATCCCAGTTCATCTTTTCCACATGGAGTTCAACACCCAATTTTTCCGTTAACCGTTTGATGTTTTCCTCTGCAACCGGCAGATTCCATCCGGCATCAATATGAAATACAAAAGGTCGTAATCCCCATTCTTTTACCGCCAGGTGAAGCATATAGGAACTATCTAATCCTCCACTAAGTCCTAAAATACAGTCATACTGCTTTCCCTGGCCCTTTCTCTTTATTTCGGCAAGTAAAGTATTCAGTTCTTCCTCATGACCCTCTCCATAATTCCATTGGGGAAGAATACGATTTTTATATTCATTGCATCTCATGCAGACACCATTATCGTCAAAAACAATGTCTGCATCCGATGTATCCATTACACAGCATTTACAAATCTGATATTTTCTTTGAATCATTTCTTTTCCTCTCCATACTCAGATATTTATCCATCTCGTCCATCAATATCTGTTTTGTAAAGTTATTATCAAAATATCTTCTGCTCTTTTCACCCATTATCTTCAGATCTGATTGCATCATCTCTCGAATTATTAACCCAAGCTGCTGCGCATTTCCCAAATCACAGCACAATCCACATTCTGATTCCTTTATGATTCTCGCAGTTTCTCCTTCTGCCGCAGCGATCACCGGCATACCACATGCCATATAACTCTGAAGTTTCGCAGGTATTGTTTTTGTCCATAGTTCATCATTTGCAAAAGAAATGAATGCCGCTTCGCAGGAAGCTAATAAAGTCGGAACGATTTCTGCAAGCTGTCTTGGTACCAGAACAAATTTGTCCATCACCTGATATTTTTTTATTTCTTCTGTTAAGGTATCCAGATATCTTCCGTCACCTACTATTACAAATTTTACATTTTCATTTTTCAGGATTTCCGCTGTCTTAGGTAATATCTGTAATCCCTGAGCAGTTCCGACATTCCCTGTAAATATAATTTTGAAGGAATCGTCATTGGGAATCCCATATGCGACTGCTGCTTCTTTTGCAATGCTTTTATCTATTGGCTTATAAAATTCTTCCGCATATTGTGGCCAATAATGAACTTTCTCTCTGTTTACAGCGACCTTACGATTACATATAGTCTCCACAAAACTTGGACTGGTAGCAAATATTTGATCCGAATTCTTGTAAATATAATCTACCATCTTATCAATTGGCTTTATGATAATAGGATTTCTGATACCAGTAACTGTTATAACATTTTCAGGCCACAGATCCTGCACATACAGGTAATGTTGCACATGAAGTTTCTTGGCAAAGCTGATCCCCGTCATGACCTGGGTCATGGGCGATACTTCAAATGAAAACACAAGATCAGCCTTGATGTTTTTCATTTTCCCTGCCAGCATGCCGGATACCATAAAGGATAGATAATTAGCTATCATTCCAAGAGATCCCGAACCTCTTGGAATTAACGGAATACGATAAATCTCTATTCCATTCCATACTTCATGGCGTTTTTTTGTGATGCCATATCCTTTAAAAGTCTTTCCCATCGGATAGTTGGGTATCCCGGTTACTACTGTTACCTTATATCCCCTTTTTACCCACTCGAGGCACATATCATTGATCCGAAATGTTTCGGGATAAAAGTATTGTGAAACCACTAAAATATGCTTCTTTGGCTTCACGTGTGATCCTCCTTGGAATCAGTACTATTTTCATTTTTTACCGATTCTGTTCTGTCTACAGAGTGTTTTAAGCTTATCTTTTGGTAATCCAGACCCGGATATACAGAGATTGCATGTGTATAACAACTATTTCCAAATGCCTTATTTGTCATGCCCCCGATCTTTCCGGGAAGCTTTCCGGTCATTGCAACTGCCGGTTTCAAAGCTTTCATTATCGCAATCTTTTTCCCACTGACTTTTGCAATTTTTTCTACCATCACGGATGTATTTGTCCATTCAGCATTCTGGGGAATCAATACGGTCGCGTTTTGTTTTATCTGTTCTACCAACATTATCTGACATAGAAATTCACATAAATTTTCAATGTACAGCATGGATCTCTCATTATCCACATTCGGAAATACAGGAAGCTTCTTAGCCAGTTTAGCTAATACAGGATAATTCCCCTTACTTCCTCTTCCGTAGATCATAGGAGGTCTGAGTACGATGACCTTGAAACTGTCATCTGCTAATTCTCTGACTGCCACATCTGCCTGTAATTTGCTATCACCGTAGAAGTTAGCCGGAGCCGGAACCGTGTGTTCATCGATCTCTTTCTTTTTGCCATACGGTGCAGATTCCCCATACACAATCATGGAAGACATGAAGATGAACTCTTTTACCTTTTCTGCTTTTGCCTTTTGAGCAACTTCTACTGTCAGGTCCGTATTTACTGCATAATATTTTTCTTTTGTCTCTTCCGATACATTTCCTACATCTGCATGTGCAATACCTGCGACATGATAGACAATATCATAGTTGGAAAAATCACAGTCTCTCCAGGCGTCTCCCACCATGTCCAGTTCGTCTATTTCAAAGTTCTCCGGATAATATTTTTTAGCATAGTCTAGAAAGGACTGTCCGATATAAGATCCTGCGCCGGTGATCAGGACTCTTTTCTTTGCTTCTTTATCAACGCAGACAGATTCTCCGAATCCAATAGTTCCGATCAGCTCTTCTTTTGTTTTTCCGTCCGTATAATTACGGCCAACCTTTTCCATTGCTCCTGTTCCGCCTTCTACTACCGTATCATCATGTCCCACTTTCGTCACTGTTCCCAGCAGACATTTCAGATCAAATATGAGAGAGCTGTGCCGCACACCATAGCCATCCAGTTTGCTCTTTTGTTCAATGGAGATGGAATCTCTGCCATTGATCTGTGCCCATCCGGTGATACCCGGCTTATATTCATTGACTCCATACTTATCTCTCTCTGCAGTCAATACATCCTGATTCCACAGCCCCGGTCTGGGTCCTACCAGAGACAAGGATCCATCCAGCACGTTAAACAGCTGAGGAAGCTCATCCAGTGAATGTGCACGCAGGAACTTTCCGACTCTTGTAATATACTGTTCCGGATTCTCCAGCATGTGAGTAGGAGTATCATGAGGGGTAGACATTTTCATACTGCGGAACTTGTATACCCGGAAATATTTCTTATTCTGTCCCAGTCTTTTCTGCGTGAAAAATACGGGTCCGGGATCATCAATCTTAATGGCAGCTGCGATTCCCAACAGCAGCGGAGACAATGCCACAATGCCGCCAAATGACAGCACGATATCCAACCCTCGTTTTACATACTTATCATAAAATGACGGGGTATAGGCGGATGCGCTCACAGGCTCCAAATGACCTCTGACGCCATCCGCATTTTCCGGATCCTCTTCATTTTCTACGAAGATGACTTTCTTGCCTTCAAAGGGATTCTTCGAATCCTCTCTGCACTGCTTTTTCTGCAGCGTAGAAGCAATCTTTACTCCTGTAGCCGTCAATCCGGCGAGTGCTATGATACCATATAGGAATCTCTTCGTTGTCTTTTTCATAATTATCCCCTATTGAATGCCCTGATAGGTCGGTACGATCTCTTTGATATCCTCACGGATCTTGTCCGTCTCGTCATAAGCATCTTTATAGATCTTGTCCAGCTGCTTTTGAAATACTTCATCATCGAATTCGATGGGTTTTCCGATATAGATCATCTTATTGGCAGTCTTCTTCAATCCCTCTTCGTTCATGAGAAGTTCTTCGTACATCTTCTCTCCGGGACGTAATCCGGTGAATTTGATCTCGATATCCTCGCCCGGCTTGTATCCGGACAGTTTGATCAGGTTCGTCGCCAAGTCTACGATTTTCACCGGCTCTCCCATATCCAGTACAAAGATCTCTCCTCCTCTGGCATAGGCGCCCGCCTGCAGTACCAGAGATACTGCCTCCGGTATGGTCATGAAGTAACGGATAATATTGGGATCCGTTACCGTAACAGGACCGCCTTCCGCGATCTGTTTCTTGAACAGGGGAATGACACTGCCATTACTGCCCAGTACGTTACCGAAACGCACTGCCACGAAATTCGTCTGTGACTTACGGTTCATCATCTGGATCACCATCTCGCACATTCTCTTGGAGGCACCCATGACATTGGTGGGATTCACCGCTTTATCTGTGGAGATCAGCACGAACTTCTCCACACAATACTTATCTGCTGCCTGTGCGGTACGATAGGTACCGAAGACATTGTTCTTGATCGCCTCATTGGGGCTGACTTCCATGAGGGGCACGTGCTTATGGGCCGCTGCATGGTAGACAATGTTCGGACGATATCTGCGGAAGATATCCTCGATACGTTCCGTATTGCGTACAGAAGCGATCAACACCACCAGATCCAGTGTCGGATACTTGCGGATCAGCTCCTGCTGGATTTCATAGGCATTATTCTCATAAATATCTACTATGATCAGTTGTTTCGGCTGATGCCCGGCAATCTGCCGGCACAGCTCGCTTCCGATGGATCCGCCACCACCGGTGACCAGTACGACCTTATCCTTCACATAGTTCAGGACTTCTTCCGTATTGATCTCTATGGGATCTCTGCCTAAGAGGTCTTCGATCTCCACCTCTTTTAATTTTGCCACGGAGACATCTCCGTTGATCAGCTGATACATTCCCGGAAGAGTTCGCATCTTACAGCCGGTCTCTTTACAGATATCCAGAATTTCTTTTTTCACATGGGTGTTGGCAGAGGGAATGGCGAAGATGATCTCATCCACATTATACTGCCCTACGGCGTCTGCAATCTTGTCTCTGCCACCGACGATAGGCACACCCCGGAGGAATTTACCATGGCATCCCGGATTATCATCGATAATGCATTTGGGATTGAGATTCAAGTATCGGCTGGTCTCAATTTCCTTTAAGATAGCATTTGCCGCTGCTCCGGCACCGATGAGCATGACATTGCTGCCGTCCTTTTTCGTCTTTAGTTCCGATCTCTTGGAATTGATCAGGCGTAAGATTCGATAGCTGAACCGGATCACTGTAGTCAATCCAAACAGTAAGAACCAATAAATTACATAATAGCTACGGGGCATCTTCTGATTCAGGATATGGCACAGGATCATCTGTGCTATGCTGGCACAGGTGGTAGCGAATACAATATTCAGCAGCTCCGTCGCACTGGCATAGCGCCATACACTTTTGTACAGCTTCCATAATGCGAAGAAGAGTAATGTCAGTATGATATTGTAGACAATAATATTTTCAAATTTGATAAGGTATTCCTGAGGGATTCCCTCAAAGCTGAAATCGAAACGAATGTATAATGCGGCAAAGGATGCCACAACGATAGACATAATATCTAACAGGATCAGTGCAAGGATTCTGTTAATGGGTATTTTCAAGAAATTCTGCTTCATCTTCTTACTTCCCTCTCGGCACACATAAAAATAGTCATAATTCATTTTATTGTACCACGTAGGGAAGTAAAAAGCAATTTTCACATAAGAATCCACAAAAAAATTAAGAAATCCTCCCTGCAGCCCGGGAGTTTGACACTTCTTTTTTTAACATTTTAATGCAAATCCTTTATTTAAGCCATCTATGTCTTATTTTTTGTCAAATTTTATGTTTTTATAGTGCTACTTTGTACGCTTTGTTGTATAATAAAGAAAATGGATTTTATTTATAGAAGAAAAGCGTTATGTATGTATCTATCACTGGAAATAAAGGTAATCAGGATGTTTATATCAAGCAGTCCTACCGCAAAGATAACGGTAAAACTTCTTCCCGCATCTACAAAAAACTCGGGAAATACAATGATCTTCTGGCACAGTTCTCCGGAGACGAAACTGCCATGATGGACTGGGCGAAAAAAGAAGCGGAAAAAGAAACTCTGCTCTACAACCAGCGCAGGGAAAAAGTTACGGTTTCCTTTTCCCCGCTTGCCCGTATCCCACTGGACGAAGAGCGGCTCTTCAACGTCGGCTATCTGTTCCTGCAGCAGCTCTGCACCGATCTGCGGCTCGACAACATCTGCAGAAATATCCGTAACCATCACAGGTTTACTTACGATTTCCATGCCATTCTTACGGACCTGATCTATGCCAGGATCCTGTCCCCTTCCAGCAAGCTCAGCAGCTTCTCTTACTGCCAGTCCCTGCTGGAACCGCCAAAGTATTCCCTGCAGAATCTTTACCGCTCCCTTTCCGTTCTTGCAGAGGAATCTGATTACATTCAGGAAGAGCTTTACCAGAACTCCAACTTTATCCATCCCCGTAACTCAAAAATTCTTTACTACGACTGCACCAACTATTATTTCGAGATTGAAGCCGAAGATGACATGAAAAAGTATGGCAAAAGCAAGGAACACAGACCCAATCCCATCGTGACCATGGGGCTTTTCATGGATGCAGACGGCATCCCCCTTTCCTTTGACCTGTATCCCGGAAACCAGAACAAACAGCTCACCCTGAAGCCTCTGGAGACGAAAGTGATCCGGGATTTTAACTGCAGCGAGTTTATCTTCTGCTCCGATGCCGGGCTTGGCAGTAAGGGCAACCGCTTTTTTAACAGCTTTGGAAACAGGTCTTATGTGATCACGTATTCCCTGAAAAAAAATGAAAAAGGAAGAACGTGAGCTGGCGCTCCTGCCGACACAGTTCAAGGTTCCGGGATTAGACAAGTTCATAGACATTTCCACACTGGATGAAACCGACCCCGAAGTGTACAACACTGTTTATTACAAAGAATACCCCATTGTCACGGAAGACATGGACGAGACCGTTATCATCACATACTCCCCGAAATACAAGGCATACCAGCAGAGGATCCGGGCCGGTCAGATCGAACGTGCCATCAGGATCATGCAGTCCTCGGATAAAGCCAGGAAAGGAAAAAATCCTAACGATCCTTCCCGTTTCATTCAGAAAACAGCAGTTACCGGTGACGGAGAGATCGCACAGAAACAGATTTTCCAGCTGGATGAAGAGCGTATCCGGGAAGAAGCCATGTATGACGGTTTCTGTGCAGTGGTAACGAACCTGGAAGGAGATATCCGTGAAGTCATCAACAGACGCCGCTGGGAGATCGAAGAAAACTTCCGGATCATGAAAACAGAATTCGAAGCAAGAACTGTTTTTGTAAGACGGTAAGACAGCATAAAAGCACATTTCCTGACCTGTTACATCAGTCTTCTGGTGTACCGACTGCTGGAAAAAAAGCTTTTAGAAGAATTCACCTGCAGCGAAATTTTGAAGACACTCCGGGAAATGAATATGACCCTGCTGTCCAAAGACAGCGGCTACATTCCTTCCTACAAACGCACGAAACTGACAGATGCCCTGCACACAGCCTTCGGTTTCCGAACGGATTATGAATTCATCTCGAAGGCAGATATGCGGACAATCATCAAAGAAACAAAACAGAAAAAATAGCACAATTTACAAAATAGTACAATATCGATGCAAAAGCCAAAACAGCCACACCCCTGATAAACACCGGGGTTATGGCTGTTTTTGGCTCTATAAAGTGTCAAAGATGGGATTTTAATCAATTTAGGCTACAAGTACAAGCTTTTATTTATTATCATAGAAATTCTTAAGAAAAAACTTCAAGGAGAACATACCTATGAACACTTTAAAAGATTATATTTCAGAGTATCTCAACTATTGTGAATATCGTAAGCAGCTGAATTTCAAAACAATTAAAGCATACAAAATTGACTTAAATCAGTATAACAGCTTCTGCCTAGATATTTCTGACCCTTTCTCCAAAAAAGCTGTAGATTCCTATATTACAGAATTGTTCAAACATTACAAATCCAAATCCGTCAAACGTAAAATTGCCAGTCTGAAAGCTTTTTTCCATTATCTGGAGTATACGGAGTTTTTAGCGCAAAATCCCTTTGACAAACTGGATGTATATTTTCGCGAAGCCAAGCTTCTTCCCAAGACTATCTCATTTCATTCTATTCAGAAGTTCTTATCCGTACTCTACGCGCAGAAAATGCAGACCGTCTCTGCCTATCAGTTCAAATGCTGTCTGCGTGACATTGCCGTAATTGAATTATTATTTGCCACAGGGATGCGTATTTCAGAGTTATGTTCTCTGAAGCCTTCGGATATTGATTTAGAGAACAACACTGTACTGATCTATGGGAAGGGCTCTAAAGAACGTATTCTGCAGTTTGGGAATTGCGAGGTCATTTCTGCCCTGGCAACATATCAAAGCACCTTTAAAGCGGACATTTCTGCCTGTGGGTATTTTTTTGTCAATAAAAGAAAGCAGAAATTGTCTGATCAGTCCGTCCGTTTTATGATTAACCGTTATGCTGCTCTCGCCGGAATCGAACAACATATCACACCTCATATGTTCCGCCATTCTTTCGCCACCCTGCTGTTAGAGCAGGATGTAGACATCCGCTATATCCAGAAAATGCTCGGACACAGTTCTATCAGCACGACAGAAATCTATACTCATGTGTCCAGTGCTAAGCAGAAAGATATTCTGGTGAATAAACATCCTAGGAATTTTATGGTGGTCAATAAAGGATAATTCTTAATTATCTAATATAGAATTTGTTCATCCTTTTATTGAAAATACGTGTATGAAGGAGACCAGGCTATGAATTATACAAACTTGGCAGATTGTTTTGCAAATACGCATTCCATAAACCGGCATATTTTCCTTGAAATCACTTCTAAATTCATGCCTCATTCTACAATAAATGTATTAGATTTTGGCTGTGGAACCGGTAACTATATTAAAGCCATAACCACATATACAAATTATCATATATATGGTGTTGAGCCATGCGAAGCAATGATTGCATACGCCAAGAAGCAAAATCCGAATATCATTATTAGACCAGGCAATCACCTGTCAATTCCATACCCTGATAACTTTTTTGAATATGTATATATGACAAACGTGATTCATCAAATCCCCGATATTTCTGCTATGTATAAAGAAATTTATCGCGTTCTTAAACCTAATGGAGTGCTATGTATATGCACTGAAAACCGTCGTCAATTGTTAAGTAAATATTGGATAAAATATTTTCCCTCTATTGTGATAAAAGATTTAAAGCGTTTTCCTTCTATCGGAAAACTAATACGATTAGCAAAACAGCAACACTTTAGCACCATTAAAACTACGTTTATTGGAGAGACAAAATGGTCACATGTTACGAAATTTATTTTATTACAGGTATTGGAACGTTCTATGTCTGTACTTAATCTTATTTCTGATACTGAATATAAAAACGGAACAAAGAAAATAGTCTCCGCTTATCACAGAAAAAAATTATATTTGAGCAAACGAGGCTATACATTTTTATGGCTACGAAAGATAGAGGATAAATAGGATATGAAGCAGAGCATAATTATTCCATATTATAAAAATAAACAGGAATTGTATTTTTCACTAAACCTGCTATTTAAGTACCTGCCTAAAGAAGTCGAAGTAATAATTGTTGCAAACAATTATAATCCCCAGGAATTGGACATATCCTTTCCCAACTGCAAAATACTTAAGTATAATCGATCGCTATTGTATTCCAAGGCAGCAAACATAGGCGTTCAAAATGCGACTGGAGATATAATAACCTTAATGGATCAAGATATTTTTGTTACAAACAATTGGTATGAACCGTTGATTGATAAATTATTATCTGATCCAAATATTGGTGCTGTAAGTTCCAAAATGATTAATCCCACCAATAATAGGATTTTGGAATACGGAATAGAATATACCCCATATAATAGTGCGCACATCGGAAAAGATTTGTCCGCTCAATCATCACTTGTACAAAGCGATATAAGTGTGTCTTCTGCGTGTGGAGGAGTTCTAATGACTTATAAATCCTTGTATAATAAATTGGGAGGTATGGATGAAGACATGCCCTATATTTGTTGTGATTGCGATTTTACTCTAAAGTTATGGGCATTAGGAAAAAAAGTCTGGGTTGTTGGCGACTCTGTTGTGTTTCATAAAAGTTTTACTTCAAAAATATCCGGAAAAATATCTGATTTTTCCTTCTTAGAGAATGATTCGCGTTGGATATTTTATCAGAAAAATGCTTCTCGCATGCGCTATAATTTAGAAGTATGGATGCATAAAACTTTACAGTACTATCTTGAATTTCATGACGTACTTAAGAAATATATTTTTATCAATTTGAGTAGCTATAGCAACATTGACTGGTACATAAACATAATAAAATCAAAACTAGGCATTGATTTCTATGACAATTATGCCTTTGGGGTACCAATAAGAAATATTCCAAGCTTGCAAATATATGACTATGTTCCCTATGATTTTATTACATTGCATACGCCAATAATATATTTTGTCGATTCATTTCTTTCGCTTAGAGACAATGCACTATGGTATAATATGCGTAATGCAGAAAAGGATATTATAATTGATATAAACGGGGCAGTTTGCTCTATCGCAGATTTGCAAAGGGGTACTTACTAAAAAAGTAAGTATCCCTCCTTTGTTTCCTCATTAAAAATGGGTGCTTGCGGGATATAATCATCATAAATTTTTTCAAATTCTTCATCCGGGCATAGCATAACATCTTTAAAATAAGAATCTTTTACTGCCTGTTCAAATACTGACATATCATATTGCTTGAATGGAAATTTCCTTTTTCGAAAATTTATAACCATATCCTGAGCAATAACATTTTTTTGTAAGGTAATTTCCTCGGTACATTTGTTTTGCTGCAAATTATCAAATGTTTTTTGATATAATAAATATGCCTTTCCCCAATCACCCTTTTGACTATAATATTTTGCACTTAAATAGAAATATCGATATAATTGCAATCCATTCTGCATAGTTTGAAACATATTAAGCTGCTCCAACATGTGTATCATTTCAAAATCTGAATATGTGTACTCCTTTATTAGACCAAGCATAATCTTAAAAACCAAAAATTGAATACGGAAAAATAGTTTAAACTCTATTTCGTCATCACTTAATATTTCTTCTTCATATTTCCATATTGTATTTTTTAACGAGACATAATCTTTCTGTAAAAAACCTAATTGAATGCATCGATATAAATATTGCCCCTTCATTCCCTTAGGAAAGTGTTTCTGATACTCTGAACACCCTTTTTGTAAAGCTTTAACTGCCTCTGGAATAAGCTGAGTATCTAAAAAATAACTCTGTGCCTTGTCAAAATAATTTTCTACATATATATTCCAAAAACCATTGGCTAAAGATAATTCCATGGATAGAGTCCATTTTCCCTTATATTGTTGTATACTACCTCCAATGCGTCCGCAAACAAAATATCTATTATATATTTGTGCTTTAAAATATTTGCTTTCTTCAAAATCAGCTTTTTTAATTATTGCTAATACATTATCGTATAAATTGATGGCTTTTTCAATAGACTTTAATTTTACTTGATTTTCAGCATATGCCATCAATAGTGTGCAATATTCCTTACAGGTTAATAGCCCGCTGTTAAAATCATATATAGTTTCAAAAAGTTTATATAAAATTTCCGCAGACTTTTCTCCAAACTGCTCTCGTGTTTTACATAAAACATCTTGTACTATAATAGAAACATTATCAGTCCCATGTTCTAAAACAGAAACTAATATATGTTTATATATTTTATATTTAAGATTATCCGAAATATCTAAATCCGTATAACGCTTGTAATTCTCTAAGGTTATTTTTTCTATATTGTATAATTCACAAATATATTTCAAACTTTTTACTTTTGTCAAAGCTGCATGCGAATCATCAAAGTACGATATGACAGTTTCAAACCAATTTTTATAATGGTTTTGGAAAAAAATTCTAGTAGTATCATGTTCAAAAACATAAGTACTCTCCTTGTATTCCAGTTTTTTTAAAAAGCCATAACGATACAGATTTTCAATCTTTTTTTGATAGTTCATATTTAATGAACTATTATATATTTCAGTACTTCCTAAAAATAAGATGTTTGAAATTATTTTTTCATAGTCATCATCGTTGCTTCCAGTTTCTTTTAAATAAAGATTCCATCGTTTGGTCAAAAGCGAATTTAAAGACTTAGGTAAAGTTCTAAGCGACGCTTTGAAAAATTCTTTATCTGCAATAATCACTTTGTTAGAAACTAATTCAATTGCTTTCTTATCCAATAAGTAATTTGCTACTTCAGCAATGTACTTTGGTTTTTGCGAAAAAGCCGTCAGCTCATTAACCTCTTCGAAATCATCCTCTATACCCAAAATTTCTTTTAAAAACATATACGATTGACTTACATTTTCAAACCCTGTCACATTATATGAAAAAATATTTTTATCGAAATCTTCGTTTTGGGAATTTAGATTAGAAAGAAATTCTATCGTATGTTGGTTATATAAAACATCAGTGTTTGCTGCAATTGCAATAACAGCATTGCATTTTCGCTGCATATTTAACCCATACGTATAAAAATCTTTCAAAAATGATACCGCATAATCATCCCAATATTGTATATCATCAATGATTATAAAATATTTTTCCTTTGTCATTTTTTCATAGATGGCAGTATATTCACTATTTTTTATCTGTAATAAAGAGTATCGATTATCATATATAGTTTTTATAATTTTTAGGACTTCTTTGCTTACTCCTCCATATTTTTCCAATTCATCATATGAATTTTGAACTACATACTCAATCAGTTCGTCATTAAAACCATACAACGAGAAAATAAGTTCTTTCAACATTGTATAGGTTGAATGTTGATTATGATTTGAATTGGTTAGTTTTAAAACGCGATATCCGTTGGCTACAAATTCCATACTGCATTCAGATACCATACGGCTTTTTCCGGTTCCACTGCTGCCATAAATATATATAATAGAAAGTTTTTTCTGATTCATGCATGCTTTGCATAAATACTCTTTTTTTTCTATATAATTTCTGCCCAATAAAGCCGTCTGTCGGGTTTGGAGTGTGCCTATTGTCGGAAACGTAAAGGTAGCAATTCTTTTCCCTTCACACTTACAAACAATCTGGGGTAAAGTTACTTTAGATACTCGACTTTGCAATCTCAAATATAAAGTCGTTCTTTTTGTAGTGCCAGCGGATAATTCAATATCATCATACAAGATTTTTCCGCGTTTCTCTTCTTTTTTGTTTAGTACTTCAAAAAAACGTTCTTCTTTTGAAAACACTAACTCAATGGAGGATTTTACAGTTTTCTCCAAATTAGTATTTATAATTATAATATGTATTCCAATCACTTCACCGAATTTCAAATTTTGAAGTTCTGGTAATGTTTGCATATCGAAGTCGGAAACTCCATTAAAAAAAGGTGATCTTTCCACATAACATAGTGCAGTCGGTTTATATGCAACAGGGAACAACGGTTTATCTTTTATATTTTCATAAAACTCCAGAAAAAATTTTGGCAAAATAGTTTCCCTATATTTTAAAATTAATTGGTCAAGAACTATACCATCAAAAAAATATATATTTTTCTTGGTAGAAACAGCAAAACTATTCAGTTTTGTTTTTGTATTGTTATTTATTTCGGAATAACAGAAAAAGAATACCGAGTTAATATCTTGAATTTCTGCCATTACCAGAGTTGCTGCCAACGTTTTTAAATCAATTTTTGTCTTATAATTTTTACATTCAGCCCAAACCTTTTTTTCTGCGGAAAAACCTCTGAAATCTTTATTACCATCATGAGTGGTTTTTGTTCTTTCCCATGTAATATTTCCGTATTCTAGATTTAATAAATCTTCCACCAAATCTTCAAATTTTTGACCATCATGTTTGATTTTTGCCTTTTGATTTTGGACACTTTCATCCACTGAATCTTTATAATCAGCCTGTATAAATTGTGACCAGTATTTTTTGTCAATCAGACGTGATGCTTCCATATTTTTACCCCGTTTCGTTTGTAAGCATTTTGGGCAAAGGATGAACAAATTCTATATTAGATAATTAAGAATTATCCTTCATTGAAATATGTTTCAAATTTGAAATTCATCTCACACATCTAATTCTCTAATATATTCCTTCATATATTACATGACGATTTACGACAAAATCTTACAATCTTTTTTCAAAAAATTTTTACCAGTTTTACCCACCGGATTTAATCAGCTTTTCTCTGAACTAATCTAATAGAAGCATGTTCTGTCCAAAAGCCTAATTATAATTTAGCACATGAACATCCACGATTTCAAGCTGTATCCGCATCTTTCACAACTTATCCAGGTAAGCATACAATACCACATATTGCAAAAGACATCGATCTTGCCACCGATGTCTTTTCTACAATACGACCGTATCATCTAGCTTATCAATTTTCTCACTCCGCTTACAAGAGCCTGAAAGCTTTCAGATGTATTTCTGTTTATATCTATGTACTGTGCTATTCTTTTTGCACCACTGATTTGTTGATGCTCCGGAAGATATTTCTTCAATTCTCTTTTGGGTGAAATAATATCATCCGGTACCCTGTATTGCTTCTTTTTCGCCAAAACTGTAATGTTTTTCCCATAAGCTTTAGATACCGCCTCCAGATCTCCGAAATACCATGCCTCCAATTCATGACAAGCTATACGAATCAATACCTCTTGCGTTGTATCTCCGCACAATTCTAAAAGCTTGCGTTTAAGTTCACGGCAGTCACCGGTATCCTGGTCCTGTACAATTACAAATTTCACTCCCGGTTCCTTCCATGCTCGCAGTTTAATAGGCACAGATTTCTGTAAATCTGATTTTCCTTCATGTGGGACGGTAATGAAACCAACATCCGGAGGTAATATCTTTGGTAATATACCATCCAAAAAGTGTTTCATAGATTCTTCTTCCAGTAAAAAGACTAACTTCATTCTATCCCTCCACCAATAACCCCTGTTTCCATAATGCCCCGGGCAGATCACCCGCTTCACACAGTTTTCTGGCTATCGGATTATCCGAGGCTTTTTTTATTGTGGTAAATCCATCTTTTTTCTGCAGATAATAAATTTCTTCCAGTTCTACCGCATTTAAAAAATCCGGAGAATGCGTAGACACAAACACCTGTCCGCCTGCATTTGCATAATTGCGGAATTCCTCCGCCAGCCCCCCTAACAATTCCGGGTAAAGCTGGTTTTCCGGTTCTTCTATGCATAAGAGTGCATGCTGTAAAGGATCATTCAGCAAGACAAGATACGTGAACATTTTTATTGTGCCGTCAGAAACATATTTTGCTGAAAAAGGATTTTGGAATTTTCCGTCCTGAAATCTTAACACAATATAACCGTCCTGTGTTTCCTGTGCCTCCACCTTTTCGACACCGGGTACCCGGAGTTTCATATTCTCTATGATCTTGTTAAATATATCCGGATGATTGTCATATAAGTATTTTGTTACAACTGATAAATTATCTCCGGTTCTCGAAAGCTGTTCTCCGTATTCTGCTTCCTGACGTTCTCTGGCAGCATCAATTCTAAAATCAGCAACGTACCAATCCTCAATCAAACGGCGAAATGTGGACACAGCTTCAAACTCTTTGAACTGTCCCAACCCTTTAATCGCCAGAATGTCAGGCGAATCCAGTTTTTGTTTTCGACGTTTTGCCAGATTTACATCTTCATAAGAGTTGAGTTTCCCCTCTGCTGCGATTCCTTCCCCACAAGAGAAGTCCAGTACTTTCCAAGGAGACCCTTTCTGTCCTCTTCTAAATCTCAATACTTCTTTTTTTACAACTGCTCTAGCATGCTCATCCAATCCTATGGATATCTCATAGGTAATCAATGGTTCCTCCTCAGAAGCTCTGAACTTAATGGTAAATTCTATATTGCCCTTTTGTTCCCTTGATACCACTTCCTTAAATCCGCCTCTTTTAGCTAATGCTGATCTGACATTACTGTTCAGGCAATCATGTAAAAAGCCGAATACGTCAAAAAAGGTAGTTTTACCAACGCCGTTTTTTCCAAGGAATACAGCCATGTTGGAAATGTCCTTTACTTCGACATCTTTAAAAACCTTATAGTTATGGATTTTTATCGATTCTATCTTCATGTTCTGCTTTTCCTCCCATAGCCAGTCATTAAAAATTCTAAGTCTCTCATGCATTGTTACCGTTATTTCATGCCACATACATGCTATGCCATGATTTTATCACATTTCCGGTATAATTCCAATGAAAGTCTTTTTTGGGATTTATCTTTCACCACATGAAACCGGTCATAGAAGGAAGTGATCTCATACTTCTCCGGATCGAACAGTTCTCTCTGTCCGGAATCCACGATATACACTACCCGCTCTCCGGACGCCTCATTGGCCGCTATGATCTCTGCCGTGACGTTTTCATAGTGGTAGCGTTCTTTATACGGGCGGAGTTCCACGCCGTCCTGTACGTTGCTGATGCCCTGATAGTAATGTGCATCGATCTGGTGGGTGTACATAGTCAGGATCTCGCCTAAGGTAGCGCCGGCATCGATTCCCTGGGGATCCGGATAGATGTAATAGGCATCGCAATCGATGGTATGTGCGTAGTTCAGCGCCTGTATGTAGGGATCGTAGTAATATGTCCGGCTGAGTTCTCCCCAGCTGCCAAAATACATCTGTGCCATCATCAGTGCCATCACACCGTAGGCCGCTGCAATGGGTACGGACAGGAGGTGTACCTTCCGGATGCAGCGTGCGATACCGATGCCCCCGATGATCAGTACCGGATAGAATATGATATTGATACGGTTCACCGTCACATTTTTCGTAATAATGCCTACCCACAGTCCCATGCCGAGCCACGCCAGCAGTGCGACATAGGGGTAACGTTCCGTTTTTTCCATTCCCCGGAGTCTGCGGAGGATGCTGACCAGTCCGATGACGAAGAACAGATCCGTGATATAGTACACCGGGCCGAATCTCACCATGGTGTTGGTCACGCTCTTGTCCCCGGAGCCCCAGGTGGTGGTAACGGTCCAGACGATATTCTCCCACAGCTGTTTCCAGGAGAAGTTAGCGAACAGAATATCATCACCGCGGTTACTGGAGAGGAACGACGGGATCGTAAAAAGCGGCGTCTCGATTCCGGGCTTTCCCAGCAGGGTAAGCAGCATGGATAAAAATTCCGGCAGGACGATCACCAGGTACAGCACAAAGCAGGCTGCCAGCTCCTTCCAATTTACTGCCTGCTGCCGCAGGAGATAAATAGCAACCACCAGTAAAAACAGCGGTACCGAATAGTCCGCAATTCCGTAGGCATAGGAGCACAGTCCGAACATCACCATGGAAAGGTACAATAGCGGTTTCTTTTTTAGTCCGGCGATCAGCAGTACTACCGCGATCAGGAACACATGGGGGAACAGGTTGCAGTCAAAGGACCACCGGCTCTGCATATAATGCCAGGGGCTGATGGTCCCCAGGATCAGCACGATCATGCCGGTCCATTTGCCGGCCAGCTGTCTGCCAAAGAGGTACAGTGCCAGCAGTCCCAGGCAGCTGATCACCAGCATCGGCAGTCTCGTGGATACCGTGGAGAATCCCAGGAGCTTAATAAACGGGATCATGCAGTAGGACAGTAATACGCTCATCTGGCTGGTACGCCAAGCCGTAAAATGCACCGGATACCGCATTCCGTAACGGTCCGTACCGTAGTCCGCCAGTGCCTTGGCATCCACGGCAGCCATGGCTTCGTCCTGATGTACGCCGATGGGCGGCGCTCCGAAATGGTATGCCCGGATGACGATAGCCGCCAACAGGAGCAATGCCACCAGCAGCAGCTCTATTTTTTTCGATTCTAATATCTTCTGTTTCCATGGATATTTCAATGAATGAATCCTCCTCATTGCAAATGTTTCACTTTTCTGTGTAGCACCCTTCAATATGTATCTTTTTATCCACTATTTTCCGGGCTGCCTCTGAACAGTCCAATGTGATCTATCGCATGCGCTGGACTACAACAGATCCGGTGTCCACTCCATATCCACGTCACTTCCGCCGCTGCTGCCGCTGTCTCCTCCGGTGCTTCCACTGTCACTGCTGCCGCCGGAGCTGCTGTTGTCATTGCTCTGCGCCGGTGCTGGGGTTGCTGCCGGTACCGGAGTTGCAGTGGGTGCCGGAGTTGCAGAAGGTTTGGTGGTACCGGGTTTTGGGGTGGACGGCTTTGTCATAGGCTTCGGGGTTGCCGCGGGCTTCTGAATCGTTCCGGAATTTTTGTTGCCGCCAGCTGTTCCGGTGGTATTGCCTCCGGTAATGCTCTGCCCGGCATTTCCGTCTGTTGTATCGCCTCCGGTAGTTCCCGCTGTGTCTCCGAGTGCTGCCGTATCATGGTTCTCTTCGTATGCTGCAAAAGGATCCTGTTTTGCCATCTCTTTCACATTACCTGCGCTGACCCAGTATTTTCCGTCGAACCACTGGATTTCTCCGTCAAAGATGCGGATCTGGGGTTTTTCAGTGCCTGTCTCTCCTGTGCTTCCTGTTCCGTCGTCATCCGTTGCCATAGTCTCCGGCACCTCATAGGAGGTATATTCCGGCCGGGTCTCCAATCCGATCAGCTCCCCGCCAAATCGATAATCCGCCACGGAAGTCTCCGCACCGGTTCCCTGCCAAAGGCAGTTCTCGCCGGTCGCATCATAAGCGTAGAGAATCAGATCCGTATCATCTGTTCCTTCCAGCAGTTTTTTCCGGATTTCCTCGGAGGGCTGTTCTACCAACGCCTTTCCCTCGGAATCAAAACTGCCGGTATAAGTAATATATTCCATGCCTTCCCGGTTGTTCCAGAGAGAAAATGCATCCAGTCCGCCCTCTCCGGCATGTACGTCACAGGTGTAGTCACCGGTGAGCACACCCTTCTGCATGGTACCCTGTTCATGGGTAATGCTGCCGGTAGCGCAGTCCACGCTCCAGGACTCAAAAGTACCGTTCCAGGCACCCATGTCTGCCGGGGTGGCAGCCCGAGGGGTGGCGGTGTCCTGAATGTCCGCCGTCTCAGCTGTTGTATCGGTTCCCGCAGTCGAAGTCGGATCCTCTGCCCCTGCCACCGTGGAAGTCACGGTCACCAGGCGGATGATGGTTCCTTCCTGACTCAGGAAGCGTTTTGTCTCACTTCCGGTATACCACACTTTGGAAAAACGCTGTCCCTCGCCGGTATATCCCACCTGCGCATAGAATAGCGGCTGTGCATCCCGCTCCAGATAGTAGCTGCGCTGTCCTTCCTTCAGTTTGGGCATCATGGTGGAGAACCAGTCGCCGCTGTCGATGAGATTCACGCTTTCGTCCAGATATTCCGGCAGTTCCAGATCATTTAACATTTCCTGTGCACGGCTGCGGATCTCTTCCGTCTCTTCCTCCAGATTTACACTGAGGCCCTGCAATGTGGAAAATGCATCCGCATCTTCGTAAAGCCGGTAATCCTGTTCCAGCATATCCCGTTGCTTGCGGATATCGCCTGCTCTGCTATAGGCATCTGCCAGTGCGAGGTAATCTGCTCCGGTGAATTCTCCTTTATTATATTTGGTTTCCAGATTAAGGATCTCCAGCTCCAGTTCGGACAGCATCGGCTGTGCTTCCACCGGGGTCACCACATCCTCTACTTCCCCACCGTTGCCGTCTCCGCAGGCCGTCAGGGAAATGACGAGTACCGTGCTTATGGCCAGTGCCATGAATTTTGTTGCTTTTCTTTTCATCTTTTTGTCCTGTCTGTTTTTATCAAATTCTATGATCGTTCTCCGATGGCCGACAGCCGGCAGACTGTTACTGTGCATCGCTAATCAGCTTCCGCAGAAAAGTATCTGCGGCGGATCCCGGCTGGTAAGTTCCCATGTTCAGAACCATTTCCGCCAGTGCATAAATGCTTCGGGCCTGTACCGGTCCGTAGATTGTAATGTCTCTGCCGTCCTTGTTCAGTATTATGTATCCGCGGAACGCATATTCCACCTTGTACTGGCTGGAGGGAAGTCCCACCAGCACGGAAGTATAACGGTATCTTCCGCTCACAGTCTCGTAAATGCTGTCCTGATGGGAACCGTCAGCGTTCGTGCCATAGGCCAGTCCACTGATGACTTTTTCACCACCCTTGATCATGGGATAGGAGGCACGGTTGGCATTGTTCATGACCAGCGTTCCATATTCCTTCAGGGAATAGCCGTTTACACCGCCGTTCAGTAATCTGGCTCTGAGGTCGGTACTGATACCGGTCTTAAAACGAATTCCCGCTTTTCCGGTGATACGGATGGAAAATCCGTGGTAGGTCAGCAGATCTGTCAGCTCCGGCTGTTCCGTCGCCACATAGGCATTGTTACGGTATTCCATGGTCCAGACATACATGCCGATAGGCGCACCGTTGGCATTATAACGATAGACCACTGCTGCCTGTGCATTTCCGTCCGGAAGGGTAACGATGCGGCGGTTATTCCGCACCTGCGGAGTATAGGCGACACCGTCCACATAGATCGCGGCAGCATCATATCCCGACGGCACCTGCAATACCACGTTGGTAGACGAAGTCGGCATCGGGCAGGGGCTTGCCGGCATATTTTCGTAGACCGGGATCTTGAATACAAAGGTATTCTCCAGTGCTCCGGCACTCTCATACAGTTTTTTGATGCTCAGGGCTTCCGTGGTGGGCGCTGAGATGTTCTGCATATACTGGTGGGTATATATCGGGTTGCTGGCTGTGGGGGATACGTTGAATTTCTGTAAATATAAGGTATCCTGGCCCTTCCGTATGTAATTCGCGGAGATTACTTCCGCTCCTCCCAGAATGGAATAGTAGGCTCCCTTCCAGTTATTATTTTTGGCATAATTCAATCCATTGATGATCACCTGTTCGTTGGTGCTTCCGGAGGCCCCCACATTGAAATAATTATAATACCCTTCATAGCCGGGATAAATACCGGAAATCAGTGGTGATGTGCCCTGTCCCTGTTCCTGCAGCACTCTGGCTGCCAGATGGAACGGACTGACCTGACGGTTCTCCTCCGCACCGATGGTCCAGAAAATATGATAGAACTTCATATCCGTTCCGGGCGCGTTCTGACTGCTGTTCATAAAAGTTCCCTCAAGGAAATTTTTAACAGCTTCCTCTGTGTGGTAGCTTTCATTGTACGTCAGCTGTTCAAACTGGAAAATAGCGTTTTCCTGTAACGCATTTCTCGGATCCATATACAACTTCAGTACATCCTCCGATGCAAAATACCAGTTAGGACTGTGCTGTCCTTCCTTGCAATAGTCCCCGTAGCTCTTATAGACCAGACTTTTTCCGCCCTGTAATTCATTGTTTACCACCGTCTGGAAATCCAGTCCCGTATTCTGCCGCACAAAAGTCCAGTTGGGATGCTGCTGTTTCAACGCCTGCAATGCCGGGCGGTAGCTCTCCGGGAACTCTTCGATGTCCGCATAGACGCCCGTGGCATTTTCCTCTGCCAGCATCATTTCCGCTCCGGGATTCATGCCATACAGTTCTTCCCATTCCAGAAAACGTTCGTCGGAGCATGCCAGATGATCTCTGGGGATGTATCCTACATAGGTCTTACCGCTGATCTCCGCGGACACTTTTTCCCAGACCTGATAGTCCTCATCCACGGCCACATCCAGGATCTCCACCATCTGTCCGCTGGCTGCGGTGCCTGCGATCGCACTGCTGTTATCCGCTTCCGAGCGGATCGGCAGCTCATCACACAGATAGACCAGTGCCATGATTTCCCGTTCTTCCACGATCTTCTGCAATGCTTCCCCGGCCTCGTCGATCCATGCCTGATCTTCCTCGTCCAGTGCATGGGTCCGGTAAGTATTGCCCTCGTAGGTAAATATGAATGCCACCAGGAGAATGGCTCCCAGAAATGCTAATTTTCTTTTCATGAAACTCAATTCTTTCTTTGAATATGTGTTCTTCATATGTGCTTCAGTTTCTTGTGCAGCACCCGGATCCCCTTCGGTGCTATGGCGAACAGTGTATGATAACACTTATTCTTTTTCGTAAGGTAAGGGTTTCTCATGGCGCGCCACCATCCCTTCCGCAGGCTCTTCACGACGCTGCGGTAGAACGCATTGCCCCCGGTCATCTGTGCTATGGGAATATGCAGCATATAGTCCAGTCTCTGGAAGACACCGAACCGGAAGGCGATCTCCGTCAGCTCCGGGTATCTCGCCTCCACCAGCCGCAGTACCATATCTGCGTTATCGATGTTGTCCGCGAACACTCTGGAGAAGCGGTTTTTATCTCTGGTGTTGCTGTCCGGACGGTAAAATACGTGATAAGTCTGACCCGGAATGCACGCGATTCCGGGAACGATGTTCTCCTCATCCGTCAGCAGCTTCACCAGCAGGTGGAAATCCTCGTTCAACGCTCCCACCGGGAATTTTTCCTTTGTGAACAGATCCTTTTGCAACAGCTTGGTACAGAAGGAGCAGTCTCCCCGGTGCATCAGCAGCTCTTTTAAGAAATCCTCTGCCGGGATCACCCGTTCTTCGGATACCGGCTCACAGATGTTCGGCAGGATGTTGCCGTCCTGATCGATCTCATCCCTGCCCACCTGAGCAATGGGCATATGAGTAGTCGCGATCGCCCGGTACAGGCGCTCGTACATATCGGCATCCACATAGTCATCGCTGTCCACGAATCCCACGTATGCTCCGGCGGCCTGCGTTAGTCCGAAGTTCCTCGCGGAAGAGGGACCTCCGTTCTCCTTGTGGAAGACGCGGATACGCGGGTCATTTTCCGCCAGACGGTCGCACAGTGCCGGGGTGTCATCGGTGGAGCCGTCGTCGATCAGCAGGATCTCCAGCTCCGGATAGGTCTGCTTCTGCAGGCTCTCCACGCAGCGGGGCAGATAAGGTATGATATTGTACACCGGCACGATCACACTGATCAGCGGCTGGTTGGTCTCATTACTGTTCACGTTCTGTCCTCTTCATTTCTTTCCGTTAAATATCGATACATCCGTCGCTCCGGGATCACCGGGGCCGGGGAGCAGGGGCCGTCTGCCCACAGTGCCGGGACGGGCGGTACCGGAAGCCATTGGTCGTCGGCGCCGCCTAGGAATCCCATCTCACGACACAGTCTGACCAGTCTCTCCGCGGCGGTCCGTGCATTCCATTCCGTCCGAACGGTCCGCTGCGCCGCTTCTCCCAGTCTGCGGCACTCTGCCGGATCCTGCAGCAGCTCTGCAATGTATTCCTGCAGCTGCTGTTCACAACCGTCGTGATAGAGGATCCCGTTTTCCCTCTGTCGGATCATCCAGGGAGCCGCTCCGATCATATGATCCGCCACGACGGCGCAGCCGCTGTTCATGGCTTCGTTGACCACGGCTCCCCAGCCTTCCTTTCGGTCACTGGTGACGAGGTAGATCTCCGATTCCTCCATGGCTGCCCGGACCTCCTCCGGGCTCCGGAAGCCTGCGAAGGTGATCTTATCCGTCACGCCAAGCGCTTCTGCCAGGCTGTGTACTTCTTCCTCCAGTTCTCCTCCGCCGATCATCGTAATGTGAAAAGGAATCTCTTTCAGATGTTCTTTCAGATAAGCGGCTGTCTTCACTACCAGCTCCGGATGTTTCCAGTCGATCATCCGCGCCGCCCACAGGATGCTTCCTTTTTTCTTGCGTGAAAACGGTTCCCCCGGCGCATACTCTCTGGTCTCGGGGAAATACCCGAACCGTAGCATTTTCTCCGGATAGGCATGAATGATCCCCAGGTCGCAGGGCACATAGGCTCCGGCACACAGGAAGTACACCGGTGCCTTGCGGTATCCGGTGTGGTCTTTATACTTTTGTAGCAGTCCTCTTGGAGAGATGGCTTTCCATTGTCCTTCTTTATACAGCCGCTCATTGTAGCGGAAGATAGGTTTTCCCGCCGCCAGGCGTTCCCGGATGTAGCTCTCATCATCGCATCCACCGAAGATCACTACGTCAGCTGTCAGCAGCAGGTTCTGCCATTCCGGGCCGTCCGTAGTCGTAGCGCCCGGCTGTACATAGCGCACATACGGTCTCTCTTCGGCCTGCCACCCCATCTTCACCCGTTCTTCTTCCATGGGCTGGGTCTGCAGAAAGCAGAAGCTTCCTTCCAGGAGTTCATACAATGCGTCGCAGAAGGACAGCTGATGGTGATTAAAATAATTAGAAACGAATACCACCTGCATTCTCAGTCCTGCCTTTCCGCTATCTTTGCATAGATTTCCTGCAATTTTGCAAAATTTTTCTCTTTATCGTGGGTTTTTCTTGCATGTTCTCTTGCATTTTTGGAGTATTCCAGCATTTTCTCCGGGGAACTCCACATTTCGATAATGGATTTTTCCATGGATATTACAATATTTTCCAATTCTGTTGTTTTTAATTCTTTTGAATTGCACGTGTTATTTTTGCTTTTAGCCGTATCTGACGTATTTCTGTTGGTTTCAGCCGTTTCTGTCAGCCGGTGTCCTTCACACCACAGGCCGTCCCTTCCGCCGTCGAAGAGACTGGGAATCCCGCCCACCTCGGTGCTGACACAGGGCACTCCCAACAGCATGGCTTCGCCCAGGGAGTTCGGCGAATTTTCCAGGGAAGAACAGCACAGGAACAGATGACTTCGGAGGAATCGTTCCCGCATCTGTTGTTCTGTCAGTTTCCCTGTGAAATGCACGCAGTCTTCCAGCTGCCCCTCCCGGATCAGATCCCGGAGATACTGTCCGTAGGCGGAGATCTTCAGCTTCTGCTTCAGCGTGTGGTATGCCGTCAGATCATTTCCCGCCACATACACCTGCACATCGGGGAATTTCCTGCGGATCCCGGGCAATGCTTTCAGGAGATAATGCAGGCCCTTCAGCGGATAATCTCCCTGACTGACGAAGATGCTGTGGGGTTCACAGTGCTCCGGGTCCCAGCTGCCTTCATAGAAGGAAGCGCGCAGGGTCTCATTCATAGGATAATACTGTGCTCCGGGATTCCACCCGGTGGTCACCTCCCGGTCCCATGCCGTCCTGCCGGTGATATTTCCCGCCAGACCGATGGCTTCTCTCTCCATCACACCTCTGCGGGCGAATTTCTCCTGCTGGCTGCGCAGGCTGTCCCGTTTCACCAGATCCCGGAAGGTCACTTTGCGCGTCACACGCTCCGGGAGATCGGCGAAATAGGCTTCCGCACAGAGGCTGCAGATGCCCTGGATCCCCAAAAGGATCCTCTCCGGATGCGGATAGGCACGGCAGACCGCCAGCGTATGGGGATATTCCGTACCAAAGCAGTGGATCACATCCGGATCATAATCTTCTGTGATCTTACGCAGTTCTTCTTCCAGCTCCGGCTGGTAACGGTCCGGATGCACGGTATCCTCATAGAAGCCGTAGCATCTGACGAGATATCCACCGCCCCCCTCCGGAGCAGAAGCAGCTTCCGTAGCAGAAGTGGCTTCCGCGACACAGGCAGGGTGTTCCCCTTGCACCCGGACTACAAAACTCTGTGGGATCTCTTCCCCCGCGGGAACCGGGAATGCCACTGCCAGCGTCATGTCGGTGTCTTCCCGGTCCACGATCTGCGACAGCAGTCCGGACAGCCAGCCTTCCTTATTGGAAGCTTCTCTATGCAATGCCTCGGCAATCACCGGGAGCATGATATTGCAGACCCACAGTACTCTCATAAATCAAATCCTCTTTTAATTAAATATCCAATTCAGGTAAGGTAACAATCTGATCTCCACATCGTACATGCCACGTAACAGCATTACGAAATACAGCAGATATGCCGCGATGACTCCGACAATGCACAGGTTGCGGAACCATCCCTTTTTCGCATTCCTTAGCACGCCCGGGATCAGGAAGATCTGGGACTGGATCAGGTAATAGGCCACACGGGATACCTCCGGGATGAAGGAGCCGCAGGTATAGAGCACCAGTCCCGCCAGGTTCAGGTAGAAATAGTAACGGTTCCTGCGATCATCCCGGATACTGTCCTTCCAGTAAATCAGGCACAGGATCAGCACCGCCAGGCATTTTCCGATATTCACGTAGGACAACTGGCCGTTGTCGAACATGGAATCCTTATAATAGGGATAAAACTTAAAAATAAGATTCCGATAAAAGCTCTGTCCGAAGATCAGGGATAAGATCAGCAGGATTCCGACTGCGTAGTGCCATTTTTTCAGTCGTACCCGTGACAACAGATCTGCTGCGATATAGGCCGGAATGATCAGCAGCACTGATTTATGGATCGTACATCCCAGTAGCACCCAGAGGATGAACTTGCCGTACTCGCCCCGCAATACGTATTTCTGCGCATACATGGCCAATGCCAGTGCAAAATAGTACCGCACGGAATTCATGCTGTTAAAATAGAAGCCCTGGGTCAGCAGTAAAAACAGGGACACTACGTACCAGTCTGCCTGATCATGCAGTGCTTTCAGGAAGAAAAACACCGTGACCAGCGAAAAAAATCCGAAGATCGGCAGATAGGAGCCCTCGCCGAAGATCCAGTGGAACAGCTTCACCAGCCCGACAAAGCCTTTTTCATAGGACACATGGCGTCCCTGATCGATCAGCTGGAATTTCAGCCAATAGACCCAGTAGTCACCACCCACCGCAATACGACAGGCCGAGACTCCCGCCAGGAGGCAGAATACGGCGGTCTCCGCCACCAGGTTCCTCGCCTGCTGACGATCGTACCCCACCGGCGCTCCAGACATCCGCCTGCCCGACAGGTATCCTGCCGTATAGGCGCTGTTGCGCACGCAGAAGCCGAATCCCACCGTTACGAGTGTTAATACAATATATACCAGTGCACTTTTTTCCATGTGGGACCCCCTTCCTGCCTACGATGTCTGTCTTAATTTCCGGCGTGTTTTCTCGCGATGTCCGTCGCGGTTCGCGCGTATTCTCCTGCGATGTCTGCAGCGGTTCAGGCTCAGCTGCGCTTTCCTGCTTCCCGGATGCCGTCCCGCATCCAATGCTTCGCCTGTTTTATTGTCACTTCACTGCACAATGTCCCCTTATGGGCATACAAAAACCGCAGTGCCAGCGGTCCTGCCAACCATCCGTACAGATAATGATACAGTACACCACGGTCATGGAAAAATTTCTCATTGTAGCCATGGAACCAGGTGGAGTCTCCCGCTTCCTCTCTGCCGATGGTCACGGGCGCGGTATAGACCTTATAGCCTTTTTGGATGAATTCTGTCAGGAACAGGCTGTCCTCTCCATTACTGTATTTCGCTCCGCCGCCGAACAGTAGGGAGAAGGTGCTCCCGGATGCCAGCAGGCTGTCCCTGCGTACCGCAAAGCTCACCGCTCCGTACCGGCCGCAATTGTACCAGTGCACTCGTTTCCGCTCCGTGATATGGTAGGTGCGCCGGGATTCCTCAACTTCGATATTGAAAATGATCATGTCTGCCTGCGGATTTTTCTCAAATTCTGCCAGGATCGCCGTTTCATATCCGTCCTCATACACGATATCCGCATCCGAAAAAAGGCAGATATCCCCTTCTGCCCGCAAAATAGCCTCATTCCGGCTTCTGCCGATGCCCCGGTCCGGGAAGCTATAGAAACGGATGGTTCGTGCCTCTCCGTTTTCCTGGGATATCTGCATTTCCTCCTGTCCGAGTCTGTCGCATTGGTTGATGATCACCGCATCGGACTGCAGGTTCATATGTTGTACGGTTTCACGAAGAGAAGCGTTCATTACCGATGCCAGTACTTCTACCTTCATGCCTGCTCTCCTTCTGCCTGGGTAGTCTTTGTATGTTCCATTTTTGTATTTCTCGTATTCATATCGTTATCTGCTGTATCGGAACCAATCATAGGGAGAAAATAATAACTTCGGATCAGGGTCTCATCCGCATTCCATAAAAAGGCTCCGTCCACCTTACAGTCCTGTGCGGTCAGATATTCCAGCACAGCCTCCAGGCGTTTACCCACCGTCGCTCCGGCCGGCACTGCCAACAGGACCACATCCGCCGCCCGCAGAGCCTCTGCGCTCTCAGGGCATAGCAGCGGACTGGGAACTGCAATCCATTCTCTGTCGATGGGCTGCACTCTGCCGCTGGTCTGCTCTCTACCGGCGGGCTGCAGCTCGCGCAGTCTGTCCACGGCCTCCTGTGGATCTGCCTCCGGCAGGGCACCGCAGACGGCGATCTTATGGGCATCCGCTTTCTCCAGCAGATATTTCACATTTTCCGCAAATCCCGTACTTTCCACTGTACCCAGACTGTGTAATCCATACCGTCTGCGGAGAGTGGCCGGGAGCCAGATGCTGTCCCGGGACAGCTCCCATAACAGGAAGATCACCACTACGAAAAACAAGGACAGCACCGCCGCCAGGATCACGGCCCGTACCGGACGCACATCCGGCACCACTGCCTCTGCGAGGTCTCCATGATCCAGCACTTTGATCCGCGTGATCTCCGGCATACTCTCAGCGAACTCCCTACTCATGGTCTCTTCCACGGCATGGGCCAGCGCAATGCTCTCCCCGGGATCCTGTGTCGTAGCCTTTGTCACCGGAATACTGAAATCGGAAGGCAGGGCAGCCGACAAAGCTTCGATCCAGCGGTCTCTGCCCTGTTCCAGCACTGCCGCAGCACCGCTCTCTCCGCGCTCTGCCGCTTCCTGCAGATGGGTCTCCACACCATCCAGAAATTCTCCCGTGTGGAGCAGGCTGTTCCAGGTGGCTTCGTTGATATAGTAAGCACCGGCCGCATTAGGGTTCTCGACATATTCTACCTTATAAGTGGAAGAAGCCGCATACCCGGGATCGGGCTGCAGCAACACATTTTTGACATAATAACCGCCGCCGAACAGTACTGTACCCAGTATCGTCAGCGCCAGTATTTCCCATAGATTACGGCCCAACCGCAAGAGCAGCAGCCGCAGATTGAAGGGTTCCTTACCATAGCTTGCTTCCATGAGGCTTCCTCCCATATTGTCATATTCCCATACGTTCAGATCAGTTATCGTCTTTTTCCGCACGGCCGTCGTACTCTGCCTTGAAGGCCGTCACCTGTTCGCTCTCGACACCCTCGGTGCTGTCCGGCCAGAACAGTACTTTCAGTGTCAGAAGCATCAGCTTCAGATCGAGCCATACAGAATAATTTTCGATATATGTTAAATCCAATTTTAACTTATCATACGGAGAGGTGTTGTATTTTCCGTATACCTGGGCGAATCCAGCCAGTCCCGCCTTCACCTTCATACGGAAGGCGAACTCCGGCATGACTTCGGTATACTGGGCAATGATCTCCGGACGTTCCGGTCTGGGACCGATGAAGGACATATCTCCCCGCAGGATGTTGATCAGCTGGGGCAGCTCGTCCAGACGGCATTTGCGGATCACTTTTCCGATCGGAGTGATGCGGTCGTCATTTTTCTGTGCCAGGCGGGCTACGCCGTCCTTCTCCGCATCGGTGCGCATGCTGCGGAACTTCATGATATAGAACTCTCTCTGGCCGATGGTACAGCGCACCTGCTTGTACAATACCGGGCCGCCGTCATACAGCTTGATCGCCAGTGCCGTCAGGAGCATCAGCGGAGAGGTGATCACCAACAGGATCAGGGAGCAGACCACGTCGATGGAGCGCTTGATGAACCGCTGCTCCATGCTGAGGGAATACTCTCTGGTCAGCAGGATCGGCGTATCAAATACATGTAATTCCTCGGATCCCACTAAAATAACATCTGATATTTTAGGCATTACATACACACGGATGGACTGCGAATAGCAGAATTTCAATATAGTGTTGCGGTCCTTCTCATTAATATCCCAGATCACGACGGCGTTGATCTCACCGTTCTGATACTCACTCAGGATCTCTTTGCAGAGTTCTGCCGCGCCTTTTTTGATATGCTCACATTTCGTGATCTTGTATTTATCCTTACGGCTTTCGAACTTTTTACAGATATCCGCGATGGGACGATCCCCATGGATCAGCAGGAGTTCTCTGGGCGGGAACGCCGTACGATAGATTTTATTCGCAATATTGGCATAGATGATCACTGCCACGATCTGCAGCACTACCATGAGCAGGAACATATCCGGCGGGAACACACTACGCGCCATCATACACAGCTCGGCATAGATCAGTACATCCGCCATCAGTGTTGCAAACACCTGGGAAAATATGATCTCCGTATTTTTCATATAACCCAGACGCATTCCACCGTAGGTCACGGAGAAAAAGATCAGGATCACGCTGTAGATGCCGTTCTCCAGCAGGAAGCCGCGGTACCAGATCTTCTGCAGCGGATCTACCAGCTGGAACTGGAAGTGGAACTGCCACATGTAGGCAAACAGGGCAATTTCCAGGAACAGGCAGATCGCCGACAGTCCTATATTGATCAAGCGCTTGAAGGATTCCCTCCTGCGCAATCTGTTCACATAATAATTACCGTTTGTATTCAACACAAACTCCTCCTATATCCTGCGCTTCACCGCACGTACTGCCCAGAAGCAGAAATGCCAGGCGCTACTTGGCACAGACATTCCCTCTGCCTTACGATACAGATTCCAGATCCTGCGCAGAGCTTCTATCTTGTTGGAAGACAGGGATTTCCCCGCTCTCCGATATTTTACCAAATTTTCATCCAAACCACAAGCTACAGTACCCCCGCGCAGTATTCTCCACCATAACGCGGTATCCTCACTCTTGATCTGCGGCATCTGCAGCTCTTCTTTTGACAGCTGTTCCATGTCGAACATTACTGTGCTGGTGAAGATCGTGGTATTTTTCAAGGCTTCCTTATAATTTATGGTCATCGGTACATGGACTATTTTCCCCGTTCCTATGCCGTTCTCGTCGGCGAATTCATATCCTGTGAACACAAAAGCAGCCTTCTGCTCCTTCATAAAAGCAAGCTCCCGCTCCAGCTTCTCCGGTACCCACAGATCGTCCGCATCCAGATAAGCCAGGTAACGCCCCTTTGCCTCATTCACTCCCAGGTTCCGCGCCCTGGCGGCTCCCAGATTCGTGGGATGGGTCAGCAGCCGGATCCGCCGGTCTCCGGTCCGCCGGATATATTCTTCGATGAGTTGTCTGCTGCGGTCCGGCCCGCAGTCTTCTATTAACAGCAGCTCCCAGTTCGTATAGGTCTGGGTCCGCACACAGTCAAGTGTCTCTTCGATATAGTTTTCCGCCCGGTATACCGGTACCACTATACTGATCAAATCCTGTTCCATATTGTAATCCTTCTGTTTATCCGAATTCTGAGCCGGTTTTTATCCGGTTTCTATCCGGTTTCTATCTGATTTCTATCAGGTAATATCCTGCTGTGGTCTTCCGCTCTGTGTCTGTCCCCAGGGTCTCCTGCAATTTTTCCACGGTATCCTCCGGCAGATCCCCCGGCAGTAAAATGTAGTCTACTCCTGCGGCTGCCGCACTGTCAAGGCAGGTTCTGAAATCAATGGTCCGCTCCCCGGTATTTTCCTCCGTGCGGACATACTCCGGCTCACCGGTCTCCTCCAGATGGTTCATCCACAGATACAGGTCCTCCTGCCATGTCTCGTAGGTGTCGTACGAATAGCTTCCCAGCGCGGCATCCCAGATGCTTCTCCCATACACGGGATGGATATCGGCACTGTATGCCCTGGCCGCCGCCAGGATCTCCTTCGGAGCCCATAGGCTATATTCCGTCTCTCCGCTCTCTTCCAGGTGATATTCCGACAGCTGCCTCAACACCTCTCGGGGCTGTTCCACCTGTGTCAGCTGTGAACCGGTCCGGTCCGATACCGGATTCCCGCTCAGGATCACAATTCCCGCCAGGAGCAATGTAGCTGCCACATTCCGGATACTTTTTTCTCTCCACAGGGTATACAGGAACTCCGTACATGCCCAGGCGATCAGTGCTGTCTGGGGCACTGCGGTCCAGATCCATACATAGGAATAAAACGCGGTCTGGTATTTCATCAGGATTACCACTGTCACCGGGCAGATGCAGGCCAGCGTGATCAGCACCGCATATAAATAGAACAGCGGCTGCTTCCCACCGTTCCTTGCTGCTTTGCTTTTCCACAGGCAATACCCCAGATAGAGGATAGCTACCAGCAGCAATGCTGCATATTTTCCTTGCTGCGTATAATCGAGCCAGCCGTTCGTGGCGGACTTCAGAAGTGTCATCATTCTGCGTCCTCCTCTCCCGGTGCTGTCTTCACAGCCTGTGTTTTCTTATGATCGCTGCGGCTGCACATTGTCCACAGCCACCGTAATGCCACCCATGCCACCGTCACGAGCAGGCACACTCCCGCGCCGTACAGTGTCCAGACCATACAGGCTTCCGCCAGGATACAGAGCACCGCACCGAGATATTTTCTCTCGAACAGGCATGAAAACAGATAGGGAAGCAGCACCGCCGCACGGATCGTCACTCCCCGGAAACCTCCGTAGAAAATATCAAATCCGTCCACGCCGGGCATATAAGTCCCCGCACAGAACAGTATTCCCACTATGATCAGGAAGATATTGCATTTTTCTCTATTATGATCAAAAAGCACGGCACCCAGCCTGCCGTAAGCCAGGTATCCCATACATAAAGTCAGGCAGGGGATCAGCCGGTATACTACCGTTTCAGGGGTCATACCGCTCCAGTGGCTGATGGTTCCGTACAGAGTAGGCAGGCACAGCAGCTTCAGACGGAAAGACATGCCCTGTGTATACGGTTCCCCCGTGAGGGGATCCACCGTATAGATGCTGTTCTCCTTCAGGAAGGTATTGACGGTCTCCAGCGTCATATCGCCGTCCGTCCACACACGTCCTCCCGTGAGGATCCATAGCACCTGCAGCAGAATGAAAAATACAAGTACTACTGTCAAAATCTGTTGTCTTCCGCTCGTTTTGCTGTTCTCCGGTGCCGGTTTTCCGATGATGCTGTTTTTATGTGCGATCAGACCGGACAAGATCAATACAAGCACCGCTACGGCGATCTCCGCCAGCAGCAGCTCCGTTACAGCCAAAAAAGACCACCCCAGCAGGCAGCCCGCCAAATGGGCGACTTCCGTCAGCCCGATGATGATCAGACAGCCTCTGATCAGTAAATCCGATATCCGAAAAGTCATGTTTTCTCCCGGTGCCCGCTCCGTGGATCCGGGCAGGCTCTCTATTGCTCTGAATCGTTATCATCTTACCATATTTATCGGGACTTGACAAATATTACGTGGCACGCATGAAAAAGCATAAAAAAGCCGCATACCGTAAATCTCTTCCGGCATGCGGCCCTGTCAGTGTGTAAGAAAGAATACTGCATCGAAACGTTAACTTTCCTAATTTAAAAAATTTAAAAAGAATAAATTCAATATGTTACATAGCCTTATAATCCAGTCGGATGTTGTCCGCGATACGTGCGATATACTCGCTGTTCGTCGGTCTGTTCCTTCCGCTGGCTGCTGAATATCCGAATATTTTCTCAAATGTCTCCACATTTCCCCGAGTCCAGGATACCTCAATGGCATTCCGGATGGCGCGTTCCACTTTCTGGTCTGTGGTCTTGAAATGTTTTGCGATCGTAGGGTACAGAAGTTTGGTAACGCTGCTTACCACTTCCATATCTTTTCCTGACAAAATAATTGCATCACGTAAGTAGTGATAACCCTTCAGATGCGCCGGCACCCCTATCTCCAGCATGATTTTGGTTACATATCTCTCCAGTTCAGAATCTTTTACTGCTACAATATCCAAAACAAGTCCCCCTTTATACTTGTCGAGTATTGCTCTCCTACCGTGACTGACAGAGAAATAGTATCATAGCTGTCGTTTTTTGAAAAGACTTTTTCTCGTTAAAATATAGTTAAGAAAGCAAAAATGTTACATTTACCCCCTGTTTTGTAACAGCAAAATGCCTAGATTTCTTCCTTTACCAGATAGATCGGTCTGCGTTTTACTTCCATATAGGCTTTCGCCAGATACTGTCCGAGAATACCGGTACAGAAGAACTGGATGCCGCTGGTCATCAGGATAATGCACACCAGGGAAGGCCAGCCGGAGACCGGATCACCGAAGATCAGCTTCCTCACAATGATAAATACGATCATCAGAAAAGCGATCACGCAGAACAGGATCCCGACAAAAGAGGCGATCAGCAGCGGTGCTGTGGAAAAAGCGGTAATCCCATCCAGGGAATACACTAACAGTTTCCAGAAATTCCACTTGGTCTCTCCCTTGGCACGTTCCACGTTTTCATATTCCAGCCATTTGGTACGGAAACCGACCCAGCCGAAGATTCCCTTGGTAAAACGGTTATACTCCCGCATGGAAAGGATCGCATCCACCATCTGTCTGGTCATCAGGCGGTAATCTCTGGCACCGTCCATCATCTCGGTATGGGATATCTTCTTCATCAGATGATAAAATCTTCTGGCAAAAAAGCTGCGGATCGGCGGCTCCCCTTTTCTCGTGACGCGGCGGGTAGCCACGGAATCATATCCCTGCCAGATATATTCGAACATTTCCGGCAACAGGGAAGGCGGATCCTGCAGATCCACATCCATCATGACCACATAGTCTCCCCGAGACTTTTCCAGTCCGGCGAACATAGCGGCTTCTTTTCCGAAATTCCTGGAGAAGGAAATAATATGCACGCGCGGATCCTGCTCGATCAGCTTTTTCACTTCCCGCACAGTACCGTCTTTGGAACCGTCATCGATATACAGCAGCTCCAGTTCTATTTCTTTTTCCTTGAAAAAAGGATCATTCTTCGTCAGTTCCCGGTAAAACAGGGCTACACTTTCCTCTTCATTATAACAGGGCACTATCACACTCAACAGGCTCATTACTGGTCTCCTTAGGCTTTGGTTATAAGATTCCGCATGACACTATTATACGTTTCTTTCAACATCATTTCAAGCCATTCTTCCCACATCATTTCAAGCCAGGCACTGTACTTTTTTCTTCTTTTGGATTATACTGAATTTATATATGCCTGTCCTTCCAAACGGGGCGTGGCAGAAACGAGGTTATTTATGACTTTTTTTGAAGAATTTTTCAGTAATCATATTTTTCTGACTGCAGCCTGCGGCTGGTTCGTGGCACAGATCCTGAAGACTCTGATCCATCTGATCATTTCCAAAAAATTCGTGGCGGAGCGTCTGGTGGGCAGCGGTGGAATGCCCAGTTCGCATTCCGCTACCGTATGTGCACTGGTCACTGCGACATGCTACGAATACGGCGCCGGCAGTTTCGAGTTCGCCATCTCTCTGATCCTGGCGATCATCGTGATGTACGATGCCATGGGAGTCCGCCGCGAGACCGGTATCCAGGCGCAGGTGCTGAATGATATGATGAAGATCTTCGAGGATATGGGCCGCAGCGAGATTTCCCCTCATGACAAGCTGAAGGAATTCGTGGGACATACTCCTCTGCAGGTACTCATGGGTGCGCTGTTAGGTATTTTCTGCGGCGTGATCATTTATACTTTTGTGATCTGATCAGGGATAAGGTTTGATGGATTTTTTGATCGGTAACGTTTTTGATAAATACCGTATTATGGTCGAGGTGACTTTTACATGATTTCTCATAATAATAAAAAACGGACATGGCACAGAGCCGCCGCGCTTCTGCTGTCCGCTTCTCTGCTGCTGACCGCCTGCGGCGCACAGAACAATAACGATAATATTTTCAGTCCGATCCTGCCGGACAACAGTCCTGCTTCTTCGACGGATCCCGATGACAAGCTTCCGGATCCTGTGACGATCGTGGTGGAAGATGATTCGGTGGCACCCGCCGAGGGAATGGTGCGCAGTCGTCTCACCAATGAATGGGTGGATGCCGATGTTGCTGCCACGCGTCCTATTGCTGTCATGATCCCCAATGAGGCTGCCGCGATCCCTCAATATAGTCTGTCCGAGGCTTCCATTCTCTATGAAGCAAATGTTGAGAACCGCATGACGCGTATGATGGCAGTCTATGAGGGCTGGGAGGATCTGGACAAGATCGGCAACATCCGGAGTCTGCGTGATTATTATGCCTACTGGGCATTTGAATGGGATGCGTTCCTGGTGCATTTCGGAGGGCCTTTTTTCATCAATGAATTGCTGGAACAGCCGGACACGCAGGATATCGACGGTACCTCCGGCACGGATGAAGGAGCCTTTTTCCGCACCACGGATCGCAACAAGCCTCACAATGCTTATGCTTCCGGGGCTGGTCTGCTGCGGGTGATCGGCCAAAAAGGCTACAGTCTGGAATATCGTGGGCTGTCCGACGAAGAGCATTTCCGTTTTGCCACGAAGGCTGAACCCAATACGCTCGGGCAGTACGGTTCCAAGGCCAAGGATGCCACTTATATCGATATGTCGGGGTGTTACCCTCTGACCAGATGTTATTTTGAATTCAATGAGGATGACGGTCTCTATTATCGTTCCCAGCATCTGTCCGGCAGTACGGACGGACCGCATATCGATGCATTGACCGGCAAGCAGCTGACTTTCAAGAATATTCTGGTGCAGAATACCTTTTATGAAGAGTTGGGCGAGGGATACCTGGCATTCCAATGCCACGACACCACGAGAGACGGCTGGTTCTTTACGAACGGCCGGGGGATTCACGTGAATTGGGAGAAGACCTCCGATTACGGTGCCACGAGGTACTACGACGACAATGGTGATGAGATCGTCCTCAATGCCGGCAAGACTATGATCTGCATCGTGGAGGACGGCGATTCCTTCACGTTCCATTAGAGATGTAAGTTGAGATTTAGTGAAGAAGCCACGAACGCCCACGACGAACGGAATGTCCTTCCTCGATGTGAGGTCTCCCGGTGGGAATTTTCTAACGAA
>ENA-ORSS01000524-ORSS01000524.1-human-gut-metagenome-genome-assembly--contig:-NODE-524-length-46830-cov-9.053212_pt1 | contig 46830 bp, 52 predicted proteins | sample MGYA00241899_ERZ509162 | MGnify/ENA primary metagenome ERZ509162 (study PRJEB26280, sample SAMEA2338641) | human gut metagenome | biome: human gut; feature: human-associated habitat; material: faeces... | reverse complement strand
GTAAGACCGGGTACGAAGTCATGCAGAGCTATGTGATGCACAAACCGGCAAACGACCCGATTTTTACGTTCATTGAGAAAAAACGCAGTGAAGGGAAATGCGGTAAACTTGCCATGGTGGCAGGCTTGAATAAGTTCCTCCGGATCTATTATGGCAAGGTCACAGAGCTCTACCGCAGCTTGCCGGCAATAGAATGAGCTGAGATCTCCAATACTTTATTTGAGGCGGCCAGGCGATCCGCTTTGCCGCCTCTGCTTTGCTATACTCTTTTTCTGCCGATAACTTTTCTTTTAATTAGGGCTTGACTTTTTAGCAGGTTTACAGCCGCCGCTCTCCCAAGATGTACGGCTCCACCAGGCGCTTATACAGCCTCCCATTGATCCGGTCTGCAAACAGGTCATGGGACGTCTCCGCCATTTCCAACTCGCCGCCGAACAGCTCCCGGCAGTATTCCCGGAACTCTCCCGGCACACTGATGGCCACTGGGCGCACCTCCAGCCCACCGCAGACCTCCAGCGCCTTGTGAAAGGCCGGAATCTCATAGGGCAGGACGCTCCCGCACAACAGCCGGTGATCCGCCTCCCGGAACGCAGAGGTAGGTGCCTGCATCACGCCGCAGTCGTAGATAATAAACTGATAGTCCCGGTCCGGCTCATTGGTCAGGTAGCAGTCGATCCCGTCAATCGTGTAATGTTCGCCGGTGGGGGCCGCTTCATAGACATTGAGCAGGAGCTGAAGGTGCCGGTTAGTGTTGACCTCAATATAGGCCACCTCCGCGCCTCTGGCCGCAAGCCACGCCGCCAGATTGAACGCCGTCACCGTCACGCCGCTTCTTCGCTGCGCCCCGGCAACGGCAATACGGACATTTTGGGCGTTCCAGCGGTAGGGGGTGATCTCGTCCTCCGGTTCCGGCGCCGGTTCCTGTTGGGGTTCCGGCTGGCTTGACACCGGCGTTGGGGTCACATACCGCTGCATCCCTTCATCGGACAGCGCCTCTTTCAGTTCATCGGCGGCGTCCTCCAGCGTTTCCGCTGTAATCAGGTTCACCACCCCGATGGACAAAAGCCGCTGGATACAACCGCTCATATTCTCACATCCGGACAGGATCACGATGATACGGGCAGAAAACATCATCTGGAAGGACCGCAGAGCGAGGGTAAAGTCCTCGCCGCTTTCCTCAATACAGGCCGCATCAATCAGGAAGAACTTGGCCGTGGCATAATTGCGCATATCCTTTGTGACAAAACTTTTCAGGCTGAACTTCCCAACCAGCTTTTTGGACGGCATGAGCATTTCACGGGTCACGCCGTCGATCAGCCCGCTTTTCTGATTACTCGTCAAGTACAGCAGCATACGATGTACCTCCCATATCCATGTTTTCTACCGCCCTTTCCGGCTCTCCTGTCAGCAGAAGGACAACGCCAACCACTACAATGGCGATGTAGATCAACAATTCAATCAGCTTGTTTCGGTTGTTCATACCATGCTCCTTTAATAGATCGCCCAGAAGGGACCGCCAGCGGCGGCTCCTTTTCTGGCTTCATCCAGAATAATGGAGAGGTCCCATTCCTGTTCGCTCCGCTTGCGGCTGGCAGGATCGGCCACCAGGATTTTCCCCTCCGCAGTTACACCGCGCAGGACAATGAAATGCCCGGAGTTGGTAAAGTGCCCTTTTGCCATGATCGCCACAACCAGCTTCCCATCCGCCAGCGCGTCTACCATCGCCTGCGGGTCATCCGGGGGAACGCTCTCCCAGGACAGGCCGTAGGCTTCGGCTGCTGCCGGGATCAGGCTGTGGTAAGAGCCGTTCCCTTCGCAGCGGTGTCCATTCGCTACGGACCATTCGCTGAGTTCTACCGGGTCATGGGGCGTCCCGGTCAGGGTAGATGTGACAATCGCCATCGCCGTGGGGCCGCACCCGGCCTCGCCAATCGTGCCGGATGTGCCGTACATGGTATCTGCCCACCGCTCATCCAGTTGGTTGTAATAGATGACCTCCCGGCCGCCATCAGTAAAGACCACGCCCTCATAGCTCTGACCGCTGCCCTCAATGTAGTCCTTTTCATAAATGCCGAGCTGCTGGTTGTAGCCATACTCTTTTTGAAAATTCTCCACCACACCCACTTCATCGCCTACCAGCCATTGGGACAACATGGAGAAAGGGCTGGTAATCAAGTACAGGATAAAGGCAATCAGGAGTAGCAGGCCCAGAATGGGGGCCAGAATGAGAAGGAGCGTCCTCCTGCGGCTTTCCTCATCGGTCGCCGCCCGTGCCGCCGCCTGTGCCAGCAGCTTTGCCGTCAACGGATCAATCGCCAAAACAACACCTCCAATCAGTCCATTTCCGCGCCTATGTCCGCCAGCATCTGGTCGAACTGCTGGCGGATTTTTTCCCGTTCCCGCCCTGCGCTGTCATCCATGACGAACTCCTTTTTCCCGTCCTCATTCTCACGCACAGACACTGCATAATCCCCGTTTGCAATAAAGAAAGAAGTAAAAAGGGCTTGGATGGCTGGGGCGGGCATCCGGGAAATCTCAAAGGGTGTGGCGGCGCACTTGCTGTTCCAGGAAAAGAGGTTGCGGGCCGCATCCGCTGTCATCTTCATCCAGTCATAGTCAAATTCTTCTTTCTTCATCAGGCCGCCAAAGTCGATCCCGCCTGGGGAAAAATACCGCTCTACCTTTTCGGCAAGAACCGGATGGGATGCCATCAGATAAAGGGCCGCCTGATAAGAGCAGTCCAGTTCTCCACCCCGCCAGCGCATCGAGGACAGCTTGGTTATCAAAGACTCATACCGTTCCGCATGGTTCATCAGAAAACGCCTCCTGTTCGTGAATAAGTAAGGCGACCGGGGAGCATCCCGGCCGCCGTGATGTGCTACCGACCACCCGCCTTGCCCATGTAGGCAAACTTGTAGGCCGGAATCTCAAAATTGACATGAAGCCGCTTGGAGCCGACCAGGAACAGGGCGTGGCCCCGTCGCTTGCTCTCCAATAACTCCTGCTCGGCGTCCGTCAGGTTGTAGAGGTCTGTGGTTTCCTGAAGGTTTTTGCCGTCGCAGCCCATCAGGATTTTGTAGCAGGGAATGTCCAAAAGGGCCTGCCCGTACATCTTGATCTCCGGCGCCAGAAAGTCCACCACCGAGTGGGAGATGATCGCCAGGGCGGATTCATACTTTCTGGACCGCTTCTCCACATTCCGCAGAAAGGCCAGAGATTGGGGTACCTGCGGGTCAATCATCAGGTACGCCTCGTCACATACCAGAAGCACACGCTCCCCGCGATTGTTGCTCATTTGCTCCCAACACCAGGTCAGTAGATTGAAATACTGCGTTCGCTTAATGTTGTCCGCGGCGTTTTGCAGACTGTGGGTATCCAGGCAGACAAAATGGGAGTCGGCCTCCAGCGTGCTGTGCCCATTCCAAAGGAAGCTGTCGCTGCCCTTGGCGGCGTCATACAGCAGCATGGCGAGGTCACGGAACACCGGATTGTCAGGATTGTCCCCGGCTTTCTTTTCGATCAGGTTGTGGAGATCTTCCATGATGGGGAAATCCGTTGCTTTGAGCTGGCGAATGTCTGTCTCCCAGGAGATGCCGAACTGATGATACAGCTCAATGACCGTCTGCTTCAGAACGGCCTTCTGCATATCGGTCAGGCTCGGCAGATACAGGGAGAAAATGATCTCCAGCGTTTTGATATGGAGCGCCATGTCGGACATTCCATTTCCTTCATCCATATAGAGCTTGTCGGTTTCGTCCTCATCGTCACGGGGCGCCGGTCTGATCTGCAAAAGGTTGGAACGACCATTGCGCCCGCCGCCTGCGTTCAGCCAGTTCCCGCCCAAGTTCCGGCACATATCCTTATATTCAGATTCCGGGTCGATACAGAGAATTTTGGTTCCTTTCATGTATTCAGAAAGCATGATGTGCTTGACCACGGTGCTTTTACCGATACCGGCCACACCCATGACAACGAAGCTGCTGTTGGTGCGGTCGTTCCCGCGTGTCCAGGGGTCCAGGATCACCAGCCCGCCGCTGCTGTCCTTGGCAAAATAATAGCCCCGGCCATCGCTGTAACCAGAGCTTGCGAAGGGGAACCCACCCACAAAGGTACTCATGGGGATGATGCGGGAAACAATACTGTCCACCGTCCCATTGGCGGGGTAAGTGGGTGAAATGCTCTGAAACCCTTCCTTTTGCAGATTGGCAAGGGTACGGACCTTGCATTTCTGAACGCTGAACGCACTCTCTACACGGCGGCAGATTTTGGAGAAGGTCGCTTCATCCTGTGCCACCGGCATCACCGTGAGCGACATCATGGCGACGGTTTCGCCCTCCTGGTCGATTTTCTGCATGATATGCTCCCCGTCCTCGGCGGCCTTCTCCGCCCGCTGACGGGTCAGTGGGTCTTTGGCGCTGTCGGCGGCGCCCCGCTGCTGAACAATGCTCTTGGAGAGGGCAGAGATCAGAGTGCTGTTGTCAATCGGGGTGATTCCCACCGAAACAATGGTGCTGGGGATATTCGTGATTTTGGAGAGCCAGCCCATCTCCACCTTTTGCGGATAACGGACCGCCCCGTAGACTTTTCCCATGTTTTCACCGATCACAAGGCTGTTCCGCTTGATTTCCAGCCCCATCGGGGTAATGACATTCAGCAACGCTTCATTGACAGGGAGCGTTTCTTCTTTCTTCTTGGTTCCTAACAATGATACACCTCCAAATCAGTGACACGAGTAAGGCACACCGATATAATCCAACACAGAACCCAGCCCCAGCTCATGGATGCAGTAGTGATACTGTTGGGGATGGGTTTTCTCCATGAGCTGAAAACGGTTCGGTTCATGCTCCAGATGAACGCCGTACATACAATACATACACCCCGATCTGGAAACGCCGGTGGTTTTCAGAGTCGGGGTGCCGTTCCTCTTTTTGACCTCCACAATATCCCCATAGATAGGGGCATAGGGGATGCCGGTCATTTTCAGATACCGCAGAATATCTTCCTCCCGCCAGAAAGCAAGGGGCTGACTGAGGGGGCGCTTGCGCTCATATCCATTGCAGCCGAATTGCAGCCACTTTTGTTCCCGCAGCTTGCTCTCGCAGGCCAGCACTCCCGTAATGGGATACCGCCCGGACTGCTGTTCAAACTTGTTCAGCGGGGCCTTTTTCATGTGGTAACAGCACCGGGCTGAAACCTCAAAGGGGGCGTCCAGAAGATATTTATACTTCTCACAGTTGTAGATCGACTTCTTTCCGTCCTTATCCAGCAATTCACCGTTCAGGCGGGCCAGGCGGTAGGGTTGACCCTTCCGTGCGCCGCTAATCACATCGGACACCTCCTTGGAAATGACTGGATAGCCGTATTTCTCAATAATTTGAGTAAATGGATAGCGTGGGCGAAGCCAAATCACATTGTCTTTCGTTTTTACAAAATCGCGCAGTTCGGGGTATTCAAGCCCCGTGTCCACATACACGGCGGGAATATCCGGGCAGACCTGCCGTGCCAAATCAAGGAGTACCGTGGAATCCTTGCCGCCCGAAAAGCTGGTAAAGACCTGCCCGTTGTACTCCCTGTACCATTCCAATATTTTCATCTGCGATACTTTGATCTTTTTTTCGAGGCTCCAACCCTGCATGATGTTCAAATCCTGCCGGGTGTGCTTCATTCTTAAACAACACCTACACTTTCTAAAATCGGGATCGCCGCTTCAAAACCGGCGTCCTCCAAATGCACATAGGCCGGGTTATTCACCAGATTGCACAGCCGTACAATGTCCTGCTGCTCCAAAATCTCGCTCTGGATGCCGCAGTCGGCAAAATAGCCGGACAGATATTTCAGCTTTTGAAGCAGCTCTCGCTCTATTCCGTCAACCGCCTTGTCCCAGATTTTGATGTAAAACTGTCGTTCCACCACCTCGCCGGAGAGGGCAAACCCACCCATCTCCACGATTTCATGCTTCAGCAATTCCTTCTGTTTGATATTGGAGGAAGATGTGAGAGTGGAGGACAGCTCCGCCATCAGGGGAGAAATATCCACCGGGCGGGAAACCGCCAAAAGCTGAAACGGGTATTGGCCGCTGGACAAGCTGGCCGTGAGCTGCTTGGCAATCAGCCGTTTTTCATTCTTGCTGAACAGCTCCGTGCTGATGGGAAATATTTTCAGGTACGCCAGTGCCATACCGTCACGGGTGTAGAGGAAGCTCCCGCGAATGTCCTTGACGTTGACAAACTCATTGGCGGTCATCTGCACCAGTTCTTCCTTATCCCTGCTCTTGGCCTTCTTGCGCTTTTCTGAGAATTTCAAAAAAAGAAGCGTACCGCCTCCCAGCAGTACGCATACCAAAATCATAATGATCGGCAGCAGCAACCTATCAACCTCGCTTTCCTTGCCGCAGTTTACAGTTCCAAATCATCCTCGTCCTCCCATTCCTCCGGCTCCTGATTTTCGGCAAAATCGAGAGAAAGAGAATCCAGAGGAAAGGAAAAGCTGTGGGCGCCAATCCGGTCAAGCTGACTGGCCTCGCACAGCGCGTCAAAACGACGGCTGAGATCGGCCAAATCTTCCTCACTGGCCCGTATCGTTTCTCCTTCGCCATAGAGATAGGTTTCTACCTCTACACAAATTGTGCTGTCTTTGGGCTGGCTTGCAAGGTCATCCCGGATAACAGTATCATCCAGAAGGTCATCCGCACAGTCAGGACATCCAGCGGCAAAGTATTCCACCCACATTCCATATTCAGAGGACAGAGTTACGACAGAAAACATCTTGCTCATTTTGAACCACCACCTTTCCGGCCCCCGAACATCAGCCGCAGAAATTCCTCCGTATCTTTTGCTGACTGCACCTCAAAGGTCACGGCAGAAGGCCGTGGCTCTGTAAAGTAATCTCGAAAATAGGCGATCTGTTCCTCGGTCAAAGAAACACCTCGTCCCTCCGAGGTGTCGCCATAGAGGAAAAAGGTTCCCCAGATGGTATCCGGCCCGTACTGACGGTTTTTCGGCAGCCCTGCCAGCTTTCCAGTCGCATTGCAGCAGAGAACTGTTTCACAGGGCAGAGGGATACACTCAATATCCCCGCCCACAAGTTCCTGCCGGTGTTCCAGGGAATCCTCCAGCATGGCCGTATAGGGTGCCTGCCCAGGTTCAAAGACCATGATCCGAATCGTTCTGTTATCATTCATATCCATTCTCCTTTTCCTTACGGGTTGCCCGGTGCGATATGCCAATCATCATAGAGGGAGCCGCTGATCGACACGGAATCGGTGAGATTGGCGCAGAGCATCCCGGCCGGAGTCCAAATATCCATCACATGGGTATTGACCGTATAGCTCCCATCGGGGAACCACACCGGCGAAAAATGGACCCGCTGCTTGTAGGTGCTGTAAATGTTTTCGGCAAACTGAAACCGGGCTGTTTTTCCGCTGGAGAGCTGCTCCAATAAGCGCCAGTAAATCGAATAGTTAAATTCCGGGAAGTAGGAAACCGCCGTCTGTCCGTAGGTGTAGTGGGACATGAGCGCCGATGTGCTGACCGTGGCGGTAACAGTGTTGCTCACGCCATAGCCAGATTTCATGGTGTCCCCGGCCGCTGTGGGCACCTTCTCATCCGGTTCAATCCTCGTGGTGGCGGTCACGGAGGCGGAATAGTTGTCCCGGAAGAAATCATACCAGCCCTCATCCACCCAATATCCATCACCATCGCCGGTGCTGTGCCACACCCAATACGGGTGCCACTGCGCCCACCACACGCTCCATGCGGCGTAGGACTTTTCCTCCCGGCTGGGGATGCTGCTGGGCCGCCAGCTTCCAGCGGTGTCAGTGGCTTTCGGGTCCGGCGGGTCGTTGCCGGAAAGATCGACCACCTTTGCCTTGATGATGGTCTGGCTAAGTGTCCCCCGGTTTGTGCGTACCGTGATGATAATATCCTGCGGTTCGGATGGGGTGTGCCACTTCACCCACGCAAGCTGACTGTCCCCCTCCGGGATGACGATATTGTTCATGCGGTAGGTGCTGCCCTTGATGGTGAAGGTCACGGTAGCGGGGTCGTCCGGGTTGATCTCAGAACCGGCATAGAGCGTCACCGGCGTTATCACATCGGTGTCTACCCGGTATTCGTAGTCATAGTCGGTTGGTTCCGACTGCTCCGGGGGCTGTTCCTCAAACCGGACAATGCCCATGCCCAGGTAGGCGATGATAGTATCATTGGAACAGGTTTTGTTCGTGGGGCCGGAATAGGCCGCAAAGCCCAAATCCGAATATTCAAGGTACATCGCCAGCGGAAGGTTTTTATGGGTCAGGCTCGTCATGGTCCTGCGCAGGGCGCCGCCCGTCTGGTTATCGTAGAGGGCCGCTTCATGGGCGGTCATGGCGTACATAACTCCATTGTGCTTGAAGTAGGCGATTGGCTCCAAAAACAATTTATACTTTCCCGTTATCAAATCATCATAAGAAATACCCGTAAGTTCTGCGATATAACGGACAATGATTTCATCACAAAAATATTTCTTAATTGCTTCAATACTCGCCTTGCTCCTGCCGGTGCTGATGATCCTCGGCATTGTAATTGCAGGATTGTAGTAAACATAGCTGCTTGTTGTCGGAGAGATAGAGCTTCCATCCCTATATTGGATTTTTGATACCTTGCCGAAATGGATTTTAATTGCGGGGGTCTTGCTTGTTAAGTCAATAGAAGCGGATGCCGGTTTCTGCGTTTCGGAGTAAACCACGGTAACTCTTACTCCATCCATGCCCGGATTCCATGAGTTCTGCGAGGTCCCCTGTCCCATATTGCCGCCACCGCCGTCCACATTCCCGCTGCCTCCGGTATCGGCCAGGGCACTCATAGGGCAAATGCCCAGGATAAGCAAAAGGCTCAAAAGGAAGGTAAAAATCCGTTTCAAAAGCGCACCTCCAGTCTGCTGATTTTTGAAAAAGGGCACAAAAAGAGTACGGCACTTCTGCCGTACTCTTAATGCGATATTAGCCCATACTGCCAACCTGATTTCCGGTCAATTCATCTCCATCATTACCAACCGGAATCCCAACAGAGCTGCCTCCTTCATCGGGAATCCAACCGAAGCCCTCGATGTAAATAGCGCCGTTCTGTGTATCTCCGTTCTGGGGCTGATTGGCAGCGGGATCAGAAACAATCGGCTCATTGTTCTCGCTGGCCGCCTGCTGTTCCTCCGGGGACGGGGCAGGTGGTGGAGTGCTTTCCGGCTTTTTCTCACTGTTGTTCAAATCAACATCCACCTGATCCTCCCGCTCTACATCCAGGACGGGATCAGCCTGTTCCTGCGCGGGGGTGTTTTCCGGCGCGGAAACATCGGGAACCTCCACTGTGGGCGTCGTAGTTTCTTCCTCCGGGGGCTGGCTCACATCTTCCGTTGTAACATCCGTGGGGGCAGCGGCCGGGTCCGTCCCAGTTGGCTGATCGCCTTTGCCGAGCATAGACACAGAAACGCCGATCACGAGCAGCAGCACCGCCGCCACACCGACAATGGCAAGCAGCTTCTTATTTTTTGCGTTCATCTGGAATCCTCCTTCAAGGTAAAATTATATCAAAAAATCAATGTATTCCCCCGCTCTCATTATATCAGTTGCACAATATCGGCGTCCAGGTGGAAGAACACACAAACATTTTTTTGCGCTATGGAAAACCGCCAGGCAGAAATAGACAAAATCTAAAACCGAGGAACATATTTGGCATTCAGCTTCATGGTGATCTGCATGGGCGGCAGATGGCCGAACCCAAAGGAAAGGGGCACCTCCACCGTGACCGTTCCTGTCACATTGAGCTGGGTAATCCCTGCTGGCGCGGAGGGGGCAAGCGGGGCGTTCTCCAACTCCATGTGCAGATCGTAAAAGCGGTATTCCAAATCCGGCCCCGCGTATTTCAGATACCGCCCATCCTCATACACCAGGCCCAACACCTGTTGTAGCCGGTCATATACATTCCCGGTGGTCACATTCTGCGTCCAGGACGAACCGGAGAGCTGGTAGCCGCCCGAATACCCTTCCCGCAGACCGGGGTAGGCTTCATCCCAATTCTCCGTTGCCACAGCTACGATAGCGGATTGAACGGAATCCCGGACGCCCTGCGCCACGATCACCAACCGCATATATTCAAACACTACGCAGGCCAGAATCAGACAGCAGACCACCACCGCAAGAATCATGGGCGTGCCCTGCCCAGACCTGTCTTTCAAAACCGTTTTCAGCCTGTTCATTTCCAATATACCTCCGAGATTCCTGTGGCCCTTGCGGTGAGCGTGACCGGGAAGGACGCAAATTCCCCGAACAGGCCGAGATTGACGGTGGTGGTGAGTGTCACCGTCACCTCATTGCCAAGCTGAATTTTGCCGGTGTCGCTCCATGAAATATCAGGGTCAAGTCCGGTTTCCTCCCGGAGATCTGCCGCTTTCGCGCTGGTGGCGGAACCGACCCGCCCGTTGATCTCCGCTGTCCGCACCAACTCATCCGCAAACACATCCAGGTTTTGTTTCGCCACAAACACTGGAGCTATGCGGACCACCAGTGCCAGAACCAGAGCAACCGCCAAGACGAGGACACACACATCCACAAAGCCCTCACCACGCTTATTTTTCAGAAGCCGCCTCAAACAGCCACCTCCCTCCATCAGAACAAATCTCCAAAGGCTTCCAGAACCACATAGCCCAGAACACCCAGATACATCAGCAGGAAACAGCCCAGCAGCATAAAGGAATACTTCCGCATTTTTCCCGGCTGCTTCATGGCCTCCAGCTTCAGCTTTTGGAGTTCAAGCTGCTTGAAGGTCATGGAGAGCATTTGAAAGTACATAATGCCGTTGTCGCCGCGCTTGACGGAAATCAGCCCACGCACCACATCGGAGAGCATGGTGCTTCCGATCCGGCTCTCCCACCGCGTCAGAGCATTTTCCTCGTTGCCGGAGGCCATATCCGCAATCGTGATCTCCAACTCCCGTTTCATGGCGTGACCTGCGTTGTGCTGATAGGCTTTCAGGATATTCAGCACATCACGGGAGGAACGAAGCTCCTGTTCCACGGTATTGACAAAACGGGGCAGCTCTGTTTCAATCTCTTCCCGCCGCTGCTGGACAATCTCATCCGCCCGTTTCTGCTCCTTGAAAAAGACAGCTATCGCCAGAAAGAGGATCACCGGCGCCAGGATAGGGAATATCAGCAGGGCCGGAATCACCAGCAGCCCAATCAGGCCAGCCTTGACCCAGGCTGCCGCCACATAGGTTTCTGGGGACATCTGAATTTCTGCGGATTTAAGCTGGGCCTCCAGTTTGCGCCGTTTATAGGCGTCCATCCGAACCAGAGGTGCGGCCTTTGCCGCCATATCGAACAGGATGGCGTTCATGCTGTTCTTTTTCGCCTTTCCCCGATTCGTGACGGTCAGCACGGCTTTTGTACTGGCGGAAGTGGGCAGCCGGAGAAGCCCGGCCAGTAAAAAGAACGCTCCCAGGCCAAAGAGCGTTCCGAAACATAGTAAGATCAAATACAACCTGTTTCACCTCAATTCTTTGTAGTACATTCGTTTTGGACCAGTGTTCCGGCTCTCCGTCCGGGGACGGCCTGGCACATTCCAGCTCCCACCGCCCCGGAGTCCCGGCACGCATGACCACCCGGAGGCCCGCAGGCTGGCCCCGTTTTCCTCCGCCAGCGTGTAGGTGATGATCTTCCGAAACCCCATCTCTCTGGCGATTCGGGCACAGCAGCCATAGAGGAAGCTGCATCCATTGAGAATACCGTCTGTGCAGAGCCGTGTCACCTCGGCGGTCCGTCCATCATCCAGATACCGGGAGATCGGCCGCCCCACAACGGCAACACCGTGAAGCGTTCCCTGCCCATCGGAGAGCGCCACGCAGAATTTACAGCCCTGTGCCCGCCCACTGTGGCGGTGGTGCTTTTCAATAAAGCGGTTTGCCTCCCGCAAGCTGATTGGAATGATCTCCGCGATTCTCACCTCCAATGAAAAACGCCCACCGGAAAGGTGAGCAAAATGGTTTCATCTGCCTTGAATTGGAAATATCAGGTTCCCTCATTTCCGTAAACTCAAAATAGCGGAAATATCTCGCCTGATTTTGGAGTGGAAAGTTCCACTTATCTTTTGTACTCCACCGGCTTTGTCAGCCGGATGACCGCCGCAAAGGAAATGAGCAGCACCAGCAGGCAGACCGCCAGGATACCCTTGCCGAAGCCGGTGTTCACCAGCACATTATACCAGTCTTTGTTCAGAAAGTAGAGCAGGGGGATATTGCCCACCAGCAGGAAGGCCATCGTGATGAACTCCTTGAACGGTTCGTACATCAGGTAGTCCAGCTCCGCCGCCACGATCCGCATATCGGACAGCTTGGCGATGATGGGGGTGAGGGTGCTTTTCAGGCTCTTATCATCCTGACAGGCGATAGCGGCGTCCACCCATTCCCGAAAGATGTAGTTGTCCAGCTTGGGTTTCATATTGGAGAGGGCCTGTTTCACATCGGCGCTTATCATGCCAGTTTCCGCTAAAAAGCCTCGGAACACATCGGCCACGGGCGGGTTCAGGTAGTGGATGTTTTCCTCCACGGCGGTGATGATACTCTCGCTGCGCAGATAGGAACTGGTGATGATGGACAGCCCGGTTTCAATCTCGTTGTTCATCAGCTTTTTGTAGCTGTGGGAGGTGAACAGGACATACCAGAATGGAATCAGCCCCATGCCTACCGCCAGAACCGGAAGCATGAAATAGTTTTGGATCACAATGCAGATCACCGCGCCCATAGCCGCCAGGAACAGAGAGAGGGCGCAGAGGGCGGCAAACTTGCCGCCCCTGCCGGTCAGGGTCATCATTTCCTTGGCCTCCCGCACCGTCTTTTGGATGCCCTTGGCCTCTTTGGGGTGGTTGAGCTGCCCGATCCGTTTGGAGATCGGCGCCTCCCGGCTGGCAAAGGATTTCGTCAAGTCCTCCGCAAACTCAAAGGGGGTCATGCCCAGCAGCAGGAAAATACCGGCCAGCATACCGGCAAAGGCCAGCAGAATCAGTACAATCAAGCGGTTTCCTCCTTCCCATCGTTTATATCCATCCGGCCACCGGCGATCTGTTCCAGCAGGCGGGGCGGCATCCCATTCTCCAGCAGCCGCTTTTGCAGGCTGTCCGAAATCGGAGACACCTTTTGAAACTCGCCATGTACTTTGACTTTACCATCTTCGATAGCGGTTTCCGATACATGGTAGCGGTAGAGGGTGTGGAGCTGCCGGGCGCCGTCCTCCAAAATCTCACACTCGGTAATCTCCATCACCCTGCGGCTGTTGTCCTCCAGCTTCTTCACAAAGAGGACAATGGGGAATGCCTCCGTCACCAGGTTATACAGAGTCTTGTCGCCCATATCGTATTTTTGGGTACACAGCGTCACCATGCGGTAGTAGGTGGCCTTGCAGCTATTGGCGTGGGTGGTAGTAATGACCGCGTGGCCGGTGCGGGCCGCCTCCTGCGCCGCAAACGCTTCCGCCGACTTCATCTCGCCCACGCACACCACATCCGGGTCGCAGGTCAGGGCAAACTCCAAAAGCCGCTCCTGATCGTAGTTCTGCTTGGGGTCATCGGAAAAGCGGGTGACGGTGTGGACTACATTGTTGAGGACATTCCCCTCGGCGTCCTCCTTCACCAGATCAAACTCCCGACACCCATTTTCAATGGTGAAAATTCTCTTTTCATTGGGAATGGTGGAGAGAATCCAGCTCATCAGAGTGGTCTTGCCGCTGCCGGTGGAGCCGGTGACGCAGATGGACAGTCCAAACCGAAGCACAGCCGCCAGAAAATCCAGCATTTCGGCAGTGGCTGTCCCATAGCGGACAAAATCATCCCGCCCAAGCTTTTTGGGGTTTACAATTCGGATGGAGGCCGCCACGCCCTTATCCTTGTCGGTCAGCGGATTCCCCAGAACCGTGATACGAATTTTATTGGAGAGATGGCCCACCACTCCCGGCTGGCTGTTGTCGAGGATCATCCCGGATTTGTGGAGCAGCCTGCGAACCACATCCACGGCGTGCTGGGGGCTTTGAAACCGCTCCTTGGAGGGAACCACGCGCCCATCCGCATAGGTGATCTTGGTGTCCTTCCAGGAGTTGATGTTGATCTCCTCCACATCACTGGCAAAGAGGTAGGGCGTCAGGAAGGAGAACTCGGCCATTTCCGTATAGAGCTTGTCGATCAGGGCCTCATGGTCCATGCCCTCCACGCCCAGGCTGTAATCATTGAGATACTTGGCGATGTAGGCGGTGATCTGCTGGCGCTGTTCCTCCGGGTTGTCGGTTATCAGGGTGGAATACTTGCTGGCAAGGTACTCCTGCACCTGTGCCAGCACCTCCGCGAATAAGCGCGTGTTTTTGCTGGTGTTGAAAAAAAGGCCAATGTTATTTGCCATCCCCGAACACCTCCGCGGCGATGGCCGCGATGACCGTCTCATAGCTCTTGGCCTCTTTCCCGGAAAGTGGTTCCAGCAGCTTCAGCGTGGCCGCCTGTTCCTCCACGATGGGGAGATAGGGCAACCGGCACTTCACCCCGCCAAATGAATTTTCATATTCCAAACCGCCCTGATAGGGCCGGGTGTTGGACAGCACCCGGATGTGCTGCTCAGGCTTGAATTTCCGGTCCTCAACCAGCGGAAGGTAGGATGCAAAGTAAGAGATCGCTTTCAGATCGCATCCACACACCCGCAACACATCGTCTGCCACCTCCAGTGCTGCCGTTGCCAGCACATTCCCGGTCAGGACGCTGGTACAGTCCACAATCACATAGTCTGCGATATGCCGCAGAAGCACCAGCATATCCACTGCCTTTTCCTTGCTGTACTCTGCATAGGTGAACACATTTTCCCCAGCCTTGTAGCCCAGAAAGCTGATATAGGGGTGCTTTTCACAGGGGATACAGGTTTTCAACACCTGTTCCTGCGTCATACCGGGAGAGGACAGCAGCTCGCCCACGGACACTTCCGGTAGCTTCCCCTCCGCCGCCACAGCGGGGAGCGAGGGGGCGGTAAGGTCGGTAAACACCAGCACCACATTTTTCTTCCGCTTGGCAAGCTCCGCCGCCAGCTTGACTGCCGTGACCGTCTTTCCGGCGCCGGGGCTGCCCCATACAGCAAGCATCTGTTTCTGCTTATTCGCCATCCGCTGATTCCACCTCCTGCTTCTCTGTGCCGTCTGTGGGCTGCCCACGGTCAGCGGGCTGGATGCCCTTATTACCGGACTCTGCCTCCGGTTCGGCAAAAAAGGCGTCCTGCGCCGCCAGGAACTTTTCGGCATTGGCGCGGGTGCCCCGGTAGACAAAGGCCAGGTGGAGGCTGTTGGATTCCTCCAAATGGGCTAAAAGCTGGGCCTGTTCGCTGTTTACCAGCAGGGTGATGGTGGCGGGCAGGGTTTCCTCCGGGTTTTCTTCTTCCTCATTTTCCACCGGCGCTTGATATTCTTTGTCCGCGCCGGAACTCTGGGTAGCGGCAAGAACCTCCACATATTTCAGCTCCGGGGGCTGGGTGGTTTCGCCGGTGTCCTTGTCGGTGGCAAAGAGCATGATAATATCGCCCGCCTCCACCTTGCCGGAACCGCCCTTGGCAAAGGTGGGGATGGTGACGGAGATCGCCACCTTGGAACCGTTCAGTTGGGTCAGGTACTCGTACTGCGTCAATGGTTCCGAGGACAGCCACGCCGTGTTCACATCTGTATTTTTCCGCAGTTCCACATCGGTGTATCTCCCCACCACCTCATCCAGAGAGGTGGCAACGCTGTCCTCCATGCCGGAGGCCCCTCTGGTGTAGACCTCCACCATGTCCGCCGTGATGTATGTCCCCCGTGGGATCACCTCGGCCTTTACCCGGACCGCCTCCGTCTGGGCTTTTAGGCCCTCGTTGAAAAGCGGTGTGATCCCAAAGCAGACCAGAACCGCCAGCAGGATGCACACCGCGCCGATGACCGTCCGGCTCCGAAAAATATTCTTGTTCAATTTGATACCTCCATTTGTTCAGATTTGAAGTGCAAAAGCAGTCAGCCAGTAGGCGGCCACACCGCCGAAGCAGAAAAAGGGGGCCAGGGGCAGGCGCACCATAGACAGCGGTTGTTTTTGCAAACGGCATTCCACCAGCCCGACAAGCACCGCCAGCGAGAGGGAAAGGACGGCCTGTATCAGCCCCGGCCACACGCCCAGGACAAATCCGCAGGCCCCCATCAGCTTCACATCACCGCCGCCGATGGCAAACCCATCCCGTTTTATCAGGACCGCCGCCAGCAGGAAGGGTCCGCCGACCAGAAGCAGCCCCGCCGCAGAAGCGGCAGGGCGGAACCCGATCAGCCCGCACAGAAGGAGCAGGGCCGGAATCAGGTTTGGAATCTCCCGGTTTCGCATATCCCACACGGCGGCGGACAGGAGCAGCAGGCCAAACAGCGCCCCTTTGACCATAAGCGGCGTCACCGCTCAACCTCCCCGGCGGGTTCCAGTCCGGTGTCGCTCAGTTCGTCCCCATGAAGGTCGTAAAAGTCCTTCATTTCTGCGGGAGGCTCCCCATTGACATGAAACACACAGCGCCGAAGATCCGCCGCCTGTTTTGCCACCGTTTCCTCCAGCGTTCCCCGGATGCTGTCCCAAAAAGAAAAGTCATTGTCCAACCATTCCGTATATAGGGCCGCAAGCGGCTGGGGGCAGGTCAGCAGGGTGTCGGTTTCCCATTCATCCAGACCTTGCTCCAACTCTCCGAGAAATTCTTCCTTGATGACCTTTTCATAAGCGTGCTCCAATATTTCTTTGGGCGGCAGGGCGGCGATCTCCTCCATGCGGGCGTCAAATTCTGCTTTGGCCCGGTCGTAGAGCAGACCAGCCCGATACTCGGCGCCCTTGTCCTGAAGAAAGTAATAGATCACCTCGCTGATGTTCTCCGGGTTCATACAGCGGTTCGGGACGGGCGTATTTCGGAAAGTCCACGCCTGTTCCAGCACATTCTCCATCGCCAGAAGCATATCCCGCTGCGTACCACTCAGAGGGATGTTCTCCAATTCGTTTTTCATGGCAAGTATCCCTTGAACTTTTACGAAGTAGGAATCACCGGGGACCAGCTCCTCCAACGGTCTGGCTATACTATGGAGTTCTTCGTCCAGCTTCTCTTTCAGATTCTCTTGTTCCAGTTCAAACCACCTCCTGCGGTCAGGCATACAGCCCGAAATAAAGAAGGATGGCTGTCAGACCAACCGCCATCCCGATCATCAGGGGCCACGGGCTCCATCCCTTTTGAAACATCATTTTTACTCCCCCTGTTCCAACGCCTCCTGCGCGGCGAGAATCTGTCTGCCCACGGCATAGACCACTTGAATGGTCACAGAGTTTCCCGCCTGCCGGTAGAGCTGATTATCGCTGTTGACCGCCCGCGCCCGGTCAAACATTTCATCGGTAAAGCCTTGCAGTCGCCAGCACTCACGGGGCGTCAGCCTGCGAATCAGGCCGCATCCCGCGAATGGCGTCCCCTGGTTACAGGAGGTTTCCAGCGTACCGGCGCGGTCCTTCCCGACACGCCCCCGCCTTGTTTTGCTGTCAGGGAACGCCAGATTGATGCTGTCCCCACAGCGGGCAACCGCGTAGCCCTGCTTCGTGGCCTCCCGAACACGCATACCGTGGGGGCATTTTTCACAGTCCTGAAAGACAACGCCGTGGCGGTCCTGTGTCGTAAGGGTGAAGGCCGGTTCTCCGCACTCCTTGATTCGCCGCCCATTCTGCCTTTTTTCTTCCCGTTCCGGGGTAACGACAGCGCGGCAACCGTAGAACACGCCGGAGTTGTCGCCGCCCCGGTTGGTGATCCCGCTGTTATACTTGGCCTTGATGCACCGGGCATGGTTTGTCAGCTTGGGATTACCATTACAAAGATCAACGAAATACAGCCCGGTCTTGCCGCCCCAGCCGCCGGACTGGGCCGCCATCGTGACGCTGATGCCGGATGGGTCATACACCCGCTGGCCCTGCATCCCGCCTATGAGTTGGATAAGAGCTTTTCCACAGCCCGCTGGGACAGGAAATATTTTGGGTCCACCTCCGGTTCCAGAATGTCGGCAAGCGACAAGGTAGACCCGTTCTCTGTTTTGAGGGGGGCCGAAATCCTTTGTATTGAGAAGTCCGTACTCGATATGGTAGCCGAGTGAGGCCAGCGTATCGAGAACGGCCGCAAAGTCCCATCCTCCATGAATGGACAGGAGATTCTTAACATTTTCAAGGACAAGCCATGTGGGTCTATTTTCAGGATTTTGGCCTTTGACGAGTTCAGCAAGCGTAAAAAAGAGTCCGCTTCTTGCTCCGTTAATCCCTCGTTGACGACCGCTGACCGAAATATCCTGACACGGGAATCCGGCTGCCCACAGGTCTGCTCTGGGGAGTTCTGCGGGGGTGACTTTTGTGATGTCGGCTGCATACCATTCATCCTCCTTCACATTATGAATGGCTCTGTAACTGCGGTCGGCATATTTGTCGATCTCACAATGCCCCACACAGCGCATCCCGCACAGCTCAAAGCCCTTGCGGAAACCGCCGATGCCGGAAAAGAAGTCAAGGAATGTCATCTGCGCCATCGGCAGCCTCACAGTTCCAACGCCATATCCTCATCAAGCTCTTTCTGTCCGTCGTTCTCCATTTGAGTGGTCGCTTCCTGTTCTTCCTCCAATTCCATCAGCTTCATAAAGATGGCGTTTGCAGCACACGGATCAATCTCCGTGACATACCGGGTGGTTGGGTCAACATGGTTTTCATCCCTCGGCGTCCGGGCGTCTGGGAAATCGGTCTGTCCGGCCCGGTCAAGCACCGCCTGATCGAAACGGGAATCCCAATCGGAAAACTGGATAGTGCGGGAGAGGACATAGACTGCCCGCTCCACACCGTAAAAGCGCACCAGCTCTCCAATGAAGGAATCCAATTCCCGGCTGTTCATGGCGGTCATGGCCTTGTCCTGAATGAAATTCCGGCAGTCCATGTTGATATTGTAGCTGTCGCACCAAAGAGCCGCCTCATTCCTGCGGCTGGCTTCTTCCAGCGACGGATAGTAAATGGGAATAGTTGCGTACATCACTCAAGCCCCCATTCGTCCCCGTAGCGGTATGGGTAAATTTTCTGTCCGCGCAGGAACCGGACCAAATTCTGCACTTGGTCCACCACGGATAAATTGCTCTGGTCCTTGGTAGTCATCATCACCGAGCCAAAGATACCGGCCAATGCCAGAACCACGGTGGTGGTCACATTGGCGGTGAACAGCCAGACCAGGGCGGCCACACCGCCCATCAGCAGAGAACCAATCAACGCCTGAAAGAGCTGCTTTTTCCCAAAACCTGTGAACAGCTCCGCCTCCGGCTTCACGCCCAGAGGGATATACAGTTTCAAATCCTCGTCCATTCGCACCTCCTACGAATAGTAATACAAAATCAGGTCTTTGATCTGCCAGATGGATTCCGCAATCACATAGAAGATCACGGTGTTACGAGCGCGTTTTTTGTATTGCGCCGCCTGTTCCTCGGCGGCTGCCAGCCGCACCATGCAGTAGATAAACCTTGCCACGGCGCCCACGCGCACCAGCAGGATGATGGCCTTTGAAAGATCGTCCATTGTTACCATCCGCCGTCACCTCACTTTCCCATGCCCTTGACCATCTGCACCAGGCGCACGGAATGGTATGCGTTATTGACGATGGCTCCGCCACCGCCGCCTCCGGTTGTAACGATAAACTCCTGAAGGAACTTCGGCGTCCGCACAGCCAGAATCATGCAGGCCACGCCCCAGAAGATGTGCATATTCATCATCAGCCCCACGCCCAGCTTGGCGAGGGCGATTTGGATAATCACCGAAAGGGCAGATTGAAAGAACTTGCTCATGTAGGGCTTGAACACGCCCTTGTCGTTGTCAATCAGGCCCACACAGGCCAGGGGCATCCCCACCCGCAAAATCAAAATCTCCAGCCCCCGCATAAGGAACTGGAAGTAGAGGATAAAGTACACGATGACGAACACCAGCCCAAAGATGGCAGTCACAAGGCCGAGCGTGGAAATACCAGACACCCATCCCGCCCAGTCATAGGCGGTGGCAAGGCCAATGGCCTCCAGCATCTTGTCGCTCATTTCCTCCACGATCCCGGCAAGCCAGCCATACATGGTGGGGAAACAGACCGCCACGGCCATCGCCTTGAAAAAGTTTGTCAACAGGGCAATCGGTTCTTCGTCTGCGTCGCCATCGGACCACAGTACATAGGTTTCAAAGCCCTTTTTGAGAAATTTCAGGATGATAAGGGACACGCCAAAGCCAAACACAATATCAAACAGGGCTTCAAACAGATCAACACCGGCCAATGTGGACATATACTGCTCCGCGTACAGGGTCAGCGGTACGATGCCCTCCATCAGCCCGTCGATGTAGGCGATGGCTCCGTTAAGCAGGGCGACGATCAGCAGAACCAGAATATATTCCAACCAGCGGCCACCTCCTTTCCGGGGGCGGCCGGGGCCGCCCCCTTGTTGTATGAAATGAAAATGGGGTGGATCAGGCGGCAGGCGTCCCGCCGCTGTCCTTCACCAGTGCCCGGTCATACTCGGCCAGCACCACGGCGGACAGCTTCTCCCGCAGCTCCTTCGTCATGGGAAAGCACTGTTCCGTCCATTCGCCTTTTACATTCCTGCGGCTGGGCAGGGACACGAACAGCCCCTTTTCTCCCTCTACCACCCGGACATTCTTCACCAGAAAGCAATCGTCCAGGATGACGCTGCTCACCGCCCGCAGCTTGTCGGGACCGCTGAACAGTTTCTTGATCTCTGCCGTAAATTCCATGAGAAAACCTCCCTGATAAAAAATACGGCGGGGCATAGCGCCCCGCCGGTCATGTCGGACATCAGCCTGCGTAATCGAACATATCCTTGATGCGCTGGGTAATGGTCGGCAGCACAGTGCTGTCCACAATGAGATAGAGGCCCGCCAGAATCAAGGCGCCCAGGACAATGGAGATCAGCACCGTAATCGCCACATCAAGGGTGCCCTGCCCCTCACGGTTTACCAGCGCATCCTTCGTGCGGCCTGCCAGCTCACGGGCCTTCTGCTTGGCCGTCCAGATGGAAGTCATAGCCTTAACCTGAGTGTTGCGGATAAAATTAGCCATAAATTTTCCTCCTATTGATGAATTGATTTACTTAGTAAGGCGTGATAATCGCCTGTACTACGAAAGCGGCCCCGGCTTACTGATAGTAGCCGAGGATCAGGTTCAGGGTGGCGGAACCCAAAACGGCGCCGATGCAGGACACCACCGCCACCACAATGCGGTTGTTCCACTTCTTCTGGTCCATCTCGTCGGCCATGCCGCGCCGGATGCAGAAGTAGATGATAAGCAGGCCGGACACCACCGGGGCCAGGACCATGAGCCATGTAGTCAGGTCGCCAATCAACTGCTCGGTGCCCGTCACGATCTGGCTGTCCTCCACACCAGCCGCATAAGCCGGTGCGGACATGAAAAAAGAGGCGGCAAGTGTGGAAAGACCGACACCTGCCGCCCGGACGGACTTGTGCAGCCCGCCCATCGTCTGTTTTACTTTTTCTTTCATCGAAACCTCCTGAAATTTAATCATCATCAGAAGCGCCGCCCCCTGTGTTTTTCTGCTGGGCGAGGCGGCGCATGATGTCCTTTTGATAGTAGACCCAGATATTCCACAATGCGATTTCCTGTTTGGTATCCGTGAGAATGGGCCGCTTGTTTTCCCGTTCCTCCCGCAGCTTCCGGTTATGCTCCATGTCGCCCATGCCCAGCATTTGATTGAACAGCCATTTGGAGAGGTCGGGGGCGTACATCATGGCCGGATGGTCCCGGCTGGTGATGATCTGATAGGGCCGCTTAACGCGCCGGACCTCATCCGTATTGAGCAGCTTGCGCTCCGTCAGACTGACGCTCTGGGAGCTGGATGGCGTGGTGAACCGCCCGTTGCTGGCCGAGAGCTGGTAGCTGGATGTGGTGTAGCTGCCCAGCTTGTCCGACATTTCCCGCAGGGTTTCCGGGTCGTCGCTTTGCAGGTAGGCCCATATCTGGCAGTTGCCCTTGATGGTGTTGGCGATATTGTCGCTGTACTTTTCCTTGAGCTGGTCGAACCCCTGCACATAGAGGGCGTAGCGCATCCCGCGCCCCGCCGCCACGGTGAGCTTGTTCGTCATATCACTGATGGGGGTGAAGTTCCCGAACTCATCCAGCAGAAAATTCACCCGCCGTTCCAGCCGCCCGCCCCGGCGATCCGCCGCCTCCGCCAAAAGCTCATACTGCTGGGACACAATGAGAGAGGCAATCGGGTAAAAGGTGGTCTTTTCGTCCGGCAGGATCACAAAAAGCGCCTGCTTTTTGCGCCCCAAATCCGTAAGGGTAAAATCACTGGCATGGGTGATGGAGTAAATGGATTTCGAGGTAAACAGCCGCAGGGTGGTGAGGGCGGAGGTGTAAAAGCTGCCTCTGGTGCGGGATGGAGCCACATCGGAGATGGAGAGCAGCGCCCGCGCCGGGTGCGTTGGCGACTGTTTTTTCAGATACTCCAGCAGGGGCATTTTATTCCCGATGGTGCGGCACATCTCGGAAATGAACCAATACACATTCGTCATGTTCTGAAACTCCGGCCGCTTCTGGTTGTCGCACACGACGCAGAGGATGGCGGCGGCGATGATGGAACACTCGCCGTTGGTCCAGATTTTCTCACCCTCCGGCTTGCCCACCAGATTGTTTGTCAAATCCCAAGCCAGCATTTCCGCCCGGTCTGTGTCGCCCTGGTTGATGGCGTCAATGACCGGCTGGAGCAGATTGTAGCGCATACTCTTGGCCGGATTCTTGAAGTCCAGCACCAGCACCTCATATCCCAGCTTTTTCAGAAATTCCGAGGTGTAGTGGAACAACTCGGCCTTTGGGTCCGAACAGAAGATGGACTCCCCGGCAAGCCCCAGAAGGCAGATGCTCTCCAACACCAGGCAGCGGGATTTGCCGGAACGGGTGGCCCCCACGCAGAGCAGATGGCAGTCATCTCCGACAAAATAGATTTTTTCCTTGTCGCCCTCCTTTTTCATGCCCACCACCACGCCGCCCTTCGTCAGCGGGGGAGGCGGCGTGTCCTTGGGAATCATTTTGGGATGCAGATTCAGTTTCAAACAAACACCTCACTTTTTCATAAAATCCAGCCCGTCATAGCCGGTTTTTAATAGCTCCCGGATGGCCGGGTCATGCGGGTCCAGGGTGAAGCTGTCAAAGGCTTTTTCCTTTTCCGCGTCGCTCATCCAGCGGGCCGAGCCGTGCTGATACTGGCCCACCGCTTTGGGAGTCTTGATCTCCGGCGTGATGGTGTCCAGGTCGGATTCATAGGGCCGCATATTGGTGAGAAAGAACATCACGGCCAGTACGCACACAAACCCTTGCAGGCAAAGGTACAGCATCAAATGCTGGCGGCTGGAGAACAGGCTGGCAAGGCAGTCCCCGATGGGAAGAAGTGAAAGCCGGGTAATCTCTCTTGTCAACAGACCGTGAACTGCTGTGGAGAAAAACAGATTGAGAATCGCACCAGAAACAAAGATCAGCGCACATACCATCAGTTTAGGCTTTGTTTTCATAGTTCCATTTCATCCTCGACCGTAAAATCATCCAGAAACGCTTCATTGTCTTGATCCTCGGTCAACTTGATTTCCTGCGGCTCCGTTTCACCCATCTGCATGGGAATCAGAATCGGCAGCAGATGCTTTTGTAAAAAGTCCTGATCCTCGCAGCGGTCAATGAATGTCCCAAAGGTGTTCAAGAACGGGGTGTCCAACGGAGTACAAATCATCAGGTCGCCTCGCTCTTTCCCCATTTTCACAATAAAAGACGCAAGATTGACCGGATCGGGGTCCAGGCAGAACGCTTCATGTAGGCCACCCTCCACAGGGGCATACCCAATTAGAAAAGGATAGCCGCAAGCAGTATCATTCTGTTTGGCTGCGCTGGGAAGTTCAGGGGTGACAAACTTGGTGAGTTCTTCCGCAGGCGTATTTCTGACCGGCTTATCCAGTAGCCATACTTTAAGACTTTCCGGCTTGACGATGCCATAGAAGTCGTATCGTTCCCAATGAATGTACTCGCCGGTCAGCAGACTTTCCGCATATACAGCCTGCCCTCTGGCTCCATAGGTACATCCAAAACCATCACGGGCATACCAGATGGAGTCATCGGCAGTCATGTCATTGCCCTTGCTGCTCACCCCAGGTTTGAGAACCAGAAATTGATTTTCGTAGTTGCACTGGCTACTGTCGGGGATGCAGTCATTGATGTCCAAAGGGCGATCCGACTGGCGGATCATTTTCTGATTTTTCACCATATCGTCGGATACATAGAGAACCGGGAGTTGTAGAAAAGTAGCCAGACCGATTTCGTCCTTCATCCCTTGAGAGATGGTGTCGCCCATAACCCAGAGTTCATCGCAGCGCTCCAGCAGTTCGTGACCCATCCGCAACCCCTGTTCCCGCTGCTCCGGCACAGCATCATCCAGATATTGCGTGAAAATCGTGTGCGGCGCCAAGGGAATCACCCCGCAGGATGCCGCATACGCACAGTAGTTCTTTGCCTTTTCCATGTTTTGTTCCATGTCTCCCCGCAATGGTGAAGAAATATAGATCAGCCTCAAAGTAACACCTACCTTTCCAAATTAGCCCGCCCTCGGATGAACGGCGCAAAAGCAGCGAGTTCTCTCTGCGTTTCAAATTTCCAGATCTTCCTCGTCCTCTAAATCACAGTCACTTTCCACATCGGAACCGTAATCTGTGAACGGCAGAATGTGTTCTGTGCCGTTCTCAACATTTTCCTCGGATTCATAAAGACCCATATCGGCAAATTCATTGTCGGAAACAAGCGTGCCGTCAACGGTGCGGAACATCAGCGGCATATCATTACTATCCACATAATACAGAAACTCATTGGTTGTATACGCCAGTCTCGCAATGTCTCCACGGTGAAAAATGAAATATGGAATCGTTCGGTCCCCGCTGATTGCTGGATATTTTTTAAGTTCATCAAAAAACTCTTGGAGTTCTGGACAGACGCAGTGTACGGTCAGCTTGCCAATCTCATTGCGGGAAATCCTCCCGATCACATCGTTCAGTGCGTGATCGGCAGTCAGTTGATAGCCCTCCCAGGCGACGGCTGTAATTTGGAACGGCGAAACAACGCTGTCCGTTTCTTTATAAATCTGCGTATTATCAAAGTTGTACCGGAGCCACTGGCACTCCATATCATCATCCGCCTCTTGGCGCGGCGATACGTCCGCTTCGATGATGAAGTGATTGCCCTCCAAATCAAAATCCAGGATTTTCATGGAATCCTCCTATCTTTCCAGGTCCAGTCCATCCAGTTCTACATCACTGATGGGCGGCTCAAAGCCGGTGTCATAGGACACATCATCAAGCTGCCGGATGGCCTCCAATCGTGCGGCGGCCTTCAGGTCGGTCACAAGCTCCTGCTCCAGCAGGGCGTCAGCAACAATGGCGTTGGAAACCGGGTCGGTGAAACAAAGGGCCTCACCGTCCTGCGCGGCCTGCTCCACCACGGACTCCGGCAGGATTTCCTCTGCCACAGCCTTCGGAAGCTCCAAACCGCGCTTTTTGGCGCCGACAATCTCATAGATACCCACGGCGATCTCGCCGCAGGTGATGATGTTGCCCCATATATCGGGATTTGGGCGCCCGTCACGCATATCTCACACCTCCATCTTCCTCATAGGGCATAAACGCAATCACGGAGAGATAATCTGTACCCAGCCGTCGCAAAAGGGCGTCCTGATGCTCCATGACCTGATCCACCACATTTTCAGGGCAGTAGCGCATCAGGTCGCGCACATATTCGCCCACATCCAGCCCAATGGGGTGCGCCAGATATTCCTCATCCGTCATGCCATCAAGCTGCTGGTTCAGGCTGTGCTTATACATGAGAAACCGAGCGATAGCGATAGTTTGATTTCGCTTGCTGTTCATCATAGGCTATCCTCCAAGCTCCATTTCATCACTCAGACCAAATTCCATATCAAAATCAAAGTCCATATCTGCCTCCCGCAGCTCCGGCATAATTTCCTCGATTTTGTCAAGAATCCGCTCCACGGATTCACGGGAATCATTAGAAACATCCTGATCGAGTATGCTCATTTTGACAAGTCCGGCGTGAAGGACTCTCAGTTCTTCCTCGCTGAACAGGGCCTTTTCGTCCACCAGGCCACTGCGCTTGGCAAAGTCCTGACCGGCAAACTCTTTATTATAAAAGACCTGACGGGCCAGCATTTCCCCAGAATCTGGGGCTGTGCGGTAGGTGGAGAACACATATCCGAACAGGTGATGCTCCTTGCAGGCGAGAGTCACGCCGTTGTATTCCGCCAGCTTATAAGAGCCGTTGGGAAGCTTCTCGTTGGCGTCGGTGTAGGGGCAGTCGCGGCAGATGCCCGCTTTCGCCGCCGTGTTCTGGGCGGTGTCGTTGATAAGCCGCATGACCTTATCCTTCACAGCGATAAACGGGTTCTGGATCACCGTATCCGCCTTGGAGAAGTAGGCCACAAGCTGATTTTTATAATAGATGTCCGCAATATAATCCGAAGATTGGGACCGTTTTACATCAAAGCCCTTTCGGGCGAGCTGTTCAAAGAACAGACGGTAAAAATCTGTTTTGCTCCGCAACCGGCAATCCTCCTTCCTTACGAGTAACCTTTTTGTTTCATCACCTCTTTGAGAACTTCAATGAAATCAAAAATCCGCTCTGCCGCAGCCTGATTCCGGGGATAGGTGTGCGGCAGAGGCGGGCGCTTCTGCCGCTTCAGATCGTACCAGAGACACCCTCCGTCTTTTTGGCTGGGAAACATACAGGATGGAACGGAAGTCCGTAAAGTAAAAGGGCACCCCCAGCAGGGATGCCCCTTGGGGTATTCATACGGCCGGGCCGTCAGGCGGGTCACGCCATAAGACCCACTTGGGACAGACACCGGCACCCCGTTATACTTATAAGCCGTTGTTACTGTGTTCATCCAAACTCCTTTCTTGAACCGGGCGTCCGGTTGTTTTCTTTATTCGATGCCGCAGGGCAGCGAAAAAGGCAGCCCTCAACGGACTGCCTTTCGCATTGGCCATATTTAGGTTTGAACTATCCGATCACAGTTCTTTCAGCAGGAATGCCATATAAAGGGGGAGTGTGAGAAGCTGTTCGGTGCGTCCTACATTGTAGTCTCCCAGCTTGATTGCTTGGCTGACATGGTACTTTTCAGGATGGCGCAGGATCGTTCTGGTGCTTTTCGTATTCCCTGTGGACGCTTTGACCTCCACCAATGTGCATTTTCCTTTATAACGGATCACAAAGTCCACTTCCAAGCCGCTGTCTTTGTGGAAATAGTAGAGTTTTCGTCCCATCTTACCGAAAACATCCGCAATCAGATTTTCAAAAATCGCGCCTTTATAGCCGTAAAGATTTCCTTGCAGGATGTCGTACTGTGTGCCATCCTCCAGCATACTGATAAAAAGGCCGCAATCACGCATATAAACCTTGAATATATCTTCCTCGGCGTTCCCATCCAAAGGCAGTTCCGTAATGCTCAGATTATAGCAGCGGACAATGATACCGGCATCCTCAATCCATTGCAGGCTCCCAGCATATTTTGATGCGGTTGAGCCTTTCTTCACAACAGAGTATTGAAATTTCTTATTTTCTTTACTGAGCTGCTTCGGAATAGACTGAAAGCACTCCTTGATCCGTGACTTATCTTTCTTCTCAGCGTACTTCACCATATCGTCCTCATAAGAGCGGACAATATCGCGCTGGATTTGCAGCACCTCATCCATCTGCTTCGTATCCACAAAAGTCTGCACGGCGTCGGGCATACCACCGACAACCACATATTGCAGGAGCAGTTGCTTCATCCGGTTGTGCAGGGCCTCAGGGACAGGCGTCTCTTTCTGCAAGCACTTCTTTAACATATCAATTACAGGGTCAGCAATCCCATTGGCCCACAGAAATTCTTCAAAATCCAGAGGGTACATATCAATCACCGTTTCCGATCCGACCGGAACAGATTTCGGTTCTTTTCCATACCCCTTCACACCCAGCAGAGAGCCGGTGCCTATCACATCATAGCGTCCATCAATTCGGAAAAATTTCAGGGCGGTCCGGGCCTCCGGGCACTCCTGAATCTCGTCCAGGATCAAGACTGTACTTCCGCTTTCAAACACCGCCTCGCTGCCCAGCAGGGCGGACAGCATCATCACGATTGTGTCCACTTCCAGGGACCCGGCAAATACAGAGGCATAGTCTGGATTTTCAAAAAAATTCAGGTACACAACATTTTTATAATTTTTCTTTGCAAAGTCAAGGACAGAAAATGTCTTGCCGCACTGCCGGCAGCCCTTGATAATCAATGGTTTGCGATTTTCTGTGTTTTTCCAGTCAATCAGTTTCTGCTCAATTTTCCTTTTCAGCATGACAGTTTCGCCTCCCTTATTCTGTTCTATTCCAGTATAGCTGAAAGTGTCAACTTTTTCAAGGGAGTTTTGATGTAAACCGCAAACTTTTTCAAGTGACTTTTATCGACAAGTATCAACTTTTTCTGATTTTCTCTTGCGCCGCACATTGGTTATGGTTCCATGCCCCTATCCTTGTGCCGCAAATACCATTCCTTTTTGGCGGCCTTGGAAAGATCACCTCCCATAGCCTTCTGGCAATCGTCGTACTCCATACCCATGTTGACGGCGTTCTGTTCCAACGCCATCAGGATTTCACAGATCAACCGCTCTGTATAGTAGGCTTTTCGGGCCTCCGCATACTCAAAAGAGCCGGTTTCCCAATCCTTGCGGAGCATGGCGCGTATGGCCTCTAATACCTTGTTGGCAATCAGCTTGTCCGCCTCCGCGATTCCTTTCCGCCGCTGTTCCTCCACATGGGCAGGGTCGGTATCATAGAGCATGGCAAGCTGGCACTTGGCGTCCGCATACTCGTTTACCAGATCACCAATGTATTTACAGTCTGTTTTCAAGCTGCTGATAAAAGCGTCCAGTTCGGCCTTTACTTCCTCCGGCAGCAGCTTGTAGGCCAGACGGCCTTTTTTCGGCATCTTTTCTTTCAGGGCAAACAGACCGGGGATAAATCGGGCCAGCCCATCCGCACTCAAAACACCGTCCAGTGAGGCGGCTCCCAGCTCATCATCCGTGATATGGCCGAAGGTTTCCCGCAGGCGCTTGTACTCGCTGGGATGAAGCCGCTCCATATATTGCTCAAACTCATCAACCAGATCGACGGCGGCTGCGGTAAGCTGCTCTCTGGCCCGCTGCTTCGCTTCACAATACGCCTGTATTTTCTCCGCGAAGGTGTCCCGGATCAACTGCCTGCGTATTTTATCCGGGATGCTGGGATGGACAAACGGAACCATTGTGCGCTGGTTCTTATCCCAGAACACCACATGGATGTGCGGATGACCCCGCTCATTGTGGTGGGCGGCCACCCATTGTAGGTTCTGAACCCGGATTCCATTATACTTTGCCAGCGTTAAAATATGACGCTCCATGTAGTCCTCCCAGGCTTCATGATCGGTCAGCCCCAGCTCGGCCGCTGTTTCCGGGGAAAAGGAGATAATTCCCCGATACATATTCACACGGCGGTAAGACAGCTCCCGCACCAGACGGGCCGCCTCCTGCCAGGTGGAGAACTCCCGCACCTCGCCAGGTTCCAGTTTCCCGAACAGGCCGTGGCGCATCCCCTCATTCTTTACCGCGCCGGGACGTGTGGCAATATAGCCGATGTGGGCATAGTTGCACTTGGGCGTCTTTTTCTGATTGGGGTGCCGGTGGCGCTGCTTATAGATCAGGATTGACACGGCGGCCCCCTTGAACAGCCTGGATCGCCTTTTTCATTTCCTCGTCATCCAGAAAAATACGCAGAGCGTCGGCGTTCTTTTGGTTTGCAAACGCCAACGCCTCTTTTCTGGCCGCCGCCTCGATCTTCTCAAAAGAGGAATAGCGGTCCCGGTCGATCAGGTCTGCAATAATGGCGATATTGGCATAGTAGCCTGCGGCGGATATGATTGTCAGGCGGTTGATAAGTCCGGCCAGCCGGTTTCCCAGCCCCTTGATCTGGCCGCTGAGTTCCTGCCGGATCACGCCGCTTATCATGTCGATGTTCTCAGCGGTACTTTCCAAATCCAGGTATTCATCAATCGCCCGCCGCACCTCTTTAGAGAAGTCCGTCCCATTTCTGGCCGCCAGCTTATTGAGCGCCTGAATGGTGTCCGGGGGCAGATGGATGGTTTTGCGCTCGGTTTGGATTGGGGATTCCTTCAAGTCAAGCCTCCCTCCAATAAGGTGTGACAAAAATCACACCAGAATCAAAAAATCATACCTTGTAAAATTCTCAAAAACCCGTTGAAAGCACAGCTTTCAAGCAGTCGGCCCGCCGTCAGGTATGACGGCTATTCCTGCCTTAACCGGGAAATCGCAGGCGGGGCCTGCGGTTTCCCGGCTGCGGGGCGGTCAGTACGGATGAAAAGAGAAGTGAGAGAGTCAGCGGTCCAGTTCGTCCTCTGGTTCCTCGGCGGGTTCCCAATCCGTGAAGATCTCCGCCATGATCTGCTCCTTGTCCCCACGGGTGGAGCTGCCCTGCGTCTCATAATCCCGCAGAGCGTTCATCCGCTCCGGGATGGTGAAGAACGCAAAGCGCCCGTCCTTCATCTGCGTCAAAAGCCGCATTTCATAGCCGGATGTGGGGTCCATACTGCCCATCAGTTCTTCCAGCGTCCCCACCTTTTCCGCCGCTTCTCGGACAATGGAGCGGAACATATCGGACGGAATCTCCACATTCCAGACAGCGTAATCATCGCGTCCGTGGCAGGTGATGGTCTGGATGGCTGTGCAGGGGGCACCAGCGAACCTCTCCAGAGCTGAGGACAACAGTGCCTCGGTTTCCGGTTCCAGATAGCCGCACAGATCCAGTTCCACCGAATTTGTGACGGCTGTAGCCTCTTTCTCAGTCAGCACGATGTCCATACTGTTCCTCTCATAAGAAAAGCCTCGCCCATTCAGCATCAGGGAACACTCGGCGGCGATGCGGAACATTCGGAAATAATCGTCTGCCGTTTCGCCCAGCGTCTTGCCAGTGGCAAACGATTGGAAATATCGTTTGCCATCGCTGTCCCGGCAGGCCAGGGAAATATCCAGATAGATTCCCTCGCTGGAGCCGAAATTCGGGATACAAAGGGCTTCTTCAAATTCAGGAAGTTCGCCGGTCAATCCCTCATACTTGCCGGAGAACGAAAAGTATTCATCCGGGAGAAGCCCTTTCATTTCCAAATGCGTTTTCAGCTTATCAAAGGTTTTCTTGGCGTCAGCCATACCGATGTGTTTGACACGGTGGTTCTCATCCGGTTCACTCCATCGGTCCAGCTCAAAGGTCTGTATTTTTGCCACGATCAAGCCTCCATTTCCTGTTTATCTTCGTTTTCAGGTTCTTCAGCGGCGTCCCTGTTAAACTCCGCCTCCAGCTCCGCCATACGCAGGCGGTCTAAATCCTCCACAGTGCGGCCTTTCCGCTGCTCCATCAGGTCAGTGTTAAAATCATTCAGATGGGGAACATGGACGGCGCACTGAAATCCCCGCCCAGTATATTCCCGTACCCACTTGGCCGCCGTAAGCTGCCCCCAATTCCGAAACTGCCCGTCCTTGTCACGGGCCAGATAGTCGTTGTCCACCGCAAATACCAGCCGCCTGATCTGCGGATGCCCTTCCAGATAGCGGTCAATGGCTCCGTTCCACAGACAGCCGGTGGAGATGCGGTGGTCCTCCATCCAGTCCCGCCCGTAAAAGTCAGCGGTGATGGACGCATGGCTCATCAGGTCGATAGGAGCCTCGGTGACGATCAGCAGGTCGCTTGTTCCCTCATGGAAAAAGGGGTAGCTTTTATCAGAGCCGGTAGCGTCCATCTTGAATGAGCTGTTTTCTCTGGCCGCCCGCATGGAGCAGTACCGGGGCGCTCCCTCGGCGTCATAACCCACAAACACGCAGTTTCCGTGCTTTTTCTCCTGATAGATCATTTTCCGGTTCATAAAATGGCTGACGATTGGGGAGCTGATCCCACGGACGGACACCAGATACCAATAGGCCCGCTTCATGTTGTCTGCCTTGTCCGGCAGCTCCAGCGGCCCGCGCTCCTTCTTCTCATAGGGCGTTACCTGTCGGGCTTCTGCCGCATATTCCTTGCCAATCAGCTTGCCCACCGCCTCTGGAAAGGATAAGTTTTCCTCCCGCATAACAAAATCAATGGCTCCGCCCTTGATACCGTCATCCGGCCCCGTCCACTGGAAAAAGCGGTTGTTCTCCGGGAAGATATACAGGCCGCCGCTGTGCTTCATGTGGACGGCCTTGCGGCCTGCCTTTTCCGGCTCATAGCCATATCCACGGGCAAGAGAGAGAATATCCACACTGTTTGCCTGCCGTATCTCATCCTCAGTGAATTTCTGATACGCAGCGGCGCTTCTTCGCATAAATCATCACCTCACAGTTCCAAATCCTCTTCTTCATCAGGCAATTCCAATTCCTGTACTGCTTCCTTGTGGAAATAATCTGTTCCAGGCACAAGGCGGAACAAAAGCCCATTTTCCCACTGACAAAGGAGCTGACCGGCATCATCCACAGACTGAACGATACCGGTCAACCCTGCGGGGGCGTCATAGTAGGGGTCGTTTACCGCCTCATCCAGCACAATCTTTGTGCCAGGTACATATTCCTCCCGCAGCAGCTTGGATTGCTCATACAGGTATTGTGGGGACCGGGGCAGGGGCTTCCGTTCTCCCGGCCGGACAGGTTCTCCGTCCAAGTCGTACTGGGACGGGTCAGCGCCGGGGGTGTCCCAGCCGAACAGGGAGCCAGTGAGCATAGCCGCCGCCTGCGCCTTTGTGATACCCTCGTGGGCATTGAAGTAGTCTGCCAAGACTTTGTTATACGCACGGTCGCCGGTGGAATAGGCACAGGGATAGTAGCCCTTTTCGCCGCGCCTGACTTCTATGAGCTGACCAGAACTGGGGAGAACCGTGTAACAGTGTTCCGGCAGGGATGGAGCATCATAATTCTTCCTCATAGTCATCCTCCGGCTCATAGTTCGCCTCGTCCTCCGGCACCTCATCCTCGTAGAACTCATCCAGCTCAAACCCGGCGCGGGAGATCTCCTGATCCTCCATGCCCAGATGATCTTTTAGGTGGCGGTACAGCTCCCAGCCGTCGTAGTGCGCGGCCGCCCACTCCAGCGCCTTATCTAAAATCTGGTGTGTGCGTTCTTCCGGCAGGGCCTCCAGCGTCCCGCTGCGCATCGCGTCAAACTCTCGGTCTGGCATATTCAGGTACTTATAGGCTCTTGCGTACAGCGGTTCTTTGGCGCAGTCGGGCAGCAGAAGATTTTCCGTTTGCTCTACAAACCCATAGGACAGGTCATCATATCGTACCTCACCGCTGCGGCAGGCGGCCCGGAACTGCTGAAAGCCTTTCATGTTGCTGAAGCCACGGTAGTCCATGACTCCAAGGAGAATCTGAGCGCCAATAATGGCCTTCAGCATTTCCTCATCCGTAGTGGCGGCAACCAACCGCATGGTACTTCGCTCCTTGACGATGTTGCACCCATAAAGGATATAAAGCGGCTGTGTTTTATCCAGCTTCATGATCCAATCCCTCCGTTTCTTCTCTCAATTCTTCCAGATACTCGTCAATGTCCAGCTCCTCATAGCGGAACTGGAGCAGTTCCACGATAGCCGGATCGCAGTCCTCCGGCAGATAGTCTTTTACATCATCCTGCACATCCCTGATTTCCCCCAGGAAGCCCCAGCAGCTATCCACCTCTACATCTTCCCGGAATAGCTGGAACCCGTAGCACTGGCCGGTCAGGAAGTAGTCGTAGGACTTCACCTCGCCCTCCAGCACTTGGCGGGCCTTCTCCATAGTTTCAGGCGTTGCCTTGCCGTACTCCGCTTCAATCCTCCGTTTATCTGCATAAATCCATCCTACCTGACCGGAATCCCACGGGCAGGAAAAGCCGGTGGTGTTCATGGTGATGCCCGAATGGTCGTAGAGATAGAGGGGCAGGATCACCATGCCCTCCATCTGCTCCACCAGCGAAAACAGTTCGCCGGTGGAGAGGGCGGAGAGGCAGTCCTCCAGAAACCAATCCGGCACATCATCTCTCAGCGAGGCGGCATAGCTGGACGATACATACCAGTCACTCTCAGAAGTCCAGCGTTGGTTCTCCAGCAGCTCCCACTCTCTTGTGGAGCGGTTATACTTCAGCTTTGCGTCCCTGGCCTTACCGGATTTGAGAAACGCAAAGACTGGATTGCTCCGGTCATGGCTGCTGGAATATTCAGAAAACAGCAAATCCTTCAAGAAATCACGGGGTTCCTCAAAATCGTGCTTTTCACCCAGAGAGTAGCGCCCATGCCAGCAGACCATTTTCCCCAGGCAGTCGTAATCCTCACGGGGGTTCAGGGGCATCTCATCGTCCACGATAAACAGAGTGTAGGGCGCCCTTGTTGCCGCAAGCGGCATAATGCCTCACCTCCTTGCCCGCTGGGACCACATCACCGGATCGCGTCACGGTAATGCCGATACCAGGCAAAATAGAAAAAGCCGCCAATCACGGCGGCAGCGGCGGAAATACCCACAATTATTTTTTTCATACGCGCTCCTTTCCAAAAACAGGTTTACAGTTCCATGTCCTGCTCGTCCTCATCCACAGCGGCAGGAGCCTCCGGGCTGACCTCGCCCTGTTCCGCAAACTGCTGCTTGGTCTGAATTGCCGCTGACAGCTTCGGGAGCAGTTCAAACATTTTCGTACTGTCACGGCTTTTTCTATAATAACGGTAGTCCCACTGTCCGCTCTCCGGGGAATAGCGGATGCTGTGCAGCGCATTGATGATCCATCCCTGTGTTTTCAGGGGAACCGGAATCTCATGCTCCCGGAAAAGCTGCATAATCAGGGCCTTGCCGTTGACCTCCCGGTTCATCACCTCCTTTCCCGCCAGAATATCCTTCTCCGCCTCCCGGATAGCGGTATCATAGCGGGCCTGCTGTTCCTGTTCCCGCTGTCGTTCCTGGGCTTCGCGCTCTGCTTCCCGCTGCTCATCCCGCTGACGCCGTTCCTCCAGAATAGGGGCGTTGTGAGCCTTGGCCTCGTCATACCGCCCCAGCAGATTGGCAAAGCCCAGGTCTGCCCACCGCTTCGGATCGTCCATACTCTCATTGAAAACCCGTTCAATCTCACCCCGGATGCCATGCTCCAGCGTGGACAGCCATTTCAGAATTTCTTCCAATCGGTGCCGCTGGTCGATGCCTACCATGAACCCCTCGCAGGGGATAAAGACCGTTTGAAAAAACTCCCGCTTCTTTTCCATCGTATAAAGTTCAATCCCGTTCTCGTTATAAAAGCGGTAGTAGTAATGCTTGTTGCCCATCAGATCTTTGGCCAACACCCGGTTTTCGTCCCTTGGTTCCGGTGGAAACAAATCTTTTTTCTTTTCATCCGGCCGGGTGTAGCGAGGTGAGCGGCCGGTGCGCTCTAAACTGTCCGCGATCAGCTTTTGCACCTTTTCCAGCCCGCCATGTTTTTCAATAAAAGAAGCTATATCCGCTGCCTGCTTCAAGGGACAGAATTGCAGGCCCGTCCTGCCCTCGTACACAGCGCCCTTGTACTGAAACAGGTCCAGGCCGAAATCGTTGTGAAATGGCTTGGCCTCCCGCACAGGGGAGAAGGCGCCTTCCCGGAAGATGTAGCAGACAGCGGAATGTTTTTCACTCATTCAAACGCCCTCCTGCCATTTTACTGTTCGATGCCGACACCCGCATTAACGGAGATACCGGCCGCCGCTTTTCCGCCGTCTGCCTGTGGATTGTCCTCATCTAAAACCACCTCACTTTCTTGTCCCTGCAAGGACTCAAACTCCAGCTTTGTGTTGATCTCCGTCAAAGCAGCAGCCTTTTCGGACAGTTCTTCCTCATAAATAAAAGGCTGGCCCATCTGCTGACGGGCAGCCTCCAACTGCTTTTGTACTTCTTCCAAATCCCGCTGTGCATATGTCAGATAAGAGGGAATACGCTCGGCAAGGTTCTCAATGCGGGTGATTGCTCCCTGACCAGAAGAACCAATGTCTGTGTTGTACCGGGAGCTTCCCCGCAAAACAAGCCCCGCTGAGAATGAATCAAAGCTAAGATAGAGCCGAAATCCACGGTAGGTGCCGATCTCAAAATCGTAGTCATCCTTTTTTCGTCCCTCGCTTATCCTGCGGTATAGCAACGCCAGGGCCTCGCCAGCTTCGGGGCGTTCTGTGTAGCGTTTCCCATCCAGCATAATGGAGAAGTTCCCACCTCTGGACTGTTCCAGCAGGGCCGCATCCTGACTGATCTGCTCGATTTGGCGCTGGTACTGCTGGATGCGGTTGGGATAAGTCGTGTTCACCTTCCGTTCCAAAGAAAGCTGCTCGTTGCTCCACGCACCCCGCAGGATTTTCAGCTCCGTCACCCGGTTTTCCAACTCCATCTTCTGCGCCAGCATGGGGTTATCCGTAGCGGCCGCCTTAAACTGTGCGGCGGAAAGCACGGTTTCGTCCACATCCTCACAGGATCGGGCGATGCTCCTGCCGGTGAGAATCTGCTTGATATACCGCAATTTTTGTTCCTGAATCTGCCAGAGATAGGCATCAAAGGTGCCCTTTGTCACAAACTGCTTTATCATGACCTCCGGGTTCTCGTTGCCCTGCCGGACCCCGCGCCCATCCCGCTGGGTAATATCGGAGGGCCGCCAGGGACAATCCAGATGATTGATGGCAATTACCTTGTCCTGCACATTCACGCCGGTTCCCAGCTTATTGGTGCTGCCCAGCAGGATGCGGACTTCACCCTTACAGGTGCGTTCAAACAACGCCTGCCGCTGGGCCTCTGTCGCGGCGTCGTGGATAAAGGCGATCTGGGATTCCGGCACACCTTTTTCAATCAGCACCCGCTTAAATTCATCGTACACATTGAAGCGTCCCGCCTTGGGGGTGCCCACATCACAGAAAATGAGCTGGGTGGAGGATGCCTCGGCGGTATCCGCCCAAACCTGATACACCTCGTCAATGCAGATGTTCAGCTTGCTTCCTGTACCGTCTGCCGTGGGGACGATCATGCGGGGGTCAATCGCCATCATGCGGGCCTCGCTGGTCAGCTTCAGCATATTATCTTCTTCCGGCTTTACGCGGCCAGCGCGGATCGCGTCCGCCCGCAGGATAAACTCCGCCATGATCGCTTTTTGTGCAGGGGTAGCCTCTGTGGGAATGATCTGCGCCTTTCCGCCCTGAATAGCTGGCAGGCCGGGAATGTCAAGCATATCTGCTGTTTTGATGTCCGCAACCTCTCTGAGAACGGCCATCAGCTCCGGCAAGTTGTAGAACCGCACAAAGCGGTCCCGCATCCGGTAGCCGCCGCCCTCCGGTCGCAGCTCAAGTACGGAAGTCCGCTTGGCGAAGTGGGCGATCCATGTGTCAAAGTAGGACCAGCCGAACCGTTCCAGCTCCTGCGGCTGTAAATATCGCTGCATGACAAACAGCTCGGAGATGGAATTGCTTATCATCGTCCCCGTTGCAAACACCACGCCGCGCCCGTTGTTGACCTCCTGCAAATACTGGCATTTCAGAAGCATATCAAAGGCCCGCTGGCTGGATGAGGTGGTGATGCCCGCCACATTCCGCAGCTTTGTGAACACAAAGCAGTTTTTATAAAAATGCGCCTCGTCCACAAACATCATATCCACGCCGAGCTGCTCAAAGGTCAGAAGGTCGTCCTTCTTTTCCTCGGCGGACAGCTTTTCCAATTATGTTTCCAGGTTCTCACGGAAAATCGCCATCTGCTTGATGCTCCAGTTTTCACCTTTTTCATATTTCATTTCGCTGATTGCGGCCTCGATCTCGTTGATCTGCTGCTCCAACTGCATGATCTGCCGCTCTTTTGAAATAGGGATTTTTTCAAACTGGCTGTGCGCCAAAATCACCGCGTCATATTCTCCGGTGGCGATTTTAGAAATATAGCGGTTCCGGTTCTTGGGGGTAAAGTCATCCACTGTGGACACCAGCAGATTGGCGTTGGGGAAAAAGCGGTAAAACTCGGTTGCCCACTGCCCCACAAGGGGATTGGGAACCACAAACACCGCCTTGTGGATCGCGCCCAGGTTCTTCAGGTACATCCCGGCCGCAATCAGAGCAGCGGTTTTTCCAGCACCCACCTCATGGGCTGCAAGCCCTGTGCCGGTGTAAATGACACGGGCAACAAAGTCAAGCTGGTGCTTCCGCAGCTTCATCTCGGAGTTCATGCCGGGGATCACCAGATGGCTCCCATCGTATTCACGGGGTCGGACGGTGTTGAAGGTATCGTTATACAGCTTGAGCAGGGCGTCCCGGCGCTCCGGGTCTTTCCATATCCAGGACGCAAATGCTTCCTGAATCTGCTGCTGTTTGGCGCGGGCGATCATGGTTTCCTTTGGATTGATGACATAACGGACTGCCTTATCGCCCCTGTCATTGGTATATTCCTGCCTGTCACGGACGGTCGTGGACTGCATATTCAGGCAGTCCTCCAATATCTCATAGGCATTTTTGCGGCTTGTGCCGAGCGTCTGATTTACGGTCACGGAATCGGATTCGGAGGTTTTATTGCTGATCCGCCAGGTGGTGGTATAGGGAAAATACTCAATATCAATGCGGTGCCGGTTATCTCCTCCATCAATCACCTTGGCATAGCCGCTGGTCTGGAAGGTTTCATACATGAATTGGCGGTAATACTCAACCGGCACCCAGATGGCGCCCAGATTCACCTCAATATCGGCAGGGGTCAGAGGCTCCGGCTGAACCGCCTCCAGCGCCTCCACATTCCGGGTGAACAGTTCCGGTTCCTCCGCCGCCTTCTGCCTTGCGTAAAGTAGCTTGCCCCGCACATGGCCGCTCAGATATTCCTCCGCCAGCTCCCAGCCCTCATCCGGGTTTCCATAGTATTTCTGCGGATTGAGATAAATGCGGTCGCCCAGCTCTGCCACCAGCTCGCCCGGTTCTTTCCCGGTCAGGAAGGACATATAGGAGAGGTCTACCCGCAGCTTGCGGTTCAGGCAGATATGCAGGGCGTCCTCGGCGGTGTCGGCGTGATTGACCTCACGGAATGGCCGGATGGTCGCCTTATGGAAGATGGCCGACTTGTCCCAGCCGCTTTTATCCTTGCGCTCGTCCTCAATGGAGCGCAGCAGGGGGAATTGATCGTCATCGGAAAAGGCGAGGATATTACCCTTGCTGTTGATGGCTCCATACTTGGCGGTGAAGCGGTCATAGACCTGATTGAGTTTATCCTGCGCTTTGCGGAGATCCAGGGGGTCATACTCATGGGACTGGATGCTGATGACCTCCAGCAGCGCGGTACGGATTTCACACAGGCCCTTGATGCGGGCTGCCTTCATGCCGGTGTAGGGCTGTGGGATCAGCTTGTTCTTCTCGCAGTAGTAGATTTCGCCGTCCTTTACCACAAAGGTGAAATTCCGGGTCCCTTCGGGGGCGTCCTCATAATCATCTGGCTGTTCTTCCTCCGCTTCCTCCAGCGGCTCCACATCCGGCTCCGCGCTGAAACGGGCGTACAGGCTTTCTACCGCGTCGGAGAGGTGTTCATACAGGTCGAAACCCTCCGGCGCGATGCAGGCCGTGCCATCCTCGTTACCGTACATATTCCGGCTGCTCTCCATCTTGCCCATGAGCATTTCCGGGTGGTCCATGAAGTAGCGGTTGTAGGGAATCCATTTGCCCCGTTCCAAGTCCGTCTGTATCCACGATGGGTTGTTTGTCCGGTCAAGCTGCATGGGGATCGCTCGCTTTTTCAAAAAGACAATATCCGCAGTCACTTCGGTTCCCGCCAGCGCCTTGAACGCCGTATTGGGCAGACGGATGGCGCCGATGAACTCTGCCCGCCGTGCGATATACTCCCGCAGGCTCTCGTCCTTCCGGTCCAGGATGCCCTTGCTGGTGATAAAGGCGATGATGCCGCCCGGCTTGGCAAGGTCCAGGGACTTGATGAAAAAGTAGTCGTGGATATAGGGATTCAGCTCATTGTAGCGGCGGTCATAGATTTTGACGCTGTTGAAGGGGATGTTGCCCAGGATCACATCAAAGCTGTTATCCTCAAACTTGACCGCCTCATAGCCCATAACGGAAATATCCGCCTCTGGATAGAGCTGCTTTGCGATACGCCCGGTGATGGAGTCCAGTTCCACGCCGTACAGCTTGGTTCCCTGATACTGCTCCGGCAGAACGGAATAGAAATTGCCGGTCCCCATGCCGGGGTCAAGAATCCTGCGGTCGGGGCCGCCCTCAAACCCGAACCGTTCCAAAGCGCGGTACATATAGCGGATCAGTTCCGGCTCGGTGTAGTAGGCGGTGATGGTGGAGCGCATGGCCGCCTTATATTCTTCATCGGTCAACAGGGCCTTTAGCTCCTGATATTCGCTTTCCCACCCGGCCGCTTTATCGGAAAAAGCGTTGGCAAGGCCGCCCCAGCCCACATATCGGGCAAGGGCGATCTGTTCCTCCGAGGTGGCTGTTCTCTGTTCCGCCTCGATCTGCTTCAAGGTCTTGATTGCCAGGATGTTGTTTTTATACTTGGTCTTGGTGCCGCCGGGGTAGAGGTCATAGTCTGCGGAAAAGCGGAAGTTGCGGGGGGCGGGCAGCTCCGACCTGGGATTGGCAGGCGGTTCAGGGGCCGCCTTTTCCTCCGGCTGTGCGGTCGGCCCATCCTCCATGCGGACAAAGGCCCGCACAGGCCGAAGATCATCCAGTTCTTTTTCCAGCCGGTATTGAATATCCTCCAAATCGTCCATATCAGCGGCTTCCGCTGGGGAGAGGATGCCGCCGCTCTCCATCCGCTGCACATAGCCGTCGTACAGGCGGGTAATCTCATCCAGATCGGTCTTGGCCTTTTGATATTCCGGGTTGGGCTGTTCATCCACTACCGCCCGGTAGAGGGCGGAACCGTCCTCCGTCAGATAGCCCCACTCGATTTCTTCATTGGGATACTGTCCTTGCAGATAACGGAGCATTTGAGTGGCGATCCCCTGACGGCGGTAATCCTCCAGCACCTCGATCATATTGATATGGGGCCGTCCCTCAAAAATGCTGTATCGAATAGTGCCTACTGTCAATTCCCCTCGGACGGCCTGCATCAGCATATCAATCTGACCGCTGTGGGCGCCCAGCGCCTCATCCAGTATCCGGGTTTCCTCCGGCTGCTCTGCACCGGGTTCCGCCGCAGGCTCCGGGGCTGTCATACGGCGGGCATATTCGTCGATTTCTTCTGTGGAAAGCCATTCGGGTTTTTCCGGCAGTTCATCGTACAATTCCCGCATTTTGGCGATCTGTGCCTCCACGCTGCCCGCCCACAAATGCTTTTCCGCCCGCTGTCCCACCCCCAGAAAATACTCGCAGTCTGTACGCAGACGGTCTAACAGGCGGTATTGGCCGCTGAAAGGCTGTGCCTCATCCTGCGGTTCCGGCTCACTGACGGCAGAGGCATCCAGATAGCGCCCCTCATCCACCAGGCGTTGGATGATACCGGCAGCCTGCGGCCAGGACAGCTTGGTTTCATGTGGTCCTCCTTGTGTATCTTCCCATTCGATTGTGATACCGTCACCATTGAATAGAGAGTATTTCACACCCAGTTCCTCACTGGAAAAGCCCTCATATCCATATAACTGTTTTAGGAAAGTAACAAAGGCCGAACCTGTGGGGTGAGTCAGGGCAAAGTGATAAATCTGCTCTTTTTTACCTTCGGTGAGCGGACCTTTCTGCAAGACGCGCTCAATCAGCAGCTCTTCCGTGCTTCTTTCAGGCGGCGAGGCCAGCAGGGAAAGCTGCTCCGGTTCTTCGGCTTCTGCGGCTTGGGCTGATTCGGAGGCTGGCCGCAGCTCCACATCCACTTCCTCATCATTGACCAGCATGGTGGCGCGTACCGGCTCATAGCCCTGACTGGCGATGTTGTTCAGCCAGGTGGCAAAGAACTGACCGAACCCGGCAATCTTCTTTTCCTGTGCCGGGTCTGTGGGATCAGCCTCTTGATATACGCCGCTGCCGCTGTTTTCATAGCTGAACGCCCGCAGGGTTCCAGCCTCCGTGTCAATTTGGAAGTCCATATAGGGATCATACATCCGGTCGCCATTCTGCGTGTAGTAATGCTCCATGCAGTAGTGATCGCCGTATTTGTGGTGAATCACCAGGGGGTCATAGGCGTCCCCAGCCTCCAAATGCAGGGATTCATACTGGCCGGACACGATTTCCGGGAACAGCTTTTGAAAACGCCGGAAGTTCTTGTGGGCGGTGGTATTCCCTCTGGACTCATGCGGGGATGGAGATTCTTCCGCTGGTGGAATCAGATTGACTTGATCTCCCGCCACGATGACCTGTTGCCCGCCAGCAACCGGCTCTGGCACAAAGGAGTCTATTTCATCTGCCTTTGGGATTCCCTTGATTTCTGTAAATACCGCTTGCGGACGAACGGGTTCTTCTGCCGTTTCACCTGCTTCATAAGCCACAGCACCCAGAACATAGTCATAGTCGGCCTGCCCGATCTCCCTTTGTGGGGCGCCGCCCATTTCTTCTACTTCAGCCGGGATATTGTAGTCCCCAATGGGGTCAGGTTCTTCCTCCGCAGTTATATCCGAGTAAACGCTCGTTTCGATCAGGGCGTCCAGCAGATTGGCAAGGCTGGGCCAGGGGAAGTAGGTGTAGCCATCGTCAAAATAAAAGGAAATGCCGTCCTCTCCACGGAGCTTCGTGCGGTACAGCACCTCGCCCTGAAACTCCCGGTCGCCATAGGCGGTGAACAAACCGCAGATCTCCCGGCCTTTTTCCGTCCAGTTGTAGTCTGTCACGCCGTCTGCCAACACCGCCCGCACCGCCTGATGGAGTTCAGCGGGATAGAGGTCGGTGCTGGTCAGGATATGCTCATAGTGGCGGCGGACTTCTTCATCGGAAAAGCGATGTTCAGCCTTTGCGGACGCAGAAAAAGAGCCGTCCTGTGCGGGCGGCTCTCCTTCATGCTCCGCGCCTTGCGGAGCCTCGGTATGCGGTTGTTCTTCGGTCAGCGGGGGATCAGCACGATGGTCTGGAGTACCATTTCCTCCGCCATCAGCTTCAGATTGTTCAGGTGGCGTGTCCGCTCCAGAATGTCCTCGGTCTGCGGCATCGGCTCCTGCTGAAGCATCTGCTGGGTCAGGGCCTCGATCTTCTCCGTGGCCTCGTTCTGTACCCGGTGCATGACCTCCATCAGACTGCCATCCATTTTCAAAATCGTATATCGCTCCGGCTGGTTGTCCTTGAGATATTCCAGCGCCATCCGCCCGTACCGGCCCAGGGGCCTGTCTGCCTCGCTGCTGTTGGAGATTTGTAGGTCGGGGAGAAGCATCCCCTCCTGTTCTTTGTAATTCAGATTGATGTTCGGCTTGCTCATGCTGCACCTTCCTTTCCCGATTGATGATCCTGATGTTCCGCTCCATCTCCAAAAGCACCGCTTTTGAAATGGATGTGACTGCCATACCCAGATGGGCAACCAGTGGAACCGTATTAAAATGGCTGACTGTCGCCATCCCATCGCCCATGCGGATCGCCTCATCTGGCAAGTGACACTTTTTGCCGATAAAATAGGAAACGCTGTCGCTCAAAAGCTGGATATACTGTGCTTCAAAGCCGCCAGCCGGTATTTCCTCAAACAGATGGTTTTTTGTTTCCTGCCGAAGCCCCTGTAAATAATGCTCGTAGTTGTCATTGACGGCCTCACGCGCCAGGGCGTACAAGAGGTCTGGGAACGGCTGTGCCTGAAACCCATGTGAGAAAGTAAGCCGTTCCCCCAGAGCCTTTTGCATCTCATCGGAAAGCTGCCAGTTGGTGGGATGAATCTCCTTGCCCATAGTTTGACTTATATCAAAGAGATAGTCAAGCGTAAGGCGGGCGTTGCTGTAAACGCAGACGGCAATCCCTTTTGGACGGGAGATCAGGTTTCTGCCTACGCCAGCCCACTGTTTTTTGGTGGCAAGGATGGTCACATCCTCGTCCTGTGCGTAGACCAGCAGAATATTGTCAAAGCTCTGCTTGTGGAACCGGGACGCAAAGGCCAGGTAATCCCGCCAGTTCCTCTCGCTGCGGACGATATAGGGGGCCATGACCTCATAGATCGTCCGCAGGCGTTCATCGTTTCTCAATAGGCTCCTCCTTCCTGTGATGGATTTTCAGTTTAGACGGCTGCGGCCTCTTTCTGGGCAAAGTAGAGGGCAAGGGCCTCGTCTACGATGCTGTCAAATTCCTTTTGGGTGATGCTGGCAGTAAAGTATTTCTTGTAAATCGCCGGTTTGACTTTGAACGCCGCAGCCGTGGATTTCTTGGGCTTCCGATTAAACTCGCCGGAGAGGATTTGTTCCGCCCGTTCCGGGGTCAGCTTGCCGGTGTATTCCCGCAGCAGGACAGCTTTGCCCTCGTTGACCTTATACTCGCTTTCCGACAAAACGGCCTCCACCATCTGCTGTTCCTCTTGTTCCAGATAGGAGAGCTGAACTGCCGCCGCAATCGTAAATTCTCCATCGTCGATCCTGATTTTCAAGGCAACAGACAATTCATTGATGCGGAGATAGGTGGCAACAGAACGCCCCGTAAGGTTATACTGTGCGCCCAAAGCATCCCTGCTTTTTATCCTGTGGAAGTCACTTCCACCAGTCCCGTTTTCCCTGATTTCATCAGGGTTTTCCAGCCTTTTCAGTTCCTCGATAATATCGTTCCTGCGCCCCTGACAAATCATCTTGGAGTAGCGCAGGGCCAGCACCGCCGCCTTTTCAGAGGGCAGCATTTCGGAGAAGGAGCGTTGCAGGACATTGGTTTCAATAACATAGATCCAGGCGTCGTGATCGGAAAGGTTCTCCTTGACGATACAGGGGAGTTCCCGGTGTGCGAGAGAGGCGGCGTTCTGCCGGTTGTGACCGGCCAGCATTTCATATTCAAACCCATTCTCGTCCGGTTCGATCTTTCGGACAATGGCAGGAACCAAAACACCATTCTCTGAAATGCTCTCCACCAGGTCATTGAGCCGGTCGCCCTCATACAGCCGAAAGGGATGCCCCCGAAACCCCCGGATGATTTGTGGAGAAAGCATCTGGATGCCATTATTCGCAGTCTGGGTGGGCCTGTCCTCCGTTGCCGCCGTGTTCTCCACCTCCCGCGCAACGCCCAGAAGGTCATCCAGAGAACGGATGCGGGGATTGATGTTAGGCATACGCAAGCACCTCCTTCGCCAGATTCATATAAGCTGCGGCTGCGGGGCTTTTGGCGTCCAGCTCCATCACGCTGAGGCCCTTGCTGTTGGCGGTTCCCACCTGAACAGTAGCAGGAATCTGGCTTTCAAAAATGGGGAGATGGCTGAACACGGAACGCACCTGTTCGCTGGTCTGGCGGTACAGGGTTGTCCGCTTACTGCATTTCGTGAACAGGATGCCAATGATCTCCACCTTGGGGTTCAGTTTTTGCTTGATTTTGGAGATCGTTTCCGTCAGTTCCTTCAAGCCCACCAGAGCGAACAGCTCCGGGTCGATGGGGATGATGATCTCATCCGCCGCAGTAAAGGCGTTGATGGTGAGAGAGCCGAGGGACGGGCCGGTGTCCACCAGAATGTAGTCATAATCTGCCCGGAGGGGTGCCAGCAGTTTGGCAAGGCACTCGTCCTTTCGTTCAATCAGTAGATTCACTTCTGCCACGGTCAGCGTCTTTTTGGATGGGAGCAGATCTACCTTGCCTATGTTCAGGATGTAGCTTCCTTTTTCTGGAATGGTTTCATCCATGACTAACTTCATCATCAGGCTGGCCGTCGTTTCCTGCAAAGCGGCTGGCACCACGCCAAAACTGATCGTCAGGTTGGTTTGGGGGTCGAAGTCCACTGCCAATACCTTTTTACCCAGCTCCGCCAGGGAGTAGGCCAGATTTCGGGTGCTGCTGGTCTTTGCCACGCCCCCTTTCTGGTTTGCCATCACGATAATCTTACACACGGGTTCTCAACCTCCTGCTTTCAGTGGATTTACGCTATTTCAGCGCATAAAAAAACTTGGACTAAACTCGCACTCCGTTATTGGAGTTCTGACTTTAGTCCAAGTATAGCTGTATCATCCACATAAAAGCAGGGGCTGGGGAAATGGTGATCTTCCGCGAACTTCCGTAAGATAGATTTTTGATTCTGGATCGAGTTGGAATCGCCCTCTATCCCATCGTCCTGGCTGAGACGGCAGTAAAGAGCGGTTTTCCTGATTTGGTTTGACTGATTCATACAGTCCTCCTTTTCTTTGTCAAACCGTTCAGAGCATTGCGACACCACAATACCCCGAACGGTCTGAAATGTCCAGCACTTTACGCGCACAGCTTTCCCTGCCGGAAATCCAGTTCCGCCAGGGCTTTCAGTTTGTCCTCCACGGTTTCGCTGCCATGCCGGGGAAACACGGAGATGACCCGAATCTCCCGCCCGCAGGCTGTCTGCGTCCGCTCCACGGTGATATGCTCCTTATCGATGGTGATATTGGCTTTTTGCTCCATAGGCTCTCCTTGTGTTATTTGGATCGAGTTTGCCCACACGCCGCCTGTGGGGGCCTCTGCCGGAGGGGACGGGCAGGGCGCTGCCCGGTGCGGAAGAACGCCGCACGGTGCGGCACAGGGCGAACGGGCGGGTGTTTACTGCCCGTCCTTGTGGCTCAGATCATGGTATGCGTTTATGTGGTAGGCCTG
>ENA-ORSS01000511-ORSS01000511.1-human-gut-metagenome-genome-assembly--contig:-NODE-511-length-47686-cov-4.410489_pt1 | contig 47686 bp, 48 predicted proteins | sample MGYA00241899_ERZ509162 | MGnify/ENA primary metagenome ERZ509162 (study PRJEB26280, sample SAMEA2338641) | human gut metagenome | biome: human gut; feature: human-associated habitat; material: faeces... | reverse complement strand
GTTGAGGATGGTTCCCACCAGCAGCGTGCAGAACAATCCCTGTGCCATAGCGCCCATGGCGTCGATAAAATAGCGCTTGGCGGAGAAAACGATGTCCTTTCGTTTCAGAAAGGCGCGGAGCTTTTCCATAGCGGTATACCTCGCTTGTCGATTTTCTCCATTATAGGCATACTTGACCGCCCTTGTCAACCGCCGCTGTTCTTTTCTGCCTGCCGCCGCAGCCACCAGAACACCGCCGCACCATCCGCAGCCTCCCCCCGCCGCAGCGCAAATGCCTGGCGCTCCGGGTGCCACTGTACCCCCAGCACCGGCAGGCGGCTGTGACATATCCCTTCGATCACGCCATCCGCCGCCCACTGCCGCACACCCAGCCCCCGCCCCAGGCGGCAGATGGCCTGGTGGTGGTTGCTGTTGACCCGCGGCGTGGTACCCACCAGCTCCGCCAGTTCACCCACCGCCCGTGTGTCATGCAGGATGTCAGCTCCCTTGACCTGATGCCCCGGCACATAGGCATACAGCGTCCCGCCGAAAAACACGTTCAGCGCCTGCATTCCCCGGCAGATACCCAAAATCGGCTTCTCCGCTGCCGCATAGGCTCTGATCGTCCGGATCTCATCCTCCGGCAGCCGATCCGCGATATCCCCACCGCCGGGAAGCAGCAGCGCAGCGCACGGGCCGGCCGCCTCGCGCCCTACCACCGGCGTCAGGTCCACTGCTCGCAGCGCTTCCATGTAGTTTACATAATTTAGGCCATCATCCCAGATCAGCACCCGCTTCTCCATAGTCGTCCCCCCTCTCCCATCAGTACATGCACCGCCGCGTCAAAATATACCCCGCAGAAAAAGAAGTTGCACCCCAGCGGAAAGTATGGTATGATACACCCCGTGACAAGCAGCGGTATCGAAGTGGTCATAACGGGGCTGACTCGAAATCATAAAATTTCGGGCGCGCCGATGACATAAATTGCATAAGGAGAGGTATCGAAGTGGTCATAACGGGGCTGACTCGAAAACGTGTAGGTCATTTCTCCGCCTGACCCCGCAACCCATTGATTTTACTGGGATTCCGGTTTATCTACGCTTTTTCACAACTCAATATCTACGGTTTTTCTAACACTTTCTAACGTTTTCTACGCACGGCTCTCGCCGTTCCGTGGAACCGGAAAGCATTGGAAATACAGCATGGAGACGTATCGAAGTGGTCATAACGGGGCTGACTCGAAATCAGTTTGCGGGCAACCGCACGTGGGTTCGAATCCCACCGTCTCCGCCAGAGCTGGCAGTGACGTTACACTGCCAGCTTTTTATATTTCTTGCTCTGCACGGTCTTTGGCACTGCGAGTGAACATACCATTCATTGTATTTGCAGGAGCTTGCTGCGCATTGTGATCCAGGTGAGCGTAGATGTCTGCTGTAGTGGAATAGGTGCTATGTCCAAGCCAAATTTGGATCTGTTTCATTGTGATATTTTCGCCGCTGTTAAGCAGAAGACTTGCACAGGTATGCCGGAGGTCATGGAATCGGATTTTCCGTAAGCCGTATTTCTCAATAATCCAGCTGAAGTGCTCTGTCACATAGTTTGGGCGGAGAAGTCTGCCACATTGATCTACACAGATATATTCGAGATAATCTCTGCAGTAGGACTTTTTGAACAGTCTTCTGTACATCTCCTGCTTTTCTTTTTCTGCCAGGATCAGTTTTTCCACTGCAGGGATGAGGGGTAATGTCCGAAAACTGGACTTGGTTTTCAGTACATCTTCTCCAACCGGGACGAATTTCCCATCCACCTCTGCTTCGATTACTTTATGGCTGATGGAGATGGTCTTGCGCTCCAGATCAATGGCGCTCCATCTCAGCCCCAATACCTCGCTTCGGCGCAGACCGTAATAGGCAGCAATCTTTACGCACAGTTCAAGGGGATCACCTTCCACCGCATCAAACAGCTCCAGCATTTCTTCCTCACTGTAGAAAGTGCCATGATAAACATTTTTCTTCGGCCGATCTACTTTGTCGGCGGGATTTTTTGCGATGATATCCTTCCGGACTGCGCTTTGCAGAGCTTTTCGGATGATTGCGTGGTAATGTATCACGGTATTTGTCGTGCATCCGTCTGCCAGCACCTTTTGATAAAAATCTTCAATGTCTTGAGGTGTCAAATCCATCACCGCAATTCCGCGCGGTTCGAAGTAGGGAATAATGCGTGCCTTAAGCATATTGGCATAACTCTGGTATGTTGCGGTGGCAATCGTAGAGCGCACACTATTCAGCCACTTGTTCATGTAGTCCGAGAACTCCAACCGCGCATCATGGGGAACGGTTTGCTCCAGAATGCGCTCTTGTTCCTCTCTCTGCATCTGCTCCTCGTACTCTTTTTCAAACTGGCTTCGGATCTCATCAAACGCCCTTTTTGCCTTGCGCTCACTGGTTCCGGACACGGGCAATTTGGTTGATATCCATTTGACCTTGCGCTTTCCGTCTACTTTGAGGTATAAAAGCACATAATAATATCCATTTTTCTGCTGCAGGCAACCTGTTATCATAATGATCCTCCTTTGTTATAACAAGTATCAATTTGCCTGCTGTTGACACCCTCAACATACCACAGATGGGTTCGAATAGCTATACTTTAAACGTAGAAAAAGCACTCGATTTTTCTACGTTATCCGATGAGGGAACAGGCAAATTTGTGGGTTTCAGGAAAGGTTGATGTGACACATTTCCTCACCCATCAGATACTCGATTACGCAGATTTTAGGGATCTTATAGGCTCTGCCGACACGTACACTCCGGATTTCCTGATCTGATAGTAATCTGTAGGCCAATTTCTTGCTGATGCCGCCGAGCATTTTCCGGAGATCATCCACCTCCACGACATCTGGGTAATTTTCAAACATCGACTGTTTCTTCATTTTCTGCCTCCTTCCATTGGGAGGCCACCTACTGGGGCCAGCAGGCGGCCCCGTATGTGTTGACTAATAGAGTTGTGGCTTCATAAAAAATACCAGCCATCCCAAAGGGACAGCCGGTACATGCAACCTCTTTCCGAGAAAGGACGAGGGGTTACAAGGGATTACATCATTCTCATATCTATCCATCTTGGAATATCCCGTGGAAGCAGTCGCTCCGGAGTTCCAGTACATTGTCCAGGGGGATCGTCGTGCCGTCGGCAAGTCGCAGGACTCTCTCAATGTTGTCAATCTTTTTCAGATATCCCGTGGTCGTGATATATTGACCGCCGTCTTTCTTCTCATCTGGGCGAAACCAGACCACGGAGACCTCCGGCCACTCGTCGATCTTGTCGGCCAAAATTTGCTGTTTGAGATCCAACACTGCCTTCGTGTCCTCATCCAACTCTATCTTTGTCTCCGTCAGACGGGCCGTTTCCTGGATAGCGTCTCCGTGGCCGGTGAGGGCGGCGAAGGGGCTGAAAATGGAGGCTCGATCCGAGATGGGCATCCTGGAATGCTTTGTCGAAGTGGGATGGGGCAGTTCGATGATGTCATCGTATGGTCCGCTCATGCGTGATGCCCCCCAATCGTCTCATTTCGCTCCCGGGCGGTGGCACCCTCCTCCAGGTTCATGCCCTTCAGGATGGCGTTCTTGCCGTATTTCTTCTTGATGCCAAGCATGGCCTCCTGGATCTTCCGCTCCCTGGCGTGGGCGGCCTCGTCCGCCTGCTCCCGCCGTTCCTTGGCAGCATAGTCGGTGAACAGATCCAACTGCTCCGCCTCATCCTTGGGAGAGTCAGCCTCGGGGAGCAGCTTGTTGGCGCTGATGCTCAGCCGGCGGATCAGAAGGTTGGGGTTCACGATCCGGTCATAGAGGGCGGTCACCGCCCTCAGCAGATCACTGGCGGAGGAGGTGTAGTGGAAGTTCTCTGTCCCCACTGCGTGTTTGGGGATCTTTCTCCCATAGCGGTCCGTGGTTACCGGGCCGTGGTAGCTCTGACGGCGGCTTGGGTCATCCAGGTTTTCCCGGTCATAGCCTACGGTGAGCACCAGTTGGTTGGTCACCAACCCCTTGTCCACCAGATCCAGTGCCAGGGCATCCGCCATCTCCCGAGCCACCAGTCTGGCCTTCTGGAAGTCATAGGGACACTGCAGAACCTGTCCGGAGACAATGCTTTTATTCTCTGGTTTATAGGCTTTTGCGTCGGCGATGGTGCAGGGCTCCCATCCCCAAGCGTGGTCAATGAGGATCTCCGCATTCACCCCGAACAGCTTATAGAGCAGCTCCTCGTTGTGGTAGTCACCGGCGTTTCCGATGGAGCACCGGGCGATGTCCCCCATGGTATACATTCCGTGGGCCTCCAGCTTGGCAGCATATCTCTTGCCCACCCGCCAGAAGTCGGTGAGGGGCCGATGGGTCCACAGCTGCCGCCGGTAGCTCATCTCGTCCAACTGGGCGATACGCACCCCGTACTCATCCGCCGGGACGTGCTTGGCCCCGATGTCCATGGCGACCTTGGCCAAATACAGGTTGGGGCCCATGCCCGCTGCGGCGGTAATGCCGGTGGTCTTCAGAATGTCCAAGATGATGGTTCGGGTCAGCTCCCGGGCGGTCATCTTGTAGGTATCCAGGTAATTGGTGATGTCCATGAACACCTCGTCGATGGAGTAGGGAAAGATATCCTCCGGGGCCACATACTTCAGGTAGACGCTGTAGATCTTCGTGCTCCAGTCGATGTAGTGAGCCATCCGGGGCGGGGCCACGATATAGTCCAGAGCCAGTGAGGGATTTTGCCGGATCTCCGGATCGTGCCAAGAAGAACCTGTAAGCTGGTGGCCGGGGGCGTCCCATTTACGCTTGGCGTTCACCTCCGCCACCCGCTGAACCACCTCGAATAACCGGGCGCGGCCAGAAATGCCATAGGCTTTCAAAGAGGGGGAAACGGCCAGGCAGATGGTTTTCTCGGTGCGTCGCTTATCCGCCACCACCAGGTTGGTGGTCATGGGGTCCAGGCTCCGCTCCACACACTCCACGGAAGCGTAAAACGATTTTAAATCGCAGCAAATATAGGTGTGATCTTTCATGGCGCTTTCCCTCCTCTCAGTTTTAATAGTATCTCACAATCGCTGTCCCATTATCGGGTCCATCCCAGCACAGCGTCCAGTTCCTCCTGAGTGGCCTCCGAGAAATTCTTCCGCACCTGCTCGTAGATCAGCATCTTAGATTCCGCTGGTTCTGCAGAATAGGCGGAGGAGATGTGGTCATATCCCCACAAGACCTCTGGGGTGGTGTAGACGGAGATGGGCCAGCCGTAGGGGGCCCCCCTCTTGTTGATCCGCTGGCGGAAGTCCCGGATGAGCAGATAGCCACCCATCTGCAGGTCGGTGACCGTGCCCTCGAAGTTTTTCTCTCCGCCCTTGCCGAAGCCGGCCCGCTGTTTCAGGGCGAAAGAGAACCACTCCTCCTGCATGGAGAAGCAGTCCATGATCCGTTTCTGGCGCATGGGAGCCAGCTCGTCCTCCCAGCGGCTGTCGAAGTCGTACCCGTCCCGCCGCCAGTTGGCGAAATGGGGGAACCACACCTTGGAGACGAAACAGGCTTTTTTCCCAAAGAACTTCCCATAAGCCACCTTGCCGCTGCGGGCCATGAGGCACCGCCACTCCCACGGGTCCTGCTCCACGTCGCCGGACCACCAGTAGAGGTCGGAGGTATTCTCCTCCACGGAGAAACCGTCCACCTCATTTTTGAACAGGGGCAGGAAGCCGATCTCGTCGATCCACTCGATCAGCTCCTCCCAGTTTTGGATACGGGCCGGGTCATCCCAGTCCAACCCCCGCATAATCCACTCGCCGTTCTCGATTGCCATGGTTCCGCCCCCTGATGTGTTCTTCAATTGCATTATAGCACAGGGGATTCACGGTTGCTATCCTTGTTCTTTGAGGCAAAAAGCGCATAAGAGGCAGCCGACTGGCCACCTCTTGCACGACTTGCCATTAAAACTCCAGCCTGGAGATCTGCTCCCACTGGAGGATGTACCGCTCGTCCACGATCTGGTTCTTATGGTAATGCCCGAAGAACCAGTAGGCGAATTGGCACCGCTGTTTCACTGTTTCCAGGAAGTCCGTCAGCTCGTCCGTTCCGTAGCCGGGGTCGAGCTTTTTGACGATACTGCTGGGGGCGCAGTGGGTCAGGATGCAGTCCACCGCCCAGCCTGCCCGCTCCAGATTCGCCAGCGCCTCGTTGTATTCCTCCGCGCTGGGCAGTTCCTCCGACCACCAGGACACGCCCTTCACCCGAAACATGGCCCGCAGCCTCCGCATCAGCCAATACTGCCGCTCAAAGTCCGGATCGGCTGGGTCCAGGATGCCGTCCTGGATATCGTGGGAGGACGCGCCGCCCATGGTGAACCAGGTCAGACCGCCGAAGGTGACGACCTGCCCCCGCATTAGATGAAGGACATGCTCCCGCACCACATGAACACGTCCGCCGTTCCACGGCCTTTCCGGGAGAGCATTCAGGAGATCGAAGTTCTCATGGTTCCCGTCCACAAACAGGGTGGTAAAGGGCTTTTCCTCCAACCAGTCCAACCAGTATTGGTCTTTGGGACTTCCGTCCCACAGCCCTCCGAAGTCGCCTGTGACGATCACATAATCCTCACGACCCATGTTTTTCTGCTGAGGGAAGTATTTGCTCCCAAACCTCTGAAATCCGCCGTGGGTATCGCCTGTAATATAAACCGACATCTGATCACCTCTCTCCCCGCCTACAGGGTCATCTGCTGCTGTCCCGGGAGGGGTTCTCCCCGCTGCCGGAGTTCCTCGCCGGCCGCCGTGCGAATGCCGAGGCCATTCCGGGTCTCCGCCGTCACCAGGCGGCCCTCTCGGATGAGGCGCTCCACCAGCTCCCCCACATAGCGGTTTGCCAAGTTGTTTTTTCCATCCTTGTCGCAGAGCCTATGGACGGAGAACTGTTTCGCAATGCTCAGCTCGGCCGGGCCTGTGACATACAGGTTCTTCCGCTTCGTCTGGTACCGCTCCAGAATGGCCTCTATGATCTCATCGCGTCTGTCCTCCAGTTGTTTCAGATACTCCGCGTCTGTGAGTTCCCAGTACCGTTCGTAGCAGTCCACCCCCTGGCATTGGAAGGTTTGCGCACCCTCCAAGAGTTCCTGGAGCCGGGGAATCTCATCGGTCTGGATCACCCCGCTGAAATTCATGGGGTGGAGATACAGATCCTGCTGACCCTTCGTGACTATGTCGCTGGAACTGCTGTCTTCCCTGGCGGGATGCAGCTCCCAGCCTGCCGACTGAAACAAGGTGCGTGTCTCATCCCGGAAGGCGTGCTCGACGCCTTTATCCGGCCAACCACTGTCGTACCGATAGGAGCTGCGGATCCGAAAGTACACTTCTCTGTATTCCATCATACCACCTCCACGTCTGTTATACTACAATGCCACGAAACTTCTGTATTATCTATTCATCAAGCCCAACGAAAACCTCCGCAAAAATTGGGCAAAAGTGTGACACTCCATCATTATGGCGTCAAACTGAGAAAATTTACTGGCTGTTGCAAAAGGACTGCCACAGTAGGTTGACGATCACACAGCTTATATTTTAATCATACCCTTCTGCCAGACCAATGCTGATCCCGAGCGCCCAGTCGATCCGTTTCATCTCAGGCTCACTTAACATCCCAATTCTTCCCTTGAGCCTGGACTTGTCAATGGTACGGAGTTGCTCCAAAAGAATTGTAGAACCACAGTGCAGGCCACTCGAGTGCTTGTTTAGGCTTACATGGGTGGGCAGCCTCGCTTTCCCCATCTTGCTTGTAACAGGAGCAGCTATCACTGTAGGACTATGCCGGTTGCCCATATTGTTCTGCAGAATGAGCACAGGGCGTATGCCGCCTTGCTCAGATCCAACTACTGGCCTCAGATCCGCATAATAGAGCTCGCCCCGATGGATCTCGTGTGGGAAATATGTTCTCATGAGATACACCTCCTTAATAAGTTGCGGCTTAATACCACAAAAATAGGGACCGCTCCCGCCCTTGACTAACTCCAATTTCTCCTGTGTTCATTTAGGATTCGTATCGTAAAAAGATCCTCATTAACCGGAGACTGAAGCAGGGGGCAAGAGCGGTCCCCATGGCTTCTGATATTAAGACTTCACATTTGTGTTGTCTTTCTCGGGCTGCGCTCGTATTCGACACTACTTCCCCAAGCGCAAAAGCCTGTGCCGCCGGCACCGGCTCTTCAGGGCAATCATCTGAACCGCGGCTGGCTCCACCGCGTCATGGGAGTCTCACCCCCGCGAGGATCTCTCGCGGCCGCCCTCCTTGCTTGATCCCCATTCCGGTGGGGGCTGGGACTGGACGGAAGTATCATTGTCCCTGACGGAGTCATTGCGAAACAGTTTGCCATCGGCTGTTTTGCGGACGGATGGAACCGCTCGGCACCTTATTTGGCCGTCGTTGATAGATGTAGGTCAGCCTGGTTGTCAGAACCGAACAGAAATGTATGGGTGTCTTCGTTCGCAACCTTGCGCTGTGCATCTACAGGTGGTCTTGGCGCATCCTCCGGAGTCGCTCGCCCTTTTTCAAAGGGCCCCGTCAGGAAGGTATTCAGATGGTTGGGTATTCGGTTTTCAAGGAACCCGAGGGGGAGATAATTCAACCCCCTCACTACTAAGCCGAGTTCGTGAGGGGGTTGAGAACCAAAAAATTATTTTATTTTCATCAAAGCCCGGAGTTTACTCAAAATTTTATGGCGGCGCTTATTAACCGCCTTCTGCGAGATATTGATTTGTTTGGCATACTCACGCTCCGTCAGCTCCTCGAAATACAAGGCGCGGATCAGATTCTGCTCCTCCAGAGGGAGCTGTGCCAAACACTGACGCAGTTCCTGCAGTAGGATATTGCCAACCGCTTTGTCTTCCACGCTCTCAGCATTAGGATCTGGAACCATTTCTTCTCCAAGGGTTTCTTCCGTATCCAAATCACTGTATGAGACCTTTCCGTTTCGGACATCTTTCTCATCCAATGTTTTGGTGTGACGTTCCACTCGGTAATAGGTCAGATAAACATCCTTTGTGACCTCTACCAGATGTCCCTCTACTCTAAGACGATATTTCCTTTCCTCTGCCATGAGGCAGTCCTCCGTTTCTTCTGAAATTTTGAAAAGTCAAAATCTCAGAAGCCGGAGGCCCTCTGCACCGATTTGGGTGTTGGCAGTGGGCAAACCCCTCCTGTAACACGCCGGCCCTCCTGGTACCGGGCAGAAAAAAGCCGGGGACGCTGAAATGCGTCCCCGGCATACTCCTGCCGCCATATTGCGGCAGGAGCAAAGAGGCCCCAGATGCTTTTCAGCGTCTGGGGCCTCTAACTCGTTAAGTTATTCATTTTTGAGCATACCTGCCACTGTACCGAGTATAACAGAGGCAAAGTCGGAAGGGAGTAGGGATTGGGTCGGTTTTTCATCGGGAATTAGTCGGGAAACAGTCGGGGGGCATCTAACTCCTCTTGAAGTTCCGGAACCGCATATCCAAACAGGCAGACAGAAAACAGGAAAAGCGCCTCGCGCTTTCGGTCATAGAAAACACTCCGCTCCATGTTCAGCTCGTCCAGCAGTTCCTTCTCTGTGCTGTTGAAGCGATGGATGAATTGCTTGGTCAGGATTTCATAATAGAGTTCTCCACGATCCGGATACCGTTTCAGGCGGAGCAGGGCTCGGTCGATCACATCGACCAGCATGCGGCTCTCCATGACGCAGCAGACCTTTTCCTCAAATTCCTGGAGGTCAATATTCGGGGCAAAGTTTTCCAGATAGCAGAGGCCGGCATCAGCGTCCCGGTTTCCGAGCTCCCATGCATATTCGTGCAGCTCCTCTGCACGCTCACTGAGGACCCACACCACGTCCCGATAGATCTTCAGGATCAGCTTTACCCGATGGTAGGCCAGCTGGCTATCAAATCCAAGGGAGGCCATCTGTTTCTTGCACTTTTGGACAGTGACACTCTCTTTCCGCATTTTTTCTCCTCCTCCCATGTTCGCTAAGTTGCGAACAAACAAGATAACAAAACACTTTTCGAATACTGTGAAAGCCGGAGGCCCTCTTAAGGAAGAGGGCCTTACTAAGCCAAGCTTATAGTAAATTATGAACTTCCAACCGAATCCGCATTGCCTGTTTTGACACTTGGAAGATCCGCGCCATTTCCGTGACCAAGCACTCCTTGCTTTTGCCCGGACGGAGACGGTAAAAGCATTTTTTTACTTGAGGTATAGGCATTAAAAGGGCTGTTGCAAGAGCATCTGCCTGCCGCTCAATGAAACCACAGCTTTCATCCGAGGAAGTTTTACCATCATAGGCCGCAACATCGCCAGTGCCAGAGTATAATTTCTGGTGCAGGACCCAGTGTCCCAGTTCATGAGCGCAGGTAAAGCGCATTCTCCCAAGAAGCCTGTCTATACAGAGACGTTCATCAATCAAAATTGTCCCAGCCTTCACAGCAATCAAACGGTATTGCCTCTCTGTTCGGTCATATAAAATGGCTGCTCCGTCATCAAAAATGGTTTCTCCAAGGACGCTCCCATTTTTGCGAAGGGTATGGTACTCCAGAGTCAGATTAAACTTTGTTTCAATGATCGTTTCGACTGGGATCGCCTGAGGAGGACCTTCCAACAGTGTGCGATCATATTCCAGCAGAATCTTTCGACCGATGGTTTCGATGGCTTCCAGTCGGTACTTAGGCGCATACAAGGAAATCCCTCCTCAGCTTTGACGGCTTTTCAACATTTCCATAAATGCCGTCCATTCCTCATCCGTAGCGTCAACTTCTTTTGCGACTCTCAGGGCCGCGCGGACAATATCATGAGTTCGGATATAATCCGGCAGATCCGCAGGAACAGATTGTCTGGACTCTGCGGCTAAATCCAAAAGCAATTCATGCTCCTGCTTGTCCAGCTCCAGGAAGGAGGAAATTCGATCCACAAACTGTCCTTCTGGTGCGGGACGCCGCCCTTGCTCAATGTCGCAGAGGTATCCATAAGCAATTCCGAGATATTTGGCTGTGTCTCGGAGATTCAGCTTGGCCGCTTTGCGCCTTGTCCCGATGAATGCCCCAAAGGTCATGTCGCATTCCTCCCCTTGTGGTTAGTTCGCTCAGCTGCGAACATCTTGCTTATATTATAACTGGTACAAATGTTCGATACAAGGAGTAAAAAAGAAATTGGGGCGAGGTGTTAAATTATCGTAACACCTCGCCCCGCAGTTACAGGAATGTGCGGGCAATCCGCGCCATCTCCTCCACGCACTTCTGGGGAGCAGTAATTTTGACTCCGCCCATGAACTTGAATACCCATCCATAAAAGGTCCCGCTGGGGTTCACTTCGATTTGAGCCACAAAATGCTCACTATCGTATGGATGTGTGGGAACGGCCTCTCCATAATCGTCCACGATTGTTTTCATGAACCGATTTTCACAGAGGAGTTCGACGAGGACAGTATGACCGGCCGCAAACATATCGATCATCTTATTGGTATAGTCGGCTACATCGAAATCAGGTTGAGGCACATAGGTGGATTCCAGGATCTCAATTCCGGCCAGCCGATCCACACGGAAATGCGCCATGCTATGGTGCTTGTGGGAATATCCGATCAGATAGTAGTGGTCGTTTTTCCATTCCAGGGCGTAAGGGTCCAGCTTATAAAAATAGCCGTTATGCTTGAGAACTCGCTCTTTCTGCTGTGTGTACTCATAATACTGGAACTGGATCTGCCGGTTTTCCAGGATGGCATTCTGGACACCATCGATGATGTAATAGACCTTCTCATTATGTGGTTTGATCCGGCTCGAAATCGCCGCCAACCGGCGAAGCTGCATGGCCTCTGCCTCGCTGGTCAGCCGGCAGAGTTTCTGGATGAGTTCATTTGTTTTTTCCGCCGATATGACCTTGGAGGATGCAACGGCATCCGTCAGCATCTTTAATTCAGGATACTCAAACAAACGGTTACCTATGAAATATTGGTTTTGCGTGCTCTTAGTAACTACGATATCGACACCAGCTAAAATAAGGTCCTGCAGATCCCCATACACTGTCTGTCGCACCGCATGGATTCCCTTGCCATTGAGATAGTCCAGTATATCGGCTACGGTGACGGGATGCTCCTCATCCGTCCGAAGATAGAGATATTTCAAAATCTCCAAGATCCTGATATTGCTTTGCTTTTGCATCAATATGCCTCCAGTTGTGGATGTCAATCACGGTTCCCGGCCGCGTGCTCTCCCATGTTGATGTCCAGCACCGCTCTGGGCGGCTGGATCAGGGCGTCCTCATACCGGCATTTCCACTGGACATCCCGGCTCATCTGGCCATCCTCCACACCATCCACCGTCTCCCCGTCCTCAATGGGGTTGTCATTTGCCAGAATGTACGACGCAACATTGTAGGCGTGATTCACCACCCAGTTGGGGTCCATATCGTGGAAGTGATACTGGAGGTCTGGCAGGAACAGGGTGCTCATGCCCACCGTGTCGATGAGCATGTCCTCGGTGCCCTGAATGGTGAAGAACCGGACATTGACGCCAAAGCGGATGAAGCGGTCCGGTCCCTCGATCTGGTGGGAACGCACATCCTCCGCCAAGAACAGCTTGCCGCAGTTCTGGAAATAGAACGCCTCGCAGGTGGGGTACAGCTCCGCCAGTGCGTCGAGAAAGTCGGCGTCCAGGTTGGCCCGCTCCAGAGCCGGAAGCGCCGCCGCCAACATATCGGTGGCCACCACCTGATACCGGCACTCCCGGAAGATCCGGTCCCGTTCCTCCTGGCAGTCCCACATCTGGCTCAGGAGAAACTCATCGAAGCCTTTGCCCTTGAAACTGCCGCACTTCATCACCATGAGCTGCACCGGGCATTTGCCATCCTGAAATTCCGCGATATGCTCCAGCGCGGCAAAGCCCGCCGTCTTTTTATCGTGGCAGAAGCACTCCACCGGCCCAATATGCTTTTCCATCACGGCAGTCATGGCTGCTTTGTCCGGCATGGGCACCGGCTCTTTGAACAACAGCTGAATAAGATAGGGGCCGCCGGGCTGAGGGCCTTTTTGTCATTCAGGTTCTGTTGGAACACTTGATTGCTCATACCTGTCACTCACTATTCCGGATGGCATCTTCGAGCTGTCTGCGGGCTGTGTCCATATAGAGATATACTCCGTCCCGGTCACAGTGATACAGGTTGGAATAGCTCGTACTCTCATTGGGGCGGATGGGGTTGGGTTCCACCACATCCGTGGCCTCCAGCAGGCCGACACCCAGTTCCGCTGCTGCGGTGAGGGCTTTTTTCAGCACCGCAAGCTGCCCATTGCTCCAACGCCCCTCCAGATCTTCAAGCACTTTGGGGTCCTGCTCCATATCTTTGAGAAGCTGCGTGACCTGCTCTGGAGACAGGTAAACACCGGAGCTGTAATTTTCGATGATCTGATTCTCTGCCGGATTAGGAAGGGCGGGCAGCGCCACCTGTGTCCATGGTGTGAAATACCGCCTATATTCCGGCTTTTCTTCCACCAGGAAAGAAAAGGCACTGCCTCTGGTGTAATAGTAATCTCGGAAAAATCCTTGGATTACTGCAATATAGAAGCCGTGGCTTTTGTCAAACAGCTCGTCAGCTTCCGTTTCAGCCCCAACCCGCAAGGTATTCAGATATTTTTCGGCATAGAAATCCTCCATCCCATACTGCGCGGCAAGGGCCAGCACTTTTTCCTCCTGTCCCTGCTGTATCCAGGTTAAGGGAGTAAAATACCATTCCCGCATTTCCTCTGGTGAAATCGGGTGAAAACTCACATCGTATCCCACTAAATCCGTCCTTTCACTCCCACTCAAAAGGCTCTTTTAAGTGGTGTTTTTCCATGATTTGCTTTTCTAAAGCGAAATAGGCATCCATATCCTCTGGCTGCGCTGGAATACCCTTGTCCCCCCACCAATAACCGTTCCCATAGTAGGAAAACATAGCCCAGTAATAAGGCAGGTCATGGCTGAATATCGCCACATCCATGGCATTGTCCACTGGCGCTGCCAACGGTGAGCGTTCCACTATCTGGGAGGCTTCCTCATAAGAGATCCCCACCAGCTCCACCAGCAGGTGCTTCACCAGTTCGCAGAAGCTGTACTGGTTGAATATGACCTGACCATCCTCATCTTTGAACACAAGTCCATCACGCAACACTTTGGAACAACACCTCTTTAACAGTACCTCAACTTCACGGATACCCTCATTGAACAGTTTCTTCAACACCTCTTAATAATTGCATTTCTGCTTTTTGAAGATACAACTGTGTGGTTATAAAAAACATCTCAATCGAAATCCATCCAGACCAGGTGCTTTCCGCAGTGAAGGCATTGGAACAGATAGCATTGAAGATGTCCTCCGTTAACGGATTCCTGAATCATTTCTTTATGCTCATCGTCCCACATGGGGTCATCCAAAACTTCTTCAAGCACATCCAGCGCCCGCAGTTCGCTGGCTCCCACATTACCCAAATAGGCGCAATAGTCACCACAATGGGCGCGCCAGTATTCCTGCTGCCAACCAGAATAGCCAGGAGTGCGGTGGATAAGTTCATCCAGCTTCTCTGGATCGTCCACACCATCATCCAAAGAACAATCATCCTGAAAGCTGCCGTTGTATTTCCGAGCAGCCTCACCGCTGGCAATGCACTCTGGGCACAAATACTCAATATCTTCCACGGTATAGAAGGGGTCGGTATAGTAAATATGAGTATTCTTGCCACAGCAATCACAAACCACACTCTCCTCAGACTGCTCAAAAGCCCCGGTATCCAAAGGGTCTGGATGATACCGGAAAGAAGGGAGACCAAGTTTGTCCCGCTTTTCCTTGTCTTTTTGTTTCTCCGCTTTGGTTTTAGGCTTGCGGAGGGCAAAGGAGTCTCCCCAGTCATCGGCATATTCTTTCATAATCGCCAGACGCCGGAAAATTTTTGGATTCGACCGATCTCCAATTTTAGAAAGCAATTCATAGGCACTTTTTTTGAAGTCCAATAGGTCATAAACATACACCAATACTTCTTTAGCCTGTGTATCTTCGCTCTGCTCTAATTCTTCTTTGAACGCATAAAGCGCACGAACACTATCCGCTTTTCCTTTTGTCTCTCGAAACTGTTTTTGGAGTTCAATATATTGCTTTAGGTATTCGTTCATAGACACATCCTCCTGTTCAATCCCACCAGAAGTACCAAACAGTGGACTGCCGCAGCACATCGGCCAGAGCGCCCACGGTAGCGTCCTCTGGGCCTTGGTCAATTACATCAGGGCAGAAGCCGTACAGCTCCACCGCCACATCTATGGCCTCTTTCTCAGAAACAGGAGCCGGGAGCAGGCACTCCAACTCGTCGTGGCTCATGGCAGCGGGCACCGCCCCATGCTGTTCAAACCAGTATTTCGCAACTGCCATTAACTCCGGCGTGTTAGGACATTCATTCCAGCCACCAAAGGGCAGATAGGCAAAAATCTCCCAAGGATTCTTCACGGGGATTTTAGCCAGAATGAGAGGATAGGTCATATTATTATCGGAATTCCAATAGCTTGAAAAACGACGGTTATCATATCCGCCCTCCATCTCGCCCAGGATCTCCTCATCCCAGTCCATATCGTCATCCTCGGCTTCTTCCTTGCGCTGCCCAATCATTTCCTCCAGGACTGCCTTACTGTTCTCGACAGGGGCGGAGAGCATTTTCTTCCGGTATTCGGCAACTTTGTCCGGGTCGAAAGCAAAGTCGTCCTCGCCATCGCTGTCCGGGTCAGAATTCATAATCAGGCATTCCCACAGGATTTCGTCATCCGCCTTAATCAGAACCGGCACAAAGCCCTCTTTGATACTTTCCCGTTTGGCATAGTTGTATGCCGACATGATGGGGTCATCATCCGTCATTGAGGGGAAATAGGTACATTCACAGTCCAGATATTCCATCATGGCTTCCGCAAGGTCTGAAGGCTCCAGAGTGGCCTCATCGAAACTCTGCCCCTGCCAGTTGGCGAACCGCTTTTCCATGACTTTTGCCATAGCCTGATAATAGTTTTCATCAAATGGGATGAACAGATAGGCTTCATCCTGGAACTTATCGGAATAATATTGCTCTGAACCGAAATACTCCAAAGCATAGTTATCAATGTCGCTGGGGAAGTACGGGCTATCCGCCTCGCCATAGTAATATCCAGCAAAGGCTGCGCCCTCCTTGTTGAACAGCGCCCCAAAGAGCTGTCCTTTCAGCTGGTCCCGGATAAAGCCACGCAGATCGGCGCGGCTCAGATCTGCCATAAACGGCTGCACCTGCTCCCAGTACCGCTCCATAAATTCCGCGCTCATCAGATCATGCTCCATGCACCAGCGCAGATAGATTGCCATGTGGTTGTATGCATTGATCTCATCCACCGGCAGGCCCTTTTCCTGAATGGATTCCAGGTGCCAGGCGGCATCGTCCATATCGCCGGTGAACTCCTCCTCTGCAAGCGTTCCTCTGGTGATGGCATTCTGGCGGGTGGGATTGACCACAAAACTGATGCCTGCCATCTTTTCAAGCAGGGCGTCCGCATCATGCTCCATCTTATACTCCATCTCATTATGATAGAGCGGGATCACCTGATAGAAGTTGACCTCCTCGCCGCTCGGCAAAGTGCAGACTTCGCCGCCTTCCTCCACGCCCTGGGGACCGGTCAGAATAGCGGCGGTGAGCTTCGTGTCCTCTGCAAACGGCGATTGCTTGTCCATTGTGTGGCCAAAGCCCAGCCAGGTATCGTTGGAAATGGGCAGGCGAGCCAACACTTTCAAGAGACCAATAGGCCAGTACCACCGCTCATCCTTCAGGGATTCCTCATCCAGTTTCCAATCCGACGGCAGAGCGATGGCCAGCTCTGCTCGCTCCAGCTTGTATTCCGCCAATTCCTCCGGCACATTCATCCGGTGAGCACCCATACCCATCGTCACCAGTGTGTAATAGTCCCGCTCCTCAGAGGGAGGAACAACGCAGATGTCCACATGGATGTCAGGGGAAACCAGTTCATGGAACACATTCTCAAACTCACCAAAGGTGTTTTTGATGTGCTGCTCTATCGCAGACATCTCATCCTCCGAATAAACCTCTGGCTCACTGTTTTTTCTTGAGGACCAGAAGGCATCCGCCTTCGTACCGTCCGGGTTCAGGAAAATCTGAAAATACTGATCGTCTCCCGGCTGTTGATAGACAAGACCAATGCGGCGGGTCTGGTCCACAAACACACCTGTTAGAATGCCCTCTGGTTCTCCTTCAGGGGTGTGGGTCAGCCATTCACCGCTGTCCAGCCGTTCCTTGAGCTGCCGCAGCCAGTCGGTTCCCATCTTGGAGAGTCCAGCTTCATTCATACGGAAGGACAGCTCCACAAGATGTTCCTGCACTGGATATTGGAATTCACAGCAGGGGGAGTTTTTCTCATAGCTATACCGCTCTGGGTGGAACAGCTCATAAAATTCGGCAAGTCCTGCTTCGTCCACCCGAATGCAGGCTATGGCGCATTGTTTATCATCCGCATTCTCGTCCAGTCCCCGCTGGAGCGTTTGGTCAGCATCGGGATTGATCCAATGATATTCCATCTGTTCCAGGGTGGCTCCGGCTTTGATCTCTTTTTTTAAGGTCAGGAACTCATAATCTCCCGGTTCCAGTTTTAATCCTTGCTTGACGGCATCCAGCGCACCGGATTTATCGCCAAAATGCGCCCGCAGCTTGCCCAGATGGAGCCAGATCCAGGGGTAGTCCGGCTCCTCCAGAGCGCCCCGCTCCGCATATTCCAGTGCTTCTTCCAGCCTGCCGCAATACATCAACGCCACAGAATACCGGTAGTACCAGGTAGCGCAGCCCGTGGCGTTTTTCTCCGAATCCTTCATCCATTCCGCAGCGCGGTAGTAGTGGATGTAATCGTCCAGGTTAAGGCAGGCAAAGGCATACCAGAGGGCAATCTGTAAATCCTGGTGAGCCTGTTTTTCGCTGAATCGTCCTTCTTCTACGCCGCTTTTGATAAAATTCTCCAGCCAGTCGAGCATTTTCCCAAAGTAAGCGGCAGTTCCTTCGTCAAAGGACTCCAGTATTTCAATATCCTCTGTCGAGAGCAGGGAGCCAGTTTCCTCATGAATATCAGGCTCCGGTTCTTTCTCGTCCAGTAGCGGCACACCGCCCACATCCCGCCGAAATGCGTGGAAGTGAGCATAGGGCAGGTCGCTTCCCTCAAAGAATGCCTGTGCCGCTGTTAGTACAGCGGGCAGATCCCAGGCGATAAAATCCAGATACCCACAATACAGACCAGTGGCCCCACCCAGGAAGGTCACGGCTTCCTCTCCTGCATCCCGCAGGATGGCATCCCGCAGGTTATCCCGGAAATCCAGAATAGCTTTCACTCGTTCCTCACCGGTAAAACCGGACAGCGGGTACAGGAGGAATCCAGCGGCAATGCCATCCTTGTGGTACTCATCCACCATATCACTGCGGGCAGTCAGGTAGTCGTTGATGAGCACCGGCAGGCGGCAGCTTCCAGTATAAACATCCAGCCGCCAGTCAGCCTCCGGGTCCTCCACCGGTTCCAGTTCATAGGCAAGATAACTGTTTTCCAAGTAGTCGCTGCCATCCCGCCAGAGAGAAAGCCCCATGCTTTGCAGCAACTCCGGCAGTTCGGAAAGCAGCTTGGCCGGTTCGTCTTTCGGCTGAGCATAAACATCAAACCCAGCAACAAAGGCGATAGCGGAAACTTCTCCGATGGTTTGATCCACCAGCATAGAGAGTGCCCACCAGACCTTGTCTGTGTCCTCTTTCAAGATCGGGGTCAGCTTTTCACAGTAAAGGACCAGACTTACCTGATGATCCTCTGTTTCCTCTGCCCACATCTGCACATCCTCAGCCCGAACTTCAATCTCTCCAGCCCGCAGCTCGAACCCCTCACAGGGCTGGCGGCCTACCCAGATATTCCAATGCTCAAGCACCGATTCTGGGGCCTGCTTCTGGAAGTACACCAACGGGAACAGGCGGGAGCGAAGGCCCTCTGGACTAAGGATCAATTCATACTTTTCGCCATTGAAGCCCAGTTCAAAAGAAGTATCCCGGAGGGCCGTCTTGAGTGCATTCCCGCATTTTTCAACCAGTTCTTCGCCGCGCTGGTGTGTTTCGTCCGTATCTATGATTTGACGCAGTTCTGCCTCAATCTGAGAAAAGGCTGCCCATGCTTCCTGCGTCCTTTCACGGAAGTTCTTTTCAAAGCGGGGCAGGGACAAACGACGGCGGCAATCGTCTATGTACTCCTGGGTATCTTTGTCTCCGGGACGGGCTTTCAGGGCCTTTTCAAAGTAACGCAGGGCGGGACCTTCCTCATCCAGACAGTAATAGGCCAAAGCGATCCGATAATTCCAGCAGTGATCTTCGGCAAAATACTCCTCATGGGGAGCCAGAAGTTCCAGCGCCTTTTCAAAAGGCTCCCGTTCTCCTATATGTGCAACAGCAATATATGCCTTGGCCAATTCGCTGTCCAGTTCCGGGGTGCGCTCCTCGGCAGGAATCACTTCCAGGGCGTCGATTACCTTCTGCGCTTCATCCTGTTCAAACCATTGCTGGCATTGTTTCAATAAATCCATATCATGACCCCCTCGTTTATGATTGAGTTTCTAAATAGAATCCCCATACGCAGTTGGAGAACTCTCCAGCGGCAAAGCGGTAATTCTGCCCGTCAATCTCCACCTGCCAGACCTCAAAGGTATGGTCTTGGTGGTAGATCGGGTCTTTGACTTTTACTCGCTTGCCGGTGGTTTGCCAGTCGTAGTCAAAGATGTTCACACCGAACAATTTGCATTGACCGTCTGGGCCAAAGGTTTCATATTCCCAAGCCATGTGATGCCTCACAATTCAACGCACTTACCTACAAAGCAACAATTTTATTCCTGCTGTAAGAGTTCTATCAAAGAATCCAAATGCTTATCCCACGATTCCCAGTTATTACTTTCTTTCCAAAGTTCTACGATTTCTCTTTCGCCATCTTCATCAGGAACTTGATTTTTAATACTCCTCAATCGCCTAAGAAGGTCTTTTCGAGCAGTAGCTGAAGCTGAGAAATTCGTTATTGCTGACCAAACATTAGAATCCTCATCATCGTAGTTTAGCTTTCCTGTTTCCCGCCATTCAGAATAAAGTTCTGCGAGAGCGATGGCGGTATTATCATAGAGAAAGTCAATTTCGTTCACTGTTTCTCCAAGAAAACCTTCCTCTTTCAGAAAGCCTATCAATCCACCTAAAGTCAGTTTCTTATGTTTGGGTAAATAATCTGATTTCAAAAGGAAAATTAGGTCTAAGCCATTATCACTTTCCAATGCTTTTACACCCCATGAACCCATCTTCCTGTACCTCCAATCTGATTCTCATGAACTTCACAATCCTGTTCGCTGCCAGCCGTTCAGCCGCTCCTGCACCGCGTCAATCATCCAAACCTCGCCCACACGCTTCATGAGGAAACGGCGGTCAAAGCCGGTATTTTTCTCTCTGGTGTAGATGTAGAGCTTATTCCGGGTGATCTGCTCCGCGTCCAGAAACTGCTCCCCCTTGTAGGTGCCCTGGGCACTGTACGAGAGGCCCAGGGGCCGATAGCCCGGACGGGGCTTTTCGCTCACATACTTCTCCCAGATCGCCAGCAGGCGGGGCACAGCCTCGGCATCCTCAAACCCGGCCCGCTCCATATACTGCTCCCATTCCGTCATCTCGGCAAAGAAAGCGGACAACACCCTGCGGCATTCCTCCGCCGCCTGTTCATCCAGCTGGGCGGGCTTTTTGGCCTTTTCCCGCTGAAGCTGGGAGAAGTGTTCCATCTGTTCTTTGGTGAATTGCACATGGGCCACCGGCTCGATGCGGCTGCTGCCTGCGATGGCCAGCAGGCCCTCGTAGGTAACGGCGGTGTGGTCGATCTGGATGTGGGAGAGCTTGGGGATGGAGGCCGCCTGGAGCAAACCGGCATCGTCCAGCCTGGTGCGGTTGAGGGTCAGAAGGTCCAGTTTGCAGCTTTGCAGAGCGGACAGGCCGCTGCCGTTGATCCCGGCGTTACCGTCCAGCAACAGATAGCGCAGCCTGGGCATGGCGGAAAAAACGGGGAAACAGGCGTCGGTGAGCGCCCCGTCCTCCACGCCGAAGTTGGCCATGCTTTTATGTCCGGCAAAGGGGGCGAGCAGTTCATCCGTCACCGGATACCCTTTCACATGGAGGCCCACCAGGGTGTAACCGGCCAACCGCTCCATGATCTCTGCGGTCAGCTTCGGGACTTCAAATTGTTTCTCTCTATCTAAGGCCAGGACACCGTTTTCCCAATCCGCTGTCCGCGCCCGTTTTGGCCATTCCATAGCTTTCCTCCTTACTCCTGTGCTCAATCTGCTAACATTTCATGGGGAAATCTCTTTTCAAATATCCCAGTCTATGAAATCTTCACGGTTCAATACAAAGTGCTGATACAGGCACTTCAAATTTTCTTGTTCATCCCGTGAGAGCTTCGCCCCGTTTTCATACTGTAAAGTGTCGGCATACAGGATAAAGCCATCCACTTTTCCTGATGAAGCCCGAAACTCACCGTTTCCAATAATGGCAACATCGCCACATACAAATGTAACCGTAGAAGAAGTGGTATGGATTTTCATAATTGCTTTGATCATGACTTCCTCCCAAAATCACATCATTGTGTACTTTGCTTATTTGGATTGTCTTTAGCGGGCTCCAATGCCGATGAATCGCACCTGCACAACGCAGCTTCGACCTTACAGATTGCGGATATATGCTTGATCTTCCAGAAACTTTTCCAACGAAATCTGCTGCTTTTCGTACATCAATCCCCAGCGGTCAAGAGAGTTTTCCAGCGGGGCGGTTCCGGTATCAAGACCGGAATAGATCAAGAGCGGCAGTTCTTTCAGCCTGTCTTTTGTCTGCTGAAAGCTGCTGTCGCCAAAATGCTGTTTTAGAAACACCAGAGCCTTTTTGGTGTCGGAAATCCCGGTTACAATCAGGCGGATGTAGTGATAGGGATATGCTGTTTCATATTCCTGCGTTTTGGGTACATCCAAAACGCTTTCGAGAAAATCTTCCAAACAATCAAAGGCAGGCTGAAAGTCCCAAGTTCCGGCGCCATGTTCTGCCCAGAACACGGCTGTATCGTTCCGTCGCAGGTCCAGGCAGTATGGAGCACCAGCATCAGACGCAATCACCACAAGATGCTCGTCCCAATCTTTAATTACCTTTTGTTCCACAGGATTATAGGCGTATCCCTCCTGGCCCTTCACAAGGGTATCCAGTCCCCACAGTTCCAGGGCCTCATAGGTATCATTGCTCCACACGGTTCGCAGTCCACAGCAACGCTCCAACAGCATCCAATAGTCTGCCGGAAGTTCCCAGCGTCTGCGGATCTGGCTCTTATACTGCTCGGACACGGCTTGCTCCATCGCAGGTATATCAATTTGCCTTAATAGCTCGTCCAATAATTGCTCCAATCGGCTTTTCATCAATATCACCTCTCATTTTCGGGTGATACCATTCTCCACCCGGAGGTCTGCACCCGGATCACAGGACGGAAAAAGTCAAAGTCATTGTGGATCTCATTATCCTCCCGAATCTCCGGTTTACAGTGAGGGGAACAGGGCAAATATCCAAGCAAAGGTCCCATGCCACCGCAGATATTGCAGCCTCCGTCGCCGCCGCAGGTGGTCAATGTTTTCCCGTCCACCAGCTCCCGCTGATAGGGGTCGTAGGCGATAGACAGGCCAAAGAAGTTGGCCTGCTCCATGTCGTATGGCTTGCCCTGATCCTCCGGGCCTTCAAAATGGTGCAGTTTCATCTTGCGGTCCAGCCCATCGCCCCAGGGAAACAGGGTGCGGCATCCGCCCCCGCACAGATAGGCCCACTCATCCGGCGTGGGAAGGGTGGCTGTCAAATCCCACAACAGGGATCGCCGAAACTCCGGGTAGGTCATGGGATGGCACAGCCACGCCCGCCAGCTATCGCCATTGCGTTCAAAGCGGACAGTTTCATGTATCTCAAAACTCTGGCTGTTCTGGCCCGCCCACTTCTGCAAGTTCTCCAGCCAGTCGGGGTGGGCGGTGATGCGAGGGTCGTTCATGGGTACGCTTTCCCAGCCGATCTCCTCCAGTTTTCTGCCCACGAACATAGGGCCGATGGTCACCTGGCGTACCGTGGTCATGCCCTGCCGGAGAAATTCCTCCGCAGTGCCCTCATATTCGATTTCCGCAAAAATATCCGCCAGTTCCTCTTGGTTGGCCTTGTCCATCCCTTGGGCAAAGCCCTCCCAGCCAAGAATCACGGTATCGCCTGGGACAAAGACAAACTCCCGGCCACCTTTTTCAAATAGGCCGGTGGTGCAGCTTTGTCCCCAGCGGGAAAAGGCGTATAGTTCCTTAAATGTCAAATGATAACGAGTCGCCAGCGTCTGCATCAGCCAGAGCTTATCGGACAGTTTCAATGTATCAAATTGTGGTCGAAATAAATTCTCGTTCATAACAAGACCTCTTTCAATTTGCTCCGGCAGACTGTGATTCCTTTTCCACAAGGCGAACCGCCTCCGTCAACAGCTTGGGGAGCTGATTCCTTTCTGCTGTTTCATACTGCTGGACTGGATGCGTCCAATCAAAATTTTGAATGACAGAAATGATGTATCTGTCCTGATACCAGCCCATATCCAGCAGAAAGCCGTTCGGATATTCCACTTGCAGCATATCTTCTTTTTGTGTGATATCCAGAAAGATGATCTTTCCAGTGCCAAAATCCATTCTGGACCAGCTTTGCACAGCAAAATTCCTCCTCACGATTCTCCGAAATGCTCCAGATATAACTCTCGCACGGAATAGGGGCCTACAAGAGTCTTTTTCTGTCGGCCATCCCAGGAATATACATGAATTTTGCCACCATCCCCAATGTACCGCTGTTCCTCAAAGGGTGCGGGAAAGGGGAAGCTTTCTACGATGCTCCAGTCAATCTTGGGCTTCAGCACATCAAACTCCTCGCGCTTGAGCCTTTTGAAATTGAACACCAAGGCCGCTCCAATTCCATCGAAAAGCAAATCTGTGTATTCTCTGGGGGTAATATTCTCGCTCACGCTGGCAGCTTTGATGTCCACATTCAGAACCTTGTCGCCGCAGTTTGTCCATATTTTATTGGGAGAGAACCAGGTAGTCCGATTCATGCCACCTGCAAAATCCTCGCGGAAATAGCTTCTGTTTGCGCTGTCCATCTCGACCCCTTCCCGAAGCAAGCCGTTGTATGGGGAAAGCGGAAAATATCGGTGTTTTGCCGGGTCAAACTGGTCAAACGAAATGTTCAACAGATACCCATGCTTCTCACTGCGCATAAGCTTGTGTGTCTTCACAATGTTTTCTTCGATGAAACTCCAAATGTACTCGTCCACATGAATAGACACACGAGGGCGACTGAATAATGTGATTTTGTAGTGATCCTCTCTGTCCATTCTCTCCGTATTGAACCAAATACGATAAATTTTAACCATAGTTATCCCCTCGCGTGATTTCTGCCAACGACACTTCTGTTTCCGCCTAAAAAAGCAGTTCACCGAAAAACAGCCTGAGAGTTACGGCAGATAATGATTCAAGCTGTGGCTTGCTGAGAGGAGTGTAGTGAAGGACGATTTCTCCATACAACTCCGTGTTGATGTGGTGTTCTTCCAGATACCGCAGAACCTTTCGGTTGTTCCGCACGATATTGAAACGAAACCTGGTATGATCAAGGGCATATTCAAAACAGTCCGGGTCAATCAACTGACCATTGGCTGGATCATTCATTTCCAAGCGGAGTGCGTCCGCGCCGGTCTTGCGGGAGAGTGTAAAGTAGCCATCCTCCAGTTCAAAGGACAGGCAGGACAGTCCTTCCTCATTGTCCAGCTCCCAAGTCATTCTTTTTGCAAATAATTCCATCATTTTACCTCAGACTGCGTTCCAGTCGCACAACATTTCATTCTGCGTGACCCGGCGCAGTTCGTCCCGTATCTCCATTAGAGCAAAGCCCAGCAGGTTTTGCCCCCGCCACTTCATCGGGTCCTGCGCCTCGGGGGAGCTGGCTGCGAGACGAATACCCCAGATGTTATCATAGGGACTGGCCTCCACCAGCACACTATCTCCGGTGGAGAGAAGAAATTCGCGCAGGTCGCGGTTCTGGCTGAATTTGCACCAGTTGCCATTCAATACAATGGCGTATTTGAACTTGTCCCATACCTTCTGATCAAAATCCCGCACCTTGCGGCCCAGGGCCTTGATCTGTTTAGGGTCACTACACTTCAATATCTGCTCCTGGATTTCACTATCGCCAAAGAGCTCCGCCTTGGCCGCCATCATATACTGCTCCATACAAAGATAGGTATTGGCAATGGACCAGAAATCCTCCATCCACCACTGGCTGAGGCAGCTTTTTGTCAGCTGGCCGTCCTCGGAAGGCTGATGGCCCCAGAATAAGCAAAATTCCCGCTTTCTCCCAGCGGCAAACTCCTGCTGGAGCCACTGCCGGGTGTATTTAGGGCTTCCTTCCGGCTGCCACGCATTCACCCAGAAGTCCCCATGTTCCAGCACTTCGCTGCTATCTTCATCATCCCACCAGCCCTTCCAGGTCACCGGCTCGGGAAAGAGGGTGCGGTATTCCGTCCGCTCATCCGGGGAGAGGGTGTCCAGCCAATCGCCAAATCGGTATATGTAATCCTCCCCGTAGCCCATGCGCCAGCCAATAGAGTATCGCTCGATCTCCCGGTGGGCCAGCCAAGGGGGAGGCATTATTTTCTTTTCCTGTAATGCCATATCATTTTCCCTCGTCTCACAGCAATTAAATTCTTCTTTTCTTACCATATAATCAAACTTCCGTCTGTTGGTAAGATTGGGGTTCCGTTTTCATTTTCCAGATTCGTCTCATGCGATGCAAATCTTCCATTCCAGCCGAGCACGATATGCCCATCCTTGTAAATATCAATGATCCGGCTGAAAAATAGAGGGAACTGAGGAAACCTTTCAAGGAAGTATTGTTCAACCAGTAAATATTGCACCATTCGGCACAACTGAAGATCTATGCTGTCAGGAAAGCTACAATCACGCAGGAATCTTTTTTCCGCCGAGTTCAGATCGAGGCCATTTGCCTTCGATGCTCTTTTTTCATAAGTGCGCCAACTGGCCTCCACACATGGCATAAATTCATTCTGGTAAAACTTCCACCCAGCCGTTTGCAGAATAAAGGTATCTGCACGACAAATGCCTTCTTTGAACAAATTTGTAAGGCAGACGGTTCCTGAGTAGTTCTTTGTATGCAGCAGTAGTTTTTCTGCTCGTTTTGGGTCCTTTTCCTGAAGATATGGGTAATACGATGGTTTATCATACGAAACTCCACAACAGGAAAACCAGGGTATTTCATCGAAAGAACAAAGGGTTTCATTCATTCCTTCTGTAAATACAATCTTTTTCTTGAAAAGCATACTCAGCCCTCATAACTACTCCAAGGTCATTTCACAAAGAACCAGTTTGTCTTTCTCATCACTGAGAAATACCCGGTTTCCCCATACATCCAGCACATGGAAGGAAGCGTATCCACGGGGCATGGCAAGGTCGATCAGCACCAAATCCGAAAGGCGCAGCACCTTTTGTTTACCCTTCCAGTCATCATTCTTAAAAATGGGAGATAGGATCAGGCAAGTCCTGTCACCGGAGAATTTTCCGCGCATCCCGTGTTTTCCGGGCAGGCGGCTTAAATTATCTTTGCCCCACAGTTTCTTTTTGAATAGTCCGTTTTCCTCCAGTTCCAGATACCAATAGTAGCCCATGAGAGAAAGACCCGCCGGATTGATGGTGCTGCTTTCCAAAAAGGCATAAAACTGTCCGTTCTGTTCCAGTATGGAGCCAATCATAGGATAGTTGTAGTGAAAGTCTGCCTGGGCAAAATTGCCGCCAGCTCGCTCTACCGCCGCCAAATGGGTCTGTCGGGTTCCTGCTTTGCTGTATACGCAAGAGCCGCTTTCTGCCCAGTGTGCAGTCATGGTTTCAAAGTCTACCGTCAGGCTGGTAAAACTGTTGGTCGCATCAGCGGAGTTGTCCACTCGGCACACAATAGGGAAAACGCCCTGGCTTCCGGTGACTGCCACCGGCTTGGGAATACCCTGGGCACACCAGTTATCCATGGGGATCGGAATCCACTCTCCATCCATCTGCGGCATCCACCAAAGGGATTTACTGGCCGGGCAAACCAACAGTATTCCTCTGTCGCATGAGAGCAAGACAGGATCTTCCCAAACATCTTGCTGCTCTTTCGGCTCCGGGCTGGGAATCCACCTGGAAACTTCGCCTTTGACCCACAAAACGCCGCTGCACTTTTGCACGAAATGATAGGTCCAAAACACAATTTCATCCTCGCTGCGGGCTACCATACCTTTGCATCCAGTCGGGCTGTATTTGAAGGAAGTTCCCGTCAGTTCAAATTCCTCGAACTCCCAGTTCTTTATCACTTTTAGTTTCGCTTTCATGCTTTCACCTCACAGCAAGTCTACCTTGATACCGCACCGTTCCAGAACGGGCAGCACCTGTTCCGGCTTGGAGGACATGAGGGTAATATGTTTGAGATTGGGGAACTGGCGCAGTTCCGCCTCAGTAATGGTATTAAGATCAAAGGCTCCATCCTCGCCATCCCAGAACGGACAGAGTTGGGTATAAATCTCGCTGCCGCCATCCATCTCGATCTCTGTAATCTCTGGAGCCAGCCGCGCCGGGACAGGGTATTTCTCCAGCCACTTCCGAATCTCCGGAATAGGTTCATACCCTTCCGCGTCAATGTCGATCTTGCGTCGGCTATACTCTCTGGAAAACTCATGGGCATCCAGTTTAGGAGCCAGTAAGCCTTTCTCGTACATCAGGACTTCCATGACCGCCAGCTTGAAGTTGAAGCTGGTAAAGGTGAGCACTGGTTCAGTCGGCTTGGATAACTTGTATTTCTGCGCTTTCGCCGCCTTTTGCTCTGGATCTTTCCAGCTGATCTGCACCATGGCGGAGAGGGCCTCCAGTTTTGCTTTCTGCGCTGACTGCTCCTCTGAAACAGGACCCGGCAAGCGGGTATAAACGGTAAAGCCGCCTAATTTGAGGGTATGGGCAAATCCGGCGAAATCCTTCCAACTGGCCTCCCGGTAGTCCTTGGCCCCGATCCAAACCGTTCCGTCAAATGTCTGCCGAACCGCATACTCTCCCTGTGCCGCTACCCGGACACCAAGGGTTTTGATGGTCTGTTCATCTTCATCCAACCAACCCTGGAGTCCAAGCTCGTCCCACAAAGCAAGGGCCTGGGTATAGGGACTCTCCTGGCCTGTGATGGGGCTTTTCCGTGTTCCATTTTGCAGGACGATGCGGGCTGGCCCCAGCTTTTCCGCCAGCTGCGACAGGGTAAACGGCGGCGTAAATACCGACCCCAGAATGGTCAGGCCGTCTTTTTTGAGAACGATTTTTCGCTCCATGGCCTTGGGCGGCAGAAAGATGGGCAGATTCGGGTACACTTCCCCGTACTCCCGCCAGGGTTCCAGCTTTTTGGGCTTGTTTGCCGAGCGCAAAAAGCCCCAGAAGTCGATGGGGTAACGGAATACCGGGCCCACGCCGTTCCGCCGGGTGACGATGACCACCGTGCCATCGGTGAGCATCCCGATGTGCTGCATTTTCTCCCCGCCGAACATTCCCGGACGGATACGCAGCACTTCACGGGTGTTCATGTTGATGAGCTGGGCAAAGTCATCAGAGAGGATCTCGCCGTTTCCCTGCACCAGCAGCCAGTCCCCGGTAAACCAGCGAAGTTTCAGCCCCTCGCCCATTCCGGACAGGGAAGCGATGCGGCACCGCCCGGTGTCCATGTCCAGCTCCAGCAGGCATTCTTCCACCCGCCCTTTCCCACTGACGGCGTGGATCATGTAGATGCGGCCTGTGCCGGGAACGGGGATGGCCTCGGAGAGATGGTCGTATCCATACAGAGAGAAGGCGTGTTTTGTTACCTTGCCGTTTTCCCAGCGGTAAATCTGACCCTTGTACCACTCGTTGGAGAAGTAGACCCGGCCCAGACCATCTGTCGTAATGCCGCAATGGTATTTGGTGCTCCATCCATCTTCCGGCAGGGGCCAGTTTTTCACATCCTGACAGGTGCCCCGGTCGGTGAGTTCAATCCGTGTGGCGTTGGTGGGATCGCCCACCCAGAGGGAATGGTCAGCCCAGCACAGGGTCCGGGGCGGACCGTCATATCCAATGGGGGACGGCTCGAACCAGTTGAGGGTAGCCGGATTCTTGCTCAGTAATGCCCGCCCAATAGTCCCGCTGCCAGCGGCTCTGGACGCGGCATAGAGTCCATTTTCTGCGGAATAAGTGAGGCACCCAAGGTGCGGCAAACTGTGGGCGCGGGTCACCTGGGGCGGACGCTGGCGCAGATCGGCCACACAGCCGTTTTTCCATTCTTCTGCATCCTGGTTTTTCCATTCGCCCGCTGCAAAATCACCCGCCAGGGAGTTGAAGAAATAATCGTACTCATCCTGAAGTATGTATTCCTCGCAGGGCATCAGCTTCCCAGGGTTCTGCTCCTTGGCATGGTCGCCCCATTTTCGTCCTTGCTGTTTCATCAGGTGACAATATTGCCCCTGCTTTTTGCAGTAGCGTTCCCATTCGCTGCGTTCTTCCTCTGGGATCAAGGCAAACAGATACTCGTACTCATCGTCCAGGTTATACAGTGCCCAGCCGAAGGCAGACAGCTCCTGCCCCAACGCCGCCGCCCCTTTTTCATGGGATAGTTTCATATATTGAACGCCAACGGCATCAAAGCGTTCATCCAGCAGCGCCGGGACCTGTGCGCCCCATTTCCCTCGAAGTTCCGCCAGAGTGTCCTGTACGGCTCCGTCAAATTTTAGAATGTCCAGCGCATCGGATATGATTTGTGCCCAGTCTGGCATGAAAGTACCCCCTTTTTAGTGCCTCAAAGTTTGCTGCTCAGCCGCTTGACTGGCGCAGACATTACATCTGGAAAATGCTTACACAGAATCTCTGTGAATAAGGTCATTGCAAGAAACGGCTTGAGATTACCTGCTGCAATCTCAAAATATTGAGAATAGCCCCAATCCAACTCATCTTCTCCGCACCAAAAGTTGAGAAGTTCTGCCCCCAGATCCATCCGCTGACTGGATAGGGATTTCCATGGAATCTGTGACCGCAGATACTCCTGAACCTCTCTGAGCTGTTCTGCGGCAATGCGCTGATGGGCATAATCCCACACATTCTTGAAATAGGTATCCAGTTCTACATAGCCAGAAAAGAGGATGCCGCAATCAATCTTGGAAAATATCTCCACCATACAAAGGATGCGCCGCCGGTGAAAAGCCTCCATTTCCCGTTCCAAGGCCTCAGCCTGAATCATTTCGTGTTTCTCTATACAGGCATAAGCTTCATTTTCTGGTATCTGGAACGCTTCATCTACTTTTTTGGCTATGGTAAACATCTGGATTTCATCGGCATTCTTGCGCTTGCGTAGGTCATCCCAACTGCCTCGCTCCCATTTATCCTCTTTTGAATAACAAGCAGAGCATATCGCCTGTGCCGGGTCAATTTCTCTCGTCAAACAGTAAGGACAAAGAATTTTCGCATTCTCACACAATCTGATCGGCTCCTTTATATTATTCCATGTCCGCTTCTATTTCTTCCGCTTCCGACAAGCCATATACATCCGTTGGCGTATCCCCTGAAAACTCAACCATAAGTCCAAATGGCTCCCCCACAGGAAGGGTACAAATCTCAAAGTGCAGGCCCCATTCTGTCTCATCATAAAACAGAAATTGCGGCTGCTCGGCGGGAATCTCCGTTTCAGGGAATGGAGCGCGCTGCAATCCAAACTTCTCAGGGCTTTTACCAATCTGCGCCTGAATCTCATGCTCCGCTTTTGAAAGATACTCCCGCCAGTTTTGAAGCACAGAACGGATAAAATCCAGGTTTGCCGACTGAAGTTCAGATGTGTTCAAAATAATGGAAAACAGGATCTCTGTGTCTGCGATTCTTCCAGTCCAGCAGTGGATGGTCCCTGGTCCTTTCTGAAAGGTCAGTGCTCCCAATCCCAAATCGGAATGTTCAAAAAACTGTTCCATATCATTCTTGCCCCAATCCCCAGGTTACAGCGACAGCCATGTGGTCAAAGCACTAATTTCCTCCCGCAGCAATCCGGATTTCCCATCGGCGGCAAAGGCTTTTTGGATACTGCCATAGCGCCGCCCGGAGCGGTCTACCAGCTGGAGCGCGGCTGCCTCCAGACCGGGAATTGCCAGCACAGCATCTGCCAGCGCCTGGGCGGAGAGTTTATCCCCGATCAGAGAGGCGGCAAAGTAGCGCAAATGGCTGTGAGAGAGGGCGGACAAATCGCTGAGTTTATGCAGTTCATAGAGTTTCAGGGCATAAAGGGAAGGAAGCCCATCCAGAGCCGGTAGTTTCTGCACAGCTGGTAGTGACTGGAGATAGAGTTTCTGAAGCCGGGTCGCCGGAGTCAGGAAAGGGGTGAGATCTTCCGTTTTCCGCATTTCCTCCAAATGGAGATTGGTAATGCTGGAGAGAAGCGGGGTGATGTCGCCATTCTTTTCCCCACGCAGGTGGAGAACACGCAGGCCGGGGAGAGAAACATTGTCCCAGGAAACAGGGGCCGACAGCCATAGGGACAGTGTATGAAGCTGCTTTAGCCCGGAGAGAACTTCTACACCCTCACACTTTTCCATTAGGGTCAGTTCCTCCAGATTGGGATAATCTCGCAGGAAGGACAGATTCACCTTCCGCTCTCCCGTCACAGACAGACACCGTACCGCATCTGGTTTTAGTCCATTCAGATCAATCTTTTCTCCGCCGCGCCAGAAAACTGCGGTGCAGTATGCCTGTTCCATTTTGCTTCTCTCCTTATTCCTCAAACTCGCCCTCAATCATTCCATTAAGATATTTTCCGGGATCAGCAATAAATTCCTCCCATTTGGCTAACGGATGAAACTCCTTATGCTCAATGTCCAGATACCAGAGTTTCTTATCTCTGGGACTCCACAGCAGCAAATAGTCGCTGTAATTGTCCATTTTCGCCATAAGGGAGAGCAACTTTTTCCGTTTCCAGGTCATCTCCTGTACATCCATGTAGGGGTACAGTTCCGCCCATTTCACCAGTTCCCGCTCTGGAAATTCCAGACGCAAGGGGCCGGTCTTTAAGTATTCCACCAGCTTGGCAGGCAGCTTGTAAGGCATGAGTTGACGCGCTTTTTCCTGTTCGTTATGCCATTCCTCCGGCTCCAGAGCTTTTAAGTAGGCGGCCATTTCCTGATTTTTGTTCTGTACTGCCACGGTGTAGGGCCGGTCACCGTATTTATCCGGGATGGTGATGTCTGCACCCTGTTCCACAAGCCAGCGCACCATAGAAAAATCGTTGTGCCGTGCAGCTTCAGTGACAGGAGTCGAAGCGTAGGGAAACACCATATCTGGCTTGTGATAGTTGATGTCCGCCCCGTTTTGAATCAGATACTCCACCAGCAGCTGATTTCCATGGCTCGCCATACTGCGCAGGGCTTCACCGCCGTATTGTTTCAAATCCATGCCCATCCTTTTCAAAATGGGGAGTACATTAGGCTCATCCCGATCCACCAAGTGGAGAAACAGCCTGCATATATCCCTTTGCGTTGCGGGGATTCTGACTCCCACATCTACCAAAAAGGAAAACAGGGTTAGGTCTTGACTGCGCAGGGAACCACAAAGCAATTCTTCCGGGTTATGGGTCAAATCTGCTCCGCATTCGATCAGGAGCTGTACCATGTCCATCCGATTTTCCAGTACAGCCAATTCCAGCGGAAAGGCTTCGTCATCCCGCGGCCAATCTCCAATCATTACCTGATAGCATTGTGGCTCATTGGGAGAATGCCCTGCGTGAAGCAGGGAACGAATCGCCTCTATGTCACCACTTTTGATGGCAGCCATCATGGGAGGTACATTTGAATAGCTTACTTCACTCATCCGAGTCCTCCTTATAGTCTATTGAAAAATTTCCTGATACCTTTCTCTCAGTTCCTCCGGAGCTGCTTCCACCACTTTCTGACCACCCTTGGCGCTGGCTTTGCCCCAGATCACATAGCAGACCGTTTCCCATGCGTATTGCAGCACTTCCTCCGGGCTGGCTTCTGTTTCTTCGGCGGGTTCCTCGCCCTCGTCATCATCGTCATCCTCGTCAGAGGAAAAACCGCTTGGAACGATCTCGGACAGGTGGATTTTTGCCTCCAGCAGAGCGTCCAGGCTTTCTGCGTTTGCCATCCACGCGGCATAGTCCTTGGAATACTTCATGTTCTGCATGGACAGCACCCCACGGACAAATACAGGGACGGTATCGGCGGTAAATCCGAACTGTTTCACATACTCCCGGAGGAATTTTTCCTGTAAGTGGGAGTGCTCATCATCACAGAGATCGAGATAATCCCATACCAGCTGCCGCCACTCTTGCCCCAGCATTCCCAGGGCGAACACGGCAAAACTTCCGGGGAGTGCGCACTGCTCATCGCTGAGATTGGTGTACTGCTCATATTGCCGCATGGCAAGCCGGGCGTACCGTTCCATCAGGGGGTGGAGGCCAGGGTACTGCACGGCACAGGCAAAGAGCTGGTTTACTCCCTTTTTGGGCAGTCCTGTGATGGGAAGATAGCTCTTTTCCGGCCCTTTGAACTCCACCGCATAGCTGCGGGGAAAGTCCTCCTGCTCCAGAATCTCACACAGGTAGTTCAGCACTTCATGGCAGCATTCCTCCGTGTTGTCCCTGGCAGTAATACGGATAACGGCAAAGGCATCGTTGGCCGATGCGGTGAAGTGCTCTGTTTTCCTCTTTTGCAGAGAGAGCGGCAGCCTGCCGGTCCCGTGTTCCCGGAGCTTTTTCACCATATCAGGACGGACTTTCTCCACCAATCCAAAGAGGTAATTGGCGTCCAGATACTGAAAGTCCAAGCCATACACTTTATAGCTCACCGCCACATAGCAGGCGAAACGCAGCAGCGGCTCCGGGACCTCCTCTGCACGGATACCTGGTTTCAGGGAATACTCCCGATCCCAGAAGCGATCATCTTCATCGCCTGTTGCAACAAAATACTTCTCTTGTAGCTCCCGTTTCAGCATATCAAGTAGATGGTGGTCAATTTCACCCCAGCGGCTCTGGCGGCGCAGGTTTTCGCTGAAGGCGATGGCCTTTTCCGCATCCAGGGTCTCGGCCCGCTGTATTTCGGTCCATGCCCTAAGCAGTTGCCACACCTCAAAGGGTGCACCTTGACTGCTGACCACTACCGGCGGCCAGTGGGAATCATCAAGCCGCGTGATTTTCCCGTCAATGGCATCCTGGATACACTGGTCAAAGAGCGGTTGCAGTTCTTCCTGTACCTCGGGCTTCATCCAGTAACAGCGCCCGTCCGCACTATTTCGTTTTGGTAAATTCATATCAGGCCACCTCTTTCCGAACAATAAAAAATGCCCCGCGACACCCTGTCACTTGGACAGGCTGACGCAGGGCGTGAAAAGGCCGCACAGAGCCAAGACCTGTTTTCCAAGGCCCTGTGCCTGACAATATTCGGTTGTCTTTCGTGTCCGTTTGGACATAGGAACTGATCTCTATTCATCTGCTTGCAACGCCCTCTTTTGTCCGCTCCATCTCGTCCACCAGAGCCCTGACCTGGAACTCCACCATATCCTCCGCTACCTCTGGAAACAGGAAGGGCATAGTGTCCGGAATGGCCTTGTGCACCATCATCATGGCCAGAGCCAGATTACCGAACAGCCGGGGGTCAATGCCGTCTGTGGGGAGGCCAAAGATGGAGAGCAGTTTCCCATAAAAACTGACCTGGTCCTGTCGGAAGGCCTGAAAATTCTCTTCGGAAAGGCAGCGGCGTGCCTGCTGTTCCTCCTCAATGGACAAAACAGCGACTCCGCTTTTGGCCCCGTAACAGCAGTTTTTCAGGAAGGCCTCCACTCCTTCCCTCCAACTGAGTGAAGAATCTTCCATCAGCTGCCTGGCATATTGCAGCAGCTTGGGCTGCTGATATCGCAGGGCGTGGAGCACCAGTTCCTCCTTGGATGAGAAGAAACTGTAGAAGAAGGTCTTGGAGATACCAACCTTTTTGCACAGTACATCAATACTGCTATGGATCAGCCCCCTGTCCACGATACACTGGATCACGGTGGTCTGCAGAGTTTCCTTTACCTGTTCTCGCTCCCTCTCCGAATACGCTTTTCGTGCCACAAGCCGTCACCACCTTATATAAAATATAAAATTAAAAAGTAGTATTTATATAATAAGCCACATGCAATGGAGATGCAATAGAATTCTATGGGTTTTCTCCCAAAAATTTTACGACTCCAAAAGCTCTCAACCTCTGTTTAGGGAATCAGATTATAGCTTTTTCCTATGTAATCGTTGAGAATGAATCAACTTCATTGTTGATATTTCCTCTCAAGTGCTTAGTTGAATAAAAATCGTAGGTAAGCCTATTTGTGTGCATAGCGAATGGTCATATCATACTCCTAAGCAGATGTGGAGAGGTCAAAACTGATTTTGCCATGGTTCAGACAATGTCCGAATTAACTCTTTCCTCGATTCGGGGGACGCTTTAATCAGTCAACTCTCAAACAGATGACCTATATTTGTCACCACAAGATTGCCCTGCTCCTCATCGTCAGCCATAGCCACTGTATAAATACGGATGGGATACTCCGCACCATCCTCCACAGGATAGACCTGGATTGCTTCTAAGTCATACAGATCCAGCAACACGTAGCCCTGAGTAGCTACTTTCGTCAACTTGGCCCGACAGTCCCTGCAGTAGTAAAAGGGTTCTATCTCTCCGCCTGCCCTCTCTGGGAGATAGGCAACGCACCGCTGGATCTCCTCCATCCGATCAATGAACAGGGGCAGGCCGCTCCCGCCGAAAGTCATCACATTATAGTCCATATCCTGGTCCGGGGCCAGTTCACCGGAATATCGGTGACAGGGCTCGTAAATCTCCAGCTCTGTCAATTCTCCGGTAGAGAGTTCCAGCAAACAGGGCGCATGAAAGCGGGGTCCTTGTAGATTGTCACAGACCACACACTCCTCCGGCTCCGGGGCAATCAGGATATTCTCCCAAAAGGCTGTTTCTGTTTGCCTGCACCTAATCCAGCCGAGTCCTATCCCGGCAAGAAAAAGGAAAACGCCTCCGATGCATAAAAGAACGTTCTGGAGCCATTTGCTTTTTCTCATATCGGATACCACCCCGCAAGATTTGTCACGTGAATCAGGCCGTGTTTTTGCCGCCGCAGGGCCGCCTCCAGCACTTCTCGGGAGCCGCTGGACGGATGGCTGACATAGGCAATCAGGTAGGAGCTGTGTTCGAGCATATATCGGTTTGCCCGGACAATGGCCGCCCGCTTGGGTACGGTCTCCATGCCCGGCGGATAAAAGGTGCCGTCAAAGCCCTCTGGGACAGGAATGAACTGGTCGTGTGGATGATAGGGCAGGAGCAGGGTCAACGTGATCTCCGGGTGACGCTTTTTCGCCTCCCTGACCGCACTGGCAGCCAGACGGTCAAAGCCGCCGTAGTGTCCCACCACAAACTCGGTGACGCCATACTCGGTGACATGGCGCTCTATCTCCTGGGCCAGCGCAGGCAGTATCCTTTCTCCGGTCTCCCGGTGTCCGATGAAGAAGCAGGTTTTCATAGCGACGCCCCCCTCTCCTGGCCTATGAAATGCGTCTCACGGTGAATTCAAAAAGAGCATGGTTCTCTCTTGTCTTTTGATTGCTCTATTATATCATTGCATTGCTATTAAAGGCAATTTCAATCTATAAATAATTTCGATGCAACGTGATAACCTCTTAACAAAAAGAGGTGCGTCATGGAAACAGAGTATCGTGAACAATTCATCAAGTTCGGTTTGAAGGTGCAATACTATCGAAAACTGCGTGGCATGACGCAGGAGGCGTTTGCCGACGAGATCGGCAAGTCCTGGTCATTTGTGGCAAAAATCGAAAGTCCCACACGGGCATTCGGCGTGTCTATGGAGACGTTGTTCAAGATTGCGGAGGTTCTGCAAGTGCCCGTCTCGAAACTGTTTGAAGATTGAACACAGAAATTAATCCCGCAGGGAGATCGTTGACAGCATCGAGGTATTTTCTGCGTAGGTGACCCAGAAGAATGTAGTGACCGGAGTTATTGCCTTTTGGATATGATCCAATAGGCTGTTCCTTGTTGTATCTGTCAAAGCGATGTATTTTTGTTTTTTCTCTGTCTTAGAAAAATCCTTAGAGTGGGCACTTCTGGTTGGCTCACCATGAACCAGACCCCAGTTCACTAAATTGGCAGACTCTCCCCCTGGCGGGGGAGAGTCTGTTTTTGTCAGGAGAGCCGGTAGAGATTCGAGGTACGCCCGCCGTTCTCCCGCCATCTGCTCTCTTTGGTCAGCAGACCGGCCTGACACAGCTCGTCCAGCGCCCGCTTGACAGTGGAGCTTGAGAGGCCCAGCTCCTTTGCTATGGTCTTGATGGCCGGCCAGCACTTGTCGTCCTTGTCGGCCCGGTCTTTCAGGTACATATAGACCGATCTGGCCCGGTGGCTCAGGTCGGAGGAGTAGATGTTACGGAAGTTTGTCACAGATATCACCCCCTCAGCGCCGGATCCTGGGCCTGCGCCCATCTTTGGGCGAGTCATCCGCCTGCACGACTTGGACCTCGCCGCCTGATGCTGGCGGCTCCGCCTGGGGGATCTCTCCATCCTCAACGGCAGGCGCGTAGTGCTTGCGGAGGATCGCTGCCTCCAATTCCTGCTTGCTGGCGTAGGCCACCGGCCGCTGGGCGCGCTCGGGTACCTCGTAGGACTTGTCGAACTTGATGCCCCAATCCAGGAACAGGCGAAGCCGCACCTGCATAGGATGGACGCCGGTCTTGGCCACGATAAAGCTGCCCTTTGGCATGGACTTCAGCTCGTCGGGAGTCATGAGGGGCCGCTCGATCATCTGCAGGCTCTGGGATGGGTCGTTCTTTCCCCGGCTGATGGAGCCGCTCATCACCGTGCGGCTCCCCAAGGCTTTAGACAGTTCCACCGCCGTCTGGCTGGCTGGGGCAAATCCTCCGGAAATCAGCACCTGGCAGTTGTCCACAATGACCTCCGAACCCTCCCTGCCGTAGTTCTTCTGGAGCTGGCCCGTGATGCTCTGCACGATAGGCACCAGCATCAGGCCGCGGGAGCGGGAGGCGGAGAACATCAGCTCCAGGGACTGGATGGGCGGGCAGGTACCCAGCTCATCCGCGAAAAAGACCACTCGGTTTTTCAACCGTCCGCCGTTTTCATCCGCCACGGTGAGGATCTCCCGGTACAGGTTTTGGAGGATCAGGCTGACCATGAAATACTTGGTCTGGTCTTCCTCCGGAAGTACGATGAAAATGGCGGACTTCTTATTGCAGAAGGTCTCCGCGTCGATAGCGGTGTCGAAACACAGGATCTGCTCCATCTCGCTGTCCAGAAAAGCGTTCAACCGGGACAGCACTGTGGAGATTACCGACATCATGGCCTGCTCCGAGGTATTCAGAGCGGCGCCGGCGAACCACTTGGCTTTATGGTCTGGCGGAAGTTTCGTCAGCAGGAGCTGGAACTGGTTCTTGCCCTTCACACCACTGGGGGCCAGGAGCTCCTGTACCAGCTTGAAGACCGAGACGATGTGGCGCTCCTCGATAGGCTTGCCTTCCGCATCCTCGGTGGGCAGGTATTCCGCCACCAGCAGGAGCATGGAGGTCAGCAGGCCCTCGGCCGCGTCGTAGAAGTAGGCGTTCTGCCCGTATTGGGAGCTGTCCCCGGTGGTGTTGATCAGGGTCTTGGAGAGGATCTTGGCATACTTCTCCGCCTTGGCCTTGGCCGGCAGATTTTTGGGGTCAGCCTTGTAGATGTCCATGTACTTGTTGATCAGGTGGAGCAGATTATTGCCGTCCGAGCGGGTAGGGTTGCGCAGATCCAGCACGGCGATTTGAAAGCCGTAGCACTCCTTGGCGATCCCCGCGTAATTGCGAAACAGGTCGCCCTTGGTGTCCGTGCAGAGGAAGGACATCCCAGTGGCCAGAGCGTATTCGATATTGGGATAAAGAAAATAGGCCGTCTTGCCCGCGCCGCTGGCGGCGGTGACCAGGGCGTGGATATCGTCTGTGTCCACGATGGCGATGACATGGTCCTTGCGCCCCTCACACCCCAAGACCAGCCCCTGCTTTTTGGGGAGGCGCTCACCTTTTCGCCACTCCTCCGGTCGGAAGGGGACGTGAGCATAGGTCTGCTGGATCTCTTTCTTGGTGGCCCAGCGTGCGGTTCCATGCTGGCCGTCTCCTACAGTCTTGGACTTGATGTTGTTCAGGGAGCCTTGTCCGGAAAAGTGGGTCACCGCGGCAAGGAGAAGAAGGGCGCCTCCTGCCAGTGCCAGCAGGAGGATCGTCTGCATATCCACGCACTCACCCCATCTCCATTCCCAGCGCCTGTTTCTGCTTTTCCATCGCTTTCAGTTCATCCGCATCATTCTTAACAGAGACCTTGGCGCAGGAGAGGGCCAGTTCCAGCCACGCACTGGCGATCTCCCGTTTCTCCGCCTCACCGCGCACGCCCGGAGCACCGCTCTTAGCCAGCGCGGTTTGGAGCTGGGCAGAGATCTCCTCCGTCCGGTTCCGGATGGCCATCCGATTCTGATGAGGCAGGATGTGGCTTTGCAGATACTGACTTCCCTGGGTGGGCGTCAGGGCAGTCCCCAGCTGGCGGCATTCCCGCAGGGTCACCAGCAGAGACAGGGCGGCCATCTCCTCCATGCAGTCCATGGCCGTTTCCAGTTTCTTTTCTTTCAGGCATTTGCGGTAACATTGAAACAGGTGCGGCACCTGCTGCATCGCCCCGTCCGGCTTCAAATCCATGCATTTCACCGCGATGCGGGCGCAGACAAGCTCCGCCGCCTGGAGTTGAGGATGCTGCTCCGCGGGCTGGGCAGGCAGGCCGTGGAGGGCCTTCAGATCCTCGTCCCAGTCCTTGTATTCCGGCCGCTGCACGGAGACCCGCGTGTGTCCGTGCTCCCGCAGGAGATCCGTGAGACGGCCCGTGGCCTCGATCCCCGCGGCATCGTGATCCAGGCAGAGCACGACTCTCTGGATCCTGGGATCTTTCTCCAGCATCCAGAGCATGGCCTGCTCCGAAGTGCCGCAGAGGGCTACATAGCTGTGTTCCCGCCAAGCCTCCGGATAGAGGGTCAGGAAGGCCAGCAGGTCAATGGGCGCCTCGAACACATAGAGCCGGCCGCTGTTTCCGAACCAGTGAAAACTGCACCGGGGATCGCCGCCCTCCACATTCCTGCGAAAGCTGTTTCCCTGGGTGTAGAGGCTCCGCTTATGGGCGTGGCGGGCAGCGCCGTATTCGTCACTCCCAACGAATACGGCGTTGTGATATTCCTTCGTCCCTGCCCTTGACTTCTCACAGCTTTCGTAGATCATTCCGCGTTTTGTAAAGGCGTCAAGGACGTCCCGGTCAATGAACCTCTGCTGGAGCAGGTAGGCATAGAGCCGCCGCATAGTCGGACTGGCCGGTGGGAGGGAGAATTCCTTCGGTTTCTCCGGATTAGACGGTACTGTCTGGGGATAAGCGATCCCCTCGCCGTCCAGCAGACGCTTCACTGCCTCTGGGTAAGTCAAGCCGTAATACGTTTGGACAAAGGAAATCGCGTGGCCTCCCTCTTTCGACTCATGATCGTACCACTCGTTGCCCCGCACGGTGATGCTGTGGTCTGAGGCCATGCGCTTGTCCTGGCCAGAGGGGATGAGTTTCTCTCCCTGACGGCGCAGGAACTCCACCAGATTCACATTGTTGGCTCGGAGCTTTTGCTCCTCCGTAAAAGGGATATAGGGCATTTCACACCTCCTGGTAAAAAGCCGGGGGGCCGCGTCCTGCGGCCCCCGAATGAGAGATCATCTTCGACGCTGCCGGGTCTTCCGGTGATAGGGGACCTGCCGCACGGTGGCGCATCTCCGCCACGATTCAAGGCGGCGTGCAGACCGGCCCGCTTTGCTGGGAGCTGTAGCTGTGCTGTTATATTTTTTCTTCACATTAAAACCTCCGTTACATCGTGATGGTCGGTTCTTCATGATCGTCGGGCTTATGCCCCATAGCGATCTTCTTTTCCCGGATCTTCCGCCAGAGCTTTTTGTCCACGGTCAGCCTCAAACCTCTGGGGTGGGAAGGCTGGCTCTGCTCCCGGAAGATGCCGGCCAGGTGATGGAGCAGCCGGGCGGCTGACTGCACAACGGGAAAAAGATCCCGGTGATCCATACGCTCCACAAAATACTGGGCGTACTGATCTCCCTGCTCCGCTGCTTTCTGGAACCACTGCCAGGCGGCCTTCCGATCCTCTGGAACATCCTTTCCCAGCAGGAAGAGCTTTCCAAGGGCATACTGGGCATATCGGCTTCCCTGCTTCGCGGACGCGGTCAGCCAGCGGACGGCCCCGTCTGCATCCTTGGGAACCTCATCTCCCTGGAGGAGCAATTTCCCAAGGCGATATTGAGCGTGCTGATCTCCACCCAGGGCCGCACGTTCCAGCCATCGGACAGCGGCGGCGGGATCGTGGGGCAGTGTTGTCCCCGAGAGATACAACCTTCCCAACGTAAAAGCGGCGGAGCAACTTCCATGCTCCGCCGCCTTGGTCAGCAGCTCCACCGCCTGGGCCGTCTGTTCCGGCGGTGCTTTCGAATCTTCGAGGATGGCCCTCGCACGCCGGTATATCTGCTCCCATGAGTTGTGCGGTTCTCCGCTGTCATTAGAACGTTCATCCCAAACGGACTCTGGCCCCGGCTGGGGGCCGTCTGCTCCTTTCTGTTCTGGTAGTGTGTCCTCTGCCTGATCCTCCGGATGGAACACTTGCCGCAGTTCTCCCAGCCGTATCGCCTCCTGAATGACCATGTTTTTGATCCGCTTGAATTCCTTCTGCCGGGAGAGGGGCAGGCGTTCCGGCAGATCGTTTTTGTAGGTGCGCAGCACCTCCTCCCGCATCTCATACCACAGGTCGTAGGCTTTGGCCACACGGGGATCCCTGGCCAGCTCGTCCACGATCTCGTCCACCACGGCCTTCAGCGGCGCTTTCAGATAGCCGTATTGCTTTTTCCCGGAGAGGAACTGCAGGCGATCCGCCAGATGGGTCATAAGCTCCTCGATACGTGGATTGTCAACCGTTCCCTCCTCCATGCGGAGGAGCAGCTCCCGCATCACCTCTTGGGCGTCCCGGTTCAGCGTATCCCGCCGCTGGGTCTGCTGCTGATAAAGTTCGGTCAGGTCGTTCTGGAAGATTTCTTTGGCCAGACCGGACTTGATGTCCGCGATCCCCTGCTTGGTGAGGTAGCCGGACGTTACATCCGCGCTGTAGCAGACCATGTGGACGTGAGGATGGTGGGACTCGTCGTGGAAGGCGGCATACCAGCGGAACTGATCCCAGGGGATCTTCATGGCCTGGGCAATCTCCATGGCGTATCCGGTGAGCAGGCTTTTCCACCGCTCCGCGTCGTCGTAGCCCAGCCGGGAGGCGTCCTCCCGGCGAAGAGAAATGATTGGGAGCCACACATTGCCGGGGTAGTGTGCGATCTCCTCCGCCACCTTGGACAGGGGCGGCGACTCATCCGAGCCGGTGAAAAGGGCATGGGAGCCCGTGCGCTGGGCGCGGGGACGGCTGGCGATGTAACTGATGTAGTTTTCTTTTTTCGCCGCCGCATCGTAGTTGTCCTCCAGCGCCCGTGTGATGAAGTCTGCGGCGTTGCCCCGAGTGGGTGCGGCGGCGTAGTCCTCGTACTCGAAGGTTCCACGGCTGAGAGGAAAATCCCGGAGGAGCTGCTCCACCATCTGCTGCTGTTTTTTTGTAGCGGGCAGTTGGGCTTTGTCAGCGGCGATCCGCTGAGCGCCCTCCCGAGTCGCCATGTATCGGACATAGTTGTTCAGATGGGCGGCAACTTTTTTCGAGCCGCCCCGAATGTAAGGGCACTTGAAAATCAGGCGGGGCAAGGATCATCGCCTCCCTATGGGGTTTCTCGGCCGCCCTTCTGATACTCCCAGGCGTCCTCGAAGGAGATCCTGCCTCGGGTCTCCTTGACCTCGCGGACGCACCTCCCCCGGAGTTCCCGGAGATCCTCGTCCGTGAGCTCCATGCCCGCCGCCAGGATATTCATCATCATATCCATCTCCACAGCCAGTTTGAACAGCAGGCGGCAGATCCGATCCTCGCTGGCCTGCACGGTAGCGCGAATGGCGGAGAGCAGTACAGGCGGCAGGGCGGAGAAGGTATCCTGGGCGGTCAGGTGTTCACAGTAGAACTGGAGCGCTTTTTCCACGAATTCATTTTGACTTCTGCAGTTGGAGAGGGGCATAGCCGCAGCAATTTTCTGCTCCGTCTCCGGTGAGATCCGGGTGTGGATTCGTGTCTTTTCTTCTGTCATAGTCAAACCTCCAAAAATCTCGATTTCAAGGTGAAGGAGCCACATCTGAGCCAGCCAAAACGCCGGAACAACGGTGGATTCCGGCTGGATTGGAGCCGGAACAGGAGCCTTCTCCCCAAAAGAGGAGCCACGTCATATTTCGCAAACGTGCTGAAAAGTGGTGGCCTTTGCTTGAAAACCGTATCCCCGGCCCGCATTGCGGGACGGTGTGAAAGGCGGTGGAGCCACCGCTTTATCCAGCACCTTTTTCGTCCCCCCGGTTCACGTCGTTGTAGGCTCCATATCTCTCACTTCGCCGCAGGCGGCAAAGCCCGTTCCTTGCGCCGCACCGTCTCTCCACCCCTGAGCACTTCGCTGGGTCAGAGGGCGGTTTTGCGAAACAGCGGGCACACGGCCTCAACACGCCTCTGCAGAGGGCGGGGAGGGGTACGGATGCCACCCCGCCATCAAAAGGGCGACACGGGGCGGCACAGGGGCAACAACGGGGAGAAACGCAGGAGCCGCCCATCGAGGGCGACTCCCACCAGCTACATCTGAGGCCCCTGTTCCATGGACGACTCCTCTGAGCACAGCTCCTGTCGGTAGTTATCCAGGGACATCCCGGCCTGCGATTGGCAGTAGCCCTCCATCTTCTCCCGGAGCTGTTCCCGATCCGAGGCGGTCAAGGGATAGGAAAACTCGAACTCGTTCCCGTCACCGCAGACAAGCACGACGGTCAGTGACTGCTCCGGCCCGCCCGTCTCCAGGTCATAGTTGGCGTAGACGTTGAGCCAGTCGCCATTGGAATCTGAGGTCACATTGGTCCCAAACACTGCGTCCGGGTCGAAGGTGACCGGCAGGTAGAAGGACAGCGTTCCGTCGTACTCGGAGATGTCGCCTTCGAAGGAGACCTGCCGCAGATCCAACCGCTGGCTCCCGCCATCCAGCTTGGGCGGCGTCCCGGCCTCCTGCCGATACCGTTCCGCATAGAGATCGTTCAGCGTTTTCCTGTACTGTTTCTGGCAATGTTCCTCCAGCTCGGTCCTCAAAAGTTCCCGCTCCGACGGAGAAAGAACGTAGGTGAAAGACTTCTCCCATGCGCCGTCTTTTCGGTGCAGCGTGAGATCCAAGTGATCCCGCACCTCCTGCCGGGCCACGTCGTAGCTGACGTAGATGTCGAGCCAGCTGCCGGTCTTGGCGCATTTTACCTCTGGACCGAACACCTCCATCTGCACCATGTCGCTGGAGCAGTCCACCTGAAAATCCAGCAGCCGCCCCATACGGTTGGCTGGCTCTGTGAACAGAAGGTCTCCCGGCTGGAGGTCCCGCAGAGCCTTCAGAGGGACGCCGAGATCCCGGTCAGTCAGCTCTTTTCCCTCCAGCCGGGACACAAATTTCCGCCAACGCTCCTCCTGAGAGCTGTGCTCCTTGCGGAACGCTTGGTAGGCAGCGGCGCTCACATCCTGGAACCGATAGCTTTTCCAGCCGTCCAGAATGTGGACGGCTGAGAACACTTTTTTGTCAAAGTCCAGCTCGAATACGCCGGCGACACGCCCTGTGTTCTCCAGCCGTTCCTGTGTCAGCTCATTAAACCGCTCCAGAGAAATGTCATAACCTCCATAGATTTTTCGGGCAAAGGCGTCGGTGCCACCATCTCCCTCCTGCAGGCACTTACGCAGGAGCCGGGCCACATCCAGAAACTCTTTCGGATATTCGGTTGCCAGACAGCGGCTTTTCCCTCCATCCCATAGGCGGAATACAGAGAAAACTTTCCGTGCCTCGGCCTCTCGCAGCTCCTCCTGCCGCTCCTGTTTGATGCAGGACTCGATCTCCCGAACTTGGTCTGCTGGCACCATCTCCCGGTACAAATCTACCAGGTAGTCCTGCAGATACTTTTCGATGTTGGTGCCCTGCTCCTCCAGAGCCGCTTCCAGTGCATCCCAGCGGCGTTCGTCCAGCCACACCTCGGCAGAGTAGGAATTGCCCATCACTCCACCTCCTCTGCCTGAATCGGCTCAGTCGTGCGGGCGGGTTTGCCAGACTTGGGACGGGCTGGCTCCTCGGAACTCTCCCGGCTTTCGATGTACTCCCTGGTCTGGGAAGGCACATATTTTTTATAGAGCCGCGCCATAAAATCATCCAACTCCGCCTCCAGAGAGGTGCCGCTCTTGCCCATGTAGAACTGGATCGCTCTGAGTTTTTCCTGTTCAACAGCTACTGAGATCGTTGCTTTTTTCATTTTGTCATCCTCCTGACGTTGGTAAATAATATCTTGGATTTGTCCGCTCCCCGTTGACACGCACCTCGAAGTGGAGGTGGGGACCTGTGGATCGTCCGGTGGAGCCAGACAGAGAAATGATGTCTCCGGCCTCTACCGTCTGGCCCACCTGGGCCAGCAGTTGGGAGTTGTGGCCATACAAGGTGGAGAGGCCATTCCCGTGATCGATCATCACATAGTAGCCGTAGCTGCTGCTGTACTGGGACACAGTGATGGTGCCGGGCAATGCGGCCCGGATGGGCGTGCCCGTAGGCACAGCCAGATCCATGCCGGTGTGTCCCCGGGTCTCGCCAGTAAACGGGTCACTGCGGTATCCAAACTCCGAGGTCACTACCGACTCCCAGCCAGCTCCGATAGGAGAACAGAACCCGTCCACCCCAATAAACGGCACGTCCGCTCCTGGAAACCAGCCGCCGCTGGATCCGCCGGGGGAGCCGTAGACGATTAGGTTGTAGATGTTGTCAGCGTTTGCCTGGTGGCTTGGAGTGACCTCGACTCCCATGGCATCGCGGATTCTCTCGTAGACTTGTGACAGGTCCTCTATCAGATGCGGGATCTGATAGGTTTCCTCGACTTCCACCTCGTTGCCCTCTTGGTCTGTGTCAATGACCGTCCGAATCCCCTCGGTGTAGGTCACAAAGCAGTCCACAAAAGATTGCAGTCCCACCTCGTCCGGCTGCTGGGCGCCGAAATACAGAACATAAAAAATGGCCTTGACCCGATTTGCGTCAAGGCTATTGTCATCTTCCAGCTGGGCGTTGATCTCATCCACCATGCTGTCCAGCGTGCTGAAACTCTCCCGCATCTCCAGCACATACTGCCGGTACTCCGGGGTGACTTCACTGGAGATGATCCCGCCGTGGAAGCACAGCTCCACGGTGGAAACATTCTGCTGGGAGGTGGCGGAGAAGATAGAACAAATCAGGGCGATGATCACGATAATGGGAGACAGAATGGCCACCAGCACCCAGCCGATCTTCTTCCGAGTGCTCTCGTCTGTCAGAGCAAGAATGGCCGCTTTGATCGCGGCCACGGCAGCGGTGCTCATAGGTGCATGTCCCCCATGGAGGGGCCGTCTTGCTGGGGGCCGCTTTGCTGTTTCTCCCAGTATGAGGTCAGTTCCTCCATGGCCTCCATGTATCCCTCGCTTCTGCGCTGTTTCACAGCCCATATCTGATACCGCTCCAGGTCGATTCCTCGATCCAGCAGGAGCTTTCCAATATCGACCGCTCCGTTATTGAGGCAGGCATAGAGGGCGGTGTAGTTGTCCGGGGCCACCGGCATTCCATGCTCCAGGAGCCGCTCTGCCATCCAATTCTGGTGCTGTCCCGTAAGGGTGTGGAGGACGTCTGCCGCGTAGTCTCCCGGCTGGATGCCCTTGTCCACCAGTGTCACCGCGGTTTGAAAGTCCAGGCTGGCCGCGGCCTGGCGGAGCAGGATCGGGGGCGCGGCGGCGATCTGCCCGGGAGAACATTGGTCGATCAGGTCTTTGGCGACACTCTTTCGGTCGTTAGCATAGGCGTGCAATATGACTTCGCCGGTAAGCGACGGGTATGGCTCAGAGAGGTGGCTTTCCGCCTCCTCTACCATCGTCCGCACGCGCCAGCTGTCCCCCGTCTCCACCGCCCGCTTGCAAGCGGTCAGGTACGCCTCCGGGGAAAACTGCTCCATTGCCGACAGAAGCGCCCGGACCATGTTTCCCCCTGTTCTTCCGGGGCGCCCCGCCGCCTCGATCAGCAGGTCGTCCGCCCGGTCCGGTACTCTGGGATAGAGCGAAGAGAACGCCTCAAATTCTCCGTCGCGGATCGCCAGCACCGCTTTGTCATAGTCGCTGAGGCGGAGGGGGCGCTGGCCCACCTCGTCCATATAGGCGGTGATGCTCCCGGTCATCCTCCGCAGGATCTGTTCTGTCTGAGACATCGGCTG